>JAAIGF010110161.1_pt1 | contig 11325 bp, 9 predicted proteins | sample 6487441 | NCBI WGS metagenome assembly JAAIGF01 (sample SAMN13974129, study PRJNA590717) | phyllosphere metagenome | biome: pepper field; feature: multiple bacterial spot infested pepper fields; material: pepper leaves; isolation source: leaves from pepper fields | host: Capsicum annuum ...
CAATAGTCGTACACCCGTATCAGCGCGAGCAGCGGCAACAGGATCAGCAGCACGCGACGCATCCGCGGCGCGCTTTTCCCGGGGTAGTACGGAGCGCTCATGCGGCCGGCTTGATGAAGCGCAGGGTCATGCGGTCGCTTTCGCCGATCGCTTCATAGCGGGCCGCGTCGGCAGCGTCGTGGCTGTTGGACGGCGGCAGGGTCCACACGCCGTTGGGGTGGTCCTTGGTATCGCGCGGGTTGGCGTTGATTTCGCTGCGGCCGTCGAGGCGGAAGCCGGCGGCCTCGGCCATCGCGATCACCTGCTGCTGACCGACATAGCCGGTGCCATCGTCAGCCGGCACGTCAGCCTTGGCCCGGTGCTCGACCACGCCGAGCACGCCGCCCGGCTTGAGCACGTCGAAGAAGCCGCGGAACATGCCCTCGGCCTGCCCCGACTTGCGCCAGTTGTGCACGTTGCGGAAGGTCAGCACCACGTCGGCCGATGCAGCAGGCCCGAACACCGGGCTGGCCGGATCGTAGGCCACCAAGGTGGCTTTGTCGTACTGGGCCGGCGCAGCGGCGAACTTCTGCAGCAGGCCCTCGCGACTGCGCTGCTGGTAGTCGCGTCCGCGCCCTTCGGCGACCGTGGCCGGATCGACCACCGCTGCGATGTAGCGGCCATCGGCACGCAGCAGCGGCGCCAGGATCTCGCTGTACCAGCCCGCACCCGGGGTGATCTCAATGACGGTCTTCTGCGGTGCAACCTGGAAGAAGGACAGCGTCTGCGCCGGGTGGCGCGCGCCGTCACGCTTGACGTTCTCGGCACTGCGGGTCTGCGCGTTCACCGCCGCAGCAACCGGTGCGGTTACCTGGATGCCCACATCGGGAACGTCAGCGGCCGAAGCCGTTGTGGACAACAGTGGCGTGGCCAGCAGGGCAGCGGCCAACAGCAGGGTACGGCGACAGGCAGGCAGACTCGGCTTCATCAGCAGGACTCACGCGTTGGGATGCGGCGAGACTAGCAGCGATCCAAGGCCAGGTGTTCACAAAACGTTATGGGCCGCAGTGTCGGCGGAACACTGTTTTGTGTGTGCTGCCGCAGCACCGTCATGCCCCGCGTCTTATGCTGGCAGTCTGTTCTGCAATGAGAGACCACCATGACGGCAACCCGCGAACTCGGCCGCTCCGGCCTGCATGTACGCCCCATCGCCTTCGGTGGCAATGTCTTCGGCTGGAGTGCCGATGAGAAGACCAGCTTTGCACTGCTTGATGCCTTCGTCGATGCCGGCTTCAACCTGATTGATACCGCCGATGTCTATTCGGCCTGGGTACCGGGCAACCATGGCGGCGAATCGGAGACCCTGCTGGGCCGCTGGTTCGCGCGCAGTGGCAAGCGCGAGCAGGTGGTGCTGGCAACCAAGGTTGCCAAATGGGCCGAGCAGCCGGGACTGACCCCGGAGAACATCAGTGCTGCGCTGGAAGGTTCGCTCGCGCGCCTGCAGACCGACTACATCGATCTCTACCAGGCCCATGAAGACGACCCCTCCACGCCGCTGGAAGCCACGCTGGGCGCCTTTGCACGGCTGATCGAGCAGGGCAAGGTGCGCGCCATCGGCGCGTCCAACTATTCCGCCGAACGCCTGGAATGCGCATTGAAGGTGTCGGCGGACTATCACCTGCCGCGCTACGAGACGCTGCAGCCGGAGTACAACCTGTACGACCGCGCCGGCTACGAAGACGCGCTGGAACCGCTGGTGCAGCGCGAAGGCATCGGCGTCATCAGCTATTACGCACTGGCCAGCGGCTTCCTCAGCGGCAAGTACCGCAGCCGCGACGACGCCGGCAAGAGTTCGGCGCGCGGCAACGCGGTGGTGGAGAAGTACCTCAACCCGCGCGGACTGCGCATTCTCGATGCGCTGGACGATGTTGCGAGCAGGCATGCGGCCACCGCATCGCAGGTGGCACTGGCGTGGCTGCTGGCCCGGCCCTCGGTGACCGCACCGATCGTCAGCGCCAGCCGCGTGGAGCAGCTGCACGACGTGCTCGCTGCTGCGCGTCTGGCGCTCTCCACACAGGACATCGCCGAACTCGACGCGGCCAGCGCCGAAGGCTGATGCGCGACACGGTGGCGGGCATGCCCGCCAGCGGTTCACTCACTGTGTCGGTGTGCTGTCCTCGGCGACCAGCGCATGATGGATGCCGATGCCAGCACGTACACCCTCGGCGGTGGCCAGGGTGATGTTGCCGATGGTCGTGGCATCACCGGCGGCATACACGTTGGCCACCGAGGTCTGCTTCATCGCATCGACCTCGACCAGCACACCGAGCGGACTTTCCTGCAGTGCGCAGCCCAGCTGCTGCACCAGCGGTGTGGCCATGGTCTGCAGCGCCGGCACGAACAGAGCGCGCTGCGCGATGCGACGGCCGTCGTCCAGCACCACTTCCAGCCACTGCGGCTGATCGCCCTGCACGCCGACCACCGGCGTGCTCTCCAGCTGCACACCGCGCTGGGCGAACATCGCCAGCTCGTCTTCGTCGGGCGCAATGCCCTGGCTGAAGAAGGTCACCGTTCCCCACTCGGCAAACAGACCGGCCTTGGCCGCCGACCATGGCTGGCCGCCAAGCACGCCGATCGCCCCGCCGCCGATCTCATAGCCGTGGCAGTAGGGGCAATGCAGCACCGTGCTGCCCCAGCGCTCGGCCAGCCCCGGCAGCGCCGGCAGCTGGTCGGCGATGCCGGTGGCCAGCAGCAGCTTGCGCGCCGACAGCACCTGGCCATCAGCGGTGCGCACCTGCACAGCTGCGCCCCCGGCCGCCGCGTCCACGACCTCGCCATGCAACCAGCGCACGCTGGGGTACTGCAGCAGCTGCTGGCGTGCGGTCTTCAACAGCTCGGCGCCGCTGACGCCGTCGAGCCCGAGCACGCCATGCGAATGGCTGGCGGCCCGGTTGCGCGGCAGGCCGGCGTCGATGACGGTGACCGGCCGCCGCGCACGCGCCAGGATCAGGGCCGCGGCAATGCCGGCATGGCTGCCGCCGACGATCAGGACATCAGGTTGCATCGGAACCTCCGTGAGGAATGGCGTGCTGGTGCAGGTGGTGGGCGAACGCGGCGCCGAGCTGGTCGAGCGTGGTCGCCCGCAGGCGCTGCTCAAGCAGCTGCTGCGCCTGCCGGGCACCGTCGTCCAGTGCCTGCTGCACCAGCTGCTGGATCGGGCAGCCGCTGCCGGCGTTGCGGGCGCCGAACTGGATCATCGGCGGCGCGCCCACGGCCAGGTAGATGTCATGCAGGTTGATGTCGGCCGCCTCGCGTGCCAGCCGGCTGCCACCGCCGTGGCCGCGCACGCTGCGCACCAGGCCGGCCTTGGCCATCTGCGCAAGCAGCCGGCGGATGACCACCGGATGGGTCGGCAGGCAGGTTGCCAGCTGCTCGGACGTGCGCGGTCCGGTCTGACCGACCAGATGCGCCATCACGTGCAGGGCGTCAGAAAGTGGGTTGGCTGATTTCATGTAACAACAATAGTTACATTTAAAGCCGGTGTCCATCGCGGCATGGCCGATTGCGCCTCAGTCGGACCAAGCGGCCATCGCGTCGGCCAGATGGTCCAGAAACGAACTGATCCGCGCGGAGAGCGCGGTGTTGCGGTAGTAAACGGCGTGGATCAGCTGGTGCTCCGGCAGGGTCTGGGCGGTGAGCACGGGCACGAGCGCGCCGCTGCGGCGGTCGGCCGTGGTGACGAAGTCGGCCAGGCAGCAGATGCCGGCCCCCTGCACCGCCAGCGCACGCAGCGTCTCACCGCTGGACACCGCGATGTCCGGCTGCACCTGCAGCTGCCCGTCGCTGTCGCCGGGCACGGGCCAGCGGTTGAGCCGCTCGGGTTCGGTGAACCCGAGCAGGGTGTGTCGACCCAGCGCGGCCACACTGGCGGGCTCGCCATGCCGCGCCAGGTACGCGGGGCTGGCCACCAGCTGCAGCCGGCTGCGCCCGAGCCGCCGCGCGTGCAGGGTGGAGTCGGCCAGTGGCCCGATGCGGATGGCCACGTCGGTGCGGCGCTCGAGCAGGTCGATGTAGCGCTCCGAGCTGATCAGCTGCAGTGCTACGTCCGGATAGCGCGCGCGGTAGCGCTCCACCAGCGGGGCAATGACGTGCAGCACGAACGGCATGGCTGCATCCACCCGCAGGCGGCCGCTGGGGCGCTCGCGACGCTGCGCCATCTGCTCCTCGGCCGACTCGACCGCCTCGACAATGGCGCGCGCGTGGCGCAGGAAGGCCTCGCCCTCGGCAGTCAGGTGCAGCCTGCGGGTGGTGCGGCTCAGCAGCGTGGTCCCCAGCTTGGCCTCCAGCCGGCCCAGCGCCCGGCTGACCCCGGAGGGGGTCTGGCTAAGCTGCTCGGCGGCGGCACTGATGGTGGTGCTGTCGATCACGGCCAGGAACGCCTGGATCTCGTCGAGGGTCGTCTTCATGCCGTCCATTATTGACTGCCAGGCAAGAGTCCATCGCGTGATGACCGGTTTTTCGTCATGGATGACGCGCGCAGACTGCGTCCCTGTCCTTACTGCCGGAACCTTCCATGCGTGGCATTCCCCTCGCCCTGCTGGCGCTGACCCTCGGTGCCTTCGCCATCGGCACTACCGAGTTCGTCATCGTCGGCCTCATCCCCACCATCGCCAGCGATCTGCAGGTGAGCCTGCCTTCGGCCGGGCTGCTGGTCTCGCTGTACGCGCTGGGCGTGGCCGTCGGTGCCCCCGTACTCACCGCCCTCACCGGGCGCGTGCCACGCAAGACGCTGCTGGTGGCCCTGATGGCGCTGTTCACCGTAGGCAATCTGATCGCTTGGCTTGCACCGGGCTACGCCTCGCTGATCGTCGCGCGCGTGCTCACCGGGCTGGCCCACGGCGTGTTCTTCTCGATCGGCTCGATCATCGCCACCGCGCTGGTACCCAAGGAGAAGGCCGCCAGTGCCATCGCCATCATGTTCACCGGCTTGACCGTGGCGCTGGTGACCGGCGTGCCGCTGGGCACCTTCATCGGGCAGCATCTGGGCTGGCGCGCCACCTTCCTGGCCGTGGCCGGACTGGGCGTGGTGGCCCTGCTTGGCAGCCTGCTGTGCGTGCCGCGCGAGCTGCCACAGCGTGCCCCGGCGCGCTTTGCCGAACAGCTCGCCGTGCTGGGCCAGCCGCGCCTGCTGCTGGTCTATGCCATGACCGCGCTCGGCTATGGCGGTACCTTCCTGGCCTTTACCTATCTCGCCCCGATCCTGCAGCAGGTGACCGGTCTGTCGGCCAATGCGGTGAGTCTGGTGCTGCTGGTCTATGGCATCTCGGTGGCGGCGGGCAACCTGTGGGGCGGCCGCCTGGCCGACAAGCTCGGCCCGGTGCCGGCGCTCAAGCGCATTTTCGCCCTGCTGGCCATGGTGCTGCTGGTGCTGACCTTCACCGCCGCGAACGGGGTGCTGATGATCCTGACGGTGCTGGCGCTGGGCGCGGTGGCCTTCGGCAACGTGCCCGGACTGCAGGTCTATGTGGTCAGCCAGGCGCAGCGCTTTGCCCCGCAGGCCAGCGAAGTCGCCTCGGGGTTGAACATCGCCGCGTTCAACCTCGGCATCGCACTCGGCGCCGCACTGGGCGGCCTGGTGGTCGAGCACATCGGCCTGATGCATACGCCGTGGCTGGGCGCCGTGGTGGTGCTCGGTGCCTATGCCCTCACCGCCCTCAGCGGCCGGCTGGACCGTCGCGACGGCATCGATGCCCGCAACGCCGACGTCACCGTGGCTGCCCACTGAACCTCCGCGCGCTGGCAACGCCGTGTTGCCGGCGTGCACACACCTGCTGCCCTACCCTCGATCCATCCCACGTTGGAGTACACCATGACTGTTCCCGCTTTTGGCCTCGGTACGTTCCGCCTCAAGGGCCAGACCGTGATCGACTCGGTGCGCGATGCACTGGAGCTTGGTTACCGCGCCATCGATACCGCGCAGATCTACGACAACGAAGCCGAAGTCGGCCAGGCGATCTCCGGATCGGGCGTGCCGCGCGAAGACATCTACCTGACCACCAAGGTGTGGATCACCGAGTTCAGGCGCGATGCGCTGCTGTCCAGCCTGCATCAGAGCCTGCAGAAGCTGCGCACCGAGCAGGTCGATCTGGCCCTCATTCACTGGCCCTCGCCCAATGACAAGGTCGACGTGCCGATGGAGGAATACCTCGGTGCGCTCGCCGATGCCAAGGCCCAGGGCCTGACCCGGGAGATCGGCATTTCCAACTTCACCATCGCGCAGACCCGCAAGGCCATCGAGATTCTGGGCGCCGATGCCATCGCCACCAACCAGGTGGAGATCCACCCCTATCTGCAGAACCGCCTGCTGGTGCCGTTCCTGCAGGAACAGGGCATCCATGTCACCGCCTACATGAGCCTGGCCTACGGCGAGGTGCTCAAGGACCCGGTCATCCAGTCCATTGCCGGCGCGCATCAGGCCAACGCCGCGCAGATCGCCCTGGCCTGGGCACTGCAGCAGGGTTACTCCGTCATCCCGTCCTCGACCAAGCGCGAGAACCTGGCCAGCAACCTGAAGGCGGCCGACATCCGCCTCAGCGAGGACGAGATGAGCCGCATCGCCCAGCTCGACCGCGGCCACCGTCTGGCCAATCCCGAGGGTATCGCCCCGGCCTGGGACTGAGGCCTGTAGAGCGGGGCTCTGCCCCGCTCTTCTGTAGCCGCCTGCGCCGCGGAGCTGCCCGGTGACTGCTCAAGGCTGGCGCAGACGGTCAGCGATCTGCTGAAGCAATGAGACGTGGTGCTCGTAACGGGGACCATCCTCGGCCATCAGCCGAAGCTCGAACGCCTTCATCGGCGTCGCCCACGCCAATGTGACCATTACGCGTCCGTCATCCGAGAACTGGACAGCACGCGTCGCCGGCTCACCATTTACCGACGCGTTGAGTGATTCAGAAAACGCGCCGAGCCGCGCCCCCCTGTTTTCTCTGAAGCTGTCCTCGATGAGCTCGATGGCGATCGCCTCACCGATGGCAAACAAGCGAGACACACCCGTAGCCCGGAAGCCGTCGCTCTGTCCTGCAGACGTGGTGGAAACCAGCCTTGCCGTCCGCAGCGCCGTCACTGATATATCGGCGGGACTAGTGGGAAGGCGCGCGCGCAATGCAGCCGGAGACAGCACCTGAATGTCCGACGGGTGCAGGAGCGAGGCAACAGAAGCAAGACGCCCCACCGGCACGTGTTCCACACTCCCTTTACGCATGCGTTCGCGGAAATACTGCTTTACCTGCTCAGGTGCCTCAAGGTCTTCGATCGAGGTAATCGTGTACTCGCCAGGCGGCAGGGGTTTTCCAACGCTTCTGGCGGCGCGGTCCTGCTCAGCAATACGGTGCGTCAACTGATCCAGCCATGCGCCTACCATGGTCGCACTGCCCTCCGGTTCCACCGCCCACGCCGATAAGGAAAAAAAACTCGATGTGGCAATCAACAGAAGTCTTTGCCTGATCATGATGTCACCACTCACCCAGGTTGCAGTCGACAGTCGCAGTTCGTTGGATCACGGGCATACCTCCTGCAGTGATCCACGTATGCACGCCATGCACGGCCATCCGCTCCGGATCAGAGCGATCTCCGGCATAGAATCGAGACGCGAAGGTTCCACTGTTTGGCGCGCTAACCAAGTGCTTGGGATCCGTGTTCCCCTGGGGTATGTGGTAACTCGCCGCGGACCCTTGGAACCGCTGGAAGTACGGCCATTCGTTGCATATTCATCACTGCTACCTCAATCTGCGAACGACCAACATCGGAGATTGAATTGAAGTATTTTCGGCCTAACTGGTGCGTCCTCGAAATCTCCTGTTGGAGATAAGATTCCCACCCGAGTTTTTGTCAGCATTACACCTAACCATCGTTGCGGGAGCCACTTCGTCCCCGTACAAAGCAGCGCACCACGCCTGCCCCCCGTGCATCAGTCGCGTGCGGTCTGCACGGCGCAGCCCGCTCACATCTCGGCAGTCAACCACCCGCGCAGCGCAGCGCTGACCTCGGCCGGCTTTTCCATCGGCGCAAGGTGACCGCAGGCGGGCAGCACCGTCAGCCGGGCATGCGGTGCGAGCGCGTGCATCTCCCGGCTGATCGACAGCGGGGTGATGCGGTCGTTGACGCCACACAGAATCAGCAGGGGGTCGCGGTACCGGGCCAGTACATCGTGGCCATCGCGGCGCTCCAGTGCGCTCTGCTGCAGGAACACATCCGCGCCGAGGCGCGCAGTCATGTCACGCACGCGCTGGATGAGTGCATGGTCGTCCACGCGCGAGACGTCGACGTAGCTGCGCATCAACGCATCGCCGAATCCATGGAAGCGGCCAGGCAGGCGAACGCTCGCCTGCTGGCTGCGGCGCTGCGCGGCACGCGCGGGCGAATCGGCATGGATCGAGGTGTCCAGCAGCGCCAGCCGCAGCACGCGCTGCGGTGCCGCGCGCACGATCTCCTGCGCGACGAAACCGCCCAGCGAAAAGCCGGCCAGTGCAAAGCGCGGGGGCGCGTCGGCCAGCACCTGCGTGACCACCGCCTGCATGCGGGTGCCGCCGGTCAGGTCACCCACATGGCAGTCGGCGATGTCGGCCAAGTCGGCAATCTGGTCCCGCCACAGCTCGGCATCGTTGAGCAGGCCGGGCAGCAGCAGCAGAGGAATGCGGTCGGACAGGGCGGCAGTCATCCGCGCATTGTCGCAGCGTGGCAACCAACTGCACCATGCCGCAGCGGGCTCAGTGTGTTGCCAGCTCGGGTGCCTGGCTGATGTCCACCTGCTGCACCGGCAGGGTCACCACCATCACCGTCGAGTCGTCCGGGTCCAGGCGCGCCTTGAAACCCAGGCTCTGGCACATCGCCAGCATCGTGCTGTTCTCGCGCAGCACCTGGCCTTCCACGATGTCCAGCCCCAGCCAGCGCGCGTACTCGATCATGATCGCCATCAGCCGCCAGCCGATGCCGTGCCCCTTGAGATCCGAACGGATCAGGATGCCGTACTCCCCACGGTGGTAGTCGGCGTCGGCATGCAGCCGCACCGCGCCCACCATGTCGCCGTTGCGCGGGTCGATCGCCACCAGGGCAATGGAACGTGCGTAGTCGAGCTGGGTCAGCCGGGCGATGAACTCATGGCTGAAGTGCTTAACCGACTGGAAGAAGCGCAGGCGCAGGTCCTCGTCGGTGACGCGCGCGAAGAACGCGCGGAACAGCGCATCGTCCTCGGGTCGTACCGGCCGCACGAAGGCGCGCGCACCGTCGGAGAGGGTGAGCGTCCGCTCCCACTCCTTGGGGTACGGGAACACCGAAAAACGTGGATGGCCGCGGCCCTTGTGCAGGATGCGCGACGGTGCCACCGCCACACGTGCGTCCAACGCAAGGATGCCTTCGCGGTCGACCAGCAGCGGGTTGATGTCCAGCGTGCGGATCTCGGGGATATCGGCGGCCAGCTGGGCCAGCTTGACCAGCGCCAGCGCGACGGCGCGCTCATCGGCCGCCGGCACGTCGCCGTAGGCCTTCATGATGCGCGACACGCGGGTGCGGTCGATCAGCTCATGGGCCAGCCGCAGGTCCAGCGGCGGCAACGCCAGCGCCTTGTCGTTGATGACTTCCACCGCCGTACCGCCGCGCCCGAACACGATCACCGGACCGAACGTGGGATCATCGGCAATGCCGGCGATCAGTTCGCGTGCCTTGGGTCGCAGGATGGTCGGCTGCACCAGCAGACCATCGATGCGCGCCTGCGGGCGAAGCTCGCGCGCGCGCGTCAGGATCGCATTGGCCGCAGCCTGCACCGCGGCCAGCGTGGACAGGTTCAGCCGCACGCCATCGACTTCCGACTTGTGCGGAATGTCCGGTGACAGGATCTTCAGCGTGATGGTCGCTCCCTGTTCCAGCAGTGTCTGCGCCAGGTCCATCGCCTCATGCGCATCGCGGGCATGCAGCACCGGGGCGGACGGAATGCCGTAGGCGGTAAGCAGCGCATGCGTGGCCAGCGGGTCCAGCCAGTGCTGACCCGCAGCGAGCGCGGCGTCGACCAGAGCGCGTGCGGCGGTGGTGTCGACCACGAAGTCCTCCGGCAGGCTGGGCGGCGTCTCCATCAGCGCGTTCTGCGCGTCGCGGTAGCGCACCAGATGCTGGAAGCCACGCACCGCGTCAGCCTCGGTGGCGTAGGTCGGCACGCGTGCGGCGTGCAGTGTGGCGGTCGCGTTCTCATCGTTGCCCAGCCAAACCGCGAATACCGGCTTGTCGCGCTGGTGCCGGGGCCGCTGGCCCAGCGTACGGGTCAGGGCCTGCGCCGCATCAGCCGATGAAGTGAAGGCGGTGGGCACGTTGACCACCAGCAGTGCGTCGTTGGCATTGTCTGCCAGCAAGGCTTCGATGGCGGCGGCATAGCGCTCGCCATCGGCGTCGACCACGATGTCGACCGGGTTGTCGCGCGACCACCCCTGCGGCAGCACGCGGTCGAGCTGCTCGACGGTGGCCGGCGAGAGTTCGGCCAATGTGCCGCGCAGCGCGTTCAACTGGTCCACCGCCAGCCGGCCCACGCCGCCGCCGTTGCTCAGCACGGCCAGCCGACGGCCCGGGAAAGTGCCGAGACGACCCAGCGTCTCGGCGGCGGTGAACAGCTCGTCCAGCGCCGACACCCGCAGCAGGCCGGCACGGTTGAACGCAGCGCCGTACACATCGTCCGCACGGGCCAGCGCCTGCACGTGGGTATCGTTGCCAGGCATGATGCGTTGCCCGCGGCCTGACTTGACCACCACCACCGGCTTGGAGCGTGCCGCCGCGCGCGCGGCCGACATGAACTTGCGCGCGTCCTTGATCTGCTCAACGTAGAGCAGGATGGCGCGGGTGCGGTAGTCGGTGGCGAAATAGTCCAGCAGATCACCGAAATCCACATCCAGCGTATCGCCCAGCGACACCACGGCGGAGAAGCCTACCGAGCGCGCCACGCCCCACTCCACCAGCGCTGCGGCAATCGCGCTGGATTCGGAGATCAGCGCCATGTCACCGGCCTGCGGCGCGTGCGCGGCGATGCTCGCGTTCAAACGCGCGTGCGGCGCGATGACCCCCAGGCAGTGCGGCCCGAGGATGCGCAGTCCCCTGGCCCGCGCACTGGCCTCCACCTGCGCGCCGAGCGACCCGGGGCCCTCGCCGAGGTTGGCGGTGAGGATGATGGCTGCCGCCACACCGAGTGCGGCCGCATCGGCGATGACCTGCGGCACGATCGCCGCCGGCGCGGTGACCACCACCAGCTCGGGCACCCAGTCCAGGTCCTTGAGCCGTTTGACGGTGCGGATGCCATCGATTTCCGGATGCCGC
>JAAIGF010108317.1_pt1 | contig 11322 bp, 9 predicted proteins | sample 6487441 | NCBI WGS metagenome assembly JAAIGF01 (sample SAMN13974129, study PRJNA590717) | phyllosphere metagenome | biome: pepper field; feature: multiple bacterial spot infested pepper fields; material: pepper leaves; isolation source: leaves from pepper fields | host: Capsicum annuum ...
AAGAGATAGCTTGACCTACAGTACTGATGTTTTCAGCTTGGTCGTCAGGAATAGCTACGTTAAATTCTTTTTCGAATTCCATGATCAACTCAACTGTATCAAGTGAGTCTGCACCTAAATCATTCGTGAATGAAGCTTCTGGTGTTACTTCGTTTTCGTCTACACCTAACTTCTCAACGATAATTGCTTTTACTCTTGATGCGATATCTGACATGATTTTATAGTTTAATTGTTTAATAAATCTGTGCAAAGAAAAATAAATTTCCCCAATTATCAAACCTTTTTGGATTGAAGATTTGAAATAAGAACGTTTTTATTCCAGCAATGTTTTGAAAAGTGCCGCTATCAGGCATATATTCAATATTAATAATTTTTTTTTTATCTGGCAAGAACTTTCTGACAGCGGACATTTTACGCATAAAAACGTCCAAACTTTACCTATTTTTTTTAATTTCGAACTTAATTTAAAAAGTGTGAGCATTACCAAAAAACATCTGACCCTCGATCTTGACTTCGACCTGGAGCTCGATTTTGTGTTGGTGGGTGTCAGCTCCTCGCTCAAAGATTATCGATTATGCCACTTTATATACAAGCATACCGGCCTGGCTTTCGTACGCGGAAAAGAAGATTATATCGATCATAAGGGATATGTCAAAGAGCGGGAGAAGGATGAAATGGATTACCACATCGTTTTCGAAAAAATCAAGCGTAAAGGTGTCACCAAACATTACTTCACCATCTATCGTTACTGCGACCCCAACTTTGAATTTGAGTATTACCTGATTAACAACCGAAGTATTGAAGGGACATCACTCGTGCCCGAGCTGCCCAATTTTGACTACTTCCTGATTATAAAGCACTATATCGATCCAGAAGATTTGCGCGCGCTGTTGGAGGACCTAAAGAGCATCAATGAAGTGATGTTAACAAAAGAATTAGACCCGACTTCATTGAAATCCAAAGAAAATCTTATATTTTAGTGTTTTATCTCATCCAAAGTGTAAATTTTACACTTTAGTAAACCTAACTTAAAAACAGAATGCTATTTTTGCAAAAGCAAGTTTTTAAGTAAACGAACGAAAACGAACATACATAAATAAAATACTGTAAATGAATAAGATTCAAAAAAGGACTAAAATCGTTGCCACACTTGGTCCAGCATCGTCGGACAAGACTATTTTGACCAATCTGATTGCCAAAGGTGTGGATGTTTGCCGTCTGAACTTCTCTCACGGAAGCCAGGAAGACCATTTAAAAGTAATTAAGACTATCCAGGAAATCAATAATGAACACCCTTTCAATGTCGGTATCTTGGCAGATTTGCAAGGTCCAAAGATCCGCATTGGCAAAATGAAAGAAGGTGGTGCCGTGTTGATCAATGGTTCTGAAGTGGAAATTACGACAGAAGAGTTGATCGGCGATGAAAATCGTATCTACATCACTTACGAAAACTTCCCTAACGACGTAAAAGAAGGCGAAATCATTCTTTTAGACGACGGAAAATTACAATTACGCGTATTAAACACCAACTATAAAGACACCGTTAAGTGTGAGGTTGTGCACGGTGGTGTGCTTACTTCGCGTAAAGGTGTAAACCTGCCTAACACGAAAGTATCGATCCCTTCGCTAACAGAGGAAGATTTAGATAACTTAAACTTCGCTTTGGACAACGGCGCTGACTGGATTGCGATGTCATTCGTTCGTTCGGCAGAAGATATCTACCAATGTAAGGAAATCATCAAAGAAAAAGGTAGTCATGCGTTGGTTATTGCTAAGGTGGAAAAACCAGAAGCGATCGACAACATTGATGCAATTATCGAAGCTACTGACGCTGTGATGGTGGCTCGTGGCGACTTGGGCGTCGAAATGCCGATGGAAGAAGTTCCAGGTTTGCAAAAAATGATCGTGCAGAAATGTCGTGATTTGTCAAAACCAGTGATCATCGCTACTCAAATGTTGGAAAGCATGATCACGACACCTCGCCCTACACGTGCGGAGGTTAATGACGTAGCAAACTCGGTTCTTGATGGTGCTGACGCTGTGATGTTAAGTGGCGAAACCTCTGTGGGTGAATTTCCGGAGATCGTTATCGAGACGATGGCCAAAATCATTACACATGTCGAGCAAACTTCGTATCCATATTACAATAGTAAACAAAGTGTTCGCGAGACAACAACAAGAATTCCTGATGCGATCTGTGGCTCATCCATTCATTTGGCAGCACATACCAACGCTTCTGCGATTGCCGTAATGACATCTTCAGGCTACACAGCACTTGAAATCTCAAGTTACCGCCCTGATGCTGATATTTATGTATTTACAGGCAACAAAAAGCTATTAAACCTTTTGAGTTTGGTATGGGGCGTTCGTGTTTTCATCTATGAGAAATTTGAAAGTACTGATGGCACCATTCAAGACGTAAATACGTTATTAAAAGAAAACAATTTGGTTTCTACTGGCCAAATCGTGATCAATACGTCTTCTACACCATTGCACGAAAAAGGAAGAACAAACACGATTCGTGTTTCTGAAGTTAAATAAGCCTTTTGGCTAAACATCATTGGAAAGGTGTCTGAGAAAATCAGGCACCTTTTTTATTTGCATCTCGGCCTACCGCGGTTTTTCTGCTAAGTGAATGAACAGCCCGGTGCTGCGTCCACACCAAACAGCTTCGTAGAAAACTTGCTTTCATCAGTATTGAAAATCAAAGATTGACATTCTTAATGATCAGCGCGCCTCGCCAGCTTTCCAGATTGATCTGTAGTAAGCAACCTGCTTACCGGACGTGCTAAGACGCTGTATCAAAACTATTACAAAAACTAATTTAACATTAATTTACCCTTATTATTATTTTCTTTGCCGTCAGAACTTTTATTATGAAGCGAAGTCTTTTTATTCTATTGTTTCTTATTCTGCAACAGGCTTATGCACAACAGCAAATTAAGGGTACGATCGTTAATGGAGCTGATCTGGCGGCACTCGAAAATGCTTCGATCGTGTTGCTCGACAGCGATTCGATTATGCGTTATTTCACAAGAGCCGATCAGCAAGGAAAATTTCAATGGAATACGATCAAATCTGGCAACTACATTGCTATCGTCAGTTATCCAAAATTCGAAATTTACAGCCAATCGATTACGGTAGCAGACAAGCCGCTGCAACTCGACTCAATCAAAATCAACTCGCAATCCAACCTTTTGGAAGAAGTGGTGGTCAACCAGCGTATACCGATAAAGATAAAGGGTGACACCATTGAGTACGATGCAGGCAGTTTTGAGACGGAAAAAAATGCAAAACTAGAAGATTTACTCCGTCGGCTACCCGGATTGACCGTTTCTGCGACCGGAGAAATCACGGCGCAAGGAAAGTCGGTATCTAAAGTATTCATTGACGGCGAAGAATTTTTTGGTTACGATCCTAAAATCGCTATTCGTAACGTGCGTGCAGATGCGGTAGATAAAGTACAGGTGTATGAGCGCAAATCCGAAGAGGCCGAACTGACGGGTATCGATGATGGCGTCAGGTTACAAACTGTTAATGTCGTTTTAAAAGAAGAAGCACGCAAAGGCATCTTTGGAAATGCGGATGCTAACATCGGCACACATAATCTTTTTGACGCCAATCTTTTCGCGGCTAAATTCAATAAAACCGAACGCATCGGCCTTACCGGAAACTGGAATAATATGGGGAATACGGGAGATGCAAGCAGAATACGGATGAATAACCAGATTATCGGCGATCCGATGTACAAAAATGCAGGCATCAATTACGACAATAACTTTTTGCAACGCAAATTGCAGCTCAATTCCAGCTACAACTTCAACAACCGAAGTTTGGACAACGAATCGGAAAGTTTCCGAACACAGACGTTGAACAACGGTATCACCCAAGAAACCACGCAAGAGAGCCGTACCAGATCAGACAACAAAAACAACAACCTGCGTGCACAAGTGCGTTACCGAATTGATTCGTTGAGCAACCTCAACATTCAATTGAATGGTGGCATAGGCAGCAGCGCATCTGAAAATATCTCCAGGAGCAGCACGACCCGAAATGCGGCATTCCTCGCCAACGATTTTGATCGCAACAACAGCGGTGAGCGTAACAACGAAAACATCGACTTGCGTGTAGATTTCCGGCGCCGGCTGAACAAAAATGGCCGTAGCATAAACCTACATATGAATACGCACGTCGACAATTCACGCGCAACCGACCTGGTTGACGAATTGACCAACTATTACGATAGCCTGGGCATGCTAAATCGTTCGGTGCTGGTTGACCAAACGCGGCTTACCGATAATAAAAGTAACCGCCTTTCCGGAGCAATCAATTTTAGCGAGCCGCTCAGCAAGCAAATGAACCTGACGGTCGGCTACTCGATCAATAGCAGCTCTCGAACGGCCTTGATCAATGCGTACAATAACACCGACAACGGAACCGTATCGGTATTGGACTCTCTATATTCGCAAAATCAGTTGGATGCCGCCATCAACAACGGTTTTGACGTCAACCTCTCTTACAACACCGAAAAGGTGAATATCAATGTCTCTACCAAAGCCACTTACCGCTATCAAGAGCTAACGGATACATACCGTGATATCAACCTGGATCGGAATTTCTGGCAAAACAACATCAACGCCAATATTAATTACCGGATCAGCAACAGTCGAAACCTGACGTTGGGCTATCAGAACAACGCCAATGTGCCGAGCTTTGCGCAGTTACAGCCGCTACAGCCACCAACCAATGATCTTTTCCGCCAGCTGGGTAATCCCGATTTGAAACGTGAAACCAACAATGCGTTAAATTTAAATTTCAATAAATTTAGCCTGATGAATGCGTCTTCGTTCAATATCAACGCCAGTACCAATTTCACGAATAATGCTATTGTTAATCGATCGATTATCGATTCTTCCGGACGCACCACGACGTCGTTTGTTAATATTCAGGATTTTGTTAACTGGAACGCGCGCATAAACAGTAATTATACAAAGCCTATTTTCAATGGCCTCGTGCAATTTGGGCCTTTTGCAGCTTTAAACTTCGATAACAATTACCAATATATCAACGGCGAACTAAACAGAGCGAATAATACCAACGGAAATCTGGGCATCAACGCGAATAAGCAAAGCTCGAAAGGCGTTGACTTTAATTTCAACCTTAGTTTAGGCTTAAACAATGAAGCCAACTCCATCCAACGCGAGCTTGACAATACAGCTTTCCGTTCATCCAGCAATGCTGACTTAAAGTATTTTTTGCCGTATAAATTTAGTCTTACACAGGTGATTTTCTACAGCTACACGGGCAAGACCAAGGTCTTTCCCGAGCCTATTCAACAGTTTTACATGAATCTGGAGCTAACGCGCAAACTGCTTAAAAGCGAATCTTTACTATTGAGCTTGAAAGCTTTCGACGTATTTAACAGTTTTAATAATATTAATCGATCTTCCAGCAATGGTAGTTTTTCTGAAACGCAGCAAGAACTGCTTTCGCAGTATCTCATGGTTGGTTTAAAGTGGGACTTCAACAAAAATTTAGGAAAGAAAAATGACTAGATACCTTTACATACTTTGCCTGGCCTGTTGCCTGCTTGCGCAGCCGTTATCAGCACAGCATGCATACTTTCCGCTGAAAGGAATTATCAGTTTTGAAAAAGAAGTATATACACGCGCTCGTCTTCGGGAGATGGCCAGCAAATCAGACAATCAAAATCGTGGGATGATGATGCGATTTGGTGGCAATATCGACGACGTTCCGGAAAAAAGCTCCAGCATGTTTACGCTACAATTCGATGAAGATGAAACCTTGATGCTCGCCGTAGAAGAAGATGAAAGCAACAGCAACCGAAGACCGGGTAATACGGGCGGCGGAGGTCGTGGAAGGCCGCAAAATAATACGCGACCACAACAAATGGGTCGCACCAGCATGCGTGGCGCACAAGACAAAGTATTTTATCAAAACCTGACAGAGGCTTCTTCCGAAATTCAAATTGAGCTCGACGAGAAATATATTCTGAAAGATTCACTCCAGCAGATTACCTGGCGTTTCACGAATGAGTATCGCGACATTGCCGGATATGAATGTCGCCGGGTAAATGGCTCAACGCCCGATTCGTTGTACATCGTTGCATTTTACACCGATCAAATTCCCGTTTCTGGCGGTCCGGCACTTGTACATGGCTTGCCGGGCATGATACTCGGTATCGCGATCCCAGAAATGCACATCAACTATTGGGCGAGAAAAGTAGATTTTGTGGTAGACAATGTTCCCAAGAGCTGGCGCGACAAAAAAAGTAAGGAAATGACGATGGAAAGCTTCTTCAAATCACTGGAAAACAATCGTATTTTTGGTGGAGGTGGCAGTAATCGAAACCAGACAAGGAGAAATCTGCTCGAAAACCTAATTTATTAAACAGAGCAGCAACAAATCCTTGTCTGCTGCTCTGCCAACACAAGACTATAAACTATCTTTGACCGCTTTGGTCAAACCCTTATAAACTAAGTTATAGCTGTGCACGATCAATTCCTTCAACTGGTCGTCAGTTAATTCTCTATTACAAAACACCGTATTCCAGTGTTTTTTATTCATGTGATAACCCGGAAAAACCGTTTGCGGATAATCCGCGCGTAGTGTTACAGCATGTTCCGGATCGCATTTTACGTTGAAGCTAAGCGATTCCACCTGATCAAGTCCGACCAGAAGAAAAACTTTGCCACCTACCTTAAAAACCAAGGTATCCGGGCCGAATGGCAGTTCCTCGGTTACTGCTTTTAGCTGTATACAATACGTACGAACGTCTTCGATATGCATATCTGTTTAAGCTAATTCATTGATCAACTCGCGTTGCAACGCTTCACCTTTATCTTCATTGTACCACTTTTGCATCGTTTCTTTGATTTCTTCAAATGTTTTGCCTTCAGCTTTCATCGTCACAAAAATTTCCTGCAATTGTTGCGGGCGCGGCCCCCAGATAACCTTGTCGTGCCCAACATCATTCCGGATAATTAACTTCGGGATAGATTTGCCGCCGTCGGTCAGGTAATCCTCGATCAGATGAGGTTCTGCATCACGTAGTTGGATATCAAAATCAATATTCGAATTGTTTTTCACGATTTGATAGAGTTGAGCTACCGAATGTGCCGCATCGCCACACCAAGGTTCCGTGATTACGATCCAATGTTGGTGCTCCGTGATCGAGCTGATCAAGCTTTCTACCGCCTCGTCTGGTTCAAAGCGCTTAAGCCAGCGGTTCATTCTCGACCAGTTGAGTTTTGTATAATTAAAATATTCCTCGTTGCGGTAAAGTTCATAGTCTTGAGGAGACGTTAAAATCTGTTCAAAGTAAACTAAATATTCCTGAAAGGTCATGTCATTTGTGTTACATCACGAATGTAGGAATTTATTCTTTGTAAAAAAAGAAGCAGACTATTCCGCAGAAGTTATGACGACCAGCTTACGAAAAATGACAGTTTGGCAGAACGAAGACTGCAAAAAAAAGACATAAATTACGTTTTAATGACGATTTGCAGGTTGGCACAGCAGTTGATAAAGAGATACCGAATATTGATTTGTAAAATAATAAAAAACTAGATATGTCAAAAATAATTGGAATCGACTTAGGAACTACGAACTCCTGTGTTGCTGTGATGGAAGGTAACGAGCCCGTAGTTATTGCTAACAATGAAGGAAAACGCACAACGCCTTCTATTGTGGCTTTCGTGGAGGGTGGTGAGCGTAAAGTAGGTGATCCTGCAAAACGCCAAGCTATCACTAACCCACACAAAACAGTTTATTCTATCAAGCGTTTCATGGGTTTATCGTATGATGAATCTGTAAGAGAATCACAACAAGTACCTTATAATGTTATTAAAGGCGACAATAATACACCACGTGTAGAAATTGACGACCGCAAATACACTCCGCAGGAGATTTCGGCTATGATCCTTCAGAAAATGAAGAAAACTGCTGAAGATTTCTTAGGACAAGAAGTGACAGAAGCTGTTATTACTGTTCCAGCTTATTTTAACGATGCACAACGTCAAGCGACTAAAGAGGCTGGTGAAATCGCTGGTCTTAACGTAAAACGTATCATCAACGAACCTACAGCGGCAGCTTTGGCATACGGACTTGACAAAGCACACAAAGACATGAAGATTGTCGTGTTTGACTGTGGTGGTGGTACACATGACGTTTCTGTGCTTGAATTAGGTGATGGTGTATTTGAAGTAAAATCAACCGACGGTGACACACACTTAGGTGGTGATGACTTTGATAACGTTATCATCAACTGGTTGGCCGACGAGTTTGCAGGCGAAAATGGTGGTTTTGATTTGAAGAAAGATGCTATGGCTTTACAACGTTTGAAAGAAGCGGCAGAAAAAGCTAAAATCGAGTTATCAAGCACCACATCTACCGAGATTAATCTTCCGTACATTACCGCAGATGCCACAGGACCGAAACACTTGGTTCGCAGTTTGTCACGCGCTAAATTTGAGTCGTTAGCGGCAGACTTGATCAAACGTACAATCGACCCATGTAAATCTGCTTTGAAAAATGCAGGTTACTCGACAGCAGATATCGACGAAATCATTTTAGTAGGTGGTTCTACACGTATCCCTGCGATTGTTGATGCTGTAAAAAGCTTCTTCGGAAAAGAGCCTTCTAAAGGTGTAAACCCGGATGAGGTTGTTGCATTGGGTGCTGCTATCCAAGGTGGTGTATTGACAGGTGAAGTAAAAGATGTTTTGTTGTTAGACGTAACACCACTTTCTCTAGGTATCGAAACGATGGGTGGCGTAATGACAAAATTAATCGAGTCTAACACCACAATTCCTACCAAGAAATCTGAAGTATTCTCTACAGCTTCTGATAGCCAGCCTTCTGTAGAAATCCACATCTTGCAAGGTGAGCGCCCTATGGCATCACAAAACCGCACGATTGGTCGTTTCCACTTAGATGGAATTCCTGCTGCACCACGTGGCGTTCCTCAAATTGAAGTAACGTTTGATATTGATGCCAATGGTATCATCAAAGTATCGGCAAAAGATAAAGCAACAGGTAAAGAACAAAATATTCGTATCGAAGCTTCTTCAGGATTATCCGACGAGGAAATCCAAAAAATGAAGCAAGAAGCGGAAGCTAACGCAGAAGCCGATAAAAAAGTAAAAGAAGAGGCCGATAAGATCAATGCAGCAGATGCACTGGTATTCTCTACAGAAAAACAATTGAAAGAATACGGCGATAAAATCTCTGCAGATAAAAAAGCGCCTATCGAAGCTGGTTTAGAAAAATTGAAAGCAGCTTATGCCGCTAGAAATTTTGCGGACATCGACACAGCATCAGCAGAACTTCAAAATGCATGGAATGCTGCTTCAGAAGAGATGTATGCCGCTTCACAACAAGGCGGAGCACAACAACCGCAAGGTGATGCCGGACAGCAACAAGCTCAGGATGGCAAACAAGGTGGCGACGATGTTCAAGATGTTGAATTCGAAGAAGTGAAATAATAATACGCTTTCATAAGTCAAATAAGAGCCCGAAATGTAAATTTCGGGTTTTTTTATGCCCGTCTTCCCCCTCTTGTTACAACAGCGTACCGTGAAATTAAAAGACTGCAAAACATGCATCTAAAGCAACGGAGATAGCTGGTTACGATCTGGAGACTGCTGAAACAAATAGGGATTTGAAAACGATTCCAACCGCTACGCCTAAGTAGATGCGCTTCATGTGCTCGCGCCACAGCTTGATCTACCAACACGAACAGATTATGCCTGTAGGCTTACCGTGTACAGAACAACGGTCTTTTCGTACCTAATCGGTCGTGTGAAAGGCAGTTACAAAGGATAATGGCGCAAGATACCGGAAGAAAAAACAGTCCATACACCTGCCGGCATTTCCGCAGTTTTCAACGCATTATTGGTCCAGGTATTACACGAAAAAAACAGGCTGTAAGCACCTTTGGCTTCGTAAAAGGCATCATCTTGACTGTATTGTGCATTGGTAGCAATCAGCGTCGCCTGGCCTGCACGGTCTTTTTCTATATTGGCCAACACATAATCGCTCAGTAGCGCGTATTGTTTCTCACTTACCCGCGTCAAACGACAGTGTTCTCCTGTTTGCAATTGCTTATAATAAGTAACATGCAACGCTGTTTCTCCTAAACCAAACCCCGCCACCAAAGCCGTTTTTAAAGAAAGATCCTTCCATTCCGGCGTGTTTAAATAAAAACCTTTATCGCCCCAACCAATGGCCATCCAATTTTGCGACGTATCGCCGCGCAATGTATGCGCATAAGGAAATACGGTTGACCAATCTATCTGCTCATTTCTCACCGGAAGCACGATATCAGTGTGTACACCATTCGATAACAAGTAGACCGGGATATGACGTTCATCCGCTTGTTTTGCCGCTTTTGCCGGGATACGTGAGAGCATAAACTCCGCGCAAAAATATAAAATCGCGAATACCAGCAAACTCAACAAAAAATAACCAATCCAAATCATGATTTTTTTCATTCGCAGAGAACAAATTAGTGATGATAAAAAAATAGTCTTCTATTCGGTATCATCCGCCTGTAGAAGACTATTTTTTCTTTATATTTTTTTTGGCTAAAACAGCTTTTCCGGATAAGCGCCCTCAGCAACCAACTTGGAGATAGATTCCTGAACAATCGCTTTATCTTCTTTATAAGTCACACCAAACCATTTCGATGAGGTTGGAATAACTCGGAAGTCTGCCATGCCATGTTTGACCATATAATCAGGCACCGATGGAATAAAAAACTCCGATTTCGGGTTATCTGCATTTTTTTCTACAAATTCGCTAAACATGCTTTCCGCTACTGTAAATATTTTGGGTGTAAATCCCCAAAAATTCATCGAAACGCGTGTTTCCGGATCCAAATCATGTTGTACGCCATCTTCTTCGTACACAATCTTTTTAGCCCCCTGATCGTCGTTTACGTAATAGATATTAGTTCTTTCAGTCACCGAAGCCATATGTCCATCCGCATCCACTTCGCAGACACCACGTGAAACGTAACCGTAGTCAGACATCGTATTTCCTACCTGGAAACCCATCAACGCCATCTTATCGTCCGCAACATCTGTGGTTAAAAAGTTCGCCATTTTTACAAATGAATCTGTGCCGTAAAAGTCATCTGCATTGATAACGCAAAACGGTTCGTTGACTTTATCTTTTGCACTCATTACGGCATGTGCCGTGCCCCAGGGCTTCGCACGCTCGATCACCCGATCAATGCCAAATGGCGTTAAATCGTAGCTTTGAAACGCATAATCTACGTCGATTTTTCCACGAAGCTTC
>JAAIGF010127219.1_pt1 | contig 11316 bp, 7 predicted proteins | sample 6487441 | NCBI WGS metagenome assembly JAAIGF01 (sample SAMN13974129, study PRJNA590717) | phyllosphere metagenome | biome: pepper field; feature: multiple bacterial spot infested pepper fields; material: pepper leaves; isolation source: leaves from pepper fields | host: Capsicum annuum ...
ACAAAGATCGATTCTCAGAGCTGAAAGATGACCGATCATAACAAAACCGGTGGAGCGCGGATCAAGGCCGAGCAACTGCCGCTCGCTTTTTCTCACCAGAGCGCAACAGGCCGCGAGGACTTGCTGGTAGCCGCGCCGCTGGATGCTGCCGTTTCGATCGTCGATGAATGGCCGCGCTGGCCGTCACCGGTGGTCATTTTGGTCGGCCCGCAGGGATCGGGAAAGTCCCACCTTGCCACCATCTGGAAAAACACCAGTGGTGCTGCGGATATTCATCCCGTGCCCGGTAAGGGTGCTGCGCGGCTGGCAGAAAACGCGCCCGTGCTGTTTGAAGATGCCGACAGGCAAGGCTTCGATGACACGGAACTCTTCCACGTCATCAACAGCGTGCGAGAAAACGGAAAATCGCTTTTGATGACCACGCGTCAATGGCCTGCGGCATGGCCGGTGACCCTGCCGGACCTTCGCTCGCGCCTGAAGGCGGCCACCGTGGTGGAAATCGGCGAACCGGACGAGGACCTGCTGGCGCAGGTGCTGATGAAACTGTTTGCCGATCGACAGCTTTACATGGATGACAAACTTGTCAGCTATATCGTTGCGAGGATGGAGCGGTCACTCAACACGGCGCAGACGATTGTCGAAAGACTTGATCGTCTGGGCCTTTCGAGGGGTACGCGCATCAGCCGGGCAATGGCTGCAGAAGTGCTGACGGAGCTCGGCGGTCAACCGGACGAGGATTGACTGTCACAGTTCCGTCGTCAAACTGTTATACGGGCATTGGGGTATCTGGCATTTATCAGATGCTGCAATAATTGGGGCGGCGAGACTCGAACTGTCTTTGTGCCGATCCGAAAATTTCAAGGGCGGAGTATTTTATGGATTCGATGGTGCAGGATAATCTGGAAGACAACGGCAAGGCAGAGCCGGAGGTTCAGGACCTTTGGGACAGCCCTTCGCGCTTCGTCAACCGTGAATTCTCCTGGTTGCAGTTCAACCGCCGCGTCCTCGAGGAAACGCTGAACACAGCACATCCTCTGCTGGAGCGCCTGCGCTTTCTGTCGATTTCCGCCGCCAATCTCGATGAGTTCTTCATGGTGCGCGTCGCAGGTCTGGAAGGCCAGGTGCGCCAGTCCATCACCATGAAGACGCCTGACGGCAAGACGCCCGCCGAGCAGTTGGAAGAAATCCTCAAGGAAATCGACAACCTTCAGATGGAGCAGCAGGCCTCTCTGGCCGTGTTGCAGCAATATCTCGCCAAGGAAGACATCTACATCGTCCGTCCGGCATCGCTTTCCGATGAGGACCGCGTATGGCTCGAAAACGAATTTGAAGCACTGATCTTCCCGGTCCTGACGCCACTTTCCATTGATCCGGCGCATCCTTTCCCATTCATTCCAAACCTAGGCTTCTCCATGGGGCTGCAGCTGGATAGCGTCAACGGTCGCGAGCCAATGACAGCACTCCTGCGCCTGCCACCTGCGCTCGACCGTTTCGTGCGCCTGCCGGATGACAAGAACGCAATCCGTTACATCACACTCGAAGATGTCGTCGGCCTGTTCATCCACCGGCTTTACCCCGGTTACACGGTGCGTGGCTTCGGAACGTTCCGCATCATCAGAGACAGCGATATCGAGCTTGAGGAAGAGGCGGAAGATCTGGTTCGCTACTTCGAAAGTGCGCTGAAGCGCCGTCGCCGCGGTTCGGTCATTCGTATCGAGACCGACAGCGAGATGCCACCATCTCTGCGTCAGTTCGTGGTTCATGAGCTGGGTGTTCCCGATAACCGCGTTGCGGTTCTGCCGGGTCTTCTGGCGTTGAACACGATCTCGGAAATCGTCAAGGCGCCGCGCGAAGACCTGAAATTCGAGCCTTATAATGCGCGCTTCCCGGAGCGTGTGCGCGAACATGCGGGCGATTGCCTGGCCGCCATCCGCGAAAAGGACATGGTGGTTCACCACCCCTATGAAAGCTTCGATGTGGTCGTGCAGTTCCTGCTTCAGGCCGCCCGCGATCCGAACGTGCTTGCCATTAAGCAGACGCTCTACCGCACCTCCAATGACAGCCCCATCGTGCGCGCGCTCATCGATGCAGCCGACGCCGGCAAGTCCGTCACGGCGCTGGTGGAGCTGAAGGCCCGCTTTGACGAAGAGGCGAATATTCGCTGGGCGCGAGATCTGGAACGCGCTGGCGTTCAGGTGGTTTTCGGATTTATCGAACTCAAGACGCATTCCAAGATGTCCATGGTCGTGCGTCGGGAAGACGGAAAGCTGCGGACCTATTGCCATCTCGGCACCGGCAACTACCATCCGGTCACGGCCAAGGTTTATACCGACCTGTCCTTCTTCACCTGCAACCCGAAGATTGCCCATGATATGGCAAACATCTTCAACTTCATCACCGGCTATGGCGAGCCGGAAGAAGGCATGAAGCTGGCTGTGTCGCCCTATACCCTGCGTCCGCGCATCCTCAAGCACATCCATGACGAGATGGAGCATGCAAAGGCGGGCGCGCCTGCCGCCATCTGGATGAAGATGAATTCCCTTGTCGACCCAGAGATCATCGACGCGCTCTATCGTGCAAGCGCGGCGGGTGTCGAGATCGATCTGGTAATCCGTGGCATATGCTGCCTGCGTCCGCAGGTGCCGGGCCTGTCCGACAATATTCGCGTGAAATCCATCGTCGGACGCTTCCTGGAACACAGCCGCATCTTCTGCTTCGGCAATGGCTATGGCCTGCCATCAGACAAGGCGCTGGTCTATATCGGTTCTGCCGACATGATGCCGCGCAACCTTGATCGGCGCGTCGAAACGATGGTGCCTCTCGTCAACCCAACCGTGCACGAGCAGGTTCTTTCACAAATCATGCTTGGTAATCTCATTGACAACCAGCAGAGCTACGAGATACTTCCGGACGGTACGTCCAGGCGCATCGAGGTGCGCAAGGGTGAGGAACCGTTCAACGCGCAGCACTATTTCATGACCAATCCAAGTCTCTCGGGACGCGGTGAAGCCTTGAAATCCAGTGCGCCTAAACTGATCGCGGGCTTGATATCATCCCGTAAGAAACAGGCTGAATGACAAGATCTGAAGCACAGGGGCGGCTTTCCGGCATAGCCCCCGTTTCCGTCATCGATATCGGCTCGAACTCCGTTCGTCTGGTTGTGTATGAGGGTCTCTCACGCGCCCCCGCGGTGCTGTTCAATGAAAAGGTTCTGTGCGGGCTTGGAAAAGGCCTTGCATTGACGGGTCGCATGGACGACGAGGGCGTGCGTCGGGCATTGACTGCCCTGCGCCGTTTTCGTGCCCTTTCTCATCAAGCACAGGCCCAACAACTTTTCGTTCTGGCAACTGCCGCCGCGCGTGAGGCAGAAAACGGTCCCGATTTTATCCGCGAAGCACAGGCCATTCTTGGCTGCGAGATCGAGGTTTTGTCCGGCGAAAAGGAAGCGCTCTATTCTGCCTATGGCGTCATCAGCGGCTTTCACGATCCCGATGGTATTGCCGGCGATCTCGGCGGCGGTTCGCTTGAGCTTATCGACGTCAAGGGCGGCAATTGCGGCACGGGGATAACGCTCCCGCTGGGCGGGTTGCGGCTGTTCGAACAGTCCGGCGGTTCGCTGGAAAAGGCGACAAGCTACGCCAAGAAGCAGGTCAAAAGCGCCAAGTTGCTGTCGAAGGGTGAAGGACGCACGTTCTATGCCGTGGGCGGCACATGGCGCAACATCGCCAAGCTGCACATGGAAATCACCAACTATCCTCTGCATATGATGCAGGGATATGAAGTGCCACTGTCGGAAATGCTGAGCTTCCTCAGCGAGGTGATTGCCTCCAAGGATAGCAAAGACCCGGCATGGCAGGCTGTATCCAAAAACCGTCGCTCCCTTTTGCCCTTTGGCGCCATAGCGCTGCGCGAAGTGCTGGAAGTTATGAAGCCAGCCCGTATTGCCTTCTCTGCGCAGGGCGTCCGCGAAGGCTACCTCTACTCACTGCTCTCTGAGACTGACCGGCAGGCCGATCCACTGCTGGTGGCCGCCGACGAACTCGCAATCCTTCGCGCCCGCTCGCCCGAACACGCGCGCGAGCTTGCTGACTGGAGTGGGCGGGTCTTTCCGGTTTTCGGTATCGAGGAGACGCCGGAAGAAGGCCGATATCGTCAGGCCGCATGTCTGGTGGCGGATATCAGTTGGCGCGCACATCCCGATTATCGCGGATTGCAGGCGCTCAACATCATCGCGCATTCCTCATTTGTTTCAATTACCCACCCTGGCCGTGCCTATATCGCACTGGCCAACTATTACCGTTTCGAGGGTCTGAACGACAACGGTACGACGGACGGACTGGCCAAGATTGCCACTCCACGGATTATCGAACTGGCAAAGCTGCTCGGTGGTCTTTTGCGGGTAGCCTATCTCTTCTCCGCATCCATGCCCGGTGTTGTCGATCACCTGCGTTTCCGTAAATCCGAAAATCCCGATTACGATCTGGAATTTGTCGTGCCGCACGACTACTGCGATTTTGCGGGGGAGCGGCTGGATGGTCGCCTGCAGCAACTCTCCAAGTTGACAGGCAAGAAGCTGGCCTTCGTCTTCGAATAGCACGTCTTGCGCGACACTGTTTTGAAAACCGCCATGGCGTGCACCATGGCGGTTTCGTTTGTGGGCTTATTTCGCATCCAGCAAGTCTTTGACTTCAAGCAGAACGAATTCATTGTCGTCTGCTTTGTTCAGCGCACGACCTGCCGAGAAGGGCAGGTTGTTGTCGTTGCCGACGACAATGTGGGTGGCGTCGACGCGGTCCACGTTCTCGATGGTGACGAATGGCATCGTGTAGATACCGTTCTCGCTGCCCTGCTTGGCCTTCTTGTCAGGATCAGCAATCTTCATCAGGTCGATATAGCCGATCTTGCGGGCAGCTTTGCCAACATTGGCATCGCTCAACTCGATCTTGTAGATGCGTTTGAACTTCGCAGGCACGGCAAAGCAGGTGGCTTCCGGCTTCTTTGCATCCGGGCAGGCCTTGTCGGCTGTTCCGGCGCCGTTATCACGTTCGATAACCAGTGCGGTGCTGTCATCCACAATGTTGAAATCGCCGATGGCTTCGCCGCCCTCGCTGAGGGGATAAAGCCAGGCACGTCCGGTCCAGCTCTTGGTCGCGACATCGAGCTCAAGAATCCGCAGACCGGTCGCGCCATCCTCCGTCTTCTCGACCTGACCTTCTGCATTGTAGAGCGGGCCTTCAAGCAGGCCGTAAATCTTTTTCCCGTCTTTCGACATTGCCATGCCCTCGAAACCGCCTGAACGTTTCAGGTTGAAAGCGGGCAGCTTCTGCGTCGGGTTGCCGGGCAGGGATAGCGTCGGGTGATCTGGTGACTTGACCTCGATCTCCCCCGCCTTCGTCGCCACGACGTCCAAGAGCTTACCGTCACGGCTGAACTTCAGGACATAGGGGCCAAATTCTTCACCGACCCAGAAACCGTCAGCGGTCGGCTGGATGGACTCAACATCGAAATCCGCACCGGTGAGATAGCGTTTATCAGAACCTTCCATGACGATGGGGAAGGGTGCCTTCTTGTCAGGATCGGAAAGGAACACTGTTTCAAGTGCTTCGACCTTGCCGCCGTCCCAGTCGAACTTGAGATGGTGCAGCATGAGCATCGAGTCGCTTGAATTCGCCTTTGAGCCGAAGCCGTTGTCGGACAGGCTCCAGAAGGTGCCATCATCCATGGCCTTGATCCCGGAAAAGCCCTGCATGGCCTGTCCGGCGAACGGCATGGAAAGGCCGGTCGCACGCACGCCATCCTTGCCCGGCACGGTGCCGAGAGCATCGGTGCGCTTGCGGTCTGGCGTGGTAAACTTGCCGGAGGTCTTGAGGTGCGCCGGCGCGTCTTCAGGCGCAGCGATGATCGTATTTGCAGGCAGGACGGCCTGTGAAACGAGCTTTGCATGAAATTCCTTTTCCGCGGCATGAGCGGAGACAGTGCCGAGCAGTATAAAGGCGGCGGAGGCGAAGAGGGTGTTTTTCATGGAATGACCTTCGGTTTGCATATGCAATGCACGGACCGTTAGGCAAGCTTCATGACAGCCACTTGAATTCCCTTTGAAGATTTGATGACGCTGATAAATTAAATCAGTGTCAGCTTATGCTCGCCTGACGGCTCAATGCGCAGACGCCCAGTGTCTGCCCGCGACCCTTGACTGCGTGCTCCCCGAGATACTCGCTCTTGACGCCCTTTGGCAGCAGAAGCTGATGGGCGAGATCGGCGGAGATGAGGACGGGATGCCCGAGCATTTTGCTGAGCATCTCAAGCCGGGCAGTCGTATTTACGGTGTCGCCAAAATAGGTGATCTTGTGGTGATCGACACCGATTTCAGCGGTGATGACCGGGCCACCATGAATGGCAAAGCGAAGCTTTGGTACTGTGCCGAAACGCAAGAGCCAGTCCGCCCGGTTTGCCTCGATGGAGGCGAGAATATCGAAGACGCAATTGATACAGGCTGCGCGCCTGATCGCCATATGATAGGGCCAGGTAATGATGGCCGCGTCCCCGATATAGTCGTCGATCACGCCACCATGCCGCCTGACGGGCCCGGCATAGACCGAAAACAGTTCGCCCAGATATTCCTGCGCGCGCAGGTCGCCATGCGTCTCGGCAAAAGATGTCGAGCCCACGAGATCGACGAAAAGGAAGACGCGCTCTTCCGCAACAGGTCGGCGGTAACGCCCGAGAATGAGATCGATGAAGATATCCCGTCCCAGCAATTCGCGGACACGCATGACGAAGACGATAATGGCGCAGACACCAAGCGTGAACACCAGCGTCTGCATTTCAGCGTGGACGGCCCGTCGCCAGCTGGTGGGCAGGATGCCTGTCGCCCAAAGAATTGTGCCGCCAAGACCGAAGCCGCAGAAGACCAGAACGGCATAGGCGGCAAAGGCCGACAGAATATAGGCGGGCGTTGGCAGCATACTGATTCTGCGCGACAGGCCGGGCATTATGTAGCCGCGTTCGAACGCCAGAATGGGCGCACAGGCAAACAGCGCATAGGTCGCGCCGATGAATGCGCCGCCACCATATTCTAGAAATGCATAGGCGACCCCGCTTCCGGCAACCGCCAGAAACAGCATCACATAGTCCAGCATTGCCAGAATTTTTCTCATCGTGACTCTTTTTCAGAACGGCAGAGGCGTCCTGTGATTGCAGCAGGAATGGTATTCCATCCCCGATGGCTGCGACCATATTGTGGAAAGGGTGGGGCCAAAAGTGATGTTTTGGTAATATGTGCGGATGCGATGCTGATGTGACCGACTTGCATCGGTCCTGTCAGCCCGACGGCCGGTGATCGGCCGTCTTTCATTTAATTCCGGTCTGGAGCGTTGTGAAACGATGCCGCCTATTGCGGCAGTTCGAGTGCTTCGACCTTTTTGCCCGCGAAGCGCAGAGCGACTTCACCGCGAATCAGTTTCAGGGCCGGTTCGCCAAAAAGATCACGACGCCATCCGGCAAGTGCGGGAACCTCGGCATTCTCGCCATCGGATGCGATCTTGTCGAGGTCTTCGCTGTTGGCGATTACCTTGGCGGCGACTCCATGCTTGTCAGCCGTCAGCTTCAAAAGCACCTTGAGAAGCTCTACCGCTGCGCCGGAGCCTTCAGGAGAATGGCTCTGCCGGGGCGGGTGGGGCATTTCTGCCTTTGGCAGGGCAAGTGCTGCGTTCACGGTTTCGATGATTGCGGTGCCCGAAGACGATCTTTCCCAGCCTTTCGGCACGGTGCGCAAACGCGATAGCGCATCCGTGTCCTTGGGCTGCTGCTGGGCGATTTCAAAAATCGCGTCATCCTTCAAGACCCGCGAGCGAGGGACGTTTCGGCTGCGCGCCTCGCGCTCACGCCATGCGGCAATGAATTTCAGGATCGCGAGTTCTGTTGGTTTGCGCAGGCGAGACTTCAATCGCAGCCACGCATCGTCTGGATGCATGTCGTAGGTCTCGCGGGACTCAAGGATATCCATCTCTTCCTTGAGCCAGGACGAGCGACCCTCCCGCTCCAGCTGCGCCTTCAGCGCCAAGTAGACATCACGCAGATGGGTCACATCCGCCAGCGCATAATCAAGCTGCTTTTCCGTCAGCGGGCGACGGCTCCAGTCCGTGAAGCGCGATGATTTGTCGATCTGCACGTTCTTGATCTTCTGCACGAGCTGATCATAGGAAATCGAGTCACCGAAGCCGCAAACCATTGCCGCAACCTGCGTGTCGAAAATGGGATGAGGGATCAGGCCGCCGAGATGGTGGACGATTTCGATGTCCTGCCGTGCCGCATGGAAGACCTTGACGACATCAGGATTGGCCATCAGTTCGAACAGCGGCGAAAGGTCTATATCCTTCGCAAGTGGATCGACCAGCACTTCGAGCGTGGGGCTCGCCATCTGAACAAGACAGAGCTGGGGCCAGAAAGTCGTTTCGCGTAGAAATTCCGTATCGATGGTAATGAATTCGGATTTCGCCAGCTCCTTGCAGGCCTCAGCGAGTGCAGTGGTCGTTTCAATCATTGTTTTTTTGCCGCTCATGGAAAGTATCAAACTTACTTTCCCTTTGAAGCCGCCATGTCAATACAAAGCCGGCTGTTCTTTCGGCTATCGCGCATCTTTCCGACACAGATGTTACTCTTCCGGCCGTTTTTTATCCTGATCGGGCGAAGGCGGTGCTGCCAGCTTCGTAAAATAGGCAGAGGTGCGCAGCAGCGATCGAAAGCGCCAGTTCCGTTGCTCAGGCGGCACGCCGGCCCGAACGGTCAGCCGATAAATCGTGTAGATCATGAAGACGATCTGGATGGCCGCCGTATAGGCAAACAGGGCTTTGGGCCCGAAGACATCGATGAAAACGGAGGCGAGCAGCGGCCCCGCCGTGGCACCCAGCGACCAGAAGAACAAGAGCCCCGCCGACATCATGGCGTGTTCACCGTCCTTGGCGTGGTCGTTACCGTGGGCGGAACTGAGCGAGTAAAGCGGCAGCGCAAAAGCACCGAAAATGAATACGCCGATGACATTCCTGATTTCATCATTGCCGGCGAAGAAGGACAGAAACAGTCCGGTGACGACGGAGAAGGCCGTCGTGGTTAGAATGACAATGCGCCGGTCGTAACGGTCCGAGTACGCTCCCAGCGGATATTGCAGCACGACACCGCCGATAATTCCAGCGCTCATGAATGTTGCAATCGAGGTGACGGAAAATCCGATCTGTTCGGCGTAAATGGGGCCGATGTTGCGAAAGGCAGACATGCTGAGACCGACAGCGATACAGCCGATGACGGCAAGCGGCGAAATCCGCCACACGGCAAAGAGATTGAACGGCACCTGGTTCGGTGGCGCCGGGTTGGATTTGTCAGCCAGCGATATCGGCACGATGGACAATGCGAGCGCCATGGCGATGATGGAAAAGATCGCTGGCCCCTCGATGCCCGCAGCCGGAATGACATATTGCGCCAGCGTCACGGAGCCGAGATCGACAAAACGATAGATGGACAGGGTGCGCGCACGGTTTGAATTCGTGACCTGCGCATTGATCCAGCTTTCGATGGTCGCGAAAAGACACGCGACGGCGATGCCGATGATGAAGCGCATGACGAACCAGAACACCGGATTGGTGATGAGGACCATGGTGATCGATGCTGCCGACGCGATGGCGGCCATGGCGGAAAAGACCCTGATATGGCCGATCCGACGCAACAATCGGGTAACGCTGATGCAGCCAACGGCAAAGCCAAGGCTGTAACCCGCGCTGATGAGGCCGATGGTGCTTGGCGAAAACCCTTCAGACAGTCCGCGCAGGGCGATGAAGGTTCCCTGCAGTCCGTTGCCACCGATGAGTATGCCCGCTGTCAGCAGCAGCGGAATTAGGGGTCTGATCTGGCTCATGCAATACACATCGCGTGTCTGGAGTGCGTCGGGGAAGGCTATAACAGCGATATCCGATTCTGCACGGTCAAATACGTCTAAAGACGGCTCTGGACGGGACAATATTGCGCTTTGCCTTGACAAATCAGGCAGGCCGTGCGCTTTTCCGCCCGATTTAGAATACGCGATCCATGTGCGAGATCGCCGCTATGTTTCAGGATAACAAAATGCATCGTTACCGCAGCCACACCTGTGCCGCTCTCCGCAAGTCGCATGTCGGCGAAACCGTTCGTCTCTCCGGCTGGGTTCATCGTGTGCGAGATCACGGCGGCGTTCTCTTCATCGACCTTCGCGACCACTACGGCATCACCCAGGTCGTTGCCGACCCGGACAGCCCGGCATTCAAGATTGCCGAAACGGTTCGTGGCGAATGGGTCATCCGCATCGACGGTCTGGTCAAGGCCCGCTCTGACGACACCGTCAACAAGGGCATGGCAACCGGCGAGATCGAGCTTTACGCCCAGGAAATCGAAGTGCTGGCCGCTTCCAAGGAACTGCCGCTGCCGGTCTTCGGCGAGCCCGACTATCCTGAAGATGTGCGCCTCAAGTACCGCTTCCTCGACCTGCGCCGCGATACGCTGCACAAGAACATCATCAAGCGCACGCAGATCATTTCCGATATGCGCCGCCGCATGGGTGATATCGGCTTTGCCGAATATTCCACACCGATCCTTACGGCGTCCTCGCCGGAAGGCGCGCGCGACTTCCTCGTGCCGAGCCGTATTCACGAAGGCAAGTTCTTCGCGCTGCCGCAGGCACCGCAGCAGTACAAGCAGCTTCTGATGGTGGCCGGTTTCGACCGCTACTTCCAGATCGCGCCATGCTTCCGCGATGAAGACCCGCGTGCAGACCGTCTGCCGGGCGAATTCTACCAGCTCGACCTCGAAATGAGCTTCGTGACGCAGGAAGACGTCTGGGAAACCATGGAACCCGTCATTCGCGGCGTGTTCGAGCAGTTTGCCGAAGGCAAGCCTGTCACGCAGAACTTCCGCCGCATCGCCTATGACGATTCGATCCGCACCTATGGTTCCGACAAGCCCGACCTGCGCAACCCGATCGAGATGCAGGCCGTGACGGACCATTTCGCCGGTTCCGGCTTCAAGGTCTTCGCGAACATGATCGCGAACGACCCCGAAGTGGAGGTCTGGGCGATCCCGGCCAAGACCGGCGGAAGCCGAGCGTTCTGCGACCGCATGAACGCTTGGGCGCAAGGACAGGGCCAGCCTGGTCTCGGCTACATCTTCTGGAAGGAAGAGGACGGCAAGGTCGTTGGTTCCGGTCCGCTTGCCAAGAACATTGGCGAAGAACGCACCGAGGCGCTGCGCGTTCAGCTGGGTCTCGAAGCGGGCGATGCGTCCTTCTTCGTGGCC
>JAAIGF010115057.1_pt1 | contig 11308 bp, 8 predicted proteins | sample 6487441 | NCBI WGS metagenome assembly JAAIGF01 (sample SAMN13974129, study PRJNA590717) | phyllosphere metagenome | biome: pepper field; feature: multiple bacterial spot infested pepper fields; material: pepper leaves; isolation source: leaves from pepper fields | host: Capsicum annuum ...
ACCCGGGCCGGGCTCGCGGTCAGCGGCCCCGCCGCCGCGGTGCCCGCCGGGCGGGCACATCGTTTGCAGCGCGGCCCGCGGGGTGCAGCACCTTCTCGTGCACGCGGTCCGCATCGCCGTCTGTGGCCGCCGCGCGCTCCGCGCGGTCGGGGAAGGGACGGACGTTCTGCGGCGTCGCCACGACCGTAGCCCGATCCTGCTCCCCCTTGTCCGCGCGTCGTCGCCAGGGTGGGAGGATGCGACGCCAGAGCGGGGCCGCCTCGTGGTCGCTCCCGTAGTAACCGGCGTACTGCTTGCCGTAATACCCCGCGTCCGCCCCGCGACGCGGGACCCGGTTCAGCACGACGCCCAGGAGACGCCCCTTGGTCTTGGCCAGGTTCTCGGCCGCGCGACGCAGCATGTCGTCGGTCGTGCGCCCGGCGGTGACCACCAGGAGCGCTCCATCGGCCCAGCTGGCGATGACCGCCGCGTCGGCCACCGCGAGCGTCGGCGGCGAGTCGATGATGACGATCATCTCCTCGCCGATGCGACGCGCGAGCGTCTGCATGCGCTGTGACCCGACCATCTCACTGGGATTCGGCGGCGTCCGTCCAGCCGCGACGACGAAGAGATTCCCCGTCTCGTCCACCTTGTGCGCGACCTGCTCGATCTGGGCCCTCCCCGCGAGGACGTCCGACAATCCCACGTCGTCGCTGAACCCGAAGATGCCGCCGACCACGGGCCGACGGAGGTCGGCGTCGATGAGCATCACCGGCTGACCGGTCGCGGCGAGACTGACGGCCAGGTTCGCCGCCGTCGTCGACTTGCCGTCGCCCGGCAGCGGACTGGTCACCACGATCACGCGGGCCGGATGGTCGACGTCGACGTACTGCAGGTTGGTGCGGAGCTCCCGCATCGCCTCCTTGTGGGCGAAGGAGCCGCGCCCGTCGCGGACGTCGTCGAAGGCGAACACCGCGCGCCGGCCCACCAGCTCCTTGTCGAGCGGCAGAGCTCCGATGACGGGGATCCCGGCGCGGTCCTCCACGTCGCGGCTCGAGCGCAGACGACGGTCGAACGTCCGGCGGACGAGGGCATACACGACGCCGAGGAGCAGACCCCCGGCGAGGCCGGCCAGCACGTTGATCCGCACGTTCGGCGACGACGGGGACTGCGGGAGCTGCGCGGAGTCCCCCGGAACGAGTCGCACGGCCCCCTGGCCGGTGTCTCCCGCCTCGATGCGAGTGATCTCGGTCGTCATCGCCCTGATCCACGCCTCGGCGAGATCACGCGCCGCCTCCGGGGTCGGCGCGGATGCAGCGGCCCGGAGGGTGGCGGTCTGCGCCGGATTGCTCACCACGACGCGCCGGCTCAGCTCGTCGACGGAGTCGGTGAGACCGAGTTCGTCGCGCGCCGCCTCGGCGACCGACCGCCATCGACCGATGTCGACATACGAGAGCACCTTCGATTTGGCCAGTTGGTCGCCCGCGAGCGCCGCGCCCGTCGAACCGTCCGCGTCCGTCGCGGCGACGTAGCCCGTGGCATCGGCCGTGTAGATGCGGGGCTGCAGGGCGCTCCACCCCCATCCGGCGGCGCCGCCGACCACGGTCATCACGAGGATCGTGATCCAGTACGCGCGCAAGATGCGCAACACCCGCTGCAGGTCCACTCGACATCCATTCTTTCGCGGCCCCGCGAACGGGCGGCGGCCGCCTGCACAGTACCCGCGGTCAGGATGGCGACGGGGCAGCGTCGCGGACGCCCGTTCGCGACGCGGGACGGCTCGGCGCGTCGTCCGGCCGTGCTCCTCGCCCGCGCACGCGAGACGTGGGGGCCGCCGGGTCGAGCGTCGCGGGCTCGCTCTTCGCGCGCCACCTCACCCGCATGGTGCAGAAACTTCACCCGCGCACGAGAGCGGCGCCCGACGGGCCGGCCGAGAAGCCCCGCCGCGAACGGGTGACGACGGCGCTTATCGTGACGGCCATGCCGGATGCCATCATCGACGCCCTCGGGCGCCGCTTCGCCCTGCGCTTCGCCGCGGGCACCGACGCCGCTCTCGAGGGAGCGGTCCGCCGCGCCTGGACGGGCGCCCAGAACCCCGACTCGAGCACACCGCCCGACGGCGCCATCGACGTGCCCCTTGCGGACACATCTCCCGAGCGCGTGCTGTCGGACCTCTCCGCGACGGTCACCCGCCGTGCCATCGAGCATCGACGCGGCGAGTTGTGGATGGTCCACGCCGGCGGCGTGGCCGACGAGAACGGCCGCGTGTGCATGCTCGTCGGGCCCTCGGGAGCGGGGAAGACCACCGCGACGCGTCGGCTGTCGCGACGCTTCGCCTACGTGTCCGACGAGACGGTCGCCGTCGCCGACGACGGACAGGTGACGCCGTACCGCAAGCCGCTGTCACTGGTCGTGAGCGGTGAGGCCTGGAAGCGTCAACTCGCGCCGGAGGAACTCGGGCTGGGGACGCTTCCCGATGCGCCCCTGCAGCTCGGAGTGGTGCTCGTCCTCGACCGTTCCGCGGACGCGCCGACGGTGCCGCGCGCGATCCCCCTCGACACCCTGTCGGCGATCACCGCGGTCGCGGAGCATTCCAGCGGTCTCGCCAGCATGCCGACACCGCTGGCGACGATCGCCGCCCACCTGCGGAGGGCCCCCGCCTTCCGACTGTGGTACCGCGATGACACCGACCTCGCCCCGATCGTGCGCGCGTTGCTCGACGACCCCGGCGTCCGGCGCGGCTCGGACGACGTGTACGGCGAGGGTCGGCCGGCAGCGATCACCGCCCGCCCCGCCACGTACCGGTCAGCGCCCGTGGTGGACGCGCTTCGCGGTGACGACGATGTCCTCGTCCTCCGTCGCGCGGCGCAGGGCGACGGTCTGCTGACCCGCCTGAGCGGCATCGCCCCGGTGATCTGGCGGACGTGCCGCAGCGGGGCGGAGCGGGCGGAGATCGTCGCCGCCGTCACCGCTGCGTTCGGGCCTCCCCCGACGGGTGAATCCGCGGATGAGTTGACGCGCGCCGCCCTCGACGTCCTGTGCGCGTCGGGGGTGATCGAGGCGGGGGTCTCCGCGACCTCCCGTTGAGCGGGGCGGTCGACGACTGAACGCGGTCCGAACGGGGCGCGAGGGTGAGAAATCGGGTGATATGTACCCCGCGAAATCGCGGGGTTCATCGACCGCGTCGAAAAATCGGAGCGAGGCACGTGCCCGTGCCGCTCACCCCGAGCCGACGTCGCCCGCCTCCCGCACAGGCAGGAGAGCTCCGGCGACCGTCAGGAGTAACACATGCTCATCGATCTCGACACGCAGCTCACCGCCCCGCGCGCCAGCCGCCGGCTCAGCCGGTTCTGGGCGCCTCGCACAGCCGCGATCGCTCAGCTACGCGATGCGCTCGCCAACGACCTCATCCTGCTGCGCGGTCCGGCCGGCGTCGGCAAGACCTCCCTGTTGCAGCAGTTCGCCCTCGCCCTCAGCGAAGACCGCTCGGTGGGGGTCCAGCTCATCGACGGCTCCACCGCCACCCGGGAGAGCCTCGCCCACGTCGTCGACGGCTTCCGCTCCGGCCCCGATCAGCACGTCCTCATCATCGACAACCACTGCGACGACGGGCCGGGCATCGATTCGGACGCGGTGCTCGAACTCCTCCGCGCGCACCCCGCACTGCGCGTGGTCGCGGCCACGCGTCACGTCACCGGCCTCGAGAGCCCGCTCATCGCGTTGGAGCTCGACTCCCACGTCGTGCCCGCGGCCACCCTCCTGATGGACCACGACGAGATCGCGTCGGTGCTCACGCGCAACGGGATCGATCACACCGACGAAGCCGTCGACCTGCTCCTCGAGGCCACGCACGGCTGGCCCGCGCTGGTGCAGCTGGCCGGTGCGCATCTGCGCCTCGAGGCGATGCCGCTGCGCACCCCCGACGAAGCGGAAGCCATCGCGGGTTACGCCCTCCGTGCCTTCACCACCGACATGGAGCGCCGCCTGGGCGCGTGGGCGACCGACGACGTCAAGCTGCTCGCGATCCCGCCCTACGTCACCGCATCCCTCGCCGAGGCGATCGGCATCGACACGGCACCGGGCGCGCTGTCCGAGCTCATGGACGAGCTGCGCGACGCGGGTTTCGTCTGGCCGAGCACGACGCGCCTCACCCTCGCGGCACCGATCCGAGAGCGGTGGTTGCGCGACATCGTCGCGGAGCACCCTGACCGCGTCGAGAAGGCGCGCAATGCCCTGCTGGCCCACCTCGTGGCGGCCGGCGAGCCGTTGCTGGCCGGTCGCCTCGCCGCAGACGCCGCGAACTGGTCGGCACTGTCGAACATCCTGACATCCGCGGGTGCGCAGATGTGGATGCGCGACGCGGACGGGTTCGCGGGGCTGGTCGAGGCGCTCCGCGCGCGCGGCGGCACCGATCCCCGGACGGTCGAGGTGCTGCTGAGCCTGGATCCCCGCACGGCCGATTCCCCCGGCACCCCGTCCAACGCGGTGACCGCTCTCGCGAAACTGCCCGACGTCAAGTCGTCGGCGGCCGGCAACCTCCCCGCTCTCATGTCCCGCGTGCAACTGTTGCGCGCGTCGGGTCGCTTCGCTCTCGCGGCCGAGTCCGCCGGGCTGCTGAACGACGCACTGCGTCGTCGCGTCGAGGGCGAGCCGATGTTCATCGCGGACGCGTGGTACCAGGTCGGGATGACGCACCTGGCGATGGGCAAGCTCCGCGACGCGGGCCTCGCGCTCGGGCAATCGCAACGCTCGGGCGACCCGACCCAGCGCCTGCGCGCTCGAGGCACCCTGGCCGTGCTCGCCCTGATCGAAGGCGACGTGATGGGGGCTGAGAAGCTCGTCGGCTCGATCGAGGGCGAGCAGTGGGCGAACTCGCCCTGGGGCGAACCTCTGCGCCTGGCGCAGGCGTGGCTGACCCTCGAACGGGGACACGCGGATGCCGCGGTGGAGGCGTTGGCCGCCGTCACGGCCACCTGTGCGGCCCGCGAGCTCTGGCCGTTCGCCGCGTCCACGCACGCCGTCGCCCTGCTGCAGGCCGGCGCCGCCGCCGACGCGCTCGGTGCACTCCGCGCGTGGTCGCACCGAAACCACTCCGTTCCGGCGTCGCACTTCCACACCACCCACACGCTGATCGCTCGAGCCAAGGTCATGATCGCCCTGCGTCAGGCGCGCAAGGCGACCGCCCTGTTCGAGGGCCCCTTCGGGATCTCCCCGGTCACCGCCCCGACCATCGCCCTGTCGCTGCTCTACGCGGGACGGACGCATGACGCCTACGTGATGAGCATCAAGTGGGGCATGCACGGCGACACCACCCCCCGTGCCGCCCTGGAATGCCTCGTCGTCAGCGTCATCGCCGACACGCGCCTGAACGGCCCGGGCCCGCAGCGCCCGAACAGTCGGCGTGCCGAGGCGGTCTCGATACGCCACTCGCTGTGGAGCCCCTGGGGCGTCGTCGGCCCCGAGGAACGAGAGACCGTGTTCGGGATGCTCTCGGCCACCGCGCGGCATGAGCTGGCCAAGCGCCCCTCGGTCTTCGAGTCGTCGGTGAGCGTTCCGCATCTGACCCGACGTGAGCAGGTGGTCTTGAACCACCTCACGCCCCAATCGACGATCGCCGACATCGCCAAGGCGCTCGTCGTGTCGCCGAACACCGTCAAGACGCAGCTCCAGAGCCTGTACCGCAAACTCGAGGTGTCCGATCGGTCGAGCGCCATCCGAGCGGCGCACGCGTGGGGTCTCATCGACAACGACCGCGACTTCTGAGCGGACGGGTGCAGGGCACCGATACGCGCGTTTCACCCCGCGGGTCACTCCTCGCCTGAGCGTCTTCACCCGCGGAGAGCGGGGGCGGCCGTACAGGCGAAGACGAAGTCCTCGGGTGCGCCGGTGACCGTGTGACGCACGGAGAGATGCACACGGCAGCCCGGGTCCGCCTGCGCGCGCAGCGGCATCCAGAATCCCAGGTCGCCCGAGACGTTCTCGCCGGGCTGTACGGTGCGCGGGACGAAAGCGTCGGGCAGGCGCACCGGCGATTCCGACAGGGCCCGATGCGCGACCGACCAGCCCGAGGCGACGAGGGTGACGTCGAAGAGCGAGGGACTGGCGCTCTCGGCGCTCACGTTCTCGGCCGTCAGCCGCAGCACCGCCCACCCGTATCCCTCGACGGGTGCGGGCGCGTGCGGATTGGCCTCGTGCACGGCGGCTGTGCGGTCCCAGTCGACGGAAGAGACGGTCCACTGCCACCGCCCGGACGCCACGGCCGTGCCCGGCTCGCGCACGGGGGGCGCCGTTTCCGTCGCGGCGGTGACGCCGGGTGTGGGCAGCCGCTCGCTCCCGGTCGCACCCGGCACGGGGACGAGGGCGCACCCGGCCAGCAGACAGCTGAGGGCGGCGGTGACGAGGGCAGAGGCGAAACGGCGCGGCATGGTCTCACTTCGGACGGGCGCGGAGCGGGTGGAGGGCGGTCGGGGCGACAGTAGGAGCGCACTGCCGGCACCGGAGCACGGGGCGCTCGTCGAGGCCGCGGGTGAACTTTCGTGGGCCACGGAACGACGGCGGGTGAGAAAGTGCGGCGGGGCGGGTGTATTCAGCGGACGACGGCGCCGTGCTGCGCCGCCCGAGGCTCAGGCTGAGCGCGGGCCCGCCGCCGGTCGCCGGACGGGCGCCCCCTCGACTGCGACCCCGGAGGAATCATGAGTGCCGCGTACATCGCCCTCGCCGCCGTCGCGGCGCCCTTCCTCGTCGTGAGCGGCGCCGCCAAGATCGCGGCTCTGGCCGACGCCCCGCGGACGCTCGACGCGCTCCGCGTTCGTCTTCCCCGGCCGCGGGCGTTCGTCGCCGCGGTGTCCGCGGGAGAGATCGTCCTCGGTCTGCTGCTCGTCGTGCTCGACGGACTCCCCCGCGTTCTCGCTGCCGCGGCGACGCTCGTCGCGATGCTCGCGTTCACCGTGCTCGTGCGCCGCGCGGTGCGCGCGGGTTCGACGAGGGAATGCGGATGCCTCGGCCGGCTCACCGCGACGCCCCTCTCGCCGGCGCTCGTGGACCGCAACGTCGTCTTCAGCGTCGTGTCCATCGTTCTCGTCGCCGCGGCGGCGGTGGCCGCGGGCGATCGGATGCCGCCGCTCGCGGAGACGATCGTCATCGCGCCCGCGTCCACCGCCCTCCTGGCGCTCGCGGGCGCAGGGCTGGTGTTCGCCGGGGTCGCGCTCGAGCGGGCGAGTCGTCGTCCGCGACAACCCGCCCCCACCCTCGACGGCTACCCGCGCCCGGCGCTGCTGCGCGAAGACGGCCTGGTGGTCGACACCGTCCAGCTGGCTCTACAGGGGCGCGCGCAGCTGCTGCTGTTCTCGCAGCCCCTCTGCGGCGCGTGCGAACGCGCTCAGGCGGTCCTCGACGAGAACCGGCACGACTTGGCCGACGTCGTCGATGCGCGCATCGTGTACGCCGCCGGGCACGGCGTCGACTGGAACGCCCCCGCCCGCACCGCGGACGGACCGCGCACGGGCGCGGCGCTCGACATCGCCGGCATGTTGGCACGCACCTTGGACATCGACGCCGACCGCCCCGTCGCCGTGCTCATCGGCACGAACGGCCAGGCGGTGCTGCCCTACGCCCACGGCGCCGAGCAGGTCGCGGGACTGGTCGGCGCGATCGTGGCGGCCGGCAGAGCAGCCGACATCTGAGCCGATCGCGGGTTTCGGCCATCGTCGGCGCAGGTCTCGGCCACTTTCGCCCGGACCGCCGATTCCGCCGCGGCGGCGCTCCTATAACGGGAGGTACCCGTCTGGAACAGGACCCACCATGGCTCGGATGAACCGCCACCCCGCCCGCAGCGCCGACTCAGCCCGTGCGCTGCAGGGCGAGCCTCCCCTGCCGCGGGGAGCGGAACCCCGACATCTCGCACATGAGCGCGAAGGGCAGCCCCTCCCCGTTCGCCGCGACGAGCGCGCGCAATTCACTCGCGCGCCGGCGCTCGATCTCGACGTGTGGCATCCCGCCCATCGCCGCGAAAGCGCGCCGCAGGGTGCGCTCGGACACGCAGACGTCTGTGGCGATGGTGGCCGGACGGCAGTCGACGTCGCGGAAGGTCAGCTCGATCGCCTGCATGGCCTCTCCGTAGACCTGGTCCGGGCGACGCATCGTCCGCGGACGACCGATGCCGCCGGTGCCGTCGATGACGGCGGCGAGCAGCTGCTCGGACGCGTGCACGAGGTACTGCGATGAGGCGACCCCGGCGGGTGCGCTCAAGGCGCTGTTCGTCAGCGCCGCGATGACCTGCCATGCGTCGCGCTCCACGGGGATCGGTTCCCCCAGACGCGCCCGGATGCCGGGATGCGCCAGCGCGGTCGGCCGCAGCTTCCACAGGTAACGCGCGGTCGCCGCGGTGAGCGTCACCTCGATGGGAGCCTCGGCATCGAGCAGGACGAGATGGTCGGGGGCCACGTCGAGCAGCGTTCCGTCGTAGGTCACGTCGGCGCGCCCTTCGACCCCGAGCAGGACGTACATCCCACCTTGGACCGGCATCCCGCGGTACCCGCCCGTCGGCGACCAGGCGCGGCCGATGTGCTGCTCCAGACCGCCCACGCCCTCCAGGCGCAAGCCCGTCGTCGGAGCGGCGGTCTCCCAACCGAGTGCTCTCAGAACCTCGTCCACGACTTCTCCCCCACAAGGCCGATCGACGTCCCCGCAGTCGATCGAAACGAAGACTATCCGTCGGCCCGGCAGACATCCGCGATGAGTGTTCCCTCGTCGTTCTCCGGCCGCGAGAGGAACGCCGTGCCCGACTCCGCCCCCGCCGTGACTTCCCTCGAGAAGCGGCTGCGAGACCTTCTCGCTCAGGGACGCCACGCCGCGGCATCCGTTCTCGCCGACACGGTCGCCGCACACATCCGGACCGCGCCGACGTCGTCCGCTCCGTTGCGCGATTCGGCCGTCGACATCCTGTTGCTGTGCGGCAGAGCGAAACTCGCGGTCGGCGAGCTCGGGACCGCGGCCACATACCTGCACGAGGCGCTCCGCTGGACGGCACTCGACGGACGGGATACCGATGCCCGTCCCCTGCGCGAGCATCTCGCGCTCGTCCACGCGCTGAGTGGACACCTGCGCGCGGCGCGAGCTCACCTCGCCCAGGGCTCGACCGGGAGGGACGGTGAGGGCCGCGACGAGCCGAGCGAACCCGGCCTGCTCGCCCGACTGCTCGTCGCGCTGGGGCGGCTCGAGCTGAGGGAGGTCGAATCCCTGCTCGCGCGGTGCGAGCGATCCACGACCGACGACCTGAGGTGGATCGTCCGGCACGCGCGCACGCGCGCCGCGATCCTCGAGGGCCGCGCCGCGGATGTCGTCGCCGTGCTCGCCGCCGAGCTGGCCGGAGGCGGTCCCGCCGACGACCCCGCGACCGCCGTGGGAGCGCTGCGGCACGCCGATCTGGCGGGCGCGTACCAAGCCCTCGGCGACCTCCGTGCGGCGGAGCATCTCCTCGCGAACCCGCGGCTGCGGGACCGCAGCGTCCCGGTGCTGCTGTGCTCGGCCCGCCAGGCCCTCCTGCGCGGCCGCCCCGACTCGGCACTCGCGGCACTCCGGCACGACGATCCGCGGCATCCGGAGCTCTCGTCGGTTCGGATGACCCCTGCGCGCGCCGTGATGTACGCGTCCGCCGAGTTCGCGGCATCCGGAACCGTGTCGGACTGCGCGCTGCACTATGCGCGCTCGGCGGTGGCCCATCACACCGCGTTCGACGCGCTCTGCGAGGCGACCCCCGAGGTGAGGGAGGCGCTGCTCCCCCTGCTCGGGCGCGAGACGGCGGAGGTGCCGCAGCCCTGGACGTATCGACCGCCCGTGCGGCTGACGCGGCGGGAACGCGAAGTGCTACGCCTTCTCGCGTCGTCGGCCACGAGCGCGGAGATCGCCGTCGCCCTGCACCTCTCGGACAACACGGTGAAGACCCACCTGCGGACGCTCTACACGAAGCTCGGCGCTCACACGCGCGAGGAGGCGGTCTGGCTCGGCGCAGCCGATCTCACCCGAGAACGGTGAGCGAGTCGGGTGATGCTCACCCGGACTCATGGCGCCCCAGACGGTGCCGGAGCGACCCGGCCGAGGGGAAGCCCACCGCTCTCGCGAGTTCTGCCTGGGTCAGGTGCGGTTCCCGCGCCCGCAGGAGGAGCGCGGACAGGACGCGGCGGTGCGCCAGGGCGTCACGCGGCGACAGGGAGTGCGGGGCGAAGACGCGCGAGAGATGCCGGGGACTCACTCCGAGTCGCCGCGCCAGCGTCTCGACGGTCAGCTCTGCGTCGGTCGCCTCCTCGTCGATGAGGCGCATCGCCCGGGCGAACAGCCCCCCGTCGTCCCGTTCCGGCGCGTCGCCCTCCGTGGCGACGAGGTCTGCGGCGATGGCGGCGACCAGATGGGCGATCGCCGCCTGCAGCTCGGCCCCGCTCGCGGCGGCCGCGGCACGTGGTCCGAGGTTGAGGTGCGCGTTGATCATCGCGACGAGCGCGAACCACGCCACCGCCTCGGCGGCTCGCCCGCAGCGCGGCGTCTCCCGCCGGCCGGCGCGCGTCGTCGTCGGGATGGGCATCTCGACCTCGATCCGGGCGGATGCATCGGGGCAGGCGAGTCGGCGGCGCTCGGAGCGCCGGACGAGAAGGGCCATGCCCTCGCCCACCGCGTACGTGGTCGCGTCGCTCAGCTCGACCTCGGACGTCCCCTCCACCTGCAGGAGCAGGAGGAGCGCGTCGGTGCCGGGCGACGTCGCGCGCTCTACCGACAACGCGGTGTGCCAGAGACGACGGATGACCGTCGACAGCAGGTGCGCCTCGTCGGCGAAGGCGTAGGAGTGCCGCAGGTCGGTGGTGGTGGTCCATCCCCGCGCGGCGAACCAGGCGCGCAGCCGATCGTCGTCGAGTCGCGCCGGTCCTCCGACCGACGTACGTCGACTGGCGACCACGGGCACCTCCCGGCCCGCCGTGTGCGAGCACTCCCCACGACTCTCGGCCGGGGCGCCGGGAGACGGGCGCGCTTCGACCGAGAAATCACCTGTGCCGGTTGCGCGTTTCACCTGAACGCCGCGCGAGCGTATCGCGGCCCCGCCCACCGGGGACGTCAGCCCCGCGGCGGGCGCGCCGATGCATCGGCGGAGATCGCACGGCGCCGTCACCGGCGACGGTGCGGGGCCGCGCGGGTCAGCGACGGAACGCGGCGTGCGGCAGACGCTTGCGCATGACGGCGACGGCGTCGGCGTTGTCGTCGACGAGCACCGCGTGCCGGCCGAGCGGTGCGGCGACCGCGCCCAGGGTGCCGCTGCCGGCGAACAGGTCGAGGACGCTGTCGC
>JAAIGF010224822.1_pt1 | contig 11299 bp, 6 predicted proteins | sample 6487441 | NCBI WGS metagenome assembly JAAIGF01 (sample SAMN13974129, study PRJNA590717) | phyllosphere metagenome | biome: pepper field; feature: multiple bacterial spot infested pepper fields; material: pepper leaves; isolation source: leaves from pepper fields | host: Capsicum annuum ...
CAAAGCTGGCGAGCAGTATACTATCAAATTGATTGCTGATGTCGCTACACGATCTTATCAACTAACGGTTAACGGCAACGATAAGGGAACCAAGCTTTTCTTCCAGCCGGTAGCCAACATCAGTAAAGTCTCCTTTCGGACAGGCCGCGTGAGAAGATATCCCGATGCTGATACACCGACGGATCAAGATTTTGATGTGAAAGATGCAGGAGGAATGGTGAAGGAGGCAGCTTACGGGATTTCGTCCTTGAAAGCAAAAAGGTTAAACTAATGAAAGTACTGGTAATGGTGATCGGCATATTAGGGAGTTGGCTATCGGCGCAAGCGTCGCTGCAGCTACCGAATATTTTTGCCCAGCACATGGTGCTGCAGCGCAACGAGCCTGTGGCCATCTTTGGCCAGGCAAAAGCCGGCGAGAAAGTCACGGTCACGTTTAACGGGCAAGTGAAGCACAGCACCGCCAATACGTCCGGAGATTGGAAAGTGATGCTCTCGGCCATGGATGCAAATGCGCAGGGACAAGCCCTCGTGATTAGGTCTACCGATGAAGAGATCGTATTTCACGATGTGCTTGTTGGCGAAGTGTGGCTTTGTTCGGGACAATCCAATATGGAGTTTCAAATGCGGAAGCTGGAGAAGCTTGCGGCTGAAGGGCAGCGGGCAAACTTTCCAAAAGACGCCGTCAAGAAGGCGAAAAATCCGGCAATTCGTTTGTTTTTGGTGAGACGGAAATTTTTAGCCAAACCCGATAGTGCACATGCCGGATGGAGCATCGCGCAGGATTCTGCCCTCAGGCAATTTTCAGCAGCTGGTTACTTCTTTGCAAAAACCTTGCAGGAGCAACTGCAAGTGCCGGTAGGCATTATTTCATCGGCCGTGAGCGGAAGCCGTATTGAACCTTGGATAGCAGCGAAGGCTTTGCAGGAAGAACGGTATTTTCAGGATAAAAAGATCGAGGGAGATCCGGGTAAGTTTTTTGAATCGATGATTGCGCCTTTAGCGCCCTATACGATTAAAGGGGTATTATGGTATCAAGGCGAAACCAACGTTTTCCTGAAGGAAAACATAAGCTATGCCTATAAGTTTAAAACGCTTATCCAAAGCTGGCGAGCACGTTGGGGCAATCCCAAGCTTCCGTTTTTCTATACGCAGATTGCGCCTTTCCAATATTCTTTGGATGAAAAGGGAAAAGAGCGTATGCCAAAAACGATCCTTCCTGAATTTCGGGAGGCGCAAGACCTGATTTTGCAATTGCCGCATACCGGGAGAATCGTAACAACAGATTTAGTGGATGATGTAAAAGATCTGCACCCGACGGATAAATGGGATGTAGGTTACCGATTGGCCTTGCAGGCGCTGGAAAAAACGTATGGCAAAGCAATAGAATCAGATGGTCCTACCTTCGCTAGAGTACAGTATAAAGCGGGCAAGGCGATTGTACGTTTTGACCACGCACAAAGATTAAAATCTGCAGACGGTAAGTCTTTATCAGGCTTTGAAGTCGCCGGGCCAGATGGTAAATACTGCCCAGCACGCGCGCAAATTGTCGGACAAACAGTGCATTTGACAGGCGATTCGCTGCCGCGCATCGTACAGGTACGCTTCGCATGGGACGAGGCCGCTCAACCCAATTTGGTGAATAGCGCCGGCCTGCCAGCCCTGCCGTTTCGAACAGATAACCCCTACAAAAAACTTAAACTGAAATAAACACGCATACACATGAAGTCTTGTCTACCCGTTTTTCTATATACCCTGCTTTTTATCTTTTCCGGCCAGCTTCTGGCACAAGAGACGGTAAAGCAATACCTATCCGGAAAAGGGAAGGATGACGGGGTGCTTTGGGACTTTAAAGTGTCTGATGGAATGAAAGCAGGACAATGGGCGAAAATCGCCGTTCCTTCTAATTGGGAGCTGCAGGGGTTTGGAAAATATAACTACGGTTTTAATAAAGAAGCCGACAAGGGAAAAGAAATCGGGAGTTATAAGCACCGCTTTGTGGTAGATCGTGCATGGAAAGATAAGCAGATCAACCTGGTGTTTGAAGGCGTGATGACAGATGCCGATGTCAAGCTCAATGGTAAATCTGTTGGAGCAACCCACCAGGGCGCCTTTTATACGTTTTCGTACGATATCAGCAAGCTTGTTCATTGGGGAAAAGAGAACCTGTTAGAAGTTGAGGTCGCTAAACACTCTGCTAATAAATCGGTCAACGCGGCCGAGCGCGAAGGCGACTTCTGGGTATTTGGCGGGATATTCCGTCCGGTCTTTCTGGAGGTGCTTCCCAAAAATCATATCGAACGGCTCTCCATTGATGCTAAAGCAGATGGTGCTTTGCAGATGAACGTGCAATCGGCAGGTTCGGCTGATGAGGTTTCGCTTCAATTGTATGATGCGCGCGGAAAAGCATTTGGCAAGCTGATACAGGCTTCGTTGAAAGATAACAAAGTCCTGATAGCAAGTAAGTTTGATCAGCCAGCCCTCTGGTCGGCAGAATATCCGCATTTGTATCGTGCAGAAGTGATCTTGTTGGCAAAAGGAAAAGAAGTACATCGTGTAAACCAGAAGATCGGTTTTCGTTCGATCGAAGTACGACAACGTGACGGCGTATACATTAATGGACAGAAGATAAAATTTAAAGGCGTAAACCGACATTCCTTTCATCCGGAATCCGGGCGTACCACGAGCAAAGCAATCAGTATTCATGACGTCGAGCTTATCAAGGAAATGAATATGAATGCGGTGCGTATGGCACATTATCCACCAGATACGCATTTTCTGGAAGTGTGCGATTCCTTGGGTTTATACGTCATGAATGAGCTCGGCGGTTGGCATGGATATTATGATACGCCTACCGGAACGAAGCTGCTGAAAGAAATGATCAAAGTCTCTGAAAATAACCCTGCTGTTATTTTCTGGGCAAATGGTAACGAAGGCGGTCATAATTCCGAGCTGGATACGACTTTCTTTGCCGAGGATATTCAAAAACGTCCGCTAATCTATCCGTGGGCTGTCTATGGTGGGTTTGAAACGACACATTACCGCGAGTACAATTACGGAATAGGCACCTATGATCATGGTCACAACATCGTGATGCCTACCGAGTTTTTACACGGTATGTTTGATGGCGGGCATGGCGCAGGCATAGAAGATTATTGGAAAGCCATGTGGGCTAATCCGCTTTCTGCGGGTGGTTTTTTATGGGATTTTCAGGATCAGGGCATTGTGCGGACAGACAAAGATGGGGTGATAGACACCGATGGAAATCGAGGTGCCGATGGTATCGTTGGCCCGCATTACGAACGAGAAGGAAGTTTTTATACGATTAAAGAAGTTTGGAGTCCTATTTTCTTTGAAAAAAGAGAGATGACGGCAGGCTTTAACGGGGAGTTTACTATAGAAAATCGCTACGCTTTTACCAATACCGCGAATTGTACTTTTAGCTATGCACTTCATCGCTTAAATCCCGGAAATACGGCAGGCGATGTCAAGACCGGCATTATCGCGTCGCCCGATATCAAACCCTATGCAAAAGGTATCTTAAAAGCAGACTTGCCCAACGATTGGTATAGTTATGATATCCTGTACATCACCGCAAAAAATGTTTATGATAAAGAATTATTTACATGGAGCTTCCCTATTGCCTTGCCTGAGCGAGCAGCCAAGGAATGGTTGAAAACAGCTGGCACCAAGGTCGAAGCAAACGAGACGGCAGAAGCGTTTATTGTAAAAAGCAATGGCATACAATATCAGTTTAACAAACTGAACGGTTTGCTCGAAGAAGTTAAAAACAAGCAGGGTGTCATCCCATTTGCAAATGGGCCAGTTCTGCAGGAAGCTGTTAATAATTACAAACAGTTTTCGATGCGCCATAACGGTGATACGGTTGTTATCGAATCTACTTTCGATAAAAAAGAGAGTTATAACAAGTTGCAGTGGACGATCTATCCATCAGGGCAATTGAAAATGCATGTGCAGTATTTTCCCGAAAGCTATTTTACACGCTTTGTCGGTGTAAATTTTGATTTGCCGGAAGAGCAAATGGTTGGGGTAGAATATATGGGCATGGGCCCGTATCGTGTGTGGAAAAACAGGATGAAGGGCAATCGTTTTGGGATATGGGATAAAGCATACAATGATGCAGCTACTGGTGAAGTGCCTTTTGAGTATCCTGAATTTAAAGGCTACCATGCTAACATGTATTGGGCCAAATTTAAGTTGAAGTCACAATCCTTCCGCGTGTTCACCGATAGGGAAGATGTGTTTTTACGACTATACACGCCAAAAGAACAGCAAGATACCGACTGGAAAAATATGGAGCCAACATTTCCTAAAGGAGATATTTCGTTTATGAACGGGATATCGGCTATCGGTACTAAAACGCAAAAGCCCGAGACAACCGGGCCTATGGGAATGAAGCATGTGTATTACGATTTTGAAAAAGAGCCGATCAGAGCCTTGCATCTGCAATTATACTTTGATTTCTCTGGTGAATAATGATGTAGAGTAAATAGAGATGAAGAGACTGCGCTATCTGATAATTATTGTTTTTACAGCCCTTACGTGCCACGTTTGGGCGGCTGTCGGCGTTGCTGATCTTCGATGCGAGCTGTTGGTCGATCCTATCACGATCGATAATCAGCAACCTCGGTTGAGCTGGAAGATTAACGCCGAAGATCGCGATGTTTCTCAAACTGCTTATCATGTTTTGGTGTCGTCGTCTTTAGCCAATCTGGAGAAAAACGTGGGCGACCTTTGGGATTCCGGCGAGGTTGCTTCATCCAACTCCATCAGCGTATACTATGGCGGCGAAGCACTCCAATCTCGTCAAGCGGTTTTTTGGAAAGTCAGGATCTCGACCAACAAAGGCGTATCAGCATGGTCGTCTGCCGCGTCCTGGCAGATGGGACTTTTGTATTACAAAGACTGGACAGGGCGCTGGATAGGTTTTGATGAATATTTTAAGACAGACAACAGCGCTACAGGCCAGGTCGCGGCGCGCTATTTCCGAAAAGAATTTACCATTGCAAAGCCCATCAAAAAGGCCATGGTCTATGTGATGGGCCTCGGGCTGTATGAGCTTTATCTTAACGGTAAAAAGGTCGGCGATCAAGTACTTGCGCCGTCGCCAACCGATTATACTGAGAATATTAAATACAACGTATTTGACGTGACTGCGCTGTTGAAACAAGGCGATCAAGCTTTGGGTGTGCTGTTGGGCAACGGACGATTTTATGCGATGAGGCAAGCAAAGCCTTACAAAGTGAAAACCTTTGGTTTTCCCAAACTACAGTTGCAATTGATGCTGACGTATGCCGATGGCCGTACCGAATGGGTAAAGACCGACGATAGTTGGAAAGGCACCAGCGAAGGGCCGATCACGGCCAACAATGAATATGACGGTGAACGTTATGATGCGCGCAAAGAATGGTCTGGCTGGGCAAAAGCTGGGTTTGATGATAGCCAATGGCTGCAAGCCCGCTATGTGCAAGAGCCGGGTGGGCAGTATGAAGCGCAGCTGAACGCCAACATGAAGGTTATGAAAGACATCAGCCCTGTTTCGGTAACCAAAAAAGGGAACGGCAGGTATGTGCTAGACTTCGGACAAAACTTTGCCGGTTGGGTAAAGATGCGCGTAAAAGGCCATGCAGGCACAGTGGTTGGCCTTCGGTTTGCCGAGTCCTTGACCGACAGTGGTGAGCTGTTTACAACCAATCTTCGGGATGCAAAAGCTACCGATGAATATATTCTGAAAGGTGGAGAAGAAGAAGAATGGGAACCACGATTTACTTACCACGGCTTCCGCTACGTCGAAGTAGATGGATTCCCTGGAGAAGTCAAAACGAGTGATTTTACAGGCCGTGTGGTGTATGACGATATGGCAACGATCGGAAGTTTTGCAAGCTCCAACACATTGCTAAACCAAATCCATCAGAATGCCTGGTGGAGTATTGCTTCCAATTATAAGGGCATGCCTGTCGACTGTCCGCAACGTAACGAACGCCAGCCTTGGCTGGGTGACCGCCCGATGAGTGCCTATGGCGAGAGTTTTCTTTTTGACAATACGCTGCTTTACACAAAATGGCTGGAAGATATTCGACTTTCACAGCAAGCAGACGGTGCTATTCCGGATGTTGCACCTGCCTTTTGGCGTTACTACAGCGACAATGTAAGTTGGCCAGGTACATACCTCTTTATTGCCGAGATGCTTTTTAAGCAAACAAGTGATATACGGATATTGAAAAAGCATTATCCGTATATGAAAAAGTGGATGGACTATATGCGCGTGCGGTATATGGATGCCGAGGGAATAATTGGCAAAGATAGCTATGGCGACTGGTGCTTTCCGCCGCGCACGATTGAAGACGGACGCGGAAAGATTGCCGATAAGAAATATCCGAGTGCACTGATCTCCGCGGCCTACTACTATCACTTATTGGGCTTGATGGAGCGTTTTAGTAAGCTGACGGATAATGCTGCTGACAGCGATACATTTACTTCAACTGCTGCGCAATTGAAAATAGACTTTAACAAGAAATTTTATCATGAGGCTGGCTATTATGGAACCAACAGTTTAACTGATAATCTCTTGCCGCTATATTTTGGGCTGGCCGATGCGCAAAACAAAGATAAAGTTGCGGCGCGTGTTGTCACCATCGTGGAAAAGGAAAACAACGGCCACCTGAGCACAGGCGTGGTAGGCACGCAGTGGATCATGCGGACGCTGACGAATATTGGACGGGCAGATCTGGCATACCGCCTGGCGACAAAAAAAACCTATCCTTCTTGGGGATACATGGTCGAAAATGGCGCAACCAGCATCTGGGAGCTTTGGAATGGTAATACCGCTCATCCAAAAATGAACTCCCAAAACCATGTGATGATGCTGGGCGATTTATTGATCTGGTATTACGAACATTTGGCAGGTATTCAATCGGGAGGCGATGCTTTTCAATCGATCGTAATGAAACCGAGCTTCGTGGAAGGATTGGATGATGTCGATGCTTCTTACGAAAGTTTACAGGGCAAGATCAGTTCATCCTGGAAAAAAAATAAAAGCTTATTGGCTTGGCATATCGGTATTCCGCCAAATACAAAAGCCACGATCTATGTGCCAACGAGCGATGTAGCAAACATCACCGAGGGTGATAAAAAGTTGACTCAGGTCGAAGGCGTCAAATATTTAAGAAAAGAAAAAGATAAGCTCGTGCTAGAGGTAGGCTCGGGGAACTACCAATTTAAGATTAAACGATAAAAAGATATGGCATTGGGTAAAAAATGTTTTGTGCTTCTCTGTAGCCTGCTGCTTTTAAACAGTATTGTGGCGCAGGAAAATACTTTGTCTAAATGGCAAAAGGGCATACTAAAAGATGAGTTTATTTATGAAAAAGCGCCGTTTCCATCGTGCCACTCGGCAACGTTAGCAGAGACACCGGAAGGCTTGGTATATGCTTTCTTTGGAGGAACACGTGAGCGCAATCCCGATGTGGAGATCTACGTTTGTCGTTTTGAAAACGGCGAGTGGACTGCACCTGCGTCTGTCGCGGATGGCGTACAAACAGACGGAAGTCGGCTTCCGACCTGGAATCCGGTACTGTATCAAGTGCCTGGTGCTGAACTCTTGTTATTTTATAAAGTCGGGCCAAAACCGGCTGAATGGTGGGGCATGCTAAAACGCTCGACAGATGGCGGCAAAACCTGGTCGGCAGCAGAGAAGCTTCCGCAAGGTTTTATCGGTCCGGTCAAAAATAAGCCCATCTTGCTGAGCAATGGAAATTTGATATGCCCTTCCAGCACCGAAGGAAACGGATGGAATATACATTTCGAAATAACGAAAGATTGGGGTAAAACTTGGCGAAAAGTGGGACCGGTTGAACGTGGCGAGGACGATTTAAATGCGATACAGCCGAGTATACTGGACCATGGCAACGGAAAACTGCAACTATTGGCCAGAAGCCGGAATTGGGCGATCGTCGAGTCCTGGTCTAATGATAACGGTGAAACCTGGTCGCCACTGCAAAAGACAAGTCTTCCCAACAACAATTCGGGAACCGATGCCCTGACGATGAAAAACGGCAAGCATGTGTTGGTGTATAACCACGTGCTACCGCCCAAAGACAATCCGAAAGGCGCACGCACACCGCTTAATGTGGCTATTTCCGACGATGGCAAGCGATGGGATGCGGTGTTGATTTTGGAAGATTCGCCCATCAGCCAATACTCTTACCCCGCCGCGATACAAACACAGGATAACCTGCTTCATTTTGTATATACCTGGAGAAGACAAAAAATGAAACACGTGGTCGTAGACCCAACGAAATTAAAAAGAAGAGCAATTAAAGACGGCATTTGGCCGAAAGTAAAAGGATACACCTTGCCCGCGTTAGACACGTATAAGGCAGAAGAACAATAGATTAAATATAGTATAAGAAAATATGGCAGCAGAGCGCATGTTAACGATTAATTTTCCGGGTAAGCTTGTTTTTGGAAACGGTGTATTGCAGCAGCTTGCTGATGACATCGTTGCGCAAGGATGTAAATGTGTCATCGTGATGACCATAAAGCCACTGTTGCATTCTTTATCGGCATTTGTCAATCTTTTACAAGAAAATAAGATCGATGTGGTGATTGATACCAGCATCGAGAAGGAACCTTCCTTTGCAGACTTTAATGCAGTGTTAGCACAATACCAGCATATACCGGCTGATTCGGTGATTGGTATTGGTGGCGGTAGTGTTTTAGATGTCGCGAAGCTTCTGGCTGCGCAATTAAATAATGAACAATCGCTGGAAGATATTGTGGGGAATGGCTTGTTGAAAGGACGAACGATCAAACTTATCTGTGCGCCAGCCACGGCTGGTACGGGAAGCGAAGTTTCGCCCAATGCCATTTTAGTCGATCACGAAAATCAAAAGAAAGGCATCATCAGTCCGTTTTTAGTGCCCGACGCAGTTTATGTAGATCCGCTATTAACTGTCGGCTTGCCTCCGGCTATCACGGCAGCTACGGGCTTGGATGCGTTGACACACTGTTTGGAAGCCTATACCAATAAATTTTCGCAACCCTTCATCGATATGTATGCTTTTGAAGGAATGCGATTGATCGCGGCTAATTTGGTGGAAGCGGTTAACAATGGGGGAAATGTCAAAGCCAGAAGCGAAGTCGCGATGGGCAGTTTGCTGGGCGGATTTTGCCTTGGACCGGTCAATACGGCTGCGGTACATGCGCTTTCTTATCCGTTGGGCAGCATGTTCCATTTGGCGCATGGTCTTTCAAATGCCTTGTTACTACCCTACGTCATGGAATACAACTACGTAGCTGCGCCTAGGAAATATGCCGAGGTTGCACAGGCTTTGGGCTGCAATAAGCAAGAAACAGACGAAGAAACGGCGCTGGCAGGCATCGCAAAAGTTCGCGAACTGATAAGCGATTGCGGAGTCCCTGCACGGTTACGCGATCTGGATATTCCGCAGGATGCTATTCCGAAGATGGCTGAGGATGCCTTAAAAATTACAAGACTACTAATCAATAATCCGCGGGAAATCTCACTGCCGGATGCCATAACCATATTTAATGCAGCCTATTAACATGAAAAAAGAAATGAAACAAAAAGAGACGATTGTCCCTGTTGTTGCCCCACTAAAAGAAGATCTGAGTTTAGATCGGGGAGCTGTAGCGCGTATATTCTCCTATTTGTACGCTAATGGAGCGACGCCCTTTATCTTGGGGACGACGGGAGAATCGGCTTCGCTATCGAATGCTTTTAAAGAGGAATACCTGCACGCCGCAGTAGTCAATAAGCCGGCCGATAAAAAAGTGTATGTAGGAATTTCTTCAAATATTTTGGAAGATTCTATTTCATTTGCCAATTTGGCGTTTAGTTTAGGGGTAAACGATGTAGCAGCTACATTGCCGACCTATTATAAACTATCGGAAGCCCAGATCGAAAAGTATTTTCTCGATCTGGCAGAAGCTATTGAAAACAACCTAATCGTATATAATATTCCAGCAACGACACACATGTCTATCCCGCTTGATCTGTTAGATCGATTAAGCTATCATCCGAAGATCGTCGCGGTGAAAGATTCGGAGCGTAATACCGAACGCTTAGACAGATCCTTGCAGCTCTGGAAAGATAGAACGGATTTTAAACATTATATGGGCTGGGCTGGAGCGTCGGCATATGCCTTAATAAACGGTAGCGATGGCATTATACCGAGTTCGGGCAATTTCGCACCAACGATTTATACGGAAATGTGCAAAGCTGTCGAACAAGGCGATACAGCGCTTGCACAGGTATTGCAAGAGCAGTCAGACAGTTTAGGGGCGCTTTATCAAACAAACAAATCATTGGGCGAATCTTTATGGGCGCTCAAAGTATTGATGAAACAGCTTGGGCTATGTGAACCGTATATGATGCCTCCACTGTATGCCTTGAGTGCGCAGGAAGAACATCTGCTTATGGATGCTTTTCAAACCCTGATAACAACAGATAATATTAAACTGAATATCGTTAATCATGTATAAACCTATAATTGGCATTACGATGGGCGATCCGGCAAGTATCGGACCGGAGATCGCGCTTAAAGCGTTGTTAAATAATCGCGTGCAGACTATCTGTCGTCCTGTTTTGGTAGGCGATGCAGCTGTTTTCCAGCAGATAGCGTCACGCCTGCAGTTGCCGATAGCGATTCACGCTATTAAAGACGTTGCCGAGGCGCAATTCACCACATCCGTCGCCGATGTTTTCGATTTGCAAAACACCGACCTGTCCAAGGTAGAATTTGGTAAAATATCAGCTGAGGCGGGTGCTTCTTCGTTTGAGTCTGTGGTCAAGGTGATCGACCTGGCATTAACAGGAGCCGTAGATGCGACCGTAACAGGCCCGATCAATAAGAAGTCGATAAACGAAGCCGGACATCATTTTGCTGGCCACACCGAGATCTATGCGCACTACACCCAGACCAAGAAATATGCGATGCTGCTGGTAGAAGACAATATGAAGGTCATCCATGTATCGACACATGTATCCTTGCGCCAAGCCTGTGATCTGGTGAAGAAAGAACGTATTCTTGAAGTAGTCGATTTGCTGCAACAAGGGTTAATCAGTTTAGGGGAAAAGAATTTAAAAATAGGTATTGCAGGACTGAATCCGCATGCCGGCGACTCCGGATTGTTCGGAACAGAAGATGATGAAGAGATTCTCCCGGCGGTAGAAGAAGCCAGGCGAAGAGGGTATGATGTGGATGGGCCTGTGCCCGCAGACACGTTGTTTTCCAAAGCCGCTACGGGCTATTACGGC
>JAAIGF010136085.1_pt1 | contig 11295 bp, 9 predicted proteins | sample 6487441 | NCBI WGS metagenome assembly JAAIGF01 (sample SAMN13974129, study PRJNA590717) | phyllosphere metagenome | biome: pepper field; feature: multiple bacterial spot infested pepper fields; material: pepper leaves; isolation source: leaves from pepper fields | host: Capsicum annuum ...
CTGCTGCTCCGGCGAACGCCCCGGCCGCCCAGCCCGCGCCGACAGCGCCGGCCGCCAAGCCGGCGGCCCCGCCCAAGCCTGAGGGGAGCCGCCTGGCGCAGCCGCCGCAGGCCTTCCACGCCCCGCTGCAGGGGGACCGCGCATGAGCAAGAAAGTCGACCTCAAGAGCCTGGACTTCAACGACATCGGCAACTGGCCGCGGAACGCGAAGATCGTGTTCTGCACGCTGATCGCCCTGGTCATCATGTTCGTGGCGTACATGCTGCTGATCAGCGGCAAGCGCGAGGAACTGGCAAGCCTGGAAGGCCAGGAAGCCACGCTGCGCGAACAGTTCAGCACCGAGCAGGCACGCGCGGTGAACCTGGAACCGCTCAAGCAGCAGCTGGCACAGATGGAGCAGGTCCTGCAGCAGATGCTGCGGCAGCTGCCCAGCAAGACCGAGATGCCGGACCTGATCATCGACATCTCGCAGACCGCGCTGTCCAGCGGCCTGACCAACCAGCTGTTCGAGCCGGAACAGGAACAGATCAAGGAGTTCTACGCCGAGAAGCCGATCAAGCTGAAGATGGTGGGCAGCTACCACCAGTTCGGCGCGTTCGTCAGTGGCGTGGCCTCGCTGCCGCGCGTGGTCATCCTGACCATGCACGACATCAACCTGAAGCCGGCCGACAAGACCGGTGGCAGCATCCGCGCCGGCGCGCTGGAGCTGTCCGGTACGGTCAAAACCTACCGGTATCTGGATGAGTCCGAGATCGCAGAGCAACAGGTTGAACCCGGCAAGGAGGCACAGAAGTGATCCGTTCCTTCATTGCACGGGGTGGCATGGCGATGGCGGTGTTGTTGCTGGCCGGCTGCGGCCGCGGCATCACCAGCACGCCCGGCGACGCCCCCAATCTGGAAAAGTGGGTTGAAAGCGAGCGCGCACGACCGGCGCAGCCGTTGGAGCCGCTGCCGGTGATGCAGCAGTTCGAGACCTTCGAATATTCCGCGCAGGGCATGCGCGATCCGTTCACCGATGCCTGGGCCAATCCGCAGCAGGGGGCTGGTGGAACCCGTCCGGATCCAAACCGGCGCAAGGAGCCGCTTGAAGGCTTCCCGCTGGATGCGCTGGACATGGTGGGCACCATCGGTACCGGAGGCGGCACTGTCGCCCTGGTGATGGGGCCCGACAAGGTGACCTACCGGGTGCGCCCGGGTGGATACCTTGGGCAGAGCGACGGGCGGGTCACCGCGGTCTACGAAGACCGCGTGGAACTGATCGAACTTGTGCCGGACGGTGCGGGGGGCTGGCTGGAACGTCCGGCCACGCTCGCGCTCGATGATCAATGATCGTTTACTGGGGATAGCACGATGACTTTTCACCAAGCCAAGGGGCTGCGACCCATCCGGCGCTCTACCTTGAACCGCATCAGCGCGCTGGGAGTCGCGCTGATGCTGGCCTGCGCCCCGGCGCTGGCTGCCGCACCGGCCGAGAAGCCGGCAGGCACCGCCGTAGCGACGCAGGCCTCCGCGCCGGCCTCGCTGTCGGTGCAGCGGATCGATTTCAAGCGCGGCGATGACGGCAGTGGCCGCCTGATCGTCCAGTTCGACGGCCAGGGCGCGATCCCTGACCTGCGCACGCAGGACAACAGCGTGGTGGTCGACGTCGGCAATGCCCGACTGCCGGCCAACCTGCAGAAGCCGCTGAACGTCACCGACTTCGCCACGCCGGTGCAGCGCATCGACGCCAAGCCGTCCGGCGCGGGCACCCAGCTGGTGCTGAGCACCGGCGGCGCGGTCGAATCGCTGGCCTACCAGAGCGGCAACGAGTACGTGGTCGAGATCAGTGCCCGCAAGGCACCGGCCGCCGTCGGTGCCGTCACCGCCGGCAGCGTCACCCAGGCTGCCAAGGGCGTGCCGGAGCGTGGCTACAGCGGCAAGCCGGTCACCTTCAACTTCCAGGACGTGCCGGTGCGCACCGTGCTGCAGTTGATTGCCGAAGAGTCGAACCTGAATGTCGTGGCGTCCGATTCGGTGCAGGGCAATGTGACCCTGCGCCTGGTCAACGTGCCGTGGGACCAGGCACTGGACATCGTGCTGCGCGCCAAGGGCATGGACAAGCGTCGCGACGGCAGCGTGATCTGGGTCGCGCCGCAGGCTGAACTGGCCAAGTTCGAGCAGGAAAAGGAAGACGCACGCATCGCCATCGAGAACCGCGAGGATCTGGTGACCGATTACGTGCAGATCAACTACCACAGCGCCTCGCAGATCTTCAAAGCGCTGACCGAGGCCAAGGGCATCGGCGGTGGCGGTGGTGGTAGCGGTAGCGGCGGCAGCTCCAGCCAGGAAGAAAGTGGCTTCCTGTCCTCGCGCGGCCGCATCGTCGCCGATGAGCGCACCAACACCCTGATGATCAGCGACATCCCGAAGAAGATCGCGCGCATGCGTGAGCTGATCAACGTGATCGACCGCCCGGTCGACCAGGTGCTGATCGAGAGCCGCATCGTCATCGCCACCGATACCTTTGCCCGCGAACTGGGTGCCAAGTTCGGCATCAGTGGCAGCCGTGACAATGTGTACTTCAGCGGTGATCTGGAAGCAAACCGTGAGACGCGGGAATCCCAGGTGACCACTGCAGCCACCAATGCCAATGCCGTGCGCGACTGGATCGCCGGCGGCAGTGTGGGGCCGGCTCCGATACCGGTTGCCTCGGCGATCAAGCGAGGCTTGAACTGGGACCTGCCGGTGGCCTCCACCAGCAACCCTGGCTCGTTGGCACTGTCCATCCTCAACGCGGGTTACCTGCTGGACGTCGAACTGTCGGCCATGCAGGAGGAGTCGCGTGGTGAAGTGATCTCCAACCCGCGCGTGGTGACCACCAACCAGCGCGAGGCCCTGATCAAGCAGGGTAAGGAAATCGGCTACGTCACCATCAGCGGCGGCGGTGCGGCCGGCGGTGCGCAGACCCCGAACGTGCAGTTCAAGGAAGTGGTGCTGGAGCTGAAGGTCACCCCGACCATCACCGACGACAACCGCGTGTTCCTGAACATGGCGGTCAAGAAGGACGAAGTGCAGCGCTACATCACCCTGGCCGGCTACGGTGAAATCCCGGAAATCAACCGCCGCGAGGTCAACACCGCCGTGCTGGTGGAGGACGGCCAGACCGTGGTGATCGGTGGCGTGTACGAGTTCACCGACCGCAGCAGCGTCAGCAAGGTGCCGTTCCTGGGCGATGTGCCGTTCCTTGGCAATCTGTTCAAGAAGCGCGGCCGCAACAAGGACAAGGCCGAACTGCTGGTGTTCGTGACCCCGAAGGTGCTGCGCGTGGCCAAGAAGAACTGAGCCAGCCCGCACACGCTGTACGGGACGGGGCCGCCATGTGCGGCCCTTTTTCGTGGTGGATCCACGCCCTGCGCGGATGGCCATTCATCCGTCCTTGATCCAATCCGCGGACCGGCCTGCGATGATGTGGGGAACCCGTGCCGTTCCGCGCCGGTCAAAGGCCCCCATGAACCTGCCACCGCCGATGCCCGAATCCGCCACGCCGCCGCCCGCGCCGACCACCTCGCAGCTGCATGCCGCCTTCACCGGCCTGCGCGATGCCCTGTCGGCCGAGATCGTCGGCCAGGCCGCGCTGGTCGAGCGCCTGCTGATCGCCCTGCTGGCCGACGGCCACCTCCTGGTCGAAGGTGCCCCCGGCCTGGCCAAGACCACCGCCATCCGTGCGCTGGCCTCGCGCCTGGAAGCCGATTTCGCCCGCGTCCAGTTCACCCCGGACCTGCTGCCGGCCGACCTGACCGGTACCGAGATCTGGCGCCCGCAGGAAGGCCGCTTCGAATTCGTGCCCGGCCCGATCTTCCACCCGATCCTGCTGGCCGATGAAATCAACCGCGCCCCGGCCAAGGTGCAGTCGGCGCTGCTGGAAGCGATGGGCGAGCGCCAGGTCACCGTCGGCCGCCACACCTATGCGCTGCCATCGCTGTTCCTGGTGATGGCCACGCAGAACCCGATCGAGCAGGAAGGCACCTTCCCGCTGCCGGAAGCGCAGCTGGATCGTTTCCTGATGCATGTACGCATCGGCTACCCCGACCAGGCCGCGGAAGCGGAGATCCTGCGCCTGGCCCGCGACCGTGCACGCGGTGCACTGGACAACGCCGCGCCCGCACCGGAAAAGCTGCCGATGCAGGTGGTGTTCGACGCCCGCCGCGAAGTGCTGGACCTGCACATGGCGCCGGCGCTGGAGCGTTACCTGATCGAGCTGGTGCTGGCCTCGCGTGATCCGTCGCGCTACGACGCCGGCCTCGGCCGACGCATCGCCTGGGGCGCAAGTCCGCGTGGCTCGATCGCGCTGGAGCGCTGCGCGCGTGCACGTGCGTGGCTGGCCGGTCGTGACTTCGTTACCCCGGATGACGTGCGTGCCGTGGCCGCAGACGTGCTGCGCCACCGCGTGCTGCCCAGCTATGAAGCGACGGCCGAAGGCTGGGATGGCGAGCACCTGGTGCAGGAACTTCTGGCCCGCGTGCCGGCGCCCTGAGCCTGCACATGTCCGATCCTTCCCCGCCGCACAGCGCCCGCGTGGCCGAAGGCGATGGCCTGCGCCCGCAGCTGGCCGAGCTGGTGGCCCTGCGCCGGCTGGCGCAGCGACCGCCGCCGCCGCGCCGTGGGCGCGTGGGCAATGCCGGCCAGGCACCGTCACCGCTGCGCGGACGCGGCATGGAATACGCCGAGTCGCGCGAATACGTACCCGGCGATGACGCGCGACACATCGACTGGCGGGTGACCGCGCGCACCGGTCGCGCGCACACCAAGCTGTTCCAGGCCGAGCGCGAGCGGGTCAGCCTGATCGTGGCCGACACCTCGCCGGCGCTGTATTTCGGTACGCGCGTGCGCTTCAAGTCGGTGCAGGCCGCGCGCGCCGGTGCCGTAGCCGCCTGGTCCGCGCAGCGTCGCGGCGACCGTATCGGCGCGCTGCGTGGCAGTGATCGTGAACCGCCGATCGCTCCCGCCGGCGGCCCGCGTGGCGTGCTGCGCGTGCTCGACGCACTGACCCGCTGGTACGCGCAGCCGCCCGCCGATGACCTCGGCCTGGAGCGCGCGCTGGACCACGCCGGTCGTGTGCTGCGCCCCGGCGCGCGCATGCTGGTGCTGGCCGATCCCCAGCAGGCCCTGCGCATCGCCCCGGCGCGCTGGAGTGCGCTGGCCCAGCACCATGACCTGAGCCTGCTGCTGCTGATCGACCCGCTGGAAATGCAGCCACCCTCGGCACCACTGCAGTTCCTGGCCGCGCAGCAGCGCATCGGCCTGGACCTGCGCCGCAGCGAGGTGCAGGAGCACTGGCGCGCGCACTTCGTTGAACCGCTGCAGGCCCTGCGCCAGCAGCTGGCCGCACGGCGCGTGGATGTACAGATCCTCTCCACCGATGCGCCCAGTGACGCCTGGCTGGCACCTGCACCGACCGAGGTGCCGGCGTGAGTGCGGCCCTGCCGTTGCGCGATGTCGCGCTGCCGCCGTCGCCCTCGTGGTGGCCGCCAGCGCCGGGCTGGCTGATGTTGGCCGGCGCAGTGCTGCTGGTGCTGGGCATCGTGCTCTTCATCGGCGAGCGTCGCCGCCGTCGGCGCCAGCGCTGGCTGCAGTTGTTCGACCAGGAACTGCAGGCGGCGCCCACTGCAGCGGCCGAACTGGCCGCCATCGCTGGCCTGTTGCGTCGCGCTGCGCGCCTGGCCCAGCCGGGCAGCGAAGCGCTGCATGACCAGGCCTGGTGGCAGCGGATCGATCCGAAGGACGATCTGGCCGAGCCGCAGCGCCGGCTGCTGGCCGAAGGCGCGTACCGCCCGCAGGTGGCCGCGGACGACGTGGCCGAGGTCCGCCGCTGGGCGCGCGAGCGTTACCTGCAGCTGCTGCGGGAGCGTCGCCGATGAGCCTGCTGGCAAGTTACTGGCCCTGGCCGGACCTGCAGCTGGCCTGGCCGCTGGCATTGCTGGCGCTGCCGGTGCCGCTCCTGATGCATCTGTGGAAACGCCGGGCCGAACCCGGCGCCGCCCTGCGCGTGCCGTATGCCGCCGCCGAGCTGCAGGCGCTGGCCGGCGGCGGGCGCGTCGATGCATCCTGGCTGCGCACGATCATCCTGTGGTTGGCCTGGGTCGCGCTGTGCATGGCGATGGCACGTCCACAGCAGCTCGGCGAAGCGATCACGCCGCCGCAGGAAGGCCGGCAGATGATGCTGGCGATGGACGTGTCCGGCAGCATGAGCGAGCCGGACATGGTGCTCGGCTCGCAGGCGGTGGAGCGGTTGACCGCAGCCAAGGCCGTGCTGGCCGACTTCCTCGACCGCCGCGCCGGTGATCGCGTCGGCCTGCTGGTGTTCGGCGACCGCGCCTACACGCTTACCCCGATCACCGCCGACCTGGCCAGCGTGCGCGACCAGCTGCGCGACAGCGTGGTCGGCCTGGCCGGGCGCGAGACCGCCATCGGCGATGCCATCGCGCTGGCGGTCAAGCGGCTGCGCAGCCAACCGGAAGGGCAGCGCGTGCTGATCCTGCTGACCGACGGCGTCAGCAATGCCGGTGTGCTGGAGCCGCTGCGCGCGGCCGAACTTGCGCGTGCCGAAGGCGTGCGCGTGCACACCGTGGCCTTTGGCAGCGATGGCAGCATGCGTCTGTTCGGCATCCCCATCGCCAGTGACCGCGACCCGGTGGATGAAGCCACCCTGCGAAAGATCGCCGAAATGACCGGCGGCCGTTTCTTCCGCGCCCGCGATACCGACGAGCTGGCCGGCATCTACGCCGAGCTGGACCGGCTGGAACCGATCGCGGCGAAGGGCCCAAGCCTGCGCCCGCGCAATGAACGCTATGCCTGGCCGCTGGGCCTGGCGCTGTTGCTGGGCGCATTGGCATGGCTGTGGCCGGAGCGCCGCCGATGATCGCCACGTTCCTGCAGACATTCCACGCCGCGCTTCCCGATTGGAGCGCACTGCATTTCCTGCGGCCCGGGTGGTTGTGGGCGCTGCTCGCGCTGCCGCTGATCATCGCCGCCACGCTGTACCGGCAGCGCCGTAGTGATGCCTGGCGGCAGGCGGTCGACGCGCACCTGCTGTCGCACCTGCTGGCCGCGGGTGGGCGCCGCCGTGCGCGCCTGCCGTGGGCCATCCTGCTGGGCTGGACGCTGGCGGTGCTGGCCCTGGCCGGCCCGAGCTGGCGCCAACAGGCACAGCCGATGTACCAGGCCGGCACGCCGCTGGTGGTGGTGCTGGACCTGTCCAGCCGCATCACCGCCACCGACCTGCCGCCGTCGCGGTTGCTGCAGGCACGCGCCAAGATCGGCGCGCTGCTGCGTGCGCGGCAGGGCGGCCAGGTGGGTCTGGTGGTGTATGCCGATGATGCATACACCGTCGCACCGTTGACCGATGACACCGCCAACGTGGCGCTGTACCTGGATGCGCTGTCGCCGGAGGTGATGCCGCGCGATGGACAGCATGCCGACCGCGCAATCGACTGGGCGACCCAGCTGCTGCGGCAGACCGGCACGCTGCGTGGGCGCATCCTGTTGATCAGCGACCAGGCCGATGCCGCCGCCGCGCTCGCCGCGACGCAGGCGCGCAGTCTCGGCCTGCAGGTGTCGGTGCTGGGCCTCGGCACGCCCACCGGTGCGGCCTACCGCGATGGCTCCGGGCAGATCGCCCAGGCCGCGCTGGATGAAGGCAGCCTGCGCACGGTGGCTACCGCCGGTGGCGGCCAGTACGCGCGCATCGCTGCCGATGATCGCGACCTGCGTGCACTGGATGTGCTGGATGCCAGCGATGGCACCGCGCGGCAGGGCCCGGGGCTGGGCAGTCAGTGGCAGGATGAAGGCTACTGGCTGCTGCCGCCGTTGATGCTGCTGGCCCTGCTGGCGTTCCGCCGCCGCGCGGTGCTGGCCGCGGTGCTGGCGGTGGGCCTGCTACCGTTGGCTGGCAACCTGCACGCGCAGCCACAAAGTGCGCCGGCGAAAGAAACCGGCACGCTCTGGCAGCGCGCCGACCAGCGCGAGCACGAACGCATCGCGGAAGGCGTGCGGGCCTACCGCAACGGTGATTTCGACACCGCGCGCGCACGCTTCGAAGGCATCGACAGCGATGCCGGCCTGTACAACCTGGGCAACGCGCTGGCGCGGCAGGGTGATTACGATGGCGCCATCGCTGCCTACGATCGCGCGCTGGCCAAGCATCCGGGCATGGCCGATGCGGTAGCCAACCGCGCGGTGGTGGACGCCGCGCGTAAGCGCAAGCCGCCGTCTAACAAGGACCAGAACAACCGCTCCAACCAGGACAAGGGGCAGGGCCAGCAGCCGCCGCAGCCGAAGCAGGAACAGCAGCCGGGTCAACCGGGCAAACAGGGCCAGCAGGATCCGAAGCAGGGCCAGCAGGATCAACAGCCGCCGCAGCAGGGCAAGCCCGGCGACACGAAGGACGGCCAGGATGCCGGTCCGCAGGCCGCCGATGCGAAGGCGCAGGCGCAGGCCGACGCCGAACAGCGCCAGCGCATGCAGCAGGCCATGCAGCAGTCCAGGCCCGGTGAGCAGGGCAAGCCGACTACGCGTGGCGACGGCCGCACGCCGCAGCAGCGCGAGGAACAGCAGGCAGTGGAGGCGTGGATGCGTCGCGTGCCCGATGACCCGGGCTCGCTGCTGCGGACCAAGTTCCAGCTGGAAAACGAACGTAGAAAGAGGGAAGGGCGATGATCGGCGTGCCGCGCAGGACATTCCAGGTGACGGTGCTGCTGGCGATGCTGCTGGTGTGGCTGCCGTCCGCCGCGCTGGCGCAGACGCGCGCGTGGCTCGACCCGGCCAGCACCACCCTCGGTGAGCCGGTCATCCTGCAGGTGGAAACCGACCAGGGCAGCCCGGACTTTGCGCCGTTGAATGCAGACTTCGTCCTCGGCGCGCAGAGCAGCAGCCGCCAGGTGCAGTGGAGCAACGGCAGCATGCAGCAGCGCAACGTGTACTCGGTGACGCTGACCCCGCGCCGCAGCGGCACCCTGCTGGTGCCCGCGCTGCAGGTCGGCAGCCAGCGCACCGAACCGCTGCAGCTGAAGGTGGGCACCGGCACGGTAGCCACCGCACAAAGCAATGCCGCCGCCTTCGTCGAGACGGACGTGGACGACGCGCAGCCTTACGTGCAGCAGAGCGTGGGCGTGGTGGTGCGCCTGTACTTCGCCTCGCAGCTGGCCTCGGGCGAGCTGGTGCTGGATACGCCGGAGGGTGCTTCGCTGCAGCGGGTGGGCGAGGACCGCACCGACGTGCGCCAGGTCAATGGCCGCCGCTACAACGTGGTGGAGCGTCGCTTCCTGCTGATCCCCGAACGCAGCGGACCGTTGCGGCTGCCCGGTGCGCGCTTCAACGGGCGCACGGCTGGTGGCTTCTTCGATGATTTCTTCGGCGCGGGCGGCGACGGGCGCATGAATGCCGTCGCCCCCGAGCGCACCTTGCAGGTGAGCGCGCAACCGGCGCAGGCACCGCAGCCCTGGTTGCCGTTGCACGGCCTGCAGCTGCGCTACACCACGGCGCCGGACAGTGCGCGTGCCGGCGAAGCGGCCACCGTGGTGGTCGAGGCCGTGGCCAACGGTGCGACCCGCGCCCAGTTCACCGACCTGCCGGTGCCCGACGTGGGCGATGCCGGGCAGGTCTTTGCCGAACCGGCCCAGTACGATGAGACCTTCAGCGGCAGCACGCCGCGCCTGAAGATCACCCGGCGCTATTCGATCGTGCCGCGCCAGGCCGGCACGCTGGTGGTGCCGGGGCCGAAGATGAGCTGGTGGAACGTGGACAGCGGCAGCGCCGAGCAGGCCACGCTGCCGGACCTGACCCTGACGGTGGCCGCCGGACGCAGTGGCACCCCGGCGCCCCAGCCCCTCGATACCCAGGCCGCGCTGCCCGGCGACGACGCGCAGCCGGCCGCAGCGACCGCGGTGCCGTTGGGCACGGCCGTTGCGCGCCCGTGGCCCTGGATCGCGGCTGCCGTTGGCCTGGCCGTGCTGTGGCTGCTGACCCTGGCCTGGGGCTGGCGCCGTGGCCGTCGCCGTCGCGCACCGTCTGGCGGCGCACCGATTACCGCAGGTGCCGGCCCCAGCGGCGGATCGCGTGGCAGCGTGGCCGAACTGCGCCGCGCACTTGATGGCGAGGGCTTCGACCAGGTGCAGGCGCAGCTGTGTGCGATGGCCGGGGTCGAACGCCTGGAGCAGGTGATCGAGCGCCTGGCCGATCCGGCCCAGCGCCAGGTGCTGCTGGAGCTGCAGGCCGCGCGCTGGGGCGGGCAGGGTGAAGCGTCGGCGCTGCGTGCGCGCCTGCGCGAGTGCTTCCGTGACGGACCGCACTGGTCGGCCCCGCAGAAAGCCGTCGACACTGGGCTTGCGCCGCTGTACCCCACGCAGCGACCCTGAACCGGCGCGGCTTGCGCGCTTTGTTAGAGTAGATTCATTTTTCGAGGAATGCCGCGTATGACAGCAGCTGCTGCCGACAAGAAGAAGTTGCCCCTGCACTGGAAGATGGGCATCGGCTTTGCGATCGGCCTGATCCTCGGGTTGACCGTGCATGCCCTGGGCGACAGCGTCGATGGTCTGCAGGCCGCTGCCAAGTGGGTCATGGACTACATCACCACGCCGGCGTCGGGCCTGTTCCTCAATCTGATCTTCATGCTGATCGTGCCGCTGATCTTCTCGGCGCTGATCATGGGCGTGTCCGAGATGGGCGACATCCGCGCCCTCGGCCGCATTGGCTGGAAGACCCTGGCCTACACCGTGCTGTTGTCGGGCATTGCCGTAGGCATCGGCCTGGTGCTGGTCAACGTGCTCAAGCCGGGCGCCGGTGTCGACCCGCAGACCGCCGCGCTGATGCTGTCGGAGAACGCCGAGCGCAGCAAGGAGATCGTCGCCGGCATCCATGGCACGCCCAAGGGCATGGACATGCTGCTGTCGATCGTGCCAAGCAACGTGCTGCAGGCGGCATCGGACAACGGCGCGATCCTGTCGCTGATGTTCTTCGCGCTGATGTTCGGCATCGGCATGGTGCTGACCGACGAAGCGAAGGTCGCCCCGTTGCGTCGCGCCATCGAGGGTGTGTTCGAAATCTCGATGACCCTGATCAACCTGGTCATCCGCCTGGCCCCGTACGCGGTGGCCTGCTTCATGTTCAACCTGGCCGCATTGTTCGGCTTCGAGCTGATCCTCCGCCTCGGCGCCTACGTGGGCGTGGTGGTGCTGGCGCTGGGCCTGCACATGGTGGTGACCTACGGCGCCGCGGTGTGGCTGTCGGGCCGTTCGCCGCTGTCGTTCTTCCGCGATACCC
>JAAIGF010233414.1_pt1 | contig 11294 bp, 7 predicted proteins | sample 6487441 | NCBI WGS metagenome assembly JAAIGF01 (sample SAMN13974129, study PRJNA590717) | phyllosphere metagenome | biome: pepper field; feature: multiple bacterial spot infested pepper fields; material: pepper leaves; isolation source: leaves from pepper fields | host: Capsicum annuum ...
AACGCCGAGCTCTCGCCCGCCGAGCTCGCTCACGCCGAACGCACCTACCTCGATCACGGCACGGGCACGGTATCGCTCGCGCCGTTCGGCTGGGGCGACGGGGGCGGCGGCCCCACTCGCGAGATGATCGCCGCCGCGCACCGGCAGGCCGACCTCGAGGGATCGCCCCGGGTGGACCTGGGCACGCCGCGCGAGTTCTACGAGCGCGCCGCCGTCGAGAACACAGACCTGCCGGTGTGGTCGGGCGAGATGTACCTCGAACTGCACCGCGGCACCCTGACGAGTCAGTTGCGCACCAAGCAGGGCAACCGGCGGGTGGAGCGGATGCTGCACGAGGCGGAGCTGTGGGCAGCGACCGCCGCCGTACGCACCGGGCTCCCGTATCCGCGCGAGATGCTGCGTCGGGCATGGGAGCGGACTCTGCTGCTGCAGTTCCACGACATCCTGCCGGGCAGCTCGATCGCCTGGGTGCACCGGGAGGCCGAGGCCGACCATGCCCGGCTGCAGCGCGAGTTGGACGCGCTCGTGCGCACCAGCATCCTCGCCCTGGCCGGTGAGGGTGATCTCGCACTCACCGCGAACTCGTCGCCGCTCGGTCTCGACGGTGTGCCTGCGGGCGCGATCGAGGCCGCCGCCGTGAACGAGTCACCGACGACCCTCCTGCCCGCAGCGGACGGCGGATGGGTCCTCGACAACGGCGTCGTCCGCGCCGAGGTGGACGGCGCCGGCCTGCTGCGATCGCTGCGCGACGCCACGGGGCGCGACGCGATCGCCCCCGGCGAGCGCGCCGGTCGCCTGTCGGTCCATCCCGATCGGCCCGACAAGTGGGACGCGTGGGACATCGACCGCCACTACCGCGCGCGAGCCGTCGACCTCGGACACGCCGACGAGGTCGCCGCGACGATGGCCGACGGCGTGGCGCAGGTGAGTGCGACACGCTCCACCGGATCGTCGACCATCGTGCAGGCCGTGAGCCTGCGGCCGGGCAGCGGCGCCGTCGACATCACACTGCACGTCGACTGGCAGGAGCGGCACCGACTGCTCCGGATGTACGTGCCGCTCGATGTGCACGCCGATCGGTCGAGCGCCGAGATCCAGTTCGGCCACGTCGAACGCCCCACCCATACGAACACCTCGTGGGATGCGGCGCGGTTCGAGATCGTGGCGCAGCGTTGGATCCACGTCGGCGAGCCCGGCTACGGCGTCGCGATCGCGAACGACTCCACCTACGGGCACTCCGTCGAGCGCGACACGCGTCCCGACGGCGGAACGACCACGACGGTCGGGCTGTCGGTGCTGCGCGCGCCCTCCTTCCCCGACCCCGACGCCGATCGCGGGACGCACGACGTCGCCTTCGCCATCCGCCCGGGCGCGGGCATCCGTGAGGCGGCCGCGGAGGGGCACCGGCTGGACCGCGGCCTGCGCCACGTGCGCGGGGCGCAGGCGGTCGCGCCGCTCGTCCGCTCGAGCGAGCCCGACATCCGCGTCGAGACCGTCAAGCTCGCCGAGGACGGCTCCGACGACGTGATCGTCCGCGTGTACGAGGCGTCCGGTGGCCGCCGCACCACGACACTGCGCATCGATGTTCCCGATGCACATGTGAGCGAGGCGGACCTGCTCGAGCGAGAGCTCAGCGGCGGCCGGGCGTTCGCGCCGGGCGAGGACATCGTCCTGACCCTGCGCCCCTTCGAGATCGTGACCCTGCGCTGCGCGCGATAGGCGCGGGCGCATCCTTCCCACACACAGAACCACCAGCGAATGAGGACGATGATGTTCAGAAGTTCGATACGGCGGGCGACCGGTTGGACCGTCGCGCTCGCGATGATCACGGGAGCCCTCGTGCTCCACCCCGCTGCGCCGAGCAGTGCGACGACAGCGAACGAGTTCGACACCGTGCGTCAGAAGTACGCCACGATGCTGACCGGCGGTTCGACCTTCGACGCCTCGGACCCCGACATCGCGGCCCGCATCGCGACCATCACGGCGGCGGGACAGCAGTCCTGGACGTCGATGAAGAAGAATGCCGACCGCAACAGGCTCTGGGACGACTCGCCCTTGGGCAACGACTCGGCCAGCCTGACCCGCACCTATCAGCATCTGCGCGACATGGCCCTCGCCTACACGACCGAGGGTTCCGCCCTGCAGGGGAACACCCAGCTCGAAGCCGACCTCATCGACGGACTCGACTGGATGGACACGAACGCGTACTACGACGGCAAAGCCCGGTACCAGAACTGGTGGCACTGGGACATCGGAGCGCCGTTGGCCCTGAACGACATCGTCGCCCTGATCTACAGCGACCTCACGAGCACTCAGGTCTCGAACTACATGGCCGCGATCACGTTCTACCAGCCGACCGTCACCATGACCGGCGCCAACCGGCTGTGGGAGAGCCAGGTCATCACCATCTCGGGCATCAACGCGCAGGACGCCACGCGCGCCGCCGCCGGACGCGACGGTCTGAGCGCACTCTTCCCCTATGTCACCACCGGCGACGGCTTCTACGCGGACGGCTCGTTCGTGCAGCACAACTTCTACGCCTACAACGGCGGATACGGCGCATCCCTTCTCGCCGGGATCGCAGACCTCATGTACCTGCTCGACGGATCCACCTGGGAGGTGACGGATCCGAGCAGGGCCAACGTGTTCGAGTGGATCTACGACGCCTACGAGCCGTTCATCTACAAGGGCAATCTGATGGATATGGTCCGCGGCCGCGAGATGAGCCGCTTCGGCGCGCAGGACGACGACGCCGCGGTGTCGGTGTTGGCGTCTATCGTGCGGCTGTCCGACATCGCCGCATCCGCAGACGCAGCGGCGTTCACGAGCATGATCAAGACCTGGCTGTCAGTCGACTCCGACAAGACGTTCCTATCGAACGTGTCGGTGGATCTCATCGTGTCCGCGAAGAGCATCCTGAACGACGGTTCCGTGCCTCCGCGCGCCGAGCTCGTGACGAATCGGCAGTTCACCGGCATGGACCGCACCGTCCACCTGCGACCGGGCTACGGCTTCGGCATCAGCATGGCCTCGAGCCGCATCGGCGCCTACGAGGCGATCAACGCTGAGAACGCCAAAGGATGGCACACCGGAGACGGGATGACCTACCTCTACAACAACGACCTCAGCCAATTCAACGACGACTTCTGGCCGACGGTCGACAGCTATCGCCTCCCGGGAACGACGGTTCTGAAGAACACGACACAGACCGCGAACACCCGGACCGACAGGTCCTGGGTCGGCGGCGCGAGCATCCTCGACCGATACGGCGTCACCGGGATGGACCTGCACCCGATCGGACGCACGCTGGAGGGCAAGAAGTCATGGTTCATGTTCGACGACGAGATCGTCGCGCTGGGTGCCGGCATCACCAGCACCGACGGGATCGCGACCGAGACGATCGTCGAGAACCGCAAGCTGAACACCGCAGGAGACAACACGCTCACCGTCAACGGCACCGCTGAGCCATCCGCTCTCGGCTGGGCGGAGACCGCCGCCGGCGTGAACACCGTGCACCTCGCGGGGAGCGTGGCCGGCTCGGATGTGGGCTACTACTTTCCGGGCGGCGCGACCGTGAACGGGCTTCGGGAACAGCGGACGGGCAACTGGAAGCAGCTCAACTCCGCATCGGGCTGGTCGAACAGCACACCGATCACCCGCAACTACCTCTCGCTCGCGATGGATCAGGGAACCAACCCGACCAATGCGGCATACTCCTACGTCCTGCTCCCGAACAAGACAAGCGCGCAGGTGAGCAGCTATGCCGCCGATCCGGGGATCACGATCCTCGAGAACTCCGCATCCGTCCAGGCGGTGCGCGAGAACGCGCTGAACGTCACGGGGATCAACTTCTGGACGGACGAACCGACGTCGGCCGGCGGAGTCACCTCGGACAAGAAGGCCTCGGTCATGATGAACCGGACCGCGGACAGCATCGAGCTGTCGGTGGCCGATCCCACGCAGAAGAACGTGGGCTACGTCTACCTCAGCCTCGACGGCCCGGCCACCGGAGTCATCTCGAAGGACCCCGAGGTCACGGTGCTGCAGTACACGCCGACCGTCGAGCTCAAGATCAACGTGAACGGCGCGCGGGGCAAGGACATCAACGTCAAGCTCTCGCTCGGGGGCGCCCAGCAGCCCAATCCCGCACCGATCGCGGTGCCGAGCGTCTACGAGGCCGAGACGCTCCCGACCAATGCGCTCACGAACTCCGTCACCGTCACCGACGACGCGAACGCGAGCGGCGGCAAGAGAGTCGGCGTGAACAACAACGCGGTCGGCAACTACCTCGAGTACAGCGTCGATGTGCCGCAAGCAGGGACGTACGACGTCGTGGCCCGCGCCTTCAAAGGCGGCGGAACGGGCGTCTACCAGTTGTCTGTCAACGGGACGAACGTCGGCAGCCCGCAGGACTTCTTCTGGACCCCGACGCCCGCTCAGAAGGACCTCACGTTCGGTTCCTACGCGTTCCCGGCGCCCGGAAGCTACCTGGTGAGACTGACGACGACGGGCAAGAACAGCGCCTCGTCCGGTTACAAGATGATGCTGGACTACCTCAAGCTGGTGCCCGTGGCGGACGGCTGACCTCGCGTCAGTCGGCCTCGGTGCCGAGCCGGAGGTCTTGCGCGAACATCAGGATGGTGCCGCTGGGCCCGCGCAGATAGGTCAGCCTGTAGACGCCCTGGTAGTCGGCGACGCCCCGCAAGGGGTGGTAGAGCCGTGCCTGCGGCGATCATGAGGGCGTCATCGATGTCGTCGACAAAGAATGCGATCTGATGAGTGCCGAGGGAAGGTGTATAGGCCCCGAGACACGCCCTTCCGACTTGGGCTTGTCATCTAGCCCTCATCTCTCGGGGAGCCAGTGTCAGCACCGCCGACGAAAGCGGGTGCATCCCATTGCGGTCGGTCTGAGAACTCGCGAGAGGCTGGTTCCCGAGCTGGCACCGTCGGGCAAGCTGCGATCGGTGGTGTGTTCGACGGATTCGGGCTTCACCGCGCCCGGAGAGGTTGAGCAAGTAGCGGCGCCTGTGCCCAGCCGGCCAGCATTCGGATGCAGACGGTCATGCAGAACACGTGGGTTCCGGAGACGCGTAAACGCTGAGCTGCGAGCGGTCCTGCTATTGGTACTTATCATCGATAGATTCATACTCGTCGCCACGAATTGCGTTGCACTTTTTGCACTTCGCGAGTACGTCCGCCCAACTGCCCAGAGGCCAGTTACCTACGGCTTCATCCCGTCATCAGTGCCCGGCTCTCAGATCACAACAGTTGTTTGCTTCGCCGTGTCTGACGCTCTTGCTAGCTACTCGACGACAGCTCAAACTTCGCTCCGATCAGGTGGCACTGAGCTCACAGGCCGCCTGAACCTACGAGTTCTCGAGGCCGAGCGTCCAAGAGTGGAGGTGCCACCAGCGGAGATCGTGCCACCATTCGCCGGTCCAGTCCGAACTATGGAATCGGAAGAGCGTCACGGTGTCTGCGACGAAGTCGGACGGGGCAGTGTGCGGCATAGCACGCAGGAAGGACTCGACCTCCGCCCGAAGGTGCGGGGTGACCTCCAGATCGTGAGACGCCAACGAGAGGTGAGCGCGGAACGCATCGGCGTCAAACGGTTTCATTCGATACCCCTCACCGCCGTCTCGCAACGGTTCGAGCGCTTGATTGATGCCGACGGCGAGGTTCTTAATGTCTTGATTCTTTTGCCCGGTCACGGTCTTGTCGACATCGAACGTGATCGCGATGTTGTGGCGGGCGATCCCTGAGTTATGGACATCGAGCGGTCGGGCCGCAGCAAGCACCGGATCCAGAGCCTCGATGAGCTCGTCTTCGCTGGCGCTGCTTGGGACCGCCCCCGCGAGAGTCGCGTGTGGAGGGAAGGCGGCGGCGGAGACGATCCCGAACTGCCTCTTGAGCAGATCGGTGAGATCGACAATCGCGCGACACGTGAGTGGGTCTGGGCGGAGGTAAACCCCGTACGTGAATCCATCGATAGCGGTGTCCATGCGACACTCCTTCAGAGTAGGGAACGTTCCCTATCCTAGCTGGAGTCATCGGTGGTCGATCGCGGCGAATAGCGTCAGGAGGTCGTTCGACCGACGTGTATCCGGCCTGGCAAGGCGAGGTGCTCTACCTTCAGGTCCCTGTTCGCCACGAGACGGAGGAGCCGGTCCACCGCCGCCGCCCCGACGTCGTCAATGGGCTGACGCCAGGTTGTGAGGTCAATCAGTGCGCTCGCCAACCCTCCTACGCCGTCGAAGCCCGTCACCGCGAGAGATCTGCCATCACGTTGCATGTCCAGAAGAAGCGCCGCGGCGAAACGATCATTGGGACACATGACTGCGGTGACCTCGACGGGAAGTTGGCTGAGGGCTAATGACGCTTCGTCGGGTGAAGCAACCGTGACCACCGTGACCTGGGCCCCTCCCGCCGCGAGGTGCGTTGCCATGATCTGCGTGCGTCTGTTCAGGATGGGAGATATCGCGGCCGGCGGCTGGACGACGGCGACGTCGTGGTGTTCGCGCTCGAGAAGATGGGCTGCGAGCTGCCGGGCACCCTCGTCTTCATCGCCAAAGACGGCATCCACGGCCGGGTCGATGTCCGGCCTGCCCGCGACCACCACGGGGAACTTGTTCGAGAACCGCTTGACTTCGCGGAGGGGCAGGCGGCCGCTGCATACAATCAGCCCGTCGACGCGGAGGGCGATGAGGTCTTCGAGGGCGCGTCGTTCATCGTTGTTGTCAAGCGCGCCTGACGTGATGAATACGCGCTGCTGCAGCGCTGTTCCCCTCTTCTGGAGGGCAGACTGCATCTCTCCGTAAAACGGGGCGGACGCGTCTCGGACCAGGACGCCGATCGTGTTGGTGCGATACGCGCTGAGGTTCTGGGCAGCAGCGTTGGACACGTAGCCAAGTTCTTCCACTGCCACCGCCACGCGCGCCTGCGCGTCTGGGCTCACGCCATACTGGCCACGCAGCGCTCGTGACACAACCGACTTGGATAGCCCGGTATGTTCGGCTAGATCAAGAATCGTCGCCTGACGACCGCGCGGTCGAGCCCGCGTCACTGGCTCTTCTGATGCCTCTGCCGATCCGACCCACCGGCGCAACCGGTCAGGAGGGATGTTGTAATGCTGCGCGACCTCTTCGATGGAGTCGCCCGCGGCGACTCGGTCTAGCGCGAGTTGACGTGCGCTCGGGGTGTTCTTCACATCACTCATCGTCTCACTCGGCGGTCCGAGTCACCCTAGACGGCGTCCCCTTCGGTGGCTGCCTCGACCTTTTGAACGCCCTTGACCTCGGTCAACGCTTCCACGAGATTGTCGATGGATGTCTTCCCGCGATTGAAGCGCAGGCTTGCAGCGACGATCGGAGTCGATCGCCCGTTCTCCTCACGATGAGTTCCCGTCAGCGCGACCTCGAACCCCATCTCCGAAGCGCGTTCGAGAACAGATCGCAGGGCTCCGCGTCCATCCTTGTAGTAGACGACGAGGTCCCGTCCACGTCCTGCGATCGGAACTCTTCGAGCGAGGCGAGACAGGACGGTGACGGTCAACAGATGGAGCGCGGTTCCTGCGACGGCGAGGATCGGCATCCCGGCCCCGCAGGCCATTCCGATTGCCGCGACAACCCACACGGACGCTGCGGTCGTCAGCCCGGACACAATGTTCTGCCGCACGAAGATCACACCGGCGCCGAGGAATCCGATGCCGGAGACGATCTGCGCGGCGATGCGCGAGGGGTCGAGCGTGACGTTGGTGCCATCGACCATGCTGAACCCGTAGGCCGAGACCAGGGTGAAAATCGCGGAACCCACGCCGACGAGCGTGTGGGTGCGCAGCCCCGCGCTCTTCACCTGCCGATGCCGCTCGATCCCCACGACCGCGGACAGCAAGAAAGCTAGCGCCAGGAGCACCACCTCAGTGAGTGTCGAATCGTTAATCCACTCGATCTGCAGAAGCATGTTCACCTAATCCTTCGTCTTGCGACACCCGGCAGACACCGACTGGATGAGCGCGCTTGCAATGGTAGGGAACGTTCCCTACACTTTCAACTGCACCGAGTAGACGGAGAAAGACATCGTGGTTGACACTTCCGCACTTCCTGGGACGCCCCGTGGGCGCCGACGTCGCGGCCCGCACCTCTGGGCGATCCTGTTCCTCGCCCCGAGCGTGATCGCGATCGTCTGCTTCGACTACTGGCCGTTGCTTCGCACCGGGTTCTTGTCGATGCAGTCGACGAACTTGTTCGGCCAGCCCAGCGGATTCGTGGGCGGCCGGAACTTCGGCAACATGTTCGGCGACCCAGACTTTTGGCGGATGCTGGGCATCACTGTTCTATTCATGCTGGGATCCGTTGCGGGCAAGGTCATCGTCGGACTCGCGATCGCCCTTCCGATCTCACGCCGTGTGCGCGGAACGGGCGTCTTCCGTGCATCCGTCCTGATCCCGATGGCGGTTTCCACCGCCGTGGCGGGGCTTGCTTTCCGCGCGCTGATGACACCGTCGACCGGACTGTTCGACGTCATCGCTCATGCTTTGGGCGGGGGGAACGTCGGCTGGTTGACGTCGACGAACGTGGCGCTTCTGTCCGTGATCATCGTGGATGTCTGGACCGCGATCGGGTTCACCGTGCTGCTGTTGCTCGCCGCTCTGGACTCTATCGACAAGCAGGTATTCGAGGCCGCTGACGTCGATGGCGCAGGATTCTGGCGTCGCACGTTGAGCATCACTCTGCCCCTGATCACCCCGACGCTGTTCTTCGTGGTAGTGACTCAGTCGATTCAGGCTCTGCGTGAGTTCACCATCATCAATGTCCTGACCGGCGGTGGGCCCGCGGACTCGACGCGCACGCTCGTAATCGACATCTACCAAGCCGCATTCGGCGGCACCGCAGACTACGGGGCGTCCTCAGCTCGTTCGATCATCTTGCTCGTGCTGATCCTCGCGCTGACCGCGATCCAATTCGGCGTCCTCGAGCGAAGGGTCAACTACCGATGAAGAAGCCCGTTGCGCACATCGCGCTCTTCACCTATCTCGCCATTGTCGCGTTGGCGATCATTCTGCCGCTGGTCTACGTTCTGTTCGGCTCGATTCGCCCCACACCCGCGATCACCGGCACCCTCTGGGACCTACTGCCCACAGGTTTCACATGGGATCACTTTGTATCCGCGTTCAACCGTGCCCCCCTGTTCCGACAGATGCTCAACAGTGCCGTTGTCGTTGTTGCTCAGACCGGGCTGCAGGTCGTGACAAGCGTGCTCGCCGCTTACGCGATTGTCTTCGGCCGCTTCCGCCGACCGGGACTCGTCCTGGGTGTCTATCTCGTGACGATGATGATCCCGAATGAGGCGACCGTGGTCGCCAACTACCTCACGATCCGGTCGTTGGGTCTGTTCGACACCATCGTCGCGGTGTTCATCCCCTTCGTGGCCTCGGCCTACTCGATCTTCCTGTTGCGCCAAACCTTCCTCAGCTTCCCTGCGGAGATCAAGGAAGCGGCGACCGTCGATGGAGCTGGACCAATGCGGTTCCTCTTCGGCTTCCTCCTGCCCCTCACGAAACCGACCGTCATGACCGTCACTCTCGTTTCAGCGATCGCGGCGTGGAATGGGTACCTGTGGCCGTTGCTCGTCACCGAGTCACCCACGGCGCGGACCGTACAGGTGGGGGTGAAAGCGCTCTTCGATGAGGCGGACACCGACTTCGGCGCTGGCCTGGCGGGTCTCATCGTCGTCAGCATCCCCACGATCATCCTCGTAATCGTGGGCCAGAAGTTCCTCGCCCGAGGACTAACCGAAGGAGCAGTGAAGTGAAGAACACACGCAAGAAGGTGACTACGGCGATCTCGCTAACCGCCGCCGTGGCCTTTCTCCTGGCCGGATGCTCCGGCGCCACCCAAACCCCACCCACGGTCGAGCCCAGCGGGACAACCACCATCGACTTCTGGTACTCAGTGGGCGGTTCCTCAGCCGATGCCCTTCTCAAGCAGGTCGACGCGTTCAACGGGGACAATGAGTACGACATCACCATCAATCCGATCTACCAGGGCGACTACACCGAGACGGTCGCGAAACTGACCAACGCTGTCCAAAGCGGTGACACGCCCGTGCTCCTGCAGGGCGGCGATACGTTCTCCGCGTACCTGCATGACAGCGGCCTTGCCACGGCGCCTGAAACAATCGCGGCGTTCGGTGAAGAGGGGTTTGACGGCAGCGATGTCGTCGCGGCAGCCGCCAACTACTACACGTTCGACGACGAACTGTGGGCTGTTCCGCTGATGGTGTCGCAGCCGGCCGTGTTCTTTGACGCCACGAAACTGGATGCGGCAGGCCTGGACGCCACCACCCCGCCTTCTTCGATCGACGAACTCTTCGACTGGGCGGACCAGATCTACGCTGCCACGGGCACGCCTGGTCTTGTCTTCCAGCAGAACGAGTGGTGGAACGAACAGTTCAGCGCCCTCAACGGGGTCGTCTACTGCACACCCGACAACGGTCTCGGCGCGAATCCCGCGGACGCATTCGACTTCGTCAACGACGACCTCGTGGACACCTGGACTCACTACCAGTCGTCGTTGCAGTCCGGGGCGATCGTGAACGTCGGCAGCGACGGCGTCGCCGCGCAGAACGCGTTCAGCGTGGGGCAGGCAGCCATGCTCCTCGCCTCGTCTGCCAGCCTCGGCACAACGACAGCCGCGGCAGCGTTCGACATTCAGGCGTTCGCTCTTCCCGTCTCCGCAGACGACGGCGGCGCAGTCCCCGGCGGCAGCGCACTCTGGGTGCTCGGTGAGGGACACAGCGAAACCGACCAGGCCGCAGCTGTCGAATTCGCCCGTTTCATGGGTTCCGCCGATGTGCAGCAGCAGATCTTCGAGGACAGCGGCTACTTGCCGAGCAATCAGAACGCCCTCGACACGCTCATCGAATCGGAGACGAGCCAGCCCAAGGTTGCGCTCCTCGAGCAGCTCACCAACACCGCCGACTCCGTCGCAACCGGCGGCTGCCACAACGGCGCCTTCGGCCAGAGCCGTGCCGATGTGCGCAGCGCCATCCAGGCCATCGCCGGCGGCGCCGACGTCGAATCCTCGCTCGTCGCGGCGCAGGACAAGGGCAACGACCAGCTCGCTGCGTACAACGACCGCGTCGGCCAGTAAGCAACCGCACCCCACCAAGAGCGGGGCAGGCTCCAAGCATTGGGGACCTGCCCCCTCCTCGCGAAAGGCACACCCATGAGCTGGCTAGTCACCGGCGGCGCCGGATACATCGGTGCTCACGTCGTCGAGTCACTCCAGGCCTCA
>JAAIGF010277780.1_pt1 | contig 11293 bp, 7 predicted proteins | sample 6487441 | NCBI WGS metagenome assembly JAAIGF01 (sample SAMN13974129, study PRJNA590717) | phyllosphere metagenome | biome: pepper field; feature: multiple bacterial spot infested pepper fields; material: pepper leaves; isolation source: leaves from pepper fields | host: Capsicum annuum ...
GGCGACTCCGGATTGTTCGGAACAGAAGATGATGAAGAGATTCTCCCGGCGGTAGAAGAAGCCAGGCGAAGAGGGTATGATGTGGATGGGCCTGTGCCCGCAGACACGTTGTTTTCCAAAGCCGCTACGGGCTATTACGGCGGCATTGTAGCCATGTATCACGATCAAGGACATATTCCATTTAAGCTTACAGGCTTTAAGTGGAATGCCGAAAAACAACAGATGGATAGCGTAAAAGGGGTAAATATTACGATGGGCCTACCGATTATTAGAACATCGGTAGATCACGGCACAGCATTCGAAATAGCGGGCAAAGGCGTGGCTAGTCCAGACGCAATGGTCTTAGCCATCGAATCTGCAGTACAGTTGGCGCGTAATAAATAACGAAAAATGAATAAGGGATCGATATTAGTAATTGCAGATGATTTGACGGGGGCAGCCGAACTCGGAGGAATCGCTGTGCGTTATGGTTTATCGACCCAGATTATGCAAAACCTGGACCTGACTTCTACAGCGCAGGTGCAGATTTTAAACACGAATACACGATCATTAAAGATCGATGAAGCCATGGCCACGTTGGGGCGCATTTTCGCTAACACGACAATGCAGGACTGGGCGTGGATTTACCTGAAATTTGATTCGGCTTTACGTGGACATATCAAAGAAGAACTGCTCTTTTATCAAGCTTTCTTAGGCATGAAGCGCATCTTTTTTTGTCCGGTAAATCCTAATCTGCGGCGCGTCATTAAAGGAGACGAATATTTCGTTGATAACCAAGCCATTGCGGAGACGGCATTTGCTCGTGATCCGGAATTTCCGGTGCGAACCAGTAAACTGCGCGACATGTTGGGAAGTAGCCAGTGGTCACTCGTGGAAACTGTCGCGCAAGTAACAGAAGAGAATAAACATATCATACCCGCTGTGGCGAGTTGGGAAGAATTAGACAGTTGGGGCAGATATATTTCCTCTGCAGACCTGTGTTCGGGTGCGGCGGCTTTCTTTCAAGTATTACTTCGCAACCGGTTGGAAAGTACAGGTATGTCAGAAAAAATTGCCTTTTCTTTGCAGCGACCGATCTTATACGTTTGTGGATCTAACCATACACAAAGTGTAGCACGCGTAGCGCAGTTGGAAGCCGATATGCTAGTCTTTTGGCAACGCGCCGGTCGGGAATGGGCCATTGCACAGCAGTTGCTGGGTGTACTCCGGACAAAAGGACTGGCCGTTTTTGCGATTGAAGAATCCGTCGTCGCGAGTGCGAGAGAAATTCGGGAAAGTATGGCCCGGGCGCTGGCACTTTTGGCTGAAGATGTTGCGCTGGCCGAGCTCGTTATCGAAGGTGGAGCTACCGCGCAGGCCGTGTTAAATGCATTAGATATTGCTGTTCTTCAACCCGTTTTGGAGTATGGCACCGGTGTGATACGTTGCCAGGTTCCTGATCAGGAATTGATGGTTACGTTAAAGCCCGGAAGCTACCCATGGACGGAAGAATTATGGACTTTTTAGTCCACATAAATAAAACCGAATAAGATGAATAAACCTATGTTAAGTGTTTTTGATTATGGTATTATTGTAGCCGTTTTACTGGTTACGCTGTATTTCGGGTTGAGATACGCCAAGAATCAAAAGTCTACAGAAGCCTATTTTTCTGCCAAAGGGCGGGTGCCTTCCTGGGCGATAGGTATGTCACTTTTGGCAACCTTAATCAGTAGCGTTACTTTTCTGGGCTATCCGGCAGAGGGCTATGCCCACAATTGGATTTTATTGGTGCAAGGCTTGATGGTGCCTATCGTGCTGATGGGAACCGTGTGGTTTATTGTGCCGCTCTACCGAAAAGTGATCGGTTTGAGTACATATGAATATTTCGAAAAGCGCTTCGGAAATTTTGCGCGTTACTATAGCTCTATAGCTTTTGTTCTTCGACAGTTCTCTGGCATGGGCACGGTGCTATACTTGCTTGCTGTTGCCTTATCCAGCATGACTGAAATTAATACCTATTGGATTATCATCGTCGTAGGCCTTATCATCGTGACGGTTAATTTATTGGGCGGTATTGAAGCTGTCATCTGGCTCGATGTTTTTCAAGGCTTTATGTTGTTTGCCAGTGGCATTCTTTGCCTACTGGTCATTATCTTTTCGGTGCAGGGCGGTTTACCCGAAGTTTGGCGTGTAGCGTCGGAAAATGGACGTACAGGCTTTGGTCCGTATGACCTCGATTTCACCCGGCTTACTTTTGTCGTCATGGCCATCAACGGGATGTTCTACGCCATACAGAAGTATGGCACGGATCAAACGGTCATCCAACGCTACTTGACTGCCCGAACAGATAAATCAGCTATACGGGCTTCGTTGATGGGCATCCTGTTAACTGTTCCGGTTTGGTCATTATTTATGTTTATCGGTACGGCATTGTTTGTTTACTACACACAACAACCGCTACCAGACGGCATAGGCCCGAACAGTGTATTTCCGTATTTTATTATGAGCCAACTGCCCGTAGGTGTTGTTGGATTTATATTGGCAGCCATGGTTTCGGCAGCTATATGTAGCTTAAGTGCTGACCTCAATGCGCTTGCAGCCGTAGGAATCGAAGATTACTACAAAAAACTACGTCCCAACCGCGTAGATAATGAATATCTCAAAGCGAGCCGCACGATGGTGGCTGTTGCGGGCTTACTTGCTATGGGCATTGGATTTATTTATGTGGAGCTCGGCAGTGAGAGTATTCTCGGCATTATATTCACCCTTTACGCCATTTTCTCGGGAGGAATTGTCGGTGTGTTTCTTTTAGGCGTATTCTCTGCACGCGCAAACCAGCAGGGCGTCAATATCGCGATCGTCGTGTGTATTATTTTTACAGCCTACGCCTTTCTGACGAGCACGGAAATAGAGTTTGCAGGAGGAAGTAGAATCTTATTGGATTTGGGCGATTTCAACTTTACGCATAATAAACTGATGCTCGGTGTATACAGTCATGTTGTTGTTATTGTTGTCGGATATATCGCTAGTCTATTTTTCCCAAAGCCTTCATTGGATCCTAATCTGTACTACCGCGGTTGGCGTGCAAATCGCCGACTAGAGAAAGAAGGAGGACAACAGTATGATTAAAGCAATGATTACATTTTTTGTCGCATTCTCTTTGCTATCAAAGGGTTTCGCGCAGAGCTCAGATGACCAATACAGAAAACCGCTCAAGGAGGTCTTAACAGCGTTGGAAAAACGCTACGGCATCACCATAAAATATCGGGAGGAGCAGGTGAAAGATAAATGGCTGAATTATGCCACATGGCGTTTTCGTGCCGATGTTGACGAAACCTTGAAAAATGTACTCGCACCGTTAGATCTAAAGGTTAATAAAGAAGGCGACAAAAAATACAAACTTAAAGAATACGAATATTACCGATGGGAGGTCAAAGATGGTTGGGATTATCTTGATCAGCTCGCATCGCAATACCATGATCAAGCGAGTTGGGAGAAGCGGAAAGCCGCTATCCGCCCGGAACTTTTTCAAGCGTTAAAATTATCACCTCTACCTGAGGCGCCGTCCTCTAAACCAATCTTAACGAAAAAAAGAACGTTTGACGGCTATAGCGTGCAAAATTTTGCTTTGGAGATTATGCCCGGATTGTACATCAATGGATCGATTTACAGACCGGCCAAAGCGAAGAAGAAGAACGCCTTGGTATTAAGTCCTGACGGGCATTGGGGCGACCACCGCTACCGGAAAGATGCGCAAATACGCTGCGCGATGACAGCCAAAATGGGCGCAGTAGCTATAAGCTATGATCTATTTGCCTGGGGAGAATCGCTCTTGCAATTTGAGTCGACAGATCACCGTAAAAGTTTAGCGCTCACCGTGCAGACGCTGGGAGCGATTCGTATACTCGACTTCGTATTGGCAAGTGGCGATATTGATCCGGAGCGCGTAGCGATTTGCGGCGGCTCTGGAGGTGGAAGCCATGCGGTGCTCATGACGGCATTGGATGACCGTATCACTTTAAGTATTCCGGTGGTTTCGCTATCGTCGTACTTTTATGGCGGCTGCCCCTGCGAAAGTGGATTACCTATACACGCAAGTGCTGGTGGAACAAATAACGTGGAGCTGGCCGCTATGGCGGCGCCCCGTCCGCAACTGGTGATTTCTGATGGACGCGACTGGACGGCACACATGCCCGAACATGACTTTGGCTATCTACAGACCATTTACGGTTATTACGGCAAGCAGGCCGATGTAGCCAATGTACACCTGCCAGAGGACGGCCATGACTTCGGCTACTCCAAGCGGAAGCCTGTGTATGAATTTCTTGCCCAGCACTTTAAGTTGGATACAAAAGGATTGCGTTCGGAAGCGGGAGAGTATGATGAGTCGGGCTGCACGGTAGAACGTAGAGAAGCACTTTACACATTTGGTACAAATGGAGAGAAGCTTCCGGCCAATGCGGTGCGAGGATATGAAAATTTAGAGAAACTATTTCAAAACTAAATGCGATGGATAGCAGCAGAAGAGATTTTTTACAAAAGAGTTTGGTGTTGAGTGGTAGTGTATTGCTGCCCGGCTGGCTTTGGGCGGCGCCTAAAGCGCAACAACGTTATCAGATTGCGGTCATTGATTTGATGATTTTAAAACGGCAGAAACTTAGTGCATTCGAGTTAACAAAAGAAATTGGTGCAGATGGGCTTGAAGTAGATATGGGAGGCTTAGGCAACCGCGATACGTTTGATAGTAAACTGGCTGATCCGGCCGCACGGCAGGAGTTTCTGGATAAGGCAAAAGAAACCGGTTTAGAAATCTGTTCGCTGGCGATGACCGGTTTTTACGCCCAGTCTTTCGCCACGAGACCTACTTATCAGCAAATGGTGGGCGATTGTCTCGATACATGCAAAGCAATGGGCGTGAAGGTCGCTTTTTTACCATTGGGTATTCAGGGTGACTTAGTGAAACATCCTGAGTTACGTCCGGCTATTGTTGAGCGGCTCAAAGTAGTAGGCGCGATGGCGAAGAAAGCGGGCGTGGTTATCGGGATAGAAACGGCACTGGATGCGCGGGGAGAAGTGGCGCTGCTAAAAGATATTGGCTCCAAGAATATCCAGATCTATTTTAACTTTTCAAACCCGTTAAAAGAAGGGCGCGACCTGATTAGTGAGTTAAAGATACTGGGCAAAAAAAGAATTTGCCAAATCCATTGTACAGATGAAGATGGTGTATGGCTGGAAAATAATACACGCTTAAACATGCCGAAAGTAAAGGCCACGTTAGACGCCATGGGTTGGAAAGGGTGGTTGGTGATTGAGCGATCACGAGACGCGAGCTTGTCACCAAAAATGGTAAAAGAAAATTTTGGGGCAAACACCCGGTACATGAAAAGTATCTTCCAATGAAAAACCTATTTGTCATAGTCTTTCTAGTCGCGTTGGCTATTGCCCAAGGATGTAAATCTATACCCTTGGAAAAGCAGTTGAACGATGCCTTGCCGAAGGCCGATCAAGTAGGGGCAGACAACCTGCCTACCGAGATAGAAATGGTCTATTCTCCTTTCTTCAAAGGAAGTTTTGCCCGACCGACTTTTCCGGATCGGCGCGATAGCATCCTGGCTGATGAAGGAGGCGAAGAGATTCAAAAAAAGATCGATAAACTAGCTGCTGCGGGTGGCGGTATACTGCTGCTTAAAAAGGGGAATTACCATTCCGGACGTATCACGTTGCAATCTAATATCAATCTACACTTGGAAGAGGGAGCCGTCTTGACTTTTAAAAACGAAATCGCCGATTTCTTACCTGTCGTCTTTACACGCAATGAGGGCGTAGAGCTGTATAGTCTAGGTGCTTGTATCTATGCGAATGGCGCAAAGAATATTGCTATTACCGGAAGCGGTAAGATAATTGGTCCGGGTGACGGCTCGGTGCGCAAGAAGACCATGACGCATGATGTCATCGAAAATATCGTGCATAGCGATACACCTGTCGAGGATCGTGTTTATGACGGAAAAACAGCCGCATTCATTTTCCCGCCAGCATTGATTGCACCTATAAATTGCCAGGATGTGTGGATCGAAGGTATCTCCTTAGCGCGCTCTGCTTTTTGGAATGTGGTACCCACTTATTGCGAGAACGTGGTGATACGCGGGTTGCGGATAAACTCTGTCGGGATACAACGTGGTGATGGCATCGATATCGAATCGTCGAAAAATGTCTTGGTAGAATATTGCACGCTGCGTACCGGCGACGACTGTATGGCTATTAAAGCTGGCCGTGGCTATGACGGCCTGCGTGTTAATAAGCCTTCCGAAAATATCATCGTGCGCTATTGTCTCGCTGCGGAAGGACATGGCGGCTTTACCATCGGCAGCGAAACAGCGGGTATGGCTAAGCAGGTGTATGTGCACGATTGTGTATTTACCGGAACGGATGTGGGTATTCGATTTAAAACAAGAAGACCGCGCGGTGGTGGTGGTGCAAACATTCGTTTCGAAAATATACGCATGAATGTTGTACATTCTGCGCTGCGCTGGGATATGTTGGGGCAGGCATTGCACGTAGGAAATCAAGCCAGCAGAGATTTTGCCGTCGAGAAGAATGTCTTGACGCCGCGGTTTGCGGACATTGATCTCAAGAATATATACATCGGGTCATCTGCTGACTGCATCAAAATAGAAGGAATCCCCGAATCTGTGTTAGCCAACGTAACCTTTGATCGTGTCTATGGACAAGGAGTTCGTTATCTATCGCTAAAAGATGCCAAAAACATTACCCTAAAAGACAGCGAGTTCTTTTGCGAAGATACACGCGTCGACAGCCTGAATGTATCTGGATTGGAGCAAAAGAATGTAAAATTAGTTACCAAGGATAAAAAATCATAAAGTTTTACGGATGAGTATGTTGAATAATGGAAATTTGTGGAAAAAAAATATTAATGTCTGTGTGACACTATTTGTTGCGCTGCTGTTGTCCACGTTGACAAGTTCTGCTTTTTCTCCGCTCCGCATTAGCAAAGTATTGATTGAGGGACGGGAAAATCCGTTAGGCATCAATACGGCAAAGCCTACATTCAGCTGGCAATTGATGAGCGATGGCCACGACGTTGTACAAACGGCTTATAAAATTGAAGTACATAAAGATCAAGATTTTCTCGGGGAGGGCGATGTGCTGTGGGATTCAGATTGGATCTCCACAGCACAATCGTTATATCATCAGTATGAAGGCGCAAAATTGATAGCCGGAACGACCTATTACCTGCGTATACAGGTCAAAGACAATCAAGGTAACAGTGCTAAAAGTGCTGTTCAATCCTTCCATATTGGACTGCTCCAAGCAGCAGATTGGGGAAAAGCCAAGTGGATTACAAAGGAGATTTTGCCCGACTCGCTGGTCAATCCGTTACCATTAAGTTCAAGCAAACTGCGTATAGATAAACATTATGACTTGCCTGCTTTTAGAAAAAATGTACAGGTCGGGAAGAAACTAAAATCGTCCATAGGTTACATTGCAGGGCTGGGGCATTACGAATTGTTGCTAAATGGTAAACAAGTCGATGACGCGCTTTTGCAACCCGGCTGGACCAAATATGATAAAGAGGCTTATTATGTAGTTTATGATCTAACCAATCAATGGACGAAAGGAAAGAATACGTTGTCCGTATTGCTTGGTAACGGTTTCTACTATATTCCGCCGATCAAAGGTCGTTTTCAAAAACATAAAGTGGCTTTTGGTTTGCCAAAGCTGAAGATGAAAGTGGTGAATACCTACGAAGATGGTCGGCAAGAGGTGATCGTGAGCGACGAAACATGGAAAGTACACCGATCGCCTATTACCTTTTCTAGTATGTATGGTGGCGAGGATTATGACGCCTCGGTATTGCCTTCTTCGTGGAGTTTGCCAAGCTACGACGATACGAAATGGCCACATAGTATCGCTGTCGATGGTCCGCCGCTTATCGCGCAAGAAATAGAACCCGTGCGTATCATGCAAGAATTTCTTCCAAAAGATGTGCAGAGGGCGCAGGATGGAAAAAGTATAACCTACGACTTTGGGCAGAATGCTTCGGGTATCGTATCCTTAAAGATGAGTGGGCACAGCGGAGATACGGTGCGTGTTTATCCGGCCGAGCTGCTCCAAGATAATGGATTGCCCAATCAAAAGCATTCTGGTAGCCCCTACTATTTTCAATATATTTTTGGAGCAGATGGTGAAGTAGAATGGCATCCCCGTTTTACGTACTATGGTTTTCGTTATGCCCAAGTACAACTGCGTCCTAAAGGGAAAAAAGAGCTGTCAATGCTGGCCGTCAAAGCGCAGCATATTCGTAACGGGGCAAAACAAATCGGGACATTTCACAGTTCGGATAGCCTGTTCAATCAGATTCACCAATTGATCGATTGGGCAATAAAAAGCAACATGGTTAGTGTGTTTACAGATTGTCCGCATCGGGAAAAATTGGGTTGGCTAGAACAATTGCACCTGATGGGCCCCTCCGTACATTACAATTACGATGTTGCGCAGCTTTTCAAAAAGTCGTTGCGCGATATGCGACAGTCGCAAACGGCAGAAGGATTAGTGCCCGAGATTGCCCCCGAATATGTGCAGTTTGATTGGGGGGGCGACATGTTTCGGGATTCTCCGGAGTGGGGATCCAGTGCTATTTTATTAGCCTGGTATGCCTATCAATGGTATGGCGATACAAGTTTTTTAACAGAAAATTATCCGATGATGCAAAAATATATTGCGTACCTGCAAAGCAAAGCAAAGGATAACGTATTGTATCATGGATTGGGCGATTGGTATGATTTAGGGCCGGAAAGACCAGGTGTGTCGCAGTTGACACCAACGGGTATCACAGCCACGGCCATTTATTATGATGACCTCAACGTGCTCCGTAAAATCGCATCCTTGCTGGGTGATAAACAGGGAAAACTAACATACGACTCGCTTCAACATGAAGTGTACAGCGCTTTCAATAAAACATTTTACAGCGTCGATAAGGCGACCTATGGATCAGGGAGCCAAACATCGCTAGCCATGCCTTTACACGTAGGTTTAGTAGATTCTGCAAATGAAAAACAAGTTTTCGGACAGTTGCTCGACGATATTGTTAATCGCGATACGGCATTCACGGCTGGCGATATCGGGCATCGTTATTTGCTGCAAACGCTCCAAAAAAACGGAAGGGACGATCTGATTTTTGCAATGCACCATGACGATACCCGCCCGGGCTACGGCTATCAAATACGGAAAGGAGCAACGGCGCTGACCGAGTCATGGGCTGCCCTTCCTACGGTTTCCAACAATCATTTTATGCTGGGGCATCTGATGGAATGGTTTCATGCCGGATTGGGAGGTCTAGGACAAGCCGAAGGCTCGGTAGCATATAAGCATGTTTATTTGGATCCGCAGTTGGTGAATCAAGTCGAGCAGTGCGATCTGGCTTTTGAAAGTCCTTACGGAAAAATTGTGTTTCGAAGAGATAAAGACCGCTATACGCTAGACATTCCGGTAAACAGCCACTGCACGCTGGTATTGCCTGGCGGTGTGGACTATCAGGTGAATGCTGCGCCGATCAGCCAATTGGAGACCGAACATACAACAGCAGGAATAGCATTGCAGTTGGGATCAGGTCGTTGGGAAATTAAGAAACGGAATGGAAAGCGAATGCGTGCGGAGTAGCGCGCAAGGAGGCATGAAGAAAGTAAACGAGATGTTGAACATGAAAAACACAGTATTAACGATTTGGCTATTTTTTGTTGCGGGCGTACTTTTCGCGCAAACGGTGACAGTATCGCCATCCGAGATGGAACAGCTGTATGCGGAAGTTAAAACCCCATTTAAATATGGTTTGGTATTAACGCCGGGTAAGAAGAAAGACTTGATGGATTGCCCGAGTATATATAAAATCGGCAAAAAATGGTACATGACCTACATCGTGTTTGATGGAGAAGGTTACGAAACCTGGTTGGCAGAAAGCAAGGATTTGCTGCGGTGGAAAACATTGGGAAAGCAAATGTCTAAAGAGGGAGATGGCAAGTGGGATGCAAAACAGCGGGCGGGTTACAATGCATTAATTGATACACAATGGGGAGGAAGCTATAAGCTACATACGTTTGACGGGAAATATTGGATGTCTTATTTTGGAGGTTCCACAGCAGGTTACGAGCCGGAGCCGCTTTCTATTGGGATGGCTTTTACCGAGCAAAAGCCAACGAGGCCGATGGAGTGGCATCGCTTGGACAAACCTGTTTTAGGCGATGAGGATGCGGATATACGTTGGTGGGAAAATAGACATAAGTTGTTTAAAAGCTACGTTATCGAAGATCCCAAACGAAATACTGGTCATCGATTCATTATGTACTACAATGCCGTTGGCGACTCCCTAAAAAACAACAAACCTACACGATGGTATGAACGGATAGGTATGGCTGTTTCAGACGACCTGCTCACCTGGAAAAGATACTTGAAAGATCCTGTCGTACACCATCCGGTAGGTATAACAGGTGACCCGATGATACAGCGGATTAACGATACCTGGGTGATGTTTTACTTTGGTGCGTTTTGGAAAGATCGTTCGGGCGGATTTAACCGCTTTGCGGCATCCAAGGATCTGATCCACTGGACCGATTGGCAAGGCGATAATCTGATCGAATCTTCGGAAGCCTTTGATCAACAATATGCCCATAAATCTTTTGTCATTAAACATCGAGGTACGGTATACCATTACTATTGTGCCGTAGATAAAGATGGTAACCGCGGCATTGCACTCGCCACATCGAAAGATTTAGGCAAAAGTAAGTTACACTTCACAACCAATTAGTTTGCAGATATAATAGATAATGGATATGACTCGTTTTTTTTTCGTACTTCTTTCCCTACTTCTTTCTTCCGGGCTATTTGCACAAAGCAATCGGCAGGAAAATTTCAATAGCGATTGGCGGTTTCTACAGGCCGATGAATTGCAGTTCCGTCATGTCGATGTAGATGACAAACAATGGAAAGCGGTGACGCTGCCCCATGACTGGAGTATTCTCTCCGATTTCGGCGCTGAATTTCCCGCAGGAAATGCGGGAGGAGCGCTTCCCGGTGGCATCGCATGGTACCGTAAAACATTTCCGATAGCTACTGCAGATAAAGGAAAGCACATCGCTATCCATTTTGACGGAGCCTACCGCTATACCGAAGTATGGATCAATGGACATTATCTCGGCAAACATAGCAACGGCTATTTGTCGTTTTCCCACGAGCTGTCTTCGTATTTACATTACGGCGGTAAGCCCAATGTGCTGGCTGTCCGGGTTGACAATAGTCAGCA
>JAAIGF010340026.1_pt1 | contig 11286 bp, 14 predicted proteins | sample 6487441 | NCBI WGS metagenome assembly JAAIGF01 (sample SAMN13974129, study PRJNA590717) | phyllosphere metagenome | biome: pepper field; feature: multiple bacterial spot infested pepper fields; material: pepper leaves; isolation source: leaves from pepper fields | host: Capsicum annuum ...
AGTAACCATCGTTTGGGCTCACCGGAATAGTCCCACCACGCACAGAGGGGCCCGGCATGCCGAGCCCCTCTGTGCGTAATGTCGATGTCAATCGAAGCCGAATGAAGGCCCTCCCGACCAGCAGACCGCACCGTTGGTCTTGATTACCGCGGCCTGTGCAGAGTTGGCTGGAACCTTCGCGGTTCCCGGTCCGACAACTCCAGGGATGGCGCCATGCCACGATTTCGTGCCGCCGGCAAAGGGGCCGACGCCCGAAGTGCTCCAGTAGTTGTTGCTGATGAATCCGTACGCATTCACCCGCCAGTCATACTCTGCGACAGAACCGGAAACGGCAACGCTCGTGCTGAACGTCACGGTGTCGTTGCGGCTCTTGAACCCCGTTAGGGAGGAGGAGCCGCAGTTGCCGTAAGCCGTTCCGCGAGCTTGCACCGTCGACTCGGCTGCCGCATCGTCGCGCTCCTGCTCCGCAATGGCCTCCGGCGTGACCGGCACCGAGTGCTGCTCGCCGTTCTCGTCGAGCTCGATGCGATAGCCGTGAGCCTCCGCAACCTCCGCATCGTAGGAAACGATGTTCAAAGGCGCCGTGTAGCTGTAGCTAGTGTCATCGTCGTTCGGTGTAGAGCCGTCGTCAGCGATGGCCGCCGTTGAAGGCCCGATCGCTAATGCCGCGATAACAGCGAGTGTGGTTGCGGCCATTCTCTTCTTCATTGAATCCCCCGATTCGTGCACCTCTGCTATAGAGGCGACTTGGGAGAATATCTACCACTTTTATGAAAAGGCCGCTAGATCCCTCTTGGCGGTTTCTATGGCCTGAGTAGAAGCGTTGGGCAATGACTCACCGCGGGAGTACAGAGTCTCTTGCGGCAGCTTCATCTCGCGCCTGTTCGGCGATGGCCTCGGCCGTGACTGGGACCGAGTACTGGTTGCCGTTCTCGTCGGTCTCGATGCGGTACCCGTGAGCCTCAGCGACTTCTGCGTCATACCCGACGACATTCATGGGCGCGGTGGGGCCGTACTGGGTCTCATCGTGAGGAGGCGAAAACCCATCTGTAGCTACGGCGGCGGCGGTTGGTCCAACTGCGAGTGCCGCGGTCACTGCGACCACGGTGACAACTGTTTTCTTCTTCATGGCGACCCCCTAGTCCTACGCCCCTCACAGAGGCGGTTAGAAACTCTTTAGCACTTGGACAGAGGGATCGCTAGACCTCGGCTCGTCGACCTGACAAGCCGATCCGCCTAACCGAATGCGCTCAATGCGCGACGATAACGGTCGCTACTGTGCCGCGTTTCGGCCGAGAGGAGAAGAGCGCTCTCGCCGATCTTGCGGGCGAAATTGGTTGAGCAAGGAATCGTGACGACCCTTCTCAGGCCGACACGCCACGCGCCGATCAATGCTTCTAGATCGCGTCGCTCGGGGTGATCTTCGAGCCTCCTCGCTACCGATGTTGACGCGGTAGCGTCAGCGCGTCGCAGCCAGGCCCGATGCAAGTCGCTTGTGAATGCTTGGTCCCCGAAGCGGTCACGCCAGCGCGGACCGGTGATGCGGTGGAGCAGGTCGTCGCGTTCAGCCGAGCCGTCCGCGCTGGACGCCAGATCAATCCACACCTGTTCGCCTTGGCTGACACCAGCGTGTGCAACGGCGGCACGCCAGACCTGCGGCCAAGCGTGCTCCCACCGTTCGCGCTCCTCGGCTTCTATCGCGGCTCCGGTAGCCGTGCGGGGTGTATTCGCTAAGAGCGGCGGGAGGTCGTCGCCGCGTGGATCGAGTTCATATGCCTCCCGGACCCAGAGCAGCTCGAGCAGGGAGAGGGGTCGCTCATCGACCGTTATGAGCATCTCGGACGGCCATGGGGTGTCCGGCATCTGCACGCTAGATTTCATGGTCTCCTCCTCGGATGCAGCCATCTTCGTCGTCATCGGCGGCAAGTTGCAACGATTCCAGCCAGACGACCTGCCGAAAACGATCGTTTTCGGCGGAGCGTGCATGCGCGGGTCCGTTACCGATTCGCGCACCTCCGCGTAGCTCGACATGCTGGGAAGGTGAGCAAGCTCGTCGCCTGGTGGGAGCGTCATCAGATCGCCCTCTACCTTGTGTCGATCGCTGTGGGTGTTGTGTTGGGCCTGCTGGTCCCGGCAGCCGCGCATCCGTTGGAATTAGCGATCAACCCTGTGCTGGGGCTGCTGTTGTACGCGACCTTCCTCGGCGTTCCGTTCTCGATGATCAGGCGCGCATTCCGCGATATCCGCTTTTTGTCGGTCGTGCTGGTCGTGAACTTTGTGATCGTGCCCGTCATCGTCTTCGGCCTCTCCCGTTTCGTCGCTCACGATCAGGCGCTGCTGGTGGGGGTGCTGTTCGTCTTGCTGACGCCGTGCATCGACTACGTGATCGTGTTCACGGGGCTATCCGGAGGGGCAAAGGAACGGCTGCTAGCGGCCGCGCCGGTCCTGATGCTGGGACAAATGCTGCTCCTACCCGCATACCTGTGGCTATTCGTAGGCCCCGAATTCATCGCCACAGTGGACCTTGCGCCTTTCGTCGACGCTTTCCTTCTCCTCATCGTGATCCCTCTCGTGGCGGCCGGTATGACCCAGTACGCCGCCTCCCGCGCACATTGGGGGCGCTCTCTTCGAGATGCCGCTCTGTCCGCGATGGTGCCGCTGATGATGCTCACCCTCGTCGTCGTTGTCGCGTCGCAAGTCTTTGGAGTCAGCCAGCAGGTTCCAGCACTGCTCGCCACGGTTCCGATCTACGCCGCCTTCGCAGCGGTCATGATTCCTGTGGGGATACTCGCTGGGCGAGCCGCACGACTCGATGTGTCCAGTACGCGTGCTGTCGTGTTCTCCGGAGCGACCCGAAATTCTCTCGTCGTGCTCCCCCTCGCCCTCGCCCTCCCCGCATCGCTCGCACTCGCTCCCCTCGCCGTCGTGACGCAGACACTTGTCGAACTCGTCGCCATGGTCATCTTTGTTCGCCTGATTCCCCGGCTAGTGAGTGGCCGTCGTCCCTTAGCGGGGTAGGGCGCGTCTGGATCGTGAACCCCCGAGCCCGGCGAACACGGCTCACCTTCGGGTTACCGATTCCAGGTTCGTGCGCGCTAGAGCGCCGAGAGCGATCGTTCAGGGCGAGTAGGGATGACCTAGATCTGCTGCAGCAGTCGATGTGCGCGCCGCCCGCAACGTGAGCACGCTTCGGCTGCTTGGAGCGCTGCCCTGAGGTCGCGTAGGCCGGGGGTGATGTGTCTGCCCAGCATCACGGCTACTTCCGCGCATGCGTCAGGTGTGCTCTCGGCTGTCGTGGGCCGTCCGGGAGAGATTGTGGAGCGCGAACACTCCAAGAAACTCGCGATGTGTTCCGTTCGTTCTGCGACGGATAGCCGGCCCTCGATGGGATCCAGTTTCAGCGCATCCTGGAGGCGGTTCACTGCGACCGGCTATTGCGCAGCTCGTCCGGTCGCGCGGTCGAGCGCGTCGGTGAGGTCGGTGAGTTGGTTGAGTTCGAGGCGTTCACCGTCGAGGAAGAACGTGGGAGTGCCGGTGACACCGAGGTATTGGCCGTCGTTGAGGTCTTGTTCGACGCGCTGCTGGGTGGCGGGATCGGCAACGGCGACGTCGTACGCCGCCATGTCGAGTCTGATGTCTTCGGCGTAGCTGCGGAACAGGTTGGCGCGGGATTCGCGCAGCTCGCCCCATTCGGTCTGTGTTTCAAAGAGGCGCTTGTACATCGCTTCAAGCTCGCCTTGCTGGGCGGCGGCCTCGGCGGCGAGGGCGGCGTTCATGGAGTTGAAGTGGCCGGGCAGCGGGAAGTAGCGGATGACGTAGTTGATGTCTCCGGCGTAGATCTCGCGGATCTGCTCGATGACGGGATAGAACGCCCCGCATGCCTCGCACTCGAAGTCCAAGAACTCGACCAGGGTGGGCGCGTCCGGGCCCGCGTCATCGAGGACGTGCGAGTTCTCCCGTGTCGCCGGCAGAGCCCCCGCCGTATTCTCTGGGGCTACGGGTGCGGCGGGCCGGTTGATGAACGCGGTGACCGCGACGGCGGCCACCAGGACGAGTGCCACCGCCACAGTGACGAGAGTGGCTTTGGTTGAGGTCTTCACGATCGCTCCAAGGTCGGGTGGGAGTGTCGGCATGGCCGGTAAGAAGCCGGCGCGGGCTGCGCCGGCTCACGTGTTAGACGCGGGCGAGGCCAGCGCCTGTGGTGGGTGTCGTGCTGATGGGAGTGAGTCCGCGGAGAGCTGCGGGGCGGCGTGCGGCTCGGATGCCGTTGACAATCACGACTAGCTCCGCGGCTTCGTGGACGAGGACGACCCCGGCGAGCCCAAGTACCCCGAACAGGGCCAGGGGGAACAGGACGACGATGATCGCCAGTGCAAGGCCGATGTTGGTGGTCATGATGCGTCGGCCGCGGCGTGCGTGCGCGAGCGCGCCCGGGATGAGGCGGAGGTCGTGCCCGGTGAATGCGACGACGGCGGACTCGATCGCCGCGGCAGACCCCTTCACGCCCATCGCTATTCCGACTGTCGCGGTCGCCAGGGCGGGAGCGTCGTTGATGCCGTCGCCCACCATCGCGGTCGGACGAGAGCCGACGAGTTCGGTGATCGCGGCGGCCTTGTCGGCAGGGAGCTGCTCGGCGCGGACGTCGGTGATCCCCGCTTCATGGGCGAGCGCGGCCGCGGTACGGGTGTTGTCGCCGGTGAGCATGACGGTCGAGATGCCCTGCGCATCCAGGAGCCGGATCGTCTCGGCCGATTCGGGTCGCAGCTCGTCGCGCACCCCAATGAGCCCTGCAATCTTCCCGTCAGCTTCGACGACGACGACCGTCATTCCCTGTCCGGCCATGTCGTCGGCCGCTTGCGAAAGGGTGCCGGGGGTGAGCCAGCGAACGTTCCCCACGCGCACACGCCGGCCGTCGACGAGCCCGGTGATCCCATGCCCAGCGTCTTCCACCACGTCCACCGCCCGCGGCGCAGTCGGGGCGGCAGCGGTGATCGCCGCGGCGAGCGGGTGCGTGCTTGACCCTTCTACCGCCGCAGCCCACGCCACCACGTCTTCTCGGGTCACCCCGGAGGCGGGGCGCACGTCGACCACGGCGGGTTCGTTGCGAGTCAGGGTGCCCGTCTTATCCAGCGCGACGGTGCGGATCGTGCCGAGCTGCTCGAACGCTTCACCCGATTTGATCACCACACCGAACTTCGATGCCGACCCGATTGCGCTGATCACGGTCACCGGCACCGCGATCGCCAGCGCACACGGCGACGCGGCAACCAGCACGACCAGCGCGCGCTCGATCCACGTCCCGGGATCACCCATCACGACCCCGAACAGTGCCACCAGTGCGGCGGCGATGAGGACGGTGGGTACCAGGGGCCGAGCGATCCGATCGGCCAGCCGGGCCCGCTCCCCCTTCCGGGCGTGTGCCTGCTCGACGAGCGCCACGATCTGCGTCAGAGAGTTGTCACGCCCGTCCGCGGTCGCCTCGATCCGAAGCGTGGCCGATCCATTCACGGACCCTGCCGCGACGGGCGTGCCGGGACCGACCTCGACCGGGATCGACTCGCCCGTGATCGCTGACGTGTCCAGGCTCGAATGCCCTTCGACGACAACACCATCGGTCGCGACACGTTCGCCGGCACCGACCACGAGTACATCGAGCTCGCGGACCTCGGATGCGGGAATGGTCTCGTCGCCCGACAGGCGGGAGATCCGCACGGTCTCGGGGATCAGAGACAGCAGGGCGCGGAGTCCTTCTTTCGCGCGGTCCATAGCGCGATCCTCGAGAGCCTCGGCCAGCGAGAAGAGGAACGCGAGTGTCGCGGCCTCCCCTACATGCCCCAGGGCCACGGCGCCAACAGCGGCGATCGTCATCAGCAAGCCCACACCCAACCGGCCCCGGATCAGGCGACGGACCGCGCCGGGAACGAACGTTGACGCCCCTGCCAGAAGCGAAAGCCCCAGCAGGATCAGGGCCGGGAGTTCGCCACCTGACCACTCGAGGACGTACCCCACGAGCAACAGCACGCCGGCTACCGCAGAGGGAAGCAGGGCCGCATCTCGCCACCACGCGGGACGCACCTCCGACTCCTCTCTATGAGGAGCCGTGTCATCGGGGCCGCAGCACGCGTCGCCTTCCGCGCCGGCTGGCAAGACGCTGCGCGTCGCACCGGGCGCGCAGCAGGAGTCATCCGAACTGCGCGTGGGCGGGGCCGTCAGTTCGATCCGCCGCACTGGCGACTTCCGAGGCTCGGCAGGGCCGCAGCACTCTTCACTCACTGCGCGACTTCCGCCGAGTTGGCGGGCGCGCAGCACTCGCACCCATCCTCCGCGCAAGCAACACCTTCATCCACCGCGACGACCGCCTCGAGCAACTGTCGCAGGCCCCGCGCGAGATGCGGGTCCGCGACGTCGTACCGTGTGCGCCTTCCCTCCGGAGACGCAACAATGAGCCCACACCCACGCAAGCACGCCAGGTGGTTCGACACGTTTGTACGCGACAGATCAAGCTCGCGCGCCAACTCCGCGGGATACCCAGGAGCATCCAGCAGCGATAGCAGGATCCGAGAACGCGTCGGATCCGCCATCGCCCGGCCGAGGCGATTCATTACGTCTACTCGCGAAGCAAGAGTCAGCATGCAATGACTATACATCCGACGCTGACCTATTTTTGGACAGAGTTCTCCCCTGGAAGTGGCGTTCGAGCGATTTTCTGGTGGCTGCGGCTACTTCCGCTTAGCGCGCTGCAGCTGTCGAGCGCGCTTGTTCACGCGGTCCGACAGCAAGGGCAGGGCCTTGCAGATGAACACGGTCACCGAAGTGATGACCGTCGCAGGCACCGAGATGATGTAGACCATGTGGTCCATCTCGCCACCTCCTTTTGGGAGCATCCGGCCGTGGCCGAAACATGCCTAACCATCGAGGCGGGAAGGCATAGAAAAAGCCGGTCCCAGAACGGGCCGGCTTGCGACGTCCAAAAACGAAATCCCGGTGGATCCACCGGGATTTTTGGGCGCACTTCTCTTACACGTGACACATTACGCGACTCCACGTCCGCAAACAGCATTGGAAGCGGGCGTGTCGAGACCTCGGCAGTCGCCGCTGAGCCGCCGAAAACCCCCGCCTAAACCAGGTTCTGAACCACGTTTCCGGCGGGCGTCTCAGCGTCTTCCACGCGATGCGGTCAAAAACGATCGTTTTCGGCTAGCGACTGACTATCGGATGGAGGGGTGTGTTGTCTCGCCCTAGCGGTGCGTGCGAGCAGGGCGCGAGGATGCAGGCATGACGCACAACGATGGCGATTCATCGCCTCGCCGGTATCGGTGGAAGTACGGCCCGCTTCGTCTGGTGATGCCGTGGGTCTGCGTGGTCGTCGGCGTCGGCATGGCCATCAAGGGGCTAGTAGCCCCCGAGAACGACGGAACGACGTTCGTGGTCTTGGGTGTCGGGTTCGTGATCCTCGGCGTGGTCGCCGCGATCGTCGCGCGCTGGATGGCAAAACGTGGCATCTGACACGTCTTCCTGGAAGAGCTACCTGGCGCTCGGCCTGATCTTCATCGCGGTTTCCGTAGCGGCGATGCTGTTGCTTTCCGCAGGAGTCGACACCGGCAGGCTCTCCTCCTGGGCCCTTCTCGGTATCCCGATGGGGCTGGCGATCATCGGAATAGCGTTCTGCAAGAAGCGAAAGCAATCTCGTCGCTGACCTCACCCGCCGATGCTCTCGAAGGCGACGCACCGGTCGGATGGTGACCTTCGGCTGTTCCGACCTCTCATCTACATGGCCCGCCAGAAACGTCTGCCAAAACTCGGTTCCGGGTTACCTTTCTGGCACCCCATCTGGCCGCTCCACGCCCTGCGAGCCGTAAACGATCGTTTTCGGCGCGGCCAGGGCGAGTCTTGTTGTCGACGAGAATGGAGCTATGAGGCCGCACCGGGGTGCTCGCGCTGCGCGCGGTGGTGTGGTCGCGCTGTTCGCGACGTTCGTTGCGCTGATGTCTCACGTCGCGGGTGGCGGTGAGGTTCCGGGCTGGCTGGGGGTGTTCGTCCCGCTGGTGCTGGCGGCCGCGGTCTCGACGATGGTGGTGGGTCACCGGTTGTCGATGTGGCGGCTGACCTTGGCAGTCGCCGTCTCGCAATTGCTCTTCCACACGCTGTTCACCCTCGGCACGCCCGGCGAGGCGGTTCATCTCGGCGGGTACGCGCACGGGCACCATCACACCGTCACTGTTGCCACTGGTGTCGCGGCCTCTATGCCGCCCCACGAGCACGGTGGCGCGGCGATGTGGCTCACTCACGCTGTCGCTGCGGTGATCACGATCGGGGGCCTCTACATCGCGGAACGGTCCGTGTCGTTCGCCGCGGGTGCGGTCAGCGCTGTGCGGGCGTGGCTGCGCCAGAGAGCCACCGTTGCCGCCCTGCCGGCCACGACGCCACCGGACGCACCTTCCCAGGCGGTCGTATCCGTGATGCGGGTGTTGCGATCGTTGTGTGTCCTCCGCGGCGATCGGCACCGCGGCCCACCTGTGCTCTTCGGTATCTGACCTTCTCCATGCGACGGCGTTGTGCCGTCGCGACCGGCGCGCGTCCGCGCCGGGTGTCAGTGCGTTCCCGCTGGATGGCGGGAGCCTTCCGAAAGGATGCCCATGCGGCATACACAGTTCTTCAGCGGCGCTGCGGCCGCGGTCCTCGCAGCACTTCTCATCACCACGACCAGCGCGCCGGCCTTCGCGCACGAAAGCCTCGCGTCCAGCTCTCCCACTGAGGGACAGCAGTTCGATGCGGCTCCGCAGCAGGTCGAGCTCGTGTTCACCGACGAGGTCTTGCCTGAGGGCGCGGTGATCGCCGTCGTCGACGATGCCGGCGAGGATTGGGTGGACGGTGAAGCCACGATTGAGGGCTCCACGGTGACCGTGCCCCTGGTAGCCGACATGCCGGACGCGAGCTACGAGGTGCAATGGCGGGTGGTGTCCGGTGACGGTCACCCGATCTCCTCGACCATCCCGTTCGCGGTGGGCGACGCGGAAGTATCCGCCGAGGCACACGACGACGGACACGACTCGCACTCTGACGACTCAGAAGCCGGTCACGCCGAAGCCGACGAGGCGGCGGCGGCGGAGTCGTCAGGGCTGCCCACGTGGGGCATCGTGTCGTTGACCATCGGCGGCGTGGTCGTTGCCGCCGGTCTCGCCTTCGTGATCCTCACGCTCGTGCGTCGCCGCCGCCGCTCGTAATGGATCAGATCTAGGCGGGTGGTTCGGGCGGGCGGCACTGATCGCTCGCCCGAACCTTCTCCCCACCTGTACTACTATCTGCGTATGCACGTAGATACGAATGGTGATGATCTCTCTCCCGCGAGTGAGTACGTCGAGGTCGCCGTTGAGGTGTTCCGGCTCCTGGCCGACGCGACTCGTATCCGCATCGTGCTGGCGCTGCGCGATGGGGAGCTGTCGGTGAACCACCTCGCCGACATCGTCGACCGCAGTCCCGCCGCCGTGTCCCAGCACCTCGCCAAGCTGCGCTGGGGCAAGCTCGTCCGAGTCCGTCAAGACGGCAACCGGGCCTTCTACCGCCTCACCGATGAGCACGCGACACGGCTCGTGATCGAAGCCATCCGCCAGGCCGAGCACGCCGTCGACGAGACCCCCGGACACCACGCATGATCCGCGTGCTCCGCAGCGCCACCTACCGGTCCCTGTTCTCCGCGCAGGTGCTCGCCCTCCTCGGCACCGGCCTCCTGACGGTCGCGCTTGGACTTCTCGCGTTCGACCTCGCGGGCGACTCGGCCGGCGCCGTTTTGGGAACGGCGCTCACGATCAAGATGGTCGCGTACGTCGGGGTCGCGCCCCTGGTCGCGGCGCTCGTTGACCGGCTCCCGAAGAAGGCGGTCCTGGTCGGGGCAGATGCCATTAGGTTCGCGATCGCACTGTCTCTGCCGCTGGTGACGGAGACGTGGCAGATCTACGTGCTCGTGTTCGTCCTGCAGTCAGCATCCGCGACATTCACGCCCGCATTCCAGTCCCTCATACCCAGCGTCCTCCCCGAATCCCGCGACTACACCCGCGCCCTGTCACTGTCGCGCCTCGCGTACGACCTGGAAGCGCTGCTCAGCCCGATCATCGCCGCGGCGCTCCTCACCGTCGTCACCTACAACAACCTGTTCCTCGGCACCGCCCTGGGCTTTGCCTGCTCCGCCATCCTGGTCGTCACCGCGAAGCTCCCCGCTCGAGAACCCGACACCGCGGCGGACACGTTCTGGCAGCGGCTCCCCACTGGTGTGCGCGTGTTCGCACGCACCCCCACCCTCCGGTTCGTGATGCTGACCAACATCGTCGTCGCCGCCGGCACCGCGATCGTGCTCGTCAACTCAGTCGTCTACGCCCGCGGCGTGTTCGGACTCGACGACACCGCCCTCACCCTCGCCCTCGCCTGCTACGGCATCGGATCCCTCGTCGTCGCCCTCAACGTGCCCTGGGTCGTCGACCGGTTCGGGGTCCCGCGCCCCATGCTCGCCGGCGGCACCCTCATCGTGCTCGGACTCATCGCCGCAGTCCTCATCACTGGGCTGCTCACCTCGAATCCGGCCGGGTGGCCGCTGCTGCTGGTGACGTGGGTCGCGCTCGGCATGGGCACCTCACTGGTAAACACCCCGTCCTCACGCCTGCTTGCGGAAGCCTCCACCCCGCAGAACCGGAACCTGGTCTACACGGCCCAGTTCGCGCTCTCCCACGCCTGCTTCCTCATCACCTACCCGATCGCCGGATGGCTCGGCGGTACGAGCCTCCTCGCAGCCGCGGTCACCCTCGCCATCCTCGCGTCCGGCGCCCTCGCAGCCGCATTTCTCCAAGCAGAGAACACCCATCGCCGACGTGGTGCCGCTGAGACCGCCACCGACCCAACAGGCGAAGCAGCACCCGCACCGGAAACGCCTGCCGAAACCACGTAACGGACGCCGTTTCCGGCCCGCCGCGGTAACCAGGAACCGTCCTGCCACCAAAAACGATCGTTTTCGGCTCTGCGCGACCAGCCAGTTCGCCGGCGGCGACAAAAGCATCCGGTTTCGGTGGCAGCCTCTGCACGAAGTGCTCAGATCGCCACGACGAACGAGGCGTACCCGGCTGAATACGCCGGGGCTTGACCCTCTCACGGTGTCAGACTGTGGCCTGGGATCACCATGTTGAGTATCGGAGAGTTCGCCCGCCTCGCCGGCGTGTCGGTGCGGATGCTGCGTCACTACGACCAGCTCGGTCTGCTGCGTCCGCAGAGGGTCGACCCCTTCTCGGGGTACCGCTCCTA
>JAAIGF010338167.1_pt1 | contig 11282 bp, 10 predicted proteins | sample 6487441 | NCBI WGS metagenome assembly JAAIGF01 (sample SAMN13974129, study PRJNA590717) | phyllosphere metagenome | biome: pepper field; feature: multiple bacterial spot infested pepper fields; material: pepper leaves; isolation source: leaves from pepper fields | host: Capsicum annuum ...
ACGCCGACATCCGCCGGCCGCCGCTCCACGGGCGCGCACGCGCCCGGAAAGTCTTCCGCATGCTCCGTCTCCGTACCGTCGCGGCGGGTATCGCCGTCGCCGTCGTCGCCGTCCTGGCGGCGGCCGCTCCGGCCTCCGCCCACGACGAACTCGTCTCCAGCTCACCCGTCGCGGGTGAGCGTCTGCCCTCCCCGCCCGATGAGATCACCCTGACCTTCTCCGCCGACGTGCTCGACATGGGCGCCGAGGTGGTCGTCGCCGACGGCGAGGGCACCGACTGGGTCGCGGGCGATCCGCTCGTGGCATCCGGGACCGTCGTCGTGCCGCTGCAGGGCGGAATGCCCGACGCGGGATACGAGGTGCGCTGGCGCGTCGTCTCGAGCGACGGCCACCCCATCTCGGGCCTGATCCCGTTCACCGTGGGCGATGCCGCGCCGATCGAGCGGGCGGCCCCCGCCGAGACGGCGGCCGCCGCACCCGGTGCCTCCACCGATGACGCCGCCGTGCCGCGGGTCGTCCTCATCGGCGCCGTCGGGGCGGGCATCGCGCTCGCCGCCTTCGTCGTCTTCCTCCTCGTCCGCCGCGCCGCGCGCGGACGCCGCTCGTGAAAGGTCACCCCATGTCTGTTCGTCCCCTCCGCCTCACCGTCCTCGCCGCCGCCGCACTCGTCCTCGCCGGATGCGCCGCTCCCGCCGCCTCCGCGCCCGCCACGCCGGCCGCCGACGCCTTCCACACCGCGGACGCGTGGGTGAAAGCTGCGCCGTCCGGCGAGATGACCGCCGGGTTCGGCGAACTCGTCAACGACGGCGACGCCGACATCACGATCGTCTCGGCGACGAGTGATGCGGCATCCATGATCGAACTGCACGAAACGGTGCAGAACGAGTCCGGTCAGAGCGTCATGCGCGAGATCGAAGGGGGCTTCGTCGTCCCCGCGCACGGCGCGCGCGAGCTCGCACCCGGCGCTGACCACCTGATGCTCATGGGCGTGCCCCGTGATCTGCTCGCCGGCGACGAGGTCACCGTCACGCTGACGTTCTCGGACGACTCGACGTACGACATCACCGCCCCGGTGAAGGAGTTCGCGGGCGCGAACGAGACCTACGACGGCGGTGACCAGTGAGAACCCGGACGACTCCCGATCGTCGCGGAGCCACGCGACGCCAATTCCTCCTCGGGGGAGCGGTCGCCGGGGCGGGTGCGGTCGCGGCGATCGGCATCGACGCCGTGGCCTCGGCACGGACACCGGATGCCACGGCCTCAGTCCCTCTGAACGGTGACACGGTCGTGCCCTTCCACGGCGCGCACCAGGCCGGGATCGACACGGACGCGCAGGCGCACGCCACGCTGGTGGCGCTCGACCTCGCGGCGGACGTCGACCGGGACGGCCTCCGACGGCTCATGCGCACCCTCACCGACGACGCCGTCCGCCTGTCCCGCGGCGAGGGCGCTCTGGCCGATACCGAGCCCGAGCTGGCGGTGGCGCCGGCGCGACTCACCGTGACGTTCGGCTTCGGCCCCGAGTTCGTCGCCCGCGCGAACGCGGCGGGACCGGCGTGGCTGCGCCCGCTCCCGGCGTTCGCGATCGACCGGCTCCGACCCGAGTACGGCGACGGCGACCTGCTGCTGCAGATCGCGGCGGACGACCCGGTGACCGTCGCGCACGCGACGCGCATGCTGCTCAAAGACGCGCGCGCCTTCGCGACGACCCGTTGGGTGCAGCAGGGCTTCCGCCGCGCGCACGGCAGCGTCCGACCCGGGACCACCATGCGCAACCTGTTCGGCCAGGTCGACGGCACGGCCAACCCGGTCCCGGGCACGGGCGCGTTCGACGACGTCGTCTGGGCCCGGGACGGATGGCTCGCCGGGGGCACCGGCATGGTCGTCCGTCGCATCGCGATGGACCTCGACAAGTGGGATCACCTCGACCGCCCCGGCCGCGACCAAGCGCTGGGTCGCACGCAGGCCACGGGAGCACCGCTGACCGGCACCGACGAGTTCGACGAGCCCGACTTCGAGGCGAAGGACGCGCTGGGCTTCCCCGTGATCGCCGAGTTCTCGCACGTGCGCCGGTCCCGCCCCGACGACGCGACCCAGCGCATGTTCCGGCGCGCGTACAACTACGACGAGACGCCGCCCGCCGGGGAAGTCTCGGACGCCGGGCTGCTGTTCGTGTCGTTCCAGGCCGACGTCGACCGGCAGTTCGTCCCGATCCAGCGCCGGCTCGACGAGCTCGACCTGCTGAACGAGTGGACGACACCCATCGGCTCGGCCGTGTTCGCCGTGCCACCCGGCTGCGCCGAGGGCGGGTTCATCGGAGAGGGGATCCTCGCATGAGCGGGCTTCTGGATCGACCGGATGCCGCATCGCCCGGGGCCGCGTCCGGGGCTGCTGCCGGGGACGCGGTCTCGCACCGGCGGACGCGTTCGGGCTGGCTGCCCGCGATGCTGCGGCGCCTGCACTTCTTCGCGGGGGTGCTCATCGGGCCGTTCATCCTCATCGCCGCCGTGAGCGGGGCGCTGTACGCGATCGCGCCGCAGATCGAGCGGGTGCTCTACGTCCACGAGCTGACGGCGGGCTCGACCCTCGCGCCGCTGCCGCTGGCCGACCAGATCGAGGCGGCCGAGGCGTACGCCGGCGTCGGCAGCCCCGTCGCCGTGCGGCCCGCGCCGGACGCGGGCGACACGACGCGCGTGCTGTTCGCCGATCCCGCGCTGGGCGAGAGCCAGACGCGGGCGGTGTTCGTCGACCCCGGCACGGCCGAGATCCGCGGCGACCTCACCGCCTACGGCACCAGCGGGTCGCTCCCCGTCCGCACGTGGATCAGCGACCTGCACCGCTCGCTGCACCTCGGCGACGTCGGCCGCTGGTACAGCGAGCTCGCGGCGTCATGGCTCGGCATCGTCGCATCGGCCGGTCTCGCGCTGTGGATCCTCCGGTTCCGGAAGAGTCGTCGCGCACGTCGCGATATGGTCCGCCCCAAGCGCACGCATCGCGGCTACCGGCGCGCCTTCGGGTGGCACGCGTCGCTCGGGATCGGGGTCGTCCTGGGGGCGCTGTTCCTCGCGGCGACCGGGATCACCTGGTCGACCTTCGCGGGGGCCAACGTGTCGCACCTGCGGACAGCGGTCGGCGAAGGCACGCCGGCGCTGACCACGACGCTGGACGGCGCGGCATCCGAGGGGGGCGAGCACGCGCACCACGGCGGAGTCGTCAGCGCGCCCACGGGGGCGGCGAACCCCGCCACGTTCGATGCGGTGCTCGCGATCGCGCAGCGCATCAACGTGAACACGGGTCAGGTCGAGATCCGGCCGCCGTCCGAGCCCGGCACGGCCTGGGTCGTGCAGGAGATCCAGCGCAGCTTCCCGACCGAGGTGGATGCCGTGGCGATCGACGGGTCGACGATGCAGGTCACCGACCGCGTCGACTTCGCGGACTTCCCGGTGCTGGCCAAGCTCTCGCGGTGGGGCGTCGACCTGCACATGGGCACGATGTTCGGCCTCGTGAACCAGCTGGTGCTGTTCGCGCTCGCGCTCGCGATCGCGGCGATGGTCGTGCTCGGCTACGTCATGTGGTGGAAGCGGCGGCCCACGCGCGGATTCGGTGCGGCCCCGTCGCGGGGCGCTCTGCGGAGCGCGCCTTGGTGGGGGATCACCGCCGTGTTCGGCGTCGCCGTGGTGATCGGGCTGTTCCTGCCGCTCGTCGGTTACACCCTCGCCGCGTTCGTCGTGCTCGACGCGGTGCTCGGCTGGCGTACAGCCCGGGCTACGGCTGCATCAGCAGATGCATCGTCACCGAGCCGGACGTCGGCTCGGTGAACCCCAGTCGCCGGTACAGCGCCTGTCCGGGAGGATCGGCGAGCAGGGTGACATAGGCGCCCTCGGGGGCCTTCTCGCGGATCTCCGCGAGAAGGTCTTCGAGGATCCGGCGGCCCAGCCCGCGCCGCTGGTGGGAGGGGAGGGTGGCCATGTCGGCGACGAGGAAGTACCACCCGCCGTCGCCGACCACCCGGCCCATCGCGACGGATCGACCGGTGGCATCCACGGCCCGGCGCCAGGCCCAGCTGTTCGTCAGGGCCGGTGCGCCCTGGTCGGGCCGCTTCGGGGTGAGACCCGAGGCGCGGCGCAGCTCGAGGTAGTCCTCGAGCGTGGGCGGGAGCGGTTCGAGGCGGAGGTCGTCCATCCGCCCAGCCTGTCGCATCTCCGTCCCGCGAGGGAGGTACCCCCGCTCACGCGTCCGTAGCGTGGAACGCATCCCCTTCGGAAGGACCGCCGTGACCCTCGCCCGCCGTCTCGCCGCCGCGCTCGCCCTCGCTGCGGTGTCCGCCCTGACCGCCTGCACGTCGACCGACCCCGACGCGCCGGCCACGCCCGACACGCCGGCGACACCCGCCGTCGCCGTCGACGTGCCCGCGACGCCCGTCGGAGAACGCCTGTCGTGGGTGCTGGACGTGCTCGAGGCCGACGACGACACCACGCCCGCCGTGTGGGCCCGGGTGCTCCACGAGGACTTCCAGGCCGAGGTGTCGGCCGACGAGGTCGCCGGCACGCTGAACCGCCAGATCCGGCCCGCCGCGCCCTTCACCGTCACGGCCTACGACGGCACCGATCGGCAGGCCGTGGCCACCGTCGCCGGCACGCTCGGCGAGCCGTTCGACCTGTCGCTCGTCATCGACGCCGACGCGCGCATCACCGGCATGGTCTTCGCTCCGGCCGCCCCACCGTGGGAGCCCTCGGCCGATCTCGGCCAGCTCGAGCGACGGCTGGAGGAGCTTCCCGGCGAGGTCGCCGCCCTCGTGCACCGCACGACACCGGATGCCGCGACCGCGCTGCTCGTGAGGGACGCGGAGCGGCGAGCGCCCCTCGCCTCGGTGTTCAAGCTGTGGGTGCTGCTCGCGGTCGCCGACGCCGTGGCATCCGGGGATCTGACCTGGGACGAGACGCTCGTGCTCGACGAAGCGCATCGCTCGCTGCCGTCGGGGGAGCTGCAGGACGCCCCCGCGGGTACGGAGGTCTCTGTCCGGGATGCCGCGTCGGCCATGATCCGCATCAGCGACAACACCGCGACCGACCTGCTGATCGCGCGTCTCGGCCGCGAGCGTGTCGAGGCGGCGGTGAGCAGGTCGGGTCACGCCGACCCGATCGCGCCGTTCTTCTCGACGAAGGAGATGTTCACGCTCGGCTGGGGCGCCCCGGAGCTCCGCGACGAATGGGATGCCGCGGACACGGGGGAGCGGCGCGCCATCCTCGACCGCATCGACGCGGCGCCCCTGGCCGTCGACGTCGCCGACGTGACGACGCCCGTGTGGCAGGACGGGTTCGACTGGTTCGGTTCGGCCGCTGATGTGGCCGCGGTCCATCGCGCGTTGCAGGACACGGGAGATGCCGAGGTGATCGGCATCCTGGGGGAGAACCCCGGAGTCGGCGTCGACGTGGGGACGTGGCCCGCGGTGGCGTTCAAGGGCGGATCGAGTCTCGGCGTGCTCACGGGCAGCTGGTTCGTCCGCGACGACGACGGCGCCGAGGTCATCGTCGTGCTGCTGCTCGCGTCGAACGATGCGCCGGCGGTCGCCGCGGCGCAGCGGGACTTCTTCCACCTCGCCGAGGACGCGCTGCGCCTCGCGCGCGACGCCCGGTGAGTCGCCGTCCTCGGAGGACGGCGCCGTTCTCGGAGGATCGACGTGTAAGACTGCGAGAACGGCGCGACCCTCCGAGGACGGCGGGCGATCAGGCGTCGTCGGGGTCGGGGAGGTTCTGCGCGACCCGACTGGATTCGGCGCTGTCGCGACCGACGCCGGGCTGGAACTTCGCGATCGGTGAGTCGCCGTCGACGTGCGCTTCGCCGCCGGTGCTCCGCTCGCCGTCGACGTCCGTGGCCGACGCGGCGTGCGCCGCGGCCCGATCGTCGTCCACGCCGGTGTCCTCGTGGTGCTGCGACGTCGAACCGCCCTCGCCGCGGGCGTCGTCGGTGCCGCGTTCGGTCAGCCCGTCCGCGGCTCGAGTGCCGACCCCGGGCAGGTCGTTCTGACTCGACACGCCCTGAATGTGCGCCTCGTCGTCGGGGTCGATCTCGGCGGCGCCCACGGCACCGGTGTCGGCTCCCGCGGCGCCCGCGGGCACGTCGGCGGCGAGTCCCTCGGACTCGGGGATGATGTTCTCTTCGTCGGCTCCGGGGAGACGATCGGCGGGACTGTTCATGGCATCCTTCCGGTGGGTGTGCCGCCACGCTAGGCGCGGACCCGCGCTCACGAGACGGGCTTGACGCCCATGACCTCGGCCAGCAGGGCGATCGCGGCGTGCGTGCCGGCGACGCCCCGGCGGCGCCGCGGACGACCCGGGTGTCGGAGGGGCTGGATAGGCTCGAAGCAGCTTCGAAAGGAACCGCAATGCAGCAGCGTCCCCTCTCCCGCACCGGCCGCGAGGTCTCGGCGATCGGTCTCGGCACCTGGCAACTCGGCCCCGATTGGGGTGGTGTCAGCGAAGACGAGGCACTCGCCGTGCTCGCCGCCTCGGCCGATTTAGGTGTGACCCTCTTCGACACCGCCGACGTGTACGGAGACGGGCGGTCCGAAGAGATCATCGGCACATTCCTGAAGGGCGCGGATGCCACGGGCATCACCGTCGCGACCAAGATGGGGCGGCGCGAGACCCAAGTTCCCGAGAACTACACGATCGAGAACTTCCGCGGCTGGCTCGACCGCTCGCGGCGTCTGCTCGGACAGGACACGCTCGACCTGGTGCAGCTGCACTGCCCGCCGTCGGCCGTCCTCGACGACGACGCGACGTGGGACGCACTCGACCAGCTGGTGTCGGAGGGGGTGATCGCCGCCTACGGCGCCTCGGTCGAGACGATGGATCAGGCGCGGTCGGCCCTCGAGCGGCCGAACCTGACCAACCTGCAGATCATCTTCAACCCGTTCCGGCTGAAGCCGCTCGACGAGGTGCTGCCGCTCGCGGCTGAGAAGAACGTGGCCGTCTTCGCGCGGGTGCCGCTCGCGAGCGGTCTGTTGTCGGGGAAGTATACGCACGACACGACCTTCGATAAGGACGACCACCGCTCGTACAACCGCAACGGCGAGGCCTTCGACAAAGGCGAGACCTTCTCGGGCGTGCCGTTCGACGAGGGCGTCGCCGCGGCCGACGAGCTCAAGGCGTCGCTGCCCGAGGGCCTGACGCTGCCCGCGGCGACGCTCGCCTGGATCGCGTCGCGTCCGGGTGTGACCTCGGTGATCCCCGGAGCACGGTCGACCGCGCAGGCCACGGCCAACGCCGCCGCGGGCGATCTCGCGGCGAACGGCTTCGACACCGACGCCTTCGACATCGACGCCTTCGATGCCCTCGTTCGCGACGTCTACGACCGCCGTCTGCGCGCCGAGATCCACCCGCAGTGGTGACGCGCTGACGGCGAGGAGGGGTGTCGCGCGGATCGGCACGACACTCCTCCTCGCCTGAGCGCCCGTGTCAGTTCGCGGTCGCGTTGTCGTACGCGCGCTGCGCCGCCTGCTGCGCGTCGGCGAGGGCCTGCTCGGGCGTCTTGTCGCCGAGCAGAGCAGCCGTGATGGCGTTGTTCAGTTCGTTCTGGATGTCCTGGCCGGCGGGCGACGACCCGAACGAGCGGCCGGTGTCGACCACGTCGTAGTACGTGGAGATGACCTGGTCGAAGCCGTCGTCGCCGGTGGGCACGACGAACTCGTCGCGGATCATCTCATCGGCCTCGGGCGACCCGGTGAACAGGCCGGTGTTGATGCCGCCGTTCCCCGCGATCGTCTCGGCCCGGGCCGCACCCGCCGCCATCCAGGCGTCGGTCGAGGTCAGGTCGGCCATCCACGCGCACGCGGCGGCCGGGTTCTTCGCCCCGGCCGGGATGACGAACGCCGTCCCCGACGCGAGCGAGAAGGGTTCGCCGTCCGCACCGCGGAACGGCACCGCCTGGATCGAGATCTGGTCGCGGTACGCGCCCAGCACGTTGGGGTACCACTGGGCGGCGACCTGCGCTCCGACCTGGTTCGCGACGAACTGGTTGTCGTCGCCGAACGTGTCGAACGAGTCGGTGAAGCTCTTCACGCCCGCGAAACCGCCCTGCGCATCGGTGATGCGCTTGAGGGCCTCGATACCGGCGATGTTCGACGGATCGTCGAGGGTGGGCACGCCCGCGTCGTCGGTGAGCTGGCCGCCCATCCCCAGGACCCAAAGGCCTCCCTGTCCCGTTGCGACAGGGTCGAAACCGAGTCGCTCGGGAACCCCGCCGGACGCCTGGTACATCTTCTCGATCGCCGCGACCAGACCGTCGAGATCCGAGGTGTCGATCTCGTCGGGAGAGACGCCGGCCTCGTTCAGGACGTTCATGTTCAGCAGGATGGCCGGGGGCTGATAGAACTGCGACGTCGCGTAGACGGCGCCGTCGTACGTCACGTCGTCGACGACGTTCTGGTACCAGCGGTCGGTCGGGGTGACGTCCTGCGCGTCGAAGCACGCGTCGAGCGGCAGCAGCAGCCCCTGCGCGGCGTACGTCGTCACGTAGCGGCGATCCATCTGCACGACGTCGGGCACGTCGCCACTGGCGATGCGGGTCGTGAACTTCTGGGCGTCGAAGGCCGTGGCATCCAGGGTCACCTCGACATCGCCGAGTTGCTCGGCGGCGTAGTCGAGGCGGGACTGACCGACGTCGTCGGCGTTCTCGAAGCCCCATGCGGCGAGGGTTCCGGTCGGAGCGGCCGAGAAGTCGACGTCGGCGGCCTGTTCCTCGGCGCCGCCGCCGCTGCACGCAGCGAGGACGGTGAGGGTGGCGGCGCCGACGGCGACGACGGCGAGGGGACGCTTGTGCATGATGTTTCCTTCCGAGGGTGGCGAGGAGCGGGGTGGACGTCAGCCTTTGCGGCCCTGCGTCGCCACCCCTTCGATGAAGTACCGCTGGCCGAAGGCGAAGATGAGCAGCATCGGCAGGGTGACCAGCAGCGACGCGACCATCACGTACTGGTACTCGCCCTGGCCTCCGGCGGTGGGGCTGTACTTGGTCATCGCGTAGGCGATGCCGAGTGGGGCGGTGAACTCCTGCACGGACCCGGCGTTCAGGTAGATCAGCGCGGCCTGCAGGTTGTTCCAGCTCGCCTGGAACTCGAAGAGGAACACGATGACGAACGAGGGGATCGACAGGGGCATCGCGATGCGCCAGAACAGTCCCCACGAGCTCGCGCCGTCCAGGCGGGCCGCTTCGAACAGCTCACGCGGCAGCCCGAGGAAGAACTGGCGCTGCAAGAAGATGTAGAACGCCGACCCGAAGAGGTTCGCGCCCCACAGCGGCACCCAGGTGCCGAGCAGCCCGGTCTCCTTCCAGATCAGGTAGATCGGGATCATCGTGACTGCGCCCGGAAGCATCATCGTCCCCAGGACGAGCCCGAACAGCAGTCCGCGGCCGGGGAACCGGAAGTGCGCGAAGCCGAAGGCCACGATCGAACTCATGATCGCGACGGTGGTGGCCGCGAGCAACGCGATCGCGACGCTGTTGAACATCCAGCTCAGCAGCGGCAGCTGGTTCCAGACCTCGACGTAGTTCTCGGGAACGAACGTGCGGGGGATGAGGGCGTTGTCGAACACCTCGCCGCGCGGCTTGAGGCTCGCCGCGAGCAGCCACGCGAAGGGGTAGAGGAACAGCAGCGCGAACAGCACCAGCACGATCGTGAGCACGACGCGTCCGGCGAAGGTCTTCGGCTGCGCCAGCGCGCGACGCCACCGCGAGGGCCGTCGTGCCGGGGGGAGAGTGGATGCCGCCAGCTCGGGCCGGGGCTCGGACACGCCCGGCGTCTGCAGCGAGGTGGTCATGACCGGTCTCCCTCGTAGTACACGAATCTGTTCCCGAACTTCACCTGGACGATCGTGATGGCCACGATGATCACGAACAGCAACCAGGCCATGGCGGCCGCGAAGCCGAAGTTGAACTGCCGGAAGGCCTGTTGGAACAGGTAGATCGCATAGAAGAGCGACGCCTCCGGCGAGGCGTTGCTCTGATCGCGCCAGAAGAGCAGGTACGCCTGATCGAACACCTGGAACGCCGCGATGGTCAGGACGATGACGTTGAAGAACATCGCGCCCGAGATCATCGGCAGGGTGATCGAGAAGAACCGACGCACCGGACCGGCGCCGTCGATGGAGGCGACCTCGTAGAGCTCGGTCGGCACGTTCTTCAGCGCGGCCAGGAAGATGACCATGGTGCCGCTCACCGTCCAGAGCGCCATGAGGACGATGCTCGGCTTGACCCAGGCCGGGTCGACCAGCCACTGCGGACCCTGGATGCCGATCGCCCGGAGCGCCTCGTTGATCGCCCCGGAATTGCCGTTCAGCAGCAGGAAGAAGACGGCGGCCGTCGCGACCGCGGGCGTCATCTTGGGCAGGTAGTACAGCACGCGGAAGACGCCGGCGCCGCGCCCGACACGGTTGAGCAGCGAAGCGAGGAACAGTGCGAAGGCGATTTCGAGCGGTACGGCCATGACGGCGTAGAACAGGGTGTTGCCGAGGGAGACGGCGATCCGTGGGTCTGCGAAGAGCTGGGCGTAGTTGTCGAAGCCGACGGGGCGGGCGGAGTTCGTCGCGAGGTTGTAGCTGCTGAACGAGATGTACAGGCTGTACGCCATCGCTCCGGCGGTGAAGATCAGGAAGCCGACGATCCAGGGCGAGATGAAGAGGTACCCGGAGAGGGCTTCTCGGCGGTTGTACTTCACCTTCTGACGCGGCGCGCGGCTCACCGCCGTGCTCCGACCGGACGCCGCGTGCGCTCGCGTGCCGCGCATCGCTGCGTGCATTCCACCCCGTGATCCATGTCGGTCCTTCCTCGTCTCCCTCCTCTTCGAGGCGGACGTCGGCCCTCATCATCGGATCCTGAAAGTTTCCCGAGAAGGGCGTTGCCAAGACCGGGGAGAAGTGGCAGCGCTTCGACGACGGGCGTACAACGGCGAAACGCCGGGCCCGCCTCGAAAGGCAGACCCGGCGTTCCGGGGGAGCGTCGTCAGCTGACGTCGCCGCGCCAGGCGCCGGACTCGGCACCGCGCGACTCGATGTACTCCTTGAAGTTGTCGAGGTCCTTCTTCACCGAGTGGTCGTCGGCGCCGAACACGGCACCGAGCTTCTCGAGCACTCCGGTGGGCTCCCAGTCGATCTGCACGGTGACGCGCGTCTCGTCGTCGGAGAGACGGTGGAACGTCACGACACCCGCGTGGTTCTCGTCGCCACCGACGCTGTTCCAGGCGACGCGCTCGTCGGGGTGCTGCTCGGTGATCTCGGCGTCGAACT
>JAAIGF010028184.1_pt1 | contig 11277 bp, 9 predicted proteins | sample 6487441 | NCBI WGS metagenome assembly JAAIGF01 (sample SAMN13974129, study PRJNA590717) | phyllosphere metagenome | biome: pepper field; feature: multiple bacterial spot infested pepper fields; material: pepper leaves; isolation source: leaves from pepper fields | host: Capsicum annuum ...
AAAATGGCCGGCGTGCCGTTGACGCCCAGTTGCTGGCCCAGCGCGTACTGCATCGCCACCGGGTTGGTGCAGTTCTTTGCCGGCACCTGGCCGCCACGCTTGGCGTTGGTCAGTGCCTGCCTGCGGTCAGCCGCGCACCAGACCGAAATCATGTCGATATAGTCCTTGCTGCCCAGCCCCATGCGCGGGAAGGCCAGGTATTCCACGGTGATGCCGTTGCGGTTGAGCTCGGCGATGTCCTGGTGCAGCTTGCGGCAGTAACCACATTCGATGTCGGTGAACACGCTGATGGTGTACCTGGCGTTGGGCGCGGCGAACACGATACGGTCGCCGTGGTTGGCTTTGGCCAGCAACGCGCGACGGTAGCCGAGCAGGCCTTCGCTGTTGGCCGGCCCCTTGGCCTGGGTGTCATAGGGCTGCGACTGGAACAGATAGCGGCCATCATCGGACACGTACAGCAGCTGGCCCGACACCAGCACTTCGCGGAACCCGGGGAATGGCGCCGCGCCGATGTAATCAACGTTGGAGCCGGGGATCAGCGAGACCAGTGCCGCACGCACCTTCTGCTCCGCCGCGCCGGCAGGGGCCGCGTTGGCCGCGGATGTCGGTGCCGTCGTGGCCTTGGCGGCCGGTGGCGCGGTCTGCGCACAGGCGGTCAGGCTGAGGGTACCCAGCAGGGCGGCAATCGCAAATCGAAGCATGGGGCGGGTCCATCAGAGGGTCTGCTGCCGATTCTCGCACACCGGCCGTGGCCATCCCGCTCGCGCCGATGCGCGATTTCTGCAAGCAGGACAGTCCCGCGACTGCAACCATCCAGGTGTCATCTTCCAGTGCTGCCGACATGCCCTCCATCTCTCCCTCGCTCCCGCTGATGTTCAAGGCCCACGTGCTGGGCAGCGTGACTGCCCGGGTCGCACTGGATGCGCAGCGCTCAAGTCCGCGCAGCTTCACTGCGGCCATGGAGGCGATCAGGAATGCCGAATCGAAGCTTGCACGCCACGTCAGCCGCCAGACGCTGCCGGTGATGCGCCTGCAGGAGAAAGCGCTGAAGCTGGCCGATCTGCGCTGCAGGCTCTACAACGAGACGTCGCCGCTGGAACGCGCCACTGCAGTGGAAACGGTGCTCACCAATGTGCGCAACGTGCAGAGGCATGGCAGTGCTGGCGCGCTGATGATGGCGCAGCTTTGCGGCCCCGAACAGGTGCTGCTGCGTCGGCGGGATGTGCTGAGCAGCCGGTTCTGGGCCGGTGAACTCAACCAGCGTGGGGTCTTCAGGCAGCAGGTGGAGCAACTGGCCGAGCTTGAGCGCAGCTACGTTCCTGCCGGCTACCCGACGGAACAGATCATCCACAGCATCTTCAACCACCTGGAACGCGCTTGTCCGCAGGCGCCCACCTTCAACCCCCAATCAAGCGTCCTGGCGCGTTTCAGGCAGGATGTCCTGGGTACGCAGACGCTCCGCGCCGAGACCTCAACTCCGGCCTGAGCCCGCTGCCGTTCAGCCGCGCGGGTGATGCCGCGCGTGCAGCTTCTGCAGGTGTTCGCGTGCCACCAAGGTGTAGATCTGGGTGGTGGACAGTGAACTGTGGCCCAGCAGCATCTGCAGCGCGCGCAGGTCCGCGCCCCGGTTCAACAGGTGGGTGGCGAAGCTGTGGCGCAGGCCGTGCGGGCTGATCCGCGCCGGATCGATGCCGGCCACCTGCGCATGGCGCTTGACCAGGTGCCAGAACGCCTGCCGGGTCAACGCGTGCAGGGTGGGTTCGACGAACAGCGGGGTCTGCCCATCGGCCAGCGCGTGCACCTTGCCCTTGCCCACCAGCTGCGGCCGCGACTGCTGCAGATAGCGTTCCAGCCAGTGCTGCGACTCCTCGCCCAGCGGGACCAGGCGTTCCTTGCTGCCCTTGCCGGTCACCCGCAGCACGCCCTGGCGCAGGTTGACCGCGGTGGCCGGCAGCAGCACCAGCTCGCTCACGCGCAGGCCGGCGGCATACATCAGCTCCAGCATGGCGCGGTCGCGCAGGCCCAGCGGGCTGTCGATGTCCGGCGCGGCCAGCAGGGCGTCGATCTGGCTTTCGGCCAGTGCCTTGGGCAGCAGCCGGGGCAGCTTGGGCGGATCCAGCAGCGCGCTGGGGTCTTCGCTGCGCTCGCCGCGGCGCACGCCATCGGCGAAGAACGCGCGCAGCGCCGACAGCAGGCGCGCGTTGCTGCGCGGCGACCAGCCATGGCGGGTGCGCCAGGCCAGGTAATCGAACAGGCCCGGGCGTTCGATGCCGGCCAGGCCGCCCTCGCGGCCATCCATCCAGCGCGCGAGCCCTTCCAGGTCGCGCCGGTAGCTGTCCAGGGTGGCGCGGGCCAGGCCGTTCTCGGCCCAGATCGCATCGAGGAAGCGCTGGATGCGCACGCTGTCGTCGGCGCGCAGTTCCGGCAGCTGGGTGACCAGTTGGCGGCGTTCGGCAGGGGTGGAAATGACGGCCATGCGTGCAGGATACGAGGGCCACTGCGGGCGCGGCCAGCTTTGCGTATGCTCGGCGCATGTCCTGCCCTGCCACCGACACGGCCACTGCGGCCGCCACCGAAACGCCCCGCCCGCGTGCGCTGCTGCCGTGGCGCGTGCTGGCCATGGTCTATGACGCGTTGCCGGTGCTGGCGCTGTGGATGCTGGCCGGCACGCTGTTCACCCTGGCCTACACCTTCAGCGGCCATGCGCAACGCGAGAACATCGCGCCCTTCAGCGCCTGGCAGTGGCTGCTGTGGGCGGTGTGCTGGGCGGTGACCGGGTGGTACGCCACGGCCAGCTGGCAACGCGGCGGGCAGACCCTGGGCATGCGGCCGTGGCGGCTGAAGCTGGAATCACGTGATGGCACGCCGCTGCGGCGCCGCCAGCTGTGGCTGCGCTACGCGGTGGCCACGCTGTCGCTGCTGCTGGGCGGGCTTGGGTTCTGGTGGGCGTGGCTGGACCGGCAGCGCCTGACCTGGCATGACCGCGCCAGCGGCACCCGCGTGGTGCGGATGCCGAAGCGCTGAGAAAACCCGCCGGGCATGGCCGGCGCTACCTGCGCCGGAACAGCCAGCCGGATACCGCCAGCATCACGATGGGTGGCAACGCGTAGGCAATGCGGTAATCGAATTTCAGCGCACCGGCCATGCGCCCGAAGAACAGCTGCAGCAGCCAGAAGCCCAGCGCGAACAGGATGCCCAGGAACAGGCGCTTGCCCATGCCGCCGCTGCGCAGCGAACCGAACGCGAACGGCACGGCGGCCAGGCACAGCGCAAGCACGTTCAGCGGGTAAAACCAGCGGCTCCAGTAGATATCCTCGAAATCGCGGGCATCCAGGCCGTTGCGCTCGCGGTATTCGATGCTGGTGCTCAACTCGCTCAACTTCAGGTTGCGCGGCTTGGCGATGCCGGTCGCCAGCGCGCCGGCATCCAGCTTGGAATCCCAGGGCTCGCGTGCGGCTTCCTCGCGGGTCGCGCCACGCTCGGCGAAGGTGTCACGCTTGACCCCGGTGAGCACCCAGCCGTCCTTGTCGTGCTCGGCGGTGGCGGCGTGGGTCAGCGAGGCGATGTTGCCGTCCTCGGCGATGCGGTACAGGCGCACGTCGCGCAGAATCAGCCGTGTGCCCTTGTCACCGACCAGCTGCTCTTCGCCGCTGGCGGCGTTGAGGAAGGTGTCACCCTCGCGTGCCCACAGGCCCGAATAGCGGGCCGTGGTCGCATTGGTGCCCCACTTGGCGCTCATCTTCAGCGCGTCGGCGCGGTTCTGGCCCCACGGCCCGAGGGTCTCGGCACTGATCACCATCAGGCCGGTCAGCAGCGAAAGGGCAATCGCCACCGAGACACTGAGGCGCTTGCGCGACAGGCCCAGCGCGCGCAGCGCTGTGAGCTCGGAGGTGGCGGCCAGCTGGCCCAGGCCCATCAGCGCGCCGATCACCGCGGCGGTCGGGAAGAAGGTGTAGGCCCGACGAGGCACGGTGTACAGCACCCAGGCCGCGGCATGACCCAGCGAATAGCCGTTCTTGCCGATGTCCTTGAACTCACCGGAGAAGGCCATCACCACGTCCAGGCCGGTCAGCACCGCCCAGGTGAGCAGCACGGTGGTGAACACCGCACGGCCCAGGTAGAAATCGAAACGCATCGGTCGCAGCTTCATGCGCGGGCTCCCTTCGGGCGCGCCAGGCGGCCATCGCGGAAATACATCCACAGCGCGAAGCCAAGCAGCGGCAGGGTCAGCCACCACAGGCCGACGGCAGGCGGAATCCTGCCGTTGGCGATCCAGCCACTGCCGATGAACATCAGGTTGGTGCCGACCATGTAGGCCAGCAGGGCCAGCATCATCCGGCCATAGCGCTGCTGGCGCGGCGAGCTGCGGCCCAGCGGCACGGTCAGCAGGGCGAAGGCCAGGGCGATCAGCGGCGGGGCGATGCGGCGGTGCAGCTGGGCCTTGGCCTCGGCGCGGTCGTCACCCAGCAGCTGCAGGGTCGGCATCATCTCGGGGTCATCCTCGTCCTTGGCCTGGGCGCCGTCGGGCAGGGCCACGTCATTGCGGGCGAAGGTCGCCAGGCGGTAATCCAGCGCGCCGGCCAGCGGGCCTTCCACCTGGTGGCCGTCATCCAGCTCCAGGAAGCGCTGCTGCTTGCCCTCGAAGAACATGCGGCCGCCGGCGGCGGAGACCACCTCCAGGCGGTCGTCCTTCTGCCGCTGCAGGAACACCCGGCCCAGCGTCGTGCCATCGGGCGAGATCGAGGACAGGTAGACCACCCCGCCATTGGGCAGCGAGGTAAAGCGGCCCGGCTCCAGGCCGGCCATCAGCACGCTGCGGTTGGCGTCCTGGATCATCTGCTCGGCGGTGCGGCCGGCCCAGGGGCCCAGCCACAGCGAGCAGGCGCCAACCAGCAGCACCACCGGCACCACCAGCATCAGCAGCGGCCGCAGCAGGCGCTTGGGCCCCACGCCAATGGCGGTGATGACCGCCATTTCCGAATCGCGGTACAGCCGGGCGATGGACAGCAGCAGGCCCAGCATCAGTGCCAGTGGCAGGATGAGTGGCATGTAGGCGATGAACTGCAGGCCCAGCTGCGAGAACAGCAGCTTGGCCGGCAGCCGTCCGTCGGCGATGTTGCCGAGGATGTCCACCAGCACGCCGCCCACGCTGACCACCAGCAGGACGATCAGGGTAGCCAGGAAACTCTGGACGAAATCGCCCAGCAGGTATCGGTCGAGCTTCAGCATGGGGCGGTGGTTTAAACTCTGGGGTTCGTTCGCGGTGCCGCCCAGTCTACTGTCTGGGCGTAAACGGCCTGCGATTGTACGGACTCGCCAATGGAATCTGCTCAATGGCCCTCGAATTCACCCTGAACCACCTCGCGCCGGCCGCCGCCGGCGTCGACTGCCTGGTCGTCGGCGCCTATGCCGACCACTCCCTGACCCCGGCCGCCCAGGCCCTGGACGCCGCCAGCGGTGGCCGCCTGGCCGCCCTGGCCCAGCGCGGCGACCTGTCCGGCAAGACCGGCGCCACCACCCTGCTGCATGACCTGCCGGGCGTCAGCGCCCCGCGCGTGCTGGTGGTCGGCCTGGGCGAAGCCGCCCGTTTCGGCGTCCCGCAGTACCTGAAGGCCGTCGGCGACGCCGTGCGCGCGCTCAAGGCCGGTGCCGCCCGCAGCGCGCTGTTCACCCTGTCCGAAGTGGCCGTGAAGGACCGCGATGCGGCCTGGGCGATCCGCCAGGCGGTGATCGCCGCCGACCATGCCGCCTACCGCTACACCGCCACCCTGGGCAAGAAGAAGGCCGATGACGCCGGCCTGACCCAGCTGGCCATCGCCGGCGACGACGCCCAGGCCCTGGCCCAGGGCCAGGCCATCGCCGCCGGTGTCGAGTTCGCCCGCGAGCTGGGCAACCTGCCGCCGAACTACTGCACCCCGGCCTACCTGGCTGAAGTGGGCGTGAAGTTCGCCGGCGAGCACGACGGCGCCGAAGCCGAGATCCTCGACGAGCACCAGATGGAAGCGCTGGGCATGGGCTCGCTGCTGGCCGTGGCCCGTGGTTCGGCCAACCGCCCGCGCCTGGTCGTGCTGAAGTGGTCCGGTGGCGGCGACGCCAAGCCGTACGTGCTGGTCGGCAAGGGCATCACCTTCGATACCGGTGGCGTGAACCTGAAGACCCAGGGCGGCATCGAGGAGATGAAGTACGACATGTGCGGTGGCGCCAACGTCATCGGCACCTTCGTCGCCGCCGTGAAGGCCAAGCTGCCGCTGAACCTGGTGGTGGTCGTGCCGGCGGTGGAAAACGCCATCGACGGCAATGCCTACCGCCCGTCCGACGTGATCACCTCGATGTCGGGCAAGACCATCGAAGTCGGCAACACCGACGCCGAAGGCCGCCTGATCCTGTGCGACGCGCTGACCTACGCGCAGCGCTTCGAGCCGGCCGCGCTGGTCGACGTGGCCACCCTGACCGGCGCCTGCATGGTCGCCCTGGGCCACCAGACCGCCGGCCTGATGAGCAAGCACGACGACCTTGCCAACGAGCTGCTGGCCGCCGGCGAGCACGTGTTCGACCGCGCCTGGCGCCTGCCGCTGTGGGATGAGTACCAGCCGATGCTGGATTCGAGCTTCGCCGACGTCTACAACATCGGCGGCCGCTGGGCCGGCGCCATCACCGCCGGCTGCTTCCTGTCGCGCTTCGCCGAAGGCCAGCGCTGGGCCCACCTGGACATCGCCGGCGTGGCCAGCGATGAAGGCAAGCGTGGCATGGCCACCGGCCGCCCGGTCGGCCTGCTGAGCCAGTGGCTGCTGGACCAGGTCGCCCGCGCCTGATGCCGTACCTGCCCCTGGCCGGCGCCCGCCGGCCGGGGCATCCTCCGGCCTGCCCCCGCCCGGCATGCCGGGCCCCTGCCCGACCCGGACCCTGCCATGCCCCGCGCTGATTTCTACCTGATCGCCAAGCCCCGTTTCCTGACCGAGCCGCTGCGCCTGGTCTGCGAACTGGCGCGCAAGGCCAACGATGCCGGGCTGCCCGCCCTGGTGCTGGCCCGCGACCAGGCCCAGGCCGAAGAGCTGGACGAACTGCTCTGGTCGTTCGACGAGGATGCCTACATCCCGCACCAGATCGTCGGCGAGGACGTGGACGAGGAAGAGGCCGTGGTGCTGATTTCCATCCCCGGGGACGAGGCGCCGATGCGCCCGCTGGTCATCAACCTGCGCGACGAACCCTGGCTGGGCCAGTGCGAGCGCGTGCTGGAAGTGGTGCCGGCCGACCCGGAAGCGCGCGAACCGCTGCGCGAACGCTGGCGCCAGTACAAGACCGCCGGCTACGACCTGAACAAGCACGACATGTGAGCGCGGCGTGGCCCCCTTGATGGGCCGCCCCGCTGCCTTGATCCTTCAACGATTACCTCCTGGTTCCCCCGCATGACCCAACTCGCCTCCAGCTACGACCCGAAGTCCTTCGAGACCGACCTCTACGAGGCCTGGGAGAAGGCCGGCCACTTCAAGCCGTCCGGCAAGGGCGAGCCCTACACCATCCTGCTGCCGCCGCCGAACGTGACCGGCACCCTGCACATGGGCCATGCCTTCCAGCAGACCCTGATGGATGCGCTGGTGCGCTACCACCGCATGCGCGGCTACGACACGCTGTGGCAGGTGGGTACCGACCATGCCGGCATCGCCACCGAAATGGTGGTCAGCCGCAACCTCGCGCTGGAAGGCAAGGGCGAGACCCGCGATTCGCTGGGCCGCGAAGGCTTCATCGGCAAGGTGTGGGAGTGGAAGCAGCAGTCCGGTGACATCATCGAGCGGCAGATGCGCCGCCTGGGCACCTCGGCCGACTGGTCGCGCAGCACCTTCACCATGGACCCACAGCCGTCCGAAGCGGTGATCGAGGCCTTCGTGCGCTGGCACGAACAGGGCCTGATCTACCGCGGCCAGCGCCTGGTCAACTGGGATCCGGTGCTGAAGACGGCGATCTCGGACCTGGAAGTGGAGAGCGCCGAGGAAGACGGTTTCCTGTGGTCGATCGCCTACACGCTGGACGAAGGCCTGAGCTACGAGCACGTCGAGCGCGATGCCGACGGCGTGGAAACCCTGCGCGAAACCCGCGATTACCTGGTCGTGGCCACCACCCGCCCGGAAACCCTGCTGGGCGATACCGCGGTGATGGTGCACCCCGAAGACGAGCGCTATGCGCACCTGATCGGCAAGAGCGTGGTGCTGCCGCTGACCGGCCGCCGCGTGCCGGTGATCGCCGACGACTATGTCGACCGCGCGTTCGGTACCGGCGTGGTCAAGGTCACCCCGGCGCACGATTTCAACGATTACCAGGTGGGCGTGCGCCACAGCCTGCCGATGATCAACCTGTTCACCCCGGTGGCGGCGCTGAATGAAAACGCGCCCGAACGCTTCCAGGGCATGGACCGCTACGAAGCGCGCAAGGCCGTGCTGGGCGAACTGGAAGACCTGGGCATCCTGGTCGAGACCAAAGCGCACAAGCTGCAGGTGCCGCGCGGCGACCGTACCGGCCAGGTGATCGAGCCCTACCTGACCGACCAGTGGTTCGTGAAGATGGACGAGCTGGCGCGTCGTGGCCTGGAGCTGGTCGAGAACGGCAGCATCGCCTTCGTGCCGCCGAACTGGATCAACACCTACCGCCACTGGATGAACAACATCCAGGACTGGTGCATCAGCCGCCAGCTGTGGTGGGGCCACCGCATTCCGGCCTGGTTCGATGCCGCCACCGGCAGCTGCTACGTCGGCCGCAGCGAAGACGAGGTGCGCGCAAAGAACAACCTGGGCAGCGACGTGGTGCTGAGCCAGGAAAGCGACGTGCTGGAAACCTGGTTCTCCTCGCAGATCTGGCCGTTCTCCACCCTTGGCTGGCCGAACGCGCAGGCCATGGCCGAGCGTGGCTTCGACCGCTACCTGCCGTCGTCGGTGCTGGTCACCGGCTTCGACATCATCTTCTTCTGGGTGGCGCGCATGATCATGGCCACAGACAATCTGACCGGGAAGATCCCCTTCAAGGACGTCTACTTCACCGGTCTGATCCGCGACGGCCAAGGCCAGAAGATGTCCAAGAGCAAGGGCAACGTGCTTGATCCGCTGGACATCATTGACGGCATCAGCATCGACGACCTGGTGGCCAAGCGCACCGGCGGCCTGATGCAGCCGAAGATGGTGGAGAAGATCGAGAAGGCCACCCGCAAGGAATTCCCGGACGGCATCGCCGCCCACGGTGCCGATGCGCTGCGCTTCACCATCGCCGCGCTGGCCACCCACGGCCGCGACATCAAGTTCGACATGAACCGCGCCGAGGGTTACAAGAACTTCTGCAACAAGCTGTGGAACGCCAGCCGCTTCACCCTGATGAACACCGAGGGTGCTGCGTTCAACGGCGTGCCGACCCCGCGCACCGACGCCGAGCGCTGGATCCTGGCGCGCCTGGCCGCGGTCTCCGCCGAGGCACAGGGCCACTACGCCAACTACCGCTTCGACCTGCTGGCGCAGTGCCTGTATGAGTTCGCCTGGAACGAGTTCTGCGACTGGTTCCTGGAACTGAGCAAGCCGGCACTGAACGGTGGCGACGCGGCCGACGCCGACAGCACCCGCCACACCCTGCTGTACGTGCTGGAAGCGCTGCTGCGCCTGCTGCACCCGCTCACCCCGTTCATCACCGAACAGCTGTGGCAGCAGCTGGCCCCGCGCCTGGGCCTGGCCGAAACCACGCTGTCGCTGCGCCCGTACCCGACCGCCGACGAATTCGCCGGTGATTTCGCCCAGGCCGAGGCCGACGTGGAATGGCTGAAGGCCGTGATCAGTGCCGTGCGCCGCGTGCGCAGTGAACTGAACGTGGCCCCGTCCAAGCTGGTGCCGCTGCGCCTGCAGGCCGGCCTCGAGCTGGACCGCGTGCGCATCGAACGCTTCAGCGCCTCGCTGTCGTTCCTGCTGAAGCTGGAGAGCATCCAGTGGCTGGGCGAAGGTGAAAGCGCGCCGCCGGCCGCCGCCGCGATCGTGGGCGAGCTGAAGCTGCTGGTGCCGCTGGAAGGCCTGGTCGATCTCGACGCCGAGCGTGCGCGCCTGGACAAGGAAATCAAGCGCGTCGAAAGTGAGAAGGAAAAGAGCGAGGCCAAGCTGGCCAAGTTCACCGACAAGGTGCCACCGGCCGTGGTCGAGCAGGAGCGCGTGCGCCTGGTCGACTGGAACACCCAGCTGGCCGGCCTGCAGGAACAGCGCGCGAAGCTGTAACGCCTGCGGTCCGGGTGCCAACCAAGGTGGGCATCTACCAACGCGGAATCAGAGACGCCGGGCATTGCCCGGCGTTTCCATGTGTGGCGTCGAGAGAGCCTCGCATCGGTAATGCCGGCCGCTGGCCGGCAATCCCTCTCCGTTACAGCGGCGGCATCGTCTGCAGGTCGTCGTTGACCAGCTCGATCGCCATCACCAGCGCATCCTCACGACCGTTGGCGGCCGGGTAATAGCGCGGGCGGCGGCCGATCTCGTTGAATCCTTCGCTGTGGTACAGCGCCAGCGCCGGGGTATTGGACGGCCGCACTTCCAGGAACACGCGCTGCGCGCCACGGTCACCGGCCAGGCGCACCAGTGCGCGCATCAGCTGCCGGCCGAGGCCATGCGACTGCTCCAGCGGATCGATGCAGATGTTGAGCACGTGGGCTTCATCGGCGGCCAGGCTCAGCACGCCGTAGCCGATCAGCAGGCCGTCGCGTTCCATGGCCAGGCCGGGGTAGCCGGCGCGCAGGCAGTCTAGGAAGATGCCGCGGGTCCAGGGGTAGGGATAACCACGCACTTCGATGGCCATCACCGCATTGAGGTCGCTTTCGCGCAGGGCGCGCATCGACACCGGGCCCGGCCGGGCGACCGCACTCACGGCGCGCCCCGCTTGCGCAGCGCGCGCAGCTGCGGCCACAGCGCGCGCTTGGCCTTCGGATCGCGGCGCAGCTGTTCCAGCGGCCAGCTGTCCATCAGGGCCTGCGTGGCCGGGTCATTCGGGTTGCAGCCCGATGCGCGCAGCAGCGCGATCTGCAGGCGGTCAGGCAGGCGTACCGACGGCTGCCGGGCGTTGCCGCCGGGCAGCGGCCGCGATGCGGCCGGCGCCGTATCCGGCGCCGCCACCGGGGTGGTGCGAACGGGCGGTGCCGGGCGTTCGTACGGGGCCGGTGCGCGTTCGGTCGGCGCATCGGCCTGGCGTTGCGGCTGCCGTGGCGCTTCACTGCGCACCGGTGCGGCCGCGGCTTCGGCCTCGGCCACGCTCAGCTGCAGGGCCGCGTCC
>JAAIGF010223277.1_pt1 | contig 11277 bp, 8 predicted proteins | sample 6487441 | NCBI WGS metagenome assembly JAAIGF01 (sample SAMN13974129, study PRJNA590717) | phyllosphere metagenome | biome: pepper field; feature: multiple bacterial spot infested pepper fields; material: pepper leaves; isolation source: leaves from pepper fields | host: Capsicum annuum ...
AACAAGCTGATTGCCCAGCGCAAGGAAAAGCTTGCCGCCATCCGTGAGCAGGGCAACGCCTTCCCCAACGACTTCCGTCGCGAAAACCTCTGCGCCGACCTGCAGAAACAGTACGCGGACAAGACCAAGGAAGAGCTCGAAGCCGCTGCCATTCCGGTCAAGGTTGCCGGTCGCATCATGCTCAACCGTGGCTCGTTCATGGTCATTCAGGACATGAGTGCGCGCATCCAGGTCTACGTCAACCGCAAGACCCTGCCGGAAGAAACCCTGGCAGCGGTCAAGACCTGGGACATGGGCGACATCATCGCTGCCGTCGGCACCCTGGCCCGTAGCGGCAAGGGCGACCTGTACGTCGAGATGACCGACGTGCGCCTGTTGACCAAGTCGCTGCGACCGTTGCCGGACAAGCACCATGGCCTGACCGACACCGAGCAGCGCTATCGCCAGCGCTACGTCGACCTGATCGTCAACGAAGAAGTCCGTGAGACCTTCCGCGTGCGTTCCCAGGTGATCGCCCATATCCGTCGTTTCCTCGCCGAGCGCGACTTCCTCGAAGTGGAAACGCCGATGCTGCAGACCATCCCCGGTGGCGCTGCGGCCAAGCCGTTCGAAACCCATCACAACGCCCTGGACATGGCCATGTTCCTGCGCATCGCGCCGGAGCTGTATCTCAAGCGGCTGGTGGTCGGTGGCTTCGAGAAAGTCTTCGAGATCAACCGCAACTTCCGTAACGAAGGTGTTTCGACCCGGCACAACCCCGAGTTCACCATGCTCGAGTTCTACCAGGCCTACGCCGACTACGAAGACAACATGGACCTGACCGAGGAACTGTTCCGCGAGCTGGCCCAGACCATTCTCGGCAGCACCGACGTGCCCTATGGCGACAAAGTGTTCCATTTCGGCGAGCCGTTCGTGCGCCTGTCGGTGTTCGACTCGATCCTCAAGTACAACCCGGAAATCACCGCGGCCGATCTGCAGGACCTCGACAAGGCCCGCGCCATCGCCAAGAAGGCCGGTGCCAAGGTGCTCGGCTTCGAAGGCCTGGGCAAGCTGCAGGTAATGATTTTCGAAGAGCTGGTCGAGCACAAGCTGGAGCAACCGCACTTCATTACCCGCTACCCGTTCGAAGTCTCGCCGCTGGCCCGGCGCAGTGACGATGATCCGAGCGTCACCGACCGTTTCGAGCTGTTCATCGGTGGCCGCGAGATCGCCAACGCCTACTCCGAGCTCAACGACGCCGAAGACCAGGCCGCGCGTTTCCTGCAGCAGGTGGCCGACAAGGACGCCGGTGACGACGAGGCCATGCATTTCGACGCCGACTTCGTGCGCGCCCTCGAGTACGGCATGCCGCCGACCGCGGGTGAGGGCATCGGCATCGACCGCCTGGTGATGCTGCTGACCAATTCGCCGTCGATTCGCGACGTGATCCTATTCCCGCATATGCGCCCGGAACTCTAAGAACCTGTTCACGATCTGCTGCGCGTCGGCGATCCTGCGTTAAAAACAAACTCGGAATGCTCATTTACCACTTGTAAACTCCGCTTCCTCGCTTGCTTTTGCCTTGTATCGCTCTAGCTCGCTAGCTCGTGAACAGGCTCTAAGGGTTGAACGAGCCGCCTCCGGGCGGCTTTTTATTGCCCGTGAATCAGCGCCTAGCCTGTAGATGAATACCCGCCATGTGCTTGACGCCGCGCGCCGGGGAGTCGGACTATCAGCCCGGTGGCGGCCCCACGACTGTCTCGAGGAGAACATGATGAAAGCCTGGCGCGCATTGGTGGTGCTGTCGTTTCTGCTGTTGAGTGGCTGCCTGGTGACCTTCAAGGAGCCGATTCCGGCCAACGAGGCGGCACCGGTGCCGCTGTTGGGTGTGTGGTCGCGCACCGATGAATGGGGCGAGCTGCGCTACCTCGACATCACCCGCTCGGGCTCCAACCTGTACAAGGCCGACACCTATGTCGACAACCCCGACAACGTGCCCAGCGTGCGGAGCTACAGCTTCACCGTTGCCCACCATGGGCGGCGCTGGTACCTGTCGGCCGGGGTCCCCAAGCGGATGGGGGCGAACTTCGCCATTGGCGGTTTCGAGCTGACCCAGAGCGGTGAGCTGGTGCTGTTCAATCTCGACGTCGAGCGTATCCGCCAGGCCATCGCCGAGGGTGAACTCGCGGGGAACGGCGTGGAGATGCCCCAGGGCGAGGGCGTGCTGGTGACCAGCAGCCTGGACAAGGTATTCGCCTACCTCAACGACCCCGCCAACTCCGACCTGTTCGTCGAAGTGGCGCGCTATCAGCGCAGTGCGCCCTGAAATCGCCCATCAAGCAAAGAGGATTACCATGAACAGCCATACCGCACTCGACGGCTACCAACTGGTGGTGCGCGCGCTGTCCGACCGTATCGTCGAGGCACAAACGCCAATTCGCGTGCTCGATGCGGTGAAATGGGACGACTCCATTCGCCAGGCGTTTCTCCATAGCAAGGGCCGCGAGTTGCCGGCCATCGATCGCAGCTACTACGACAGTCGTCCGCTGGCGTTCGACCCGGCTGCCAAGAAGCTGGAGTTCCAGAACATCGAGCGTGACATTACCCGGCAGCTCGGCCAGTTCAACCCGGTAGGGCAGATCATGCGCCGCATGTGCCGCGAATACCGCATGGTCATCCGCATGTTGGAAGCCCGCGGCACCTCGGACTTCGGGCTGATTTCCCAGGAACTGTACGGCGCCGCATCCGACGCCTTCCATGCCGGCGATCCGACCCTGGCCGACCTGGGGCTGATGTTTTCCGGTTACCTGAACAACATCGACAGCCGCGGCGACCTCAAGGACGAACCGAAGACGCTTAGCGCCAAGGATGCCGTGGCGCTGCTGCAGAGCCGCCTGAACCTGGTGTTCGGCGAGAGCGAGAACACCATCCGGGTGTTCGAGTCCGACGGTATTCTCGCCGACGCCGCGGCAGGCGCCGACTACATCAAGATCCGCAGCGACGCCATGTTCAACGAGCGCGACGTCAAGGCGCTGGAAGTCCACGAAGGCCTGGTGCACGTGGCCACCACGCTCAACGGCCAGAACCAGCCGATCTGCACCTTCCTGGCCAAGGGCCCGCCCTCGTCGACAGTCACCCAGGAAGGTTTGGCGATTCTCATGGAAGTGATCGCCTTCGCCTCCTACCCCAGTCGCCTGCGCAAGCTGACCAATCGCACCCGTGCCATCCACATGGCCGAGCAGGGCGCGGACTTTCTGCAGGTCTGCGATTTCTACCGCGAGCAGGGCTTCAGCCTTGAGGACAGCTACAGCAATGCCAGCCGCGCCTTCCGCGGCTCGGCGCCGACCGGTTTGCCCTTCACCAAGGACCTGTCGTACCTGAAGGGCTTCATCATGATCTACAACTACATCCAGCTCGCCGTGCGCAAAGGCAAGCTCGAACAGATCCCTTTATTGTTCTGTGGCAAGACCACGCTCGAGGATATGCGTACCCTACGCCAGCTGGTCGATGAAGGACTGGTGAGCCCGCCCAAGTATCTGCCGCAGCAGTTTCGCGACCTCAACTCGCTGTCGGCCTGGATGTGCTTCTCCAACTTCCTCAACCACCTGAGCCTGGATCGGATCGAAGCCGACTACGCCAACATTCTCTGAGCAAACGGCTCGAGAAGTGGCGGCGGCGCGACCGATCTCCACTTCATCGAGCTGCCCCATGCGGACGGCTCGTTTCCGAGATGCCGGCATGACAGCGCACAACCCCATTCCCCTGATTCTTACCGCCATCGGCAGCATTGCCGGCACCGTCGCGGTGCTCGGTTTCTACGGCTACCTGCATTTCGCCAAGCCCGAGGATGCCTTGCTGCTGGCCGAATTCACCATGCTCAAGACCGTTCCCGGCGAGGATTACCGGGTCAGCCTCAAGCCGGCCGATCAGGTGGCGCAGTGCATCGACGGCGTACTGGTGCTGTTCGATCTGCAGCAGAAGGGGCTCAGCGGTGTGCTGGTCGACGATGCCAAGCGGGCAGTGCGCTGCAACCCCTCCTGATCCCAGAAATGACAAACCCCGCCTGGGCGGGGTTTGTCTGGTGAGGCTGCCTGCACCCTTGCAGATGCAGACGTGCTCAAGCAGGCCGGGACCTTAGTTGCTCATGGACGAGCGCGGGGCGACCGGCTTGCTGTCGTTGGAAATGGTCACTTCCACGCGACGGTTCATGGCGCGGCCGGCCGAATCGCTGTTGCTGGCGACCGGGTATTCCTTGCCATAACCCTGGGCGACGATGCGCTCTGGGCCTACACCCTGGCTGACCAGTGCAGCACGAACGGAGTTGGCGCGGCGCTCGGACAGGCTCTGGTTGTACTGAGCCGAACCGGTGCTGTCGGTGTAGCCTTCGACGATCACCTTGCGGTCAGGGTTTTCCTGCAGGAACTGGGCGAGCTTGGTGATGTTGTGCATGCCGCCGGGCTTGAGCTCGGAACGATCGAGGTCGAACAGCACGTCACCGAAGGTCACCAGGGTGCCGCGCTCGGTCTGCTTGGCGTTCATGCTCTCCTGCAGCTGCTTGATCTGTGCATCACGGGCATCCAGGCGGGCCTGGGCACGTTGGGCGCTGCTCTGCTCCAGGTTCTGCTCGGTGGTACGCAGGGCGATGGTCTGCTCGGCCAGCTCGATACGCTTGTTGGCCAGGTAGGACAGCTGGTCAACGCGCTTCTCGTCTTCTTTCTCGCGGTAGGCTTTTTCCGCACGCTCCAAGGCTTCACCGGCGTCCTTGGTTTCCAGTGCGGCCACTTTGACCGACTCCGGGTTGGTCTGCAGGCTGGAGTAGCTGCTGCGCGCCTGTTCCAGATTGACGTTGGGCTTGGAGGCACAGGCGGCGAGGCCGACGCTCAGAGCCAGCAGGGCAGGAATCATCACTTGATTACGCATGGTCGTTCATCCTTCTATGAATTGGCGAAAGCTGTCGTGAGGCGTTACTGCTGCTGACCCTGGGTACGGATCTGCTGGGCGCCACGCATACCTTCCTGACGCAGTTCCTCGATGCCCTGCTGAGCATCCTTCAGCGCCTTGTCAGCCTTGGCTGCCTGGGTTTTGCGAGTGGCTACGCGAGCGTCCCACTCGGCCTGTTCGGCCAGACGCTTGGCTTCTTCGTAGTTCTTCTCGACCAGTTCCAGCTCGGCTTGCTTGAGCTTGTCCTGGGCAGACTTGGTTTCCACCGCGGCGAACTCCGTACCACCGGAGCTGACGGCTTCGTTGACGGCGGACTTGGTCACGGCCATCTGTTCGCTGGGCGGTTTACCCGCGCAACCAGCCAGCAGCAGGCTGCTGCCGATGGCCAGCGCAGCGACCTTCCAGCCGGCCAGTTGAGTACGAGCATTTGGGGCAGTTTTAGTGGTCATGGTGTGCAACTCCATTGGTAAATAACTGGCGAAACAGTCGGTTCCACGATGGTTACGTGCCGTGCGGAGCTCAGGAGCGATAGCGGCTGAGTAAGTTTTTCTCCGGCGACCAGTGGTCAATACGGCATAGTTCTGAGAGTTGGAGAGGGTAAGAAACGTTCAGCAAAAAACTGCGTATTGCCAGTATGGCGTCGCCAAAAAGGTGTCGCAGGCCACGCCGTTCGCGGCCTGTACGCACTTGACCGAGTGATCAGGGATTGCTCGGTGGCTGCTCGCTTTCCAGTTCCTGCCGGTAATGGCGGGCCAGCTCGAGAAAGCGCGGCGTCGGGCCGGCGTCCTCGTAAACCGGGTTGCCTTCCTCATCGGTGGCTACCACCTGAGTGCCCTGCACATAGGGCAGGCTGGCCTCCAGGTCTTCCAGCGCGGCGCCCAGCAACTCGGCCAGCAACTCTTCGGGGCGGCGCTTGGGGTACATGTGGTTCAGCGCTGCCAGGCGCGCCGCGGCGTCTAGATCCAGATGTATCTGGTAGGGCGTGCTGCTCAGGCGGCCGGTGGCGTTCTGTTCCCATTGCTGGACGAGCTGGCGGATCTTCATAGGTACCTCGAAAACGGGAGTGTTTCCTAGAGACCGGCGCAGGCCTGCGGCGTTCCGGCTACGCTGCGCCTGCTGCTTTAGTCACATGCCCGCTTGTCAGCGGCCTCGCGGCTGGGCAATCTGGATGCTCATGCAGAGGCGTTGGGAGACTGGTATGACGCAAATCGATGCACGTCTACGCGAGGATGTTCACCAGCTTGGTGAACTGCTCGGCAGTACCATCCGCGACCAGTACGGCGAGGCGTTTCTCGACAAGATCGAGCGTATCCGCAAGGGCGCCAAGGCTGCCCGCCAGGGCTCGGCGGACGGCGCGCAGCAGCTTGGCGATACCCTCGACGGACTGCACGATGACGAACTGCTACCGGTCGCCCGCGCCTTCAATCAGTTTCTCAACCTGGCCAATATCGCCGAGCAGTACCACCGTGTGCGCCGCCGCGATGTGGGCGAGGCGCAACCGTTCGAAGACCGCGTGTTCGCTGAGCTGCTGCAGCGTCTGCGGGCCAATGGCCATGACCGCGAGGCACTGGCGCGCCAGGTTGGCCGGCTGGATATCGAACTGGTACTTACCGCCCATCCCACGGAGGTCGCGCGGCGCACGCTGATCCAGAAATACGACGCCATCTCCGCGCAGTTGGCTGAACAGGACCACCGCGACCTGTCGAGCGCCGAACGCGAGGCCATCACCGGCCGCCTGCAGCGGCTGATCGCCGAAGCCTGGCACACCGAGGAAATCCGCCGCGTGCGGCCTACCCCGGTGGACGAAGCCAAGTGGGGCTTCGCGGTCATCGAGAACTCCCTGTGGTACGCGCTGCCATCGGTGATGCGCAAGGCCGACCAGGCGTTGCAACGCGAAACCGGCTTGCGCCTGCCGCTGGATGCGGCGCCGATTCGCTTCGCTTCGTGGATGGGCGGCGACCGCGACGGCAATCCCAATGTCACCGCTAAAATCACCCGCGAGGTGCTGCTGCTGGCACGCTGGATGGCGGCTGACCTGTACCTGCGCGATATCGACAGCCTGGCCGCCGAGCTGTCCATGCAGTGCGCCAACGGTGAGTTGCGTGCACGTGCCGGTGATAGCGCCGAGCCCTATCGCGCCGTGCTCAAACAGCTGCGCGAGCGGCTGCGTGCCACCCGCACCTGGGCCCACGAATCCCTGGCCGGCCCGGTCAGCGCTGCGCCGCAGGTGCTGCATGACAACGCCGATCTGCGCGAGCCGCTGCAGCTCTGCTATCGCTCGCTGCACGACTGCGGCATGGGCGTGATCGCCGATGGCCCGTTGCTGGATTTCCTGCGTCGGGTCAGCACCTTCGGGCTGTTTCTGGTGCGTCTTGACGTGCGTCAGGACGCCACCCGGCATGCCGCGGCCATGGGTGAGATCACCGATTACCTGGGCCTGGGCCGTTACGACGCCTGGGATGAACAGCAGCGCCTGCAGTTCCTGCAGGCCGAATTGAGCAACCGTCGGCCCCTGTTGCCCACCGATTTCCGCCCCACTGCCGACACCGCCGAAGTGCTGAACACCTGCCGCGAGGTGGCGGCTGCGCCAGCGGCCTCGCTGGGCTCCTACGTGATCTCCATGGCCGGCGCCGCCTCGGACGTGCTTGCCGTGCAACTGTTGCTCAAGGAAGCCGGGCTGCGCCGTCCGATGCGCGTGGTGCCGCTGTTCGAAACCCTGGCGGATCTGGACAACGCCGCCGTCGCCATCGAACAGCTGTTGGGGTTGCCGGGTTACCGCGCCGGCCTGCACGGGCCGCAGGAGGTGATGATCGGCTACTCGGATTCCGCCAAGGATGCCGGCACCACCGCAGCCGCCTGGGCGCAGTACCGCGCCCAGGAAAGCCTGGTGAGGATCTGCCGTGAACATGATGTCGAGCTGCTGCTGTTCCATGGTCGCGGCGGCACCGTGGGACGCGGCGGCGGTCCGGCCCACGAGGCGATCCTGTCGCAGCCGCCCGGTTCGGTGAACGGGCGCTTCCGCACCACCGAGCAGGGCGAGATGATCCGCTTCAAGTTCGGCATGCCGGATATCGCCGAACAGAACCTCAATCTCTACCTGGCCGCGGTGCTGGAAGCCACCCTGTTGCCACCGCCGGCGCCGCAACAGGCCTGGCGCGAGCAGATGGACAAGCTGGCGGCCGACGGCGTGGCCACCTACCGCGGCGTGGTGCGTGAGCACCCGCAGTTCGTCGAGTACTTCCGCCAGGCCACGCCTGAGCAGGAACTCGGCCGCCTACCCCTGGGCAGCCGGCCGGCCAAGCGCCGCGAAGGCGGGGTGGAAAGCCTGCGCGCCATCCCATGGATTTTCGCCTGGACCCAGACGCGCCTGATGCTACCCGCCTGGCTGGGTTGGGAGGCCGCACTGCGTAACGCGCTGGAGCGTGGCGAAGGTGGGTTGTTGGGCGAAATGCGCGAGCAGTGGCCGTTCTTCCGCACTCGGATCGACATGCTCGAAATGGTGCTGGCCAAGGCCGACGAGTCGATCGCCAAGCTGTACGATGAGCGTCTGGTGGACAGCGAACTGCATCCGCTGGGCGCCCATTTACGCGACCTATTGTCGCAGGCGAGCGCGGTGGTGCTGGGCCTGACCGGCCAATCACAGCTGTTGACCCACAGCCCCGAGACCCTGGAATTCATCACCGTGCGCAACACCTACCTGGATCCGTTGCACCTGCTGCAGGCCGAGTTGCTGGCCCGTTCCCGGCAGCGTGAACAGGAGGCTGGAAGCGCTCTGGAGCAGGCCTTGCTGGTCAGCGTCGCGGGTATTGCCGCCGGCCTTCGCAATACCGGCTGACAGCCGCTGTCGGCTGGCGGTTTTCAGAGGAAAAGGCGATGAAAAGCCGCGAACTGCTGGCGATCTGCAGTCAGTTCGCCAGCTGGGCAACGCTTTCGACTTTAGTGGGATGGCGTCGCCCGCGCCCCTGCATTCAAGCTGTACAGGCGTAACGGCACAGGCGCGGTGGATCGCCATGGGCGGCGGCTTTCAACGGCTTGTGCGGCATTGGAGCGCTGTGTATCTTGATCGACCTTCTGACAGTTCGGCACATGGCCGGGCTGGCGAAACCCAGTTGCGATTGGCCCCGCAAGGCGAGTCCACCATCAATACCAAGAACTTGAGGAGCACATCGATGCGCGTGATTCTGTTGGGGGCGCCCGGTGCCGGCAAAGGTACTCAGGCAGGTTTCATCACCAAGAAATTCTCGATTCCGCAGATCTCCACGGGCGATATGCTGCGTGCGGCGGTCAAGGCCGGCACCGAACTGGGCGTAGCGGCCAAGAGCGTGATGGACGCTGGCGGCCTGGTCTCCGATGAGCTGATCATCAACCTGGTCAAGGAGCGCATCGCGCAGCCCGATTGCGCCAACGGCTTTCTGTTCGATGGCTTCCCGCGCACCATTCCGCAGGCCCAGGCCCTCAAGGACGCCGGTGTGCAGATCGACCACGTGGTGGAAATCGCCGTCGACGACGAAGAGATCGTCGGCCGTATCGCCGGTCGCCGCGTGCACCCGGGCTCGGGCCGTGTGTATCACACCGAGCACAACCCACCGAAGGTTGCTGGCAAGGACGACGAAACCGGTGAAGAGCTGATCCAGCGTGAAGACGACAAGGAGGCCACCGTGCGCCATCGCCTGTCGGTCTACCACTCGCAGACCAAGCCGCTGGTGGACTTCTATCAGAAGCTGTCGGCCGCCGAGGGCACGCCGAAGTACAGCGCCATCGAGGGCGTCGGCTCGGTCGAGCAGATCACCGCCAAGGTGCTGGCAGCGCTGAGCTGACCTGACCCACCTCAACAACGGCCCACTTGCGGGCCGTTGTCGTTTCTGGGCATGCCAGGCGGCCGCGAGCCAAATACGGGTCGCGGGCAGGCAGCCACGACCGCTGCCGTTTCGTTACTATTGGGCTTCTCTATCGCCATCTGGCAGGCTCCGAGTTCTGGCCGGCGCGCCCTGGCGCCTGCTGGTTCGATCGACCGTCACGAAGAACTTCGAGAAAGGCGGCTACCACCAACCACCCCAGCAGAGTGCATTCCATGACCCAGAACAGAAGATTCGCCTGCGTGCCCATCGCCCTCGTGGTATCGCTGAGTGCATCCGTCGCCCTGGCCGACGGCGCCGCCGAGAAGAAGGGCGAGTGCTCGGTCGACCAGTTCACCATGGCGCTGCGTTACCAGCAGCAGTCCGCGGAAGTTCGCGCCTTGCAGATGCAGGCCTACAACATCGCCACCGAGAAGCTCGACGCTGCCGTGGCGGCCGCCGAGGATCCCTCCAAACTGGCCATCGTCACCGATGTGGACGAAACGGTGATCGACAACTCCGCCTTGCTGGCGCGTGACCTCGCCAACTGCCACAACTACGACGGCTGGGACACCTGGCTGCCGTGGGAGCGTGACGGTGATCCAGTGCTGATACCCGGTGCCAGGCAATTCCTCGAGCACGCCGACAAGCTGGGCGTGGTCATCCGCTACGTATCCGACCGTTCCGAGGAGCAGAAGGACTACACCCTCAAGGCCCTGAAGAAGCTCGACCTGCCCCAGGTCAGCGCCGAAAGCGTATTGCTGCTCGGGCCGCCCAAGGTCGAGCGCCGTGCGCTGGTCGCCAAGGACTACCGTATCGTGATGCTGCTCGGCGACACCCTGCACGACTTCGACGCACGGTTCCGCAAGACCCCGGTGGCCGAGCAGCGCGCAACCGCCGAAGCCGAGTCGGCGAAGTGGGGCACCGAGTGGATCGTGTTCCCGAATGCCGGCTACGGCACCTGGTCCAAGGAGCCGCTCAAGGCCTGGGATGCCAAGCCCGTTATCGAGAAGTGGTAAAGGGGCTGGCGGATCGCTGATCCGCTGGTTGGCCGGCGCCTGCCTGGGCGCCGCTGATGTGCTCAGGCGGCCACCTGGCCGCTGGGCGTTGTTTCGGCGAGACCGTTGGCCCGCTGCGCTGGAAAAAACCAGCCCAAACCGTTTTAATGCCCGCCCGCTCAGCCACCTCTACAGATTGCCATGACCACTCTGCTGGCCCTCGATACCGCCACCGAAGCCTGCTCCGTCGCCTTGCTGCATGACGGCCGCGTGACGAGCCACTACGAGGTGATTCCGCGCCTGCACGCGCAGAAACTGCTGCCGATGATCAAGGCGTTGCTGGCTGATCAGGGTGTCGCGCTGTCGGCGCTGGATGCCATCGCGTTCGGGCGCGGCCCGGGGGCCTTTACCGGCGTGCGTATCGCCATTGGCGTGGTGCAGGGCTTGGCTTTCGCCCTGGATCGCCCGGTGTTGCCGGTTTCCAACCTGGCCGTGCTGGCGCAGCGTGCCCAGCGCGAGCACGG
>JAAIGF010351386.1_pt1 | contig 11274 bp, 8 predicted proteins | sample 6487441 | NCBI WGS metagenome assembly JAAIGF01 (sample SAMN13974129, study PRJNA590717) | phyllosphere metagenome | biome: pepper field; feature: multiple bacterial spot infested pepper fields; material: pepper leaves; isolation source: leaves from pepper fields | host: Capsicum annuum ...
CCTGCAACCCATACGGCCGCATTGAACGATATGGTTTTTGGGCTGCTGCCTGGCGTGCCGGTTTCGGACACGTGGAGGATCGACACCCGCATCGGCCCGATCGAACTGCCAGCCGCCTATGTTGCGCCGATACTTTCGAGCTTGTCAAAGAAGCCAGCATCATTTGCGCAATTGCAGCATGCCGGGCCGAGCCTGGTGCCAACAGGACTTCTGAACCAGATACTGCACGCGCTCATGGGCGCAGGGATGGTTCACCCCTTGCCAGGCACGAACGCCGATACTACGGCCTGCGATCAATTGAATGCCATTCTGGCCGAGAGGATCCGCACCGGAACGAAGGTCCCGGCTTTTGCCGCACTGGAGTTTGGTTCCGGCTTGCCATTGAAGCTAACCCAGCAGTAAACCGGCACCGACCTATTTTGACAGAGTGAGGGCGCGGTCGCGAGCTGCTGCAAAACCGTTCAAATCTGCCCGGAACGCGACAGCTTTCTTATTGTCGGGGCTTGTTGCGATAAGGCGAAGCTCGGTTCCCATGCGCAGTTTCTGCAGGAGATCCTGCTCGATGACGGCTGCGGCGTGGCAGCCGTATTCGCTGCATCCCTGGATCGACAGAGAGGTGACCGGAGTCCCCTGATCGACGGCGATCTTTACGCCGTTTGCAATATCGATGCTGAAGGGAAGGGTAATGACCGCCTGGACACGGCTGGCATTAACCGGTGTCAATTCAATAGATGCGTCCTGGCTTGTACCTTCGAGCGTTAGCGGTTGTCCGATGACGCAAACTCTCTTCATGTTGATGACGCCACAGGTGAGTTGCCAGCTGCCATATGTTTCGCTGACCTGACTGTTTCCTTTGGAAGTGCCGGGGCCATTCGGCCTTGCGTCCTTTTCCTGCGCCGATGCCATGTCAGGCAGTAGGGCAACAGCAAGCGTTGACAGGAGAGCCATAACAGGTGCGATCTTGCCGATGCGGGCGGTTCGATGCTCCATTTTCCCAATTCGCCGGGGATTGCGTCTTGCCCAGAGATCGGAGGCTTTTGTCAGGCAATCCTCGAACTTTGCATCCACCTTGGCGGAAAGGGAGAAGAGGGCGGTTGCTGCCGTGTAAAGTATCACCGCTTCGGCCTTTTGATCACGCGCAGCACCCGACCAAACGGCACGCCAGTATTCGCGCTGACTGAGCATGCCGGTCGTGCCTGCACGGCCCGTTCGGACGGCAGGCACAACGGTATCGACAGTCTGTCCCGTGGCAAGACGGAATATCTTGACTGCCTTGTCGGGTGTCAGTTCGGCGATATCGCGCGTCGAGCCGATAACCGCGATGTTCTCCAATTCAAGCTCACGTGCCGCATCTCGATAAAGGTCCCGTCGTGAGGCTTGTGATGCACCAACGATCGAAGCAGGGGCGATGAGCGGATTGATCAGGTTGACGGCGGCGTTGAGTGGATTGCGCATTTGCAACAGGGGGTAAAGTGCCAGCAGGCTCTGGACTTGTGGGGCGATCGCACCGATCGGCATATAGGCGATATTGCCGTTCTGAAACGCTGCCTCGACCTCCTGCACCGACAGGCATACCGGTATGTCGGCGTCACTGCAGGCCGTTTCCAGCTTGCCGTTATCAGGTCCACCGCCAAAATGGCCGTGCATCAGCACCTTGTAGCCGGCCATGGCGACCAATCGGGCCGAGTGGATGAACCAAGGCGCGGTCTGCAGACGTGGTGAAACATAGGCGGGCCAGTCCAGATCTGGCCTGATCGTGTTCCTGGATACACCCTTGATGGAATTCCTTATCCCGTCGGCGAAACCTGCAAGCTCACCCGCTGTCGGACCGCGATACTGGATCGTCATCAGCAACGCACCGATCTGGATCGGATCGCCCTGCCCTTCAAGGATGATCGACACGGCATCGCGTGCTTCATCCATTGTCAGAGGCCGGCTTCGTCCAGGTCCAGGCGCCGTGGTTGCGATATAGCGCGCAAGGCGCCGGTGTGGATCTGCGTTGTCGCCGATTGCAGCCAGCCGTCGGGCGTTGCAACTTGGTGTGGGAGCAGCATCCAACTGATCGGCAGGAGTGAGCTCCAACGGCAGGGGCGAGATCACCCCTTTGCCATGCCAGGCGTCACCTGCTGACTGCGTGCCGCGGGCCACCTGTCCGGTTTCGGTCGGCGAAAGCAAAGCGTCCGTCTCGACGCTGAAGGCGCGGACCCTGAGGCGAAGCGCTTCGGCCAGCGGCGTCGGTCGCATCCCGCGGCCCGTTCTCACAAGAATGGGATCGTTATAATGATCGCGAAGCTCACCCAATATACGGCTGACGGCAGAGACCTGCATGTCAAGGCTTGCCGCCGCGGCACTGACGCTGCCTTCGCGCAGAAGTGCATCCAGCGCAATCAGGAGCTTGATCCGCGACATGCGGGAACCGGCGCCTACTGTCGTCATCACTGAGCCTTTATCCTTCGCCCCCATTCATCACCTCTCGTAACAAACGCCAAATTGCAGCTACGGCAAATTAGAATAATTCAAAAAAAACTTCGTTGACCGTCTGACCGGGTCTACATAACTGTACCCAAACGCTCAACTTAAATAATCGCATCACGACAAATGTGATTTCTCGCGATGCAGCATAAGGATTGATCATGGCTGTCTTCTCACGCCGTGCCGGTATTACGACACTCGTCGCAGGTATCGTTTCGCTTGTTTTCTCCGCAGGTACGGTCACCGCGGCCGACATCACCATCCAGCATGCGAGTGGTGAAACCGCTTTCAGCAAAACACCGGTGAAGGTGTTGACCTACGACATCGCAACGCTCGACACGCTGACGGCGCTCGGTATCGAGGTTGCCGGGGTGCCCGGTGGCAACAAGCCGGATTATCTTTCGAAATATGCAGGCGATGGGGTCGTCAATATTGGGACGCTGTTCGAGCCGGATTACGAAGCTGTTGCTGCAGCGCAACCAGATTTGATTGTCGTGGCCGGTCGCTCACGCGCCAAATATGCGGAACTTGCAAAGATCGCACCAACCATCGACATGACGATCTCACCAGAGAATTTCCTCAGCGAAGCCGAACAGAATGTGCGCAAGCTCGGCACGCTTTTCGGAAAACAGGAACAGGCTGAAGCGCTTCTGGCAAAACTGTCGGCATCGAGGGCCGAATTGAAGCAGAAGTCCGCAACTGCAGGCAAGTCGCTGCTGGTACTGACCACCGGCGGCAAAATGAGCAGTTATGGCCCAGGCTCGCGTTTCGGCATGCTGTTTTCTGATTATGGCTTCCAGCCGGCGGAAGCGACAGGTGTCAAGGGGACGCACGGCAATCCGGCCTCCTATGAATACATCCTGGAAAAGAACCCCGACTGGTTGTTCGTCATCGACCGCGATGCCGCGATTGGCCGCGAAGGCGCAGCAAGGACGATGCTTGACAACGAGTTTGTCGCGCAAACGACGGCCTGGAAGAATGGCCATGTCGTCTATCTCGACGCGACGTCCTGGTATCTCGTCGGCGGCGGCATTACCGCCATGCAGCGGACACTCGACCAGCTGCTTGCGGCCGTCCATAAGAAGTAATTGGCGGGTTCACTATCCGTCTGTGCAGAGAACCGCGCCAAAGCGCGGTTCTCTTAGTTGATAGAGTATTAAGCCGTCGTGAAATCTCTCATCCTTGCATTGCTGCTGATCTTCTTCCTGGCCGCCGTTAGCCTATTCGTCGGCGTGAGCGCGGTGTCGCCGTGGTCCATTCTGGACGGCACTGCCGACCAACGACAGGTGATGATCCTTCTTGCCAGCCGCGTGCCGCGCACGGCAGCGCTTGTCCTGGCCGGATCGGGCATGGCGATCGCCGGTACTATTCTGCAGATGTTGGCGCGCAACCGCTTTGTCGAACCGTCCACGACCGGAACGGTGGAATCCGCCGGGCTCGGTATGCTGGTCGTGCTGCTTTTTGCCCCCGAAATGCCTGTCATGGCGAAGATGCTGGTTGCCGCAGTGTTTGCGCTTGCTGGCACCGGTTTATTCCTGGCTGTGCTGCGCGCCATACCATTACGCTCCGTGCTGATGGTGCCGCTGATCGGCATCATGCTGGGAGGCATGATCAGCGCCGTGACGACATTCTTCGCCTATCGTTTCGATCTTCTGCAATCGATGGGCGCCTGGGCCAATGGCGATTTTTCAGCCGTTCTTCGCGGGCGTTATGAAACGCTGTGGGTCGCGTTTGGGCTGACGATTGCGGCATATGTCGTCGCCGACCGTTTCACCGTCGCCGGAATGGGCGAAGAATTTTCGACCAATCTGGAGCTTAATTATCGGCGGGTCATGGCGATCGGGCTGTTCATCGTCTCGACGGTGACGGCAAGCGTGGTAGTGACCGCCGGTGTCGTGCCGTTTCTCGGCCTTATCGTGCCCAATATTGTCAGTATGGCGATGGGTGACAACCTGCGCAAAAGCCTGCCTTGGATTGGTCTCTGTGGCGCCGGTTTGATCCTTGCCTGCGATATTGTCGGGCGTACGATCAATGCGCCTTTCGAGATACCGGTCGGAACCGTGCTCGGCGTCATCGGTAGCCTGTTCTTCCTCTATCTGCTTTTGAAGAGGCAAAGCCGTGTTGCCTGACGAAATACGCAGAACCTCCCGATTAATCCTCCTATGCCTCGCGGGACTAGCGCTGATAAGCGTTGTGGCGTTCATGACGCTTGGTGCCAAGGGCAGCTGGTCCTTCGTTTTGAGTTTTCGCGGCACGCGGCTGGCGGCTATGCTGATCGTTGCATTTGCGATTGCGGTTTCGACCGTGCTGTTTCAGACGATTACCGGGAACCGGATACTGACCCCTGCTCTGATGGGCTTCGACGCGCTCTATGTGCTTTTGCAGACGTCCATCGTCTTCCTGTTTGGTGCCGTCACGCTGACCGGGCTAGATCCGCGTCTCATGTTCATCGTCGAAGTGGCGATCATGGTAGGGTTTTCGCTCGCGCTCTACCGGCTTCTGTTTGGCACCGGCCGGCATAATGTGCATTTGATCGTTCTGATCGGTATCGTGCTGGGCGGGCTGTTCCGCAGTCTGTCTGGCTTTCTACAGAGGATCATCAGTCCCGAAGATTTCATCGTGCTTCAGGACCGGCTGTTTGCCAGTTTCAACCTAACGGATTCGACGCTGGTCGGCGTGTCCGCGCTTTTGATAGGCTTGGTGACGATCGCTATCTGGCGGATGTTTTCTGTATTCGACGTGATGATGCTTGGCCGCGATACGGCGATTGCGCTTGGTGTCGATCACAAGGCGATGACGATGAGGATACTTGCTCTCGTCTCGATTCTGGTGTCGATCTCGACAGCGCTCGTCGGGCCGGTGACGTTTTTCGGGCTGTTGGTAGCGAACCTTGCCTATATCCTGATGCCCGCCGCGAAACACCGAATCATATTGCCTGCCGCGGTTCTGGTGTCGATTATCTGTCTCGTGGGCGGCCAGACAATCCTTGAGCGGGTCTTTGCCTTCGACACGGCTCTTTCAATCATCATCGAATTTGCCGGTGGGTTGTTCTTCATTCTGTTTCTTCTGAAAGGTCGCGTTAGATGATCGGCATTTCCGGTGTCAGCAAATCTTATGGCCAGACGATTGTCGTTGATGACGTGTCGCTGACACTGCCGAAAGGCGGTCTTACCTCGATCATAGGGCCGAACGGGGCGGGAAAATCGACGCTGATGTCGATGATCGCGCGGCTTCTGCCTATCGATCGCGGCACGGTCATGGTCGATGGGCTGGACGTTGCGCTGACTGCGGGCGATGCGCTGGCAAAACGGCTGTCAATCCTAAGGCAGGACAATCATCTGGCGGCGCGGCTGACGGTCTTCGATCTCGTTTCCTTCGGGCGTTATCCCTACAGCCGGGGGCGGCTGACGGTCGAGGACCAGGGACATATAGAGCGGGCACTCGCTTATCTGGGATTGGAAGAGCTGAAGCACCGGTTTCTTGACGAGCTTTCCGGCGGCCAGCGCCAACGTGCCTTCGTCGCCATGGTTCTGGCGCAGGATACTGACTACATGCTGTTCGACGAGCCACTCAACAATCTCGATATCCGACATGCGGTGGCGATGATGAAGCTGTTGCGCGATGCGGCAAAAGATCTCGGCAAGACGGTGGTCGTTGTGCTACACGACATCAACTTCGCCTCCTGCTATTCCGATCATATCGTCATCATGCGTAAGGGCAGGCTTTTCAGGCAGGGAGAGCCGGAACAGATCATTCGCGAAGACATCCTCATCGATACCTACGAAACTGACTTCAAGGTGCGTGAGATGGACGGCAATCGCATCGCAACATTCTATTGAGAGCCGATCAAAACCTGCGCGGGCGACCACGTTTTCTATGTCGCTGTTTGAGGCTGATCGGAGCCCCCTGAACGTCCTGTTGATTTGATAGCATCTGTCACATCAAGGCGTCGGACCAATGAAGCGTTCACGGTTTACGGAAATACAGATCACTGGAGTATTGAAGGAGTGGAGGCGGGTGCGAGGCAACGCGATCCTTTAGGATATCGCTGCAAAAAATCGGTGATGCCCGATGGGACGCAACGTTGGCTGCGGGGGTCCTGTCGTTTGAACATGCGATATTGCAGCGTGCGGCCTGACGATGCGGCCAGATTGAAAAAATCAGGACTCTCTCTAAAGGAAAGATTGGCCATGGGCCTATCGCATCCTGCGCAGTTATACGAATTGGGCATTCCCTCTTCTTGAGATTACCGATCAGTCCACCCGTCCAGCGTGAAATCGAAAAGTCTGCTGGGCTATAATGTGCGTTGTGTCCGGAAACGTCTTCTGCGACGTAGCAGACCCCATCTTATCCATCACAGGACTGCTGGCATTCTAGGCACGGCAAGAGGGGAATAACATGCCCGTTGGCGAATTCGCGCTGTCGAAGCTATAGAAAGAGTCGGCAGCTCAAGTACGGAAAGCAGACCCTCATCCGCTGATCATCTAATTCGATGTTGATGAGATGACCAGCGGTACGCTTTGAGCGTACCCGATAGCCCATAAAGCTCTAAATTTAAAGAAAGAAAAGAGATTGGCTGGGGAACCTGGATTCGAACCAAGATTAACGGAGTCAGAGTCCGTCGTTCTACCGTTGAACTATTCCCCAACGCAACGAAGTGGGGTGTCCCGCTTCGTCATGGGCGTCATATAAATGATTTGCTTTACTATGCAAGTCCAAAAATGCGACTGGCGATTAAATTCGGCGGTGATCCTGACTTTGCACAGGACAGCTTTCGCACTGTTCGGAAGCGGGTCGTCACTGGAGTGGTTTTCGTGGAATCGGTTGGCTCAGCTGCGTCGCGTGTCCACTAAAATTAGCCGAATGAAAATCAGGCGCTGCACGGAAAGTCATACTAGGGGCGTAAGAGTTTTCGCGGGCCCGCTCTTTGTATGAATGCCGCATCTTTGAGCGGCGGCATTCCGCCCTTTGTTGCCAGCGCTGCACCGTGAGCCGCGGTTTCAAGTGCTCTATGCCCGTCGCGGAGGACCAACATTGCGACCACCGGCCTGGTTTTAGCCTGAGTGTGTTTTGCCAGGCAACTGACCGACCTTGAAAACACGGCACCGATCGCTTCAATCTTCTCCTGTGCCACGCGTGAAGTCGAGGACCATCCGGCCGTCGACCTTGCCTGCCTTCAAACGCGTGAAAATGTCGTTGATGTCTTCCACGGGAGCTCTTTTGGTCTCGGTTTTCACTTTGCCCTCCAGAGCAAAGGCAATTGCCTCCTCCAGGTCGCGGCGGGTGCCGACGATAGATCCGCGAATGGTGATGCGTTTTAACACGATGTCGAAAATCGGTGTTTCGAATTCACCTGGAGGCAATCCAACAAGGCTGATGGTTCCCTTTCGGCGCACCATCTTGATCGCCTGTGAAAATGCCGCGGGCGACACCGCAGTCACCAGAACGCCATGTGCACCTCCGCCCGTGGCAGCAAGCACCTGGTCGATTGCGCCGTCGTCACGCGCATTCACACATAGATCGGCGCCGAGATCTCGCGCCATGTCCAGCTTGTCGGCGCTAATGTCGATTGCCACCACTTTAAGGCCCATGGCCTTTGCATACTGGATGGCGACGTGGCCCAATCCGCCGATCCCGGATATTGCGACCCATTCGCCGGGCTTGGCTTCGGTTTCTTTCAGGCCCTTGTAAGTGGTTACACCCGCACAAAGAATTGGTGAAATGGCGGTGAAGTCCACATCCTTGGGAAGCCGGGCGGCGAAGGCAGCAGATGCGATGACATATTCGGCAAAGCCACCATTGCGGCTGTAACCGGTATTGTGCTGATGCTCGCACAAGGTTTCCCAGCCGGTTTGGCAATATTCGCAGCGCATACAAGCATCGTGAAGCCAAGCTACGCCTACCGCGTCGCCTTTCTCGAAGTCAGTGACGCCGGGACCCAGTTCGACGACAACCCCCGCCGCTTCGTGCCCGGGAATGAAGGGTGGAGTTGGCTTAACAGGCCAATCCCCGTCTGCAGCATGAAGATCTGTGTGGCATACGCCACATGCCATGACCTTGACCAAAATTTCCCCTGGGCCGGGAACAGGAATCGGCACGCATTCGATCTTCAATGGCTCGGTGAATTCGTGAACGACTGCCGCTTTCATGAGTTTTGACATAGAAGCCTCTCCCGCTATCTGCGTTGGAGCCAATTCTATTCACGGCAGAGAGTTCTTCATTGACCGATATCAAGTCGGTAGCAGCGGCTTAGATCTGGCTATAGCCTGCCAAGGTGAGCGGCGAGGTGTAGCCCAAAGAGCAATGAGCCGGGAGCCCCCGGCTTGCTCCCCGGTGGCAAAAATGCGTTTACGCTGCAGATGACATCTGTGTGAGTGATTGGGCAGGCAAGAGCTTCAGGACTTCATTGGCGAAAGCATCTGCATTGTGCAACGCCTTGTCGAGATTGCTCACCTGAGTGGGGGACATCATATGCAGATAGCCGCTGAACTCGAACATGTCGCGAAAGGCGGCGCGCTCGATGATGGGCGTATCAAGAACATGCACATTCCGCTTTGCCAGAAGCGCCTTGGCTGCCAGCAAGGCGCGCGTCGTCACCATCGAGTTGACGCGTGAAAGAACGACCGAGTGTGGGATCTTGATCGATGCACGATCGTCCAGATAGCGCAGCAGTTCAAGGACTTGAGCGCCGCCCTGTGCATCCATGGTGCTTCCTTGAACAGGGATGAGGACATGATTGGAAAGACCCACTGCCGTTGCCAGCAGCGGTGATTGCGCGCCCGGCAGGTCGATGATGACATGGTCGAACTTTCTGCGGCTGTCTAGCACATGTTGCTGCAGGCTGGACGCGGAAACATAGGTTATGACCGACAGGTCGACGCGATGATCGGCGCCTTCGCGCCACTTCGACAGCCAACGTTGTGGGTCGGTATCGATGACGCAGACCTTCAACCCACGGCGAGCAAATTCAGAGGCAAGCAGCAAGACTGCCGTCGTTTTGCCTGCGCCGCCTTTTGTATTTGCAAATGTAATGACCGCCATAATCCGTTCCCGTAATGGGTGCGGCGATCATCGCCCATTTCAAGCTCCAGAATCATGGACCTTCGCCAATCATTGGGGAATATGGTTAAGAGTTCATAAAGAAATCTTACCAGATTTTTAGCGGCGACGGTCCTCGGCAAGAATCTCTCGGGCAAGCTGGTCGAGCGGTACGACCCGGTCCACGCCGCCGTGCGCGATGGCTTCCTTAGGCATTCCGAAGACGATGGAGGAGGCTTCGTCCTGGGCTATCGTGAAGGCGCCTGCCTGATGCATTTCGAGCATTCCGCGCGCGCCGTCGTCCCCCATTCCCGTCATGATGACACCCATCGCGTTGGAGCCCGCCGAGCGTGCGGCCGAGCGGAAGAGCACGTCTACGGATGGGCGGTGACGAGAGACAAGCGGACCATTCCTCACCGAGACATAGTAGCGTGCTCCCTGCCGTTCGAGAAGCATGTGCTTGTCGCCGGGCGCAATCAGGACATGCCCGCGCAAGACCGGATCGCCATCCTGCGCCTCCTTGATCTCGACGTCGCAGATCGTGTTGAGCCTTCTTGCGAAGGCGGCGGTAAATTTCTCCGGCATATGCTGCACGATGACGATGCCGGGCGAGTTCGCGGGCAACTTTTCAAGCATTTCGCGCAATGCTTCGGTGCCGCCTGTTGAGGCTCCCACGCAAACAACCATTTCCGTCGTCCGCGCCATGGCTTTGCCGGTGGGCGGGGGAAGGACGGCATCGGCCGTCAGTTTTGCCGTTGGCGCGCTGGCGACCGCACGTCGAGAGGAACGGACCCCGGTTACCCGCGCCTGGGCTGCGCTTTTGACGACCTGGCAGATGCGCTGGCCCGCCTCCGCCAGATGGTCGGCGGCGCCAATCCGAGGCTTGAGAATGACATCGACAGCACCGGCTTCGAGCGCTTGAAGAAGTGTCTCGGAACCCGCTTCGGTTAATGATGAGCACATGACGACAGGGATGGGATGCTGCGACATGATCTTGCGCAGAAACGTTATTCCGTCCATTCGCGGCATTTCGACATCGAGCGTGATGACGTCAGGTACATCTTCCTGCATCTTCTTTGCTGCCATGAACGGATCGGAAGCTGCCCCGATCACTTCGATGTCCGGATCGGACTCAAGCACAGCAGTGAGTGTCTGACGGACACTTGCGGAATCGTCAACGATCAGAACACGCGTTTTTTTTGCCATATGACTCTGCTATTGTTTTATGAATACGGTGTTGGCAACCTGCTTGATAGGTAGATTTATTCCTGTCACCGTTTCCGAATGGCCGATCAGCAAGTAGCCCCCCGGCATGAGACATTTGCAAAGCTGTGTCAAAACATGTGCCTGTGTCTTTTTGTCAAAATAGATCAGGACATTTCGACAAAAGATGATCTGATAGGGATCGCCGACATTGTAGCTTGGGTTCATCAGATTGAGCCGGGCAAACCCGACTTTTGAGCGCAGTCTGGGGGTTATTCTGATGTCGCTACGTGTCTTGTCTTTCGGCATCATCACATATTTGCGGACCATTTCTTGCGGGACAGGATCAATAAGCTCACGCGAATATATTCCGCTGTGCGCTTTTTTCAACACGTCCGTCGAAAGATCGGTCGCCAGTATATGATAGTCCGAGATGACTTTCCTCTCCACTGCGTCGGCCATGACCATTGCCATGGTATAAGGTTCTGCCCCTGTGGAACAGGCCGAACTCCACGCACGCACCCTTTGGTAGCCCTTGTCAGCAAGCGCTGGCAAAGCGAC
>JAAIGF010033218.1_pt1 | contig 11273 bp, 10 predicted proteins | sample 6487441 | NCBI WGS metagenome assembly JAAIGF01 (sample SAMN13974129, study PRJNA590717) | phyllosphere metagenome | biome: pepper field; feature: multiple bacterial spot infested pepper fields; material: pepper leaves; isolation source: leaves from pepper fields | host: Capsicum annuum ...
CATTCCGTGGGATGGCGGGGCACTGTGGGTTTGCGGGGACGCCGTAAACCCATCCATGGGGGCTTGGTCGCCGCATCCATGCGGCTCACACCCCGCAAACCCACAGTGCCCCGCCTTCGACAGTTGGCCGGCGGCTGTTGGAACCTGCTGTTGGTGGGTGCCGACCGTTGGTCGGCACATCTGTCGGACATCGAATGAATCATCCACGCGTGGCGTGGATCTACCGGCGCGCGCGGCTGTTGGTGGGTGCCGACCTTGGTCGACACGATTTTTCTGTCAGATATCGCATGAATCATCCACGCATGGCGTGGATCTACTGGTACGAGCGGTTGTTGGTGGGTGCCGACCGTTGGTCGGCACATCTGTGGGATATCGAATGAATCATCCACGCGTGGCGTGGATCTACTGGTAGGTGTCGACCTTGGTCGACACAGAGCGAGCGCAGCGAGCGATCCGCTTTTGGTTTTCTTTTTCTTTTCCGTGGCCGGGCGGATGGGGTGCGCAGGGGCGTGAGCCGCATGGGCCCGAGGCATGCCTCGGGCGGGTTGGGCAGGATGCCCAACCCCGGTCTTGCCGTGTGCGCAGGACAGCGCACACGAGCAAGCGGCGACCGAGCTTACATGGACGTACTTGCAGCGTCCCCTGCGCAGCCCATCCGCCCGGCCAGGCGTCAGTAATCCCGCCGCCCCCTGCGCCCAGCCACGAGGGGCTCAGCCGTTGGCCGCAGCAAACTCCGGACGCGTCAGGTTGTCCGCTTCTCCCTCGGTGCACAGCACTTCGTCTTCGATGCGGATGCCACCATACGGGCGGAAGAAGTCCACGCGGTCCCAGTTGACCGCATCGCCATGGCCGGCAGCCTTCACTTCGTCCAGCAGCATGTCGATGAAGTACAGGCCCGGTTCGATGGTCACCACCATGCCCGGTTCCAGCACGCGGGTCAGGCGCAGGTAGGGGTGGCCGGCCGGGCGCTCGATGCGGCCGCCTTCTTCACTGGCGGCGAAACCGGCCACGTCGTGCACCTGCAGGCCGATCAGGTGGCCGATGCCGTGCGGGAAGAACGCGGCACTGACGCCGGTTTCCAGCGCGGTCTGCGGCGAGACCTTGATGACGCCGAAGTCCTTCAGCACGCCCATCAGCGAAAGATGCGCATCCACGTGCAGCTGCTTGTAGTCGAAACCGGCACGCACCGCCGCGCACATCTGCTGCTGGGCGGCATCCACAGCCTCGATCATCGCGGCGAATTCGTCATGGCCCTTGGCCGCGTAGGTACGGGTGATGTCGCTGGCGTAGCCATGCGCGCTGGCGCCGGCATCGATCAGGAAGCTGCGCAGCGGCTGCGGTGCAGTGCGGCCCAGTTCGGTGTAATGCAGCACCGCGGCGTGTTCGTTCAGCGCAACGATGTTGCCGTACGGCAGCTCGTTGGCATCCTGGCCCACGGCCTGGCAGTAGGCCATGTGGATGTTGAACTCATCGGCGCCATTGCGGAACGCCGCCTCGGCAGCACGATGGCCGCGCACGCCCAGCACCTGCGCCTGGCGCATCAGTGCGACCTCGTACGGGGTCTTGCAGGCGCGGTGCCATTCCAGATGGTTCACCACCGGCGCCGGGTTGTTCGGCACGTAGGCACCCAGCGCGCTCTGCGGCTCGCCGAGGATCGCGCAACGCGACGGATCGGCCGGCAGCAGCGCCAGCGCCTCTTCCGGCTTGCGGATGATGTGGATGTCGAAGTGCTCCACCCACCAGCCGCTGGGGGCGTCGGGCACCACGTGCCAGTAATCGAACGGCTGGTGGAAGATCACCGCCGGACGCTTGCCCGGGGTGAATACCACCCAGCTGTTGGGCACGCGGGTGAGCGGCAGCCACGCCTTGAACTGCGGGTTCACCGCGTACGGGTAGTCACGATCGTCGAATACCTGGTAGTGCAGGGTGCCGCTGGGCACCACCAGGTGGTCGAAGCCGCCGCGGGCCAGCGCCTGTTCGGCGCGTCGGCACAGCACGGCCAGGTGGTCGGAATACAGGGCGCCAGGGTCTTGCTGGATCATTGCGGTGGCTCGACACGGAAAACGGCCCTAGATTCTGCCGCATACCGCAAAAAACCGCTGTGCAGGAACCGGCACTCAGCCTGTCGAAACCGGCGCCTCGTCACTGTCCTCGCCGATCCAGGCACGCAGCAGCTGCCGATGTTCGCGCGACAGGGTGAGGAACCGGAAGCCGGCCCAGCTCTGCCCCGGGGCATGCGCCGGTTCGCTCCACAGCAGGTGCACGCCCACATCGATGGCCGCGCTGCGGCCGTCGCCCAGCGGCAGCGGGAAGCGCAGCTGGTACAGCGCGTCGTCGCGCAGCGGTTGGCTGGCCAGCATCAGCATGCCGGTTTCGGAAACATTGCCCAGCCGGCCGACCACGCTGTCGCGCATCTGGTCGGTGACCGGGACCAGGTCGGACACCTGGCGGCGCGGTGCGCGGCGGGTGTCCTGCGGCGGTAACTGGCTCATGCTTCAGGCTCCTGGTGGCGGCGACCGGCCAACGCGCGCAGGGCAGACAGGCTGGCCTGCCAGGCACGGTCGACCAGGCGGCCTTTTTCTTCGGTGACCAGCTGCGCCCGGCCGGCGGCCATCTGCCGGGCCAGCGTATCCAGGTCGGTCTCGCTGCTTTTCTGCCCGCGCGGATTGACGAACAGCACATGGCCGGTCAGCAGGCTGTACCAGGACAGGCGCTGGCGGCGCACGCTGCCGTCCTCGTCGGTGAGGTCGAACCAACTGCCGAAGGGCAGGTGGGTCAGCTGCTCATGGCAGGCCTGCTCGGCCGCGCTGCGCGGTGCGGCGTCGTGGGTGCGGGTGCTGCCCGCTGCATGCTCGCCCAGCCGCGCGCGCGCCTTCAGGCGTGCACTGAGTTCGGTGCGCGAGGTGTGCTCGTCCTCGCCGCCGGGCGTGGCCAGGCGGCGGGCGACCGCCGAGGCTTCCTCGGGGTGGTAGCCGACCTGCAGCAGGGCCGCTTCCACTTCCGCGGCCAGCGGCGCGTCGGGCACGCTGTCGGCCTCGGCGGGCGCGGCGGTGACCGCGGCAATGCGTTCGGTCTGCTGCAGGCGTTCCTGCCACTGCGCCGAGTCATCGCCATGGCGCAGCCGGGTCAGGGTCAGGGCGTCGGCCCAGGCCTCGCGCAGCAGGGTCTGCACGAAGCGCGGCGGCTCGTGTGCCTGGCATTGCTGGTCGATCTGCGCGCTGGCTTCGCGGCGGGCCAGGGCCAACCGCTCCTTGCCGCGCGCTGCTTCCACATGGCGGCGTTCGGCCAGCTCGGCGCGATGCGCGGCGGCGCGCTGGTGCTGCTGGATGTCTTCATTGGCCGCAGCGAACGCTTCGGGCGTGCGCGCGTCCTGGCCCAGCAGTCCCTGCACGCTCTGCGCCAGGCGCTGCATCAGCTGCGGGTCCACGTCATCGTCGCCCAGCCAGTTGGCACCGGCTTCGGCGATGGTATTGAGCAGTTCGCGCGCGGGGTGTTCGTCGCGCACGAAGAAGGCGGGGTCGGCCATCGCCGCGCGCGCCAGTGGCACCTGCAGGCGGGCCAGCAGGGCGGCCGGCACGGGGTCGGGGCGCTGTTGCTGCTGCACCTGCTGCAGCAGCAGGCGCAGCAGGTCGAGGTGGTCGCGATCGTGGCTGGCCAGCTGGGCCTGTGCGCCGTGCTCACTGCGCAGCTGCGCGGTCACGGCGGTCTGCAGGTCGGTGATGCTGGTGGCGGCGCCGGCCTGGGCCTGCAGGCGCGCCAGCACCGCATCCACCAGGCCGCTGGGCACCGAGGGCGGTTCGATGGCCATCGGCGCGGCGTGCCGGGCCTGCTGCAGCAGGTCGTGCAGCAGGTTGGCCGGGGGCGTGGTCAGTTCCGGGTTGGCTGCACCCGGCGGGACGGTGTCGGCGAAGGCGTTCTGCATCAGCGCCGACCACGAGCCCGCGCGGCCGGTGCTGCCCCAGCCGGTCAACGGCTCGGCCGAACGCGGTGCAGGCTGCGTCGCGCGGCCACCGCCGACGGACTGGGTGATGATGCGGCGGGTGCTGGACGAGCGCGCCAGGTACGGGGTGTAGACCAGGCCCGGCAGCACGCCGTGCTGGGCCAGCAGGTTGTTGGAGCGCTCCAGGACATCGCCGAGGCGTTCCAGCAGCTGGCGTTCGAAGCTGCGATAGAGCGCCAGCTGCAGTTCCGCGCTCAGCCCATCCTGTTCGGCCAGGCGCCGCACCAGGGTGCACAGCGCCTGCGGCGCCAGCGGCAGGGTGTCGTTGTCGAACGCCGGGGCGGCGGCCAGCACCGCAAGGCGCTGGCCGAGCAGGTTCAGGGCATTGCCCGAACGCTGGTTTTCCCGGCGCACCATTTCGGTCAGCACCAGGTTGCGGTCCACTTCGTGATCATCCACCAGCGACAGGCCCAGCAGGCCTGGCGGGCGAGCGGGCGCGCTCGGCGGCGCGGTGTCCTGCGGCGCACGCAGCTGCACCAGGCTGTCGGCCAGCGCATCGAGCATGCGGTCGCAGAAGGTGCCGGCAAACGCGTGCAGCTGGCCACGCTGTGCCAGCAGCTCCGCCTGCATCTGCGGATTGCGTGCATGGTCGGCGTCGTGCAGCAACGCCTGTTCGGCCGCTTCCACGGTAAGGATGAGCGGCGCGGTCAGCACATGGCGGCACAGCGCCAGCAGTTCACCCAGCAGCTCGCGCACGCGGGGGGGCAGGTCTGCGGCGGCCAGGCGCGCGCTGTCAGGGGTGGCAAAGGGGAAAGCGGCAGACATCGGGTGCAGTTCCGGGATTCCCGCGAATCAACATGGGAATCTACCGTCTGGCAGGTGAAGGCGCCAGCTGCGGGCCATGCCCGGCGGACGTACCGAGGGCATCCGGTAGCGCCGGGCCATGCCCGGCGGACGCATCATCGGAAGATCATTCCTCCAGGAACAGGCTCACCACATCGTTGGTGAAGCGGCGGCCCAGTTCGGTCGGCTGCACGTGGTCGCCGCTCACCTCCAGCCAGCCGCGCTGCACGGCTTCGGCCAGCGGTGCGTCCAGCACGCTGCGCGGCAGGCCGGTGCGCGATTCGAAATCGCGCAGGCCGAAGCCCTCGTGCAGGCGCAGCAGGTTCAGCATGTACTCGAAGGGCAGGCGGTCGGCGGCGATCACCTCGTCGCCCCCGAACGAGGCCGGGCTGCCGGCGCTGTCCATGTAGGCCTGCGGGTGCTTGAGCTTCCAGCGCCGCAGCACGTGTTCCTCGGCACCGGAGCTGATCTTGCCGTGCGCGCCGGCACCGATGCCCAGGTAATCGCCGAAGCGCCAGTAGTTCAGGTTGTGCGCGCTCTGCCGGCCGGGGCGGGCATAGGCACTCACTTCGTATTGGCCGAAACCGGCCTGCGCCAGCAGCGCCTGGCAGTGCTCCTGCATGTCCCAGGCATTGTCCTCGTCGGGGATGCCCTGCGGCGGCCGCGCGAAGAACACGGTGTTCGGTTCCAGGGTCAGCTGGTAGTGCGAGATGTGTGCCGGCTGCAGCGCGAACGCGCGTTCCAGGTCGGCCTCGGCACCGGCCAGGGTCTGTTCCGGCAGCGCGTACATCAGGTCGATGTTGAAATTGTCGTAGCCGGCGTCCTGCGCCATCTTCACCGCGCGCTCGGCTTCGCCACTGTCGTGGATGCGGCCCAGGCGCTTCAGTGCGGCATCGTCGAAGCTCTGGATGCCGAAGCTGAGGCGGTTCACGCCGGCCGCGCGGTAGCGGTCGAAGCGGCCGTGCTCGGCGGTGCCCGGGTTGGTTTCCAGGGTGATCTCGGCATTGGGTGCGAAGCGCAGGCGCGCACTGGCCTGCTGCAGGAAGCGGTCGATCGCTTCCGGCGGGAACAGGCTGGGCGTACCGCCACCGAAGAACACGCTGTGCACCACCCGGCCCCAGACCAGCGGCAGGTCCTGGTCGAGGTCGCGCAGCAGGGCGTCGATGTAGGCCTCGAACGGCAGCTCGCCCTTGGCCTGGTGCGAGTTGAAATCGCAGTACGGGCATTTGCGCACGCACCACGGCAGGTGCACGTACAGCGACAGCGGCGGCGGCACCAGGCGCGGCGCGGTGTCGTGTGCGTGGTCGGCGGAGCAGGCTTCGCCGGGCAGGTGGTTGCAGTGGTCGTGGTCGTGCGGCATGGGCTTCATCGGTAGTGCCGGCCGCTGGCCGGCTTCCCTTGGCTAATCAGAGGGGCGTCAGAGCCAGCGGGCCAGCTGCTGCTTGAGCTGCTGCAGGGCGGTGGCGCGGTGGCTGATGGCGTTCTTCAGCGCCGGCTCCATCTCCGCAGCGGTCAGGCCGTGGGTGGTATCGAGGAACACCGGGTTGTAGCCGAAGCCATTGGTGCCGCGCAGTTCGCGGATGATCTGGCCTTCCCAGCGGCCTTCGCAGATCAGCGGCTGCGGGTCGGTGGCATGGCGCAGCAGCACGATGACCGCATAGAAGCGGGCACTGCGCTGGCCATCGGGAATATCGGCCATCGCCTCCAGCAGCTTGGCGTTGTTGGCTGCGGCATTGGTCGGGTGGCCGGCGTAGCGCGCGCTGTACAGGCCGGGCGCGCCGCCGAGGGCATCGACGATCAGGCCCGAATCATCGGCCAGGGCCGGCAGGCCGGTCGCCTCGCAGGCCGCGCGTGCCTTCAGCAGCGCGTTCTCGACGAAGGTCAGGCCGGTCTCCTCCACGTCACCCAGGCCCAGTTCGGCGGCCGAGGTGATCTGCAGCGGCAGGTCGGCGAGGATCTCCTGCATTTCCACCAGTTTGCCGGCGTTGTGGCTGGCAAGCACGAGCGTCTTCATCAACGGGGCTCCAACAGGTCCCAGGTGTTGCCGTACAGATCGCGGAACACCGCGACGGTGGCATAGGCTTCCTCGCGCGGCGCTTCCAGGAATTCAACGCCGGCAGCAACCATCGCCGCGTGGTCGCGGTGGAAGTCATCGGTGTTGAGGAAGAAGCCGACGCGGCCACCGGTCTGGTTGCCGATGCGGCTGCGCTGTTCCTCGTTGCTGGCGCGGGCCAGCAGCAGGGCGGCAGCGCTGCCATCGGTCGGCCCGACCACCACCCAGCGCTTGCTGCCCTGGTCGATGTCGTCCAACAGGGCGAAGCCGAGCTTGCCGGTGTACCAGGCAATGGCTTCGTCGTAGTCGGCCACCACCAGGGTGGTCAGGGCGATGCGGCGGTTCATGCCGACAGCGCCGCCTGCTGCGCGGCCAGCAGCTCGCCCACGCCCTTTTCGGCCAGGCCCAGCAGCGCGTCCAGTTCATCGCGGCGGAAGGCGTGGCCTTCGGCGGTGCCCTGCAGCTCGATGAAGCCGCCACCGTCGTTCATCACCACGTTCATGTCGGTGTCGCAGTCGCTGTCTTCGGCGTAGTCCAGGTCCAGCACCGGGGTGCCGCGGTACACGCCCACCGACACGGCCGCCACGGCGCCGAGGATCGGGTTGCGCTTGATGTCGCCACGCTTCATCAGCACGTTCACCGCATCGACCAGGGCCACGTAGGCGCCGGTGATGGCGGCGGTGCGGGTGCCACCGTCGGCCTGCAGCACGTCGCAGTCCAGGGTGATGGTGCGTTCGCCCAGGGCGTTGCGGTCCACGCAGGCGCGCAGGCTGCGGCCGATCAGGCGCTGGATCTCCAGGGTGCGGCCGCCCTGCTTGCCACGCGCCGCTTCACGGTCGCTGCGGGTGTGGGTGGCGCGCGGCAGCATGCCGTACTCGGCGGTCACCCAGCCTTCGCCCTTGCCACGCAGGAAGCCCGGCACGCGGTTTTCCACGCTGGCGGTGCACAGCACGCGGGTTTCACCGAAGCACACCAGCACCGAACCCTCGGCATGGCGGGTGAAGCCGCGTTGGATGACGACCGGGCGGAGCTGGTCGGGCTGGCGGCCACTGGGGCGGGAATCGGACATGGTGCGGGTTCCGTAAGGGCATGGGAGTACGCCGCCATGCCCGCGACCTTGACGGGGCGGGCAGGGGGCTCAGGTGAGGGCGCTAGGGTACCATTCCCCCTTTGCACGCACCGGACACATTCCATGATTCGAAGCATGACCGCCTATGCCGGCGGCGAGCGCGTCACCCCGTGGGGCACGCTGGGCTGCGAGCTGCGCTCGGTCAACCACCGGTTCCTGGAAGTGGGCACCCGCCTGCCCGAGGAACTGCGTGCGCTTGAACCGCAGCTGCGCGAGCGCATTGCCGCCCGCCTGAGCCGCGGCAAGCTGGACCTGGTCATGCGCCTGCGTGCGCCGGAAGGTGCCGCCAGCCTGCAGGTGAACGAAGCGCTGCTGGGCCAGCTGGGCCAGCTCGCGCACCGCCTGACCTCCGATTTCCCCAACCTGCAGGTCAGCTTCACCGAGCTGCTGCAGCTGCCGGGCGTGACCCAGGGCGAGGCCACCGACGCGGCGGCCCTGCAGGCCGAGGCGCTGTCGCTGCTGGACCAGGCGCTGGACGGCTTCGTCGCTGCCCGCGAACGCGAAGGCGACAAGCTGGCCGCCGCCATTGCCGAGCGCGTGGACGGCATCGAGCGCATCGCTGCTGACGTGCGCACGCTGATTCCAGCCATTCGCGACGGCCAGCGCGCCAAGCTGGCCGCTCGCCTGGCCGACCTGCCGCACCCGGTCGACCCCGGCCGTGCCGAGCAGGAGCTGGTGATGTGGCTGCAGAAGCTGGATGTGGACGAGGAGCTGGACCGCCTGGGCAGCCACATCGTCGAGATCCGCCGCGTGCTCAAGCAGCGCGAGCCGGTCGGCCGTCGACTGGACTTCCTGCTGCAGGAGTTCAACCGCGAAGCCAACACGCTGGGCTCGAAGTCGGTGGACAGCCGCACGTCCAATGCTGCGGTGGAGCTGAAGGTGCTGATCGACCAGATCCGCGAGCAGGTGCAGAACATCGAGTGATGTGCAGCGGGGCGCCTTCGGGCGCCCTTCTTCATTGGGTTTGCTGGAGGCGGGTACGCATGATGGCTTGAGCCCTGTTGACCGGCTGGTCTGGGGCAGCCTGGTCGACAACTCCGGGCTCACCGGATACATGGGCGAGTGTCTGGTGCTGGAAGCGCTTGATGCTGGCCTGGGGCTGGATGACGTCGAAGCGGTGTTGTGCGGCTCGTTTCCGGGGTTTGCGGCGGCGAGGGGTGCAAAGACCCCGCTGAGGGCGGGCGAATTGTCGGCGCAGCGTTAAGGGTCGCGTGACAAAACCTATGATAGATTCTGTTTCTGTTTGAGGATTTGTCACATCCTGATGATGCAGACCTCTCAAAATGCCAAGCTCACCCGCCTGCTCGGAACGCGCAGCATGATGCGCGCTCATGAGCTGCGTGATGCCGGTATCAGTGCACAGACGATTGCCCGCGCCGTTCAGAGCGGTGAGATCGAACGTATCTCGCGTGGTCTCTATCAGAAGCGTGATTCAGAAGTCGAAGAGAATCAGATGCTTGCCGAAGCCAGCATGCGTGTCCCCAAGGGGGTGATCGCCATGGTGTCGGCGCTCGCCTTCCACGGGCTGACCGATCAGATGCCACGGCGCATCTGGATGGCCATCGGCAAGAGCGACTGGGCGCCCGTGCAGTCCTACCCCCCGCTGCGCATCGTCCGTTTCACGGAGCCGTATCTGCGAACGGGAGTCGAGCAGCATGCGATCGCGGGGCTCGATGTTCAGGTCTATTCGATCCCGAAGACGCTGGCCGACCTCTTCCGGAATCCCCGGCTGATTGACCGATCCGTCGCCGTAGAGGGGCTGCGCGCTGCGCTCCAGCAACGGCGGGCAACGCCATCCGCAATCGCCGAGGCTGCGAAGGCTGGGGGGGCCTGGAAGGTCATGCAACCCTATATCGAGGCGCTCACCTCCGATGGATAGAAGACCGTCCAACCTGGCGAAGTCAGTCAAGGATCGGCTGCTTGCCATCGCTCGCAGAGAGGGGCGCATCTTCGACGTTGTCCTGGTGAAGTTCGCACTTGAGCGGCTGCTCTACAGGTTGTCGATCTCGGCGCACAAGGACCGCTTTGTCCTGAAAGGCGGCATGCTGGTCACTGTCTGGGTGGCCGACGGAAATCGGGTGACCCGAGATGCCGATTTTCTCGGTCATGGGGATTCCGATCCTGCCCGTTTGATTGCTGATTTCGCAGAAATCATGGCGGTCGAGGGTGAAGATGGTCTCGCCTACGATACTGGCGCGCTTACCGCGACGGTTATCAGGGAAGAGATGGAATATGGCGGTGTTCGCCTCAAGACCTTCGCCTATCTTGAAAAGACGCGCATCCCCGTAACCATCGACATCGGTTTCGGCGACGCAATGGCGGATCCGAGCTGGCGCATTGACTATCCAACCTTGCTGGATCTTCCCGCTCCCCACATCCGTTCCTATCCGCCTGCCACAGTCGTGGCTGAAAAATTCCAGGCGATGGTGGCGCTGGGTGTCCTGAACGGCCGCATGAAGGACTACTACGATCTGTGGGCAGTGCCGCAGGCCATCGAGATATCCGCTGAAGATCTCGACGCGGCTATTGCCGCAACGTTCGAGCGACGGCAGACGGCTGTCCCGAAAGATCGGCCCCCCGGTCTCTCGGCCGAGATGTTCGCCGACGAAGGAAAGCAGCGGCAATGGCGCGCCTACGCGGCATCGCTCGACCTGGAGGGGGTGTCATTGGAAGTGATCATCGAAAGGGTGTGGGAGCTGGTCGGCCCCTCATGCGCGCGGATCACAGCCAGGAAGGGGCAGGGAGGGTGATGGCCGTCTGGACTGGGTTGCGGCCACGCGCTGCGCCCCAGGCAGCCATTCCAGCCCGCTCTGTTAAAGTTGCGTGCCCGCACCCCGGGGAGCCATCTGCCGGGCCTGGTTCCAGGATGTTCCGCGCAGCTCCCGCCGTGCTGGCGCGATCCTCCGCGCCGGTTCCGGAACATCGAGGATAAATTTTGCGAAATCAACAACTTGGGTTCCGCGCATGAGCGCTCCGTCCACCCCGTCGGCCGCCGTTGCGCGCGGCACGCTGTACATCGTTGCCGCCCCCTCGGGTGCCGGCAAGAGCAGCATCGTCAACGCCACCCTGGCGCGTGACCCGCAGATCGCCCTGTCCATTTCCTTCACCTCGCGCGCCATGCGCCCGGGTGAGGTGAACGGCGAGCACTACCACTTCGTCAGCGCCGAGACGTTCGAGGAAATGATCGCCGACGGCGATTTCTTCGAGCATGCCTGGGTGCACGGCGACTGGAAGGGCACTGCCCGCCAGTCGGTGGAACCGCAGCTGGCCGCCGGCCAGGACGTGCTGCTGGAAATCGACTGGCAGGG
>JAAIGF010173515.1_pt1 | contig 11271 bp, 12 predicted proteins | sample 6487441 | NCBI WGS metagenome assembly JAAIGF01 (sample SAMN13974129, study PRJNA590717) | phyllosphere metagenome | biome: pepper field; feature: multiple bacterial spot infested pepper fields; material: pepper leaves; isolation source: leaves from pepper fields | host: Capsicum annuum ...
GTGAGGTTGTCGCGCAGCACGGCGATGTTGGACACGACGATCTCCTTCGCGTACCAGGTCCAGAACGACAGCAGCCGCCAGGGCCAGCTGACCGGGGTCACGAGCCCATCACCGCCTCGGTGTAGGCGGTGGTGTCGAGCAGTTCATCGGCGGCGATCCCGGCGAGCTGCAGCAGCCCCTCGGCACCCAGCCCGAGGCTGATGGTCACGGCGGCCAGGATGATCGCGGGCGCCGCGAGCGCCGCCCCGACCTTCGGACGGGTGCGTGTGACCGTACCGGTGCCTGCGCCGCCCGGGTCGGTGCCGTCACCGGTGCCGTCCGAGTGCTTGTGCTCGCTCGGGAGCTCGCCCCAGAACACGCCGCTCCAGATCTTCAGCATCGACAGCAGCGTGACCAGGCTCACCGCGAGCATGGCGATGACGACGGCGACGTGCCCAGCCTCGAGTGAGGCCATGACGATGGTCAGCTTTGCGATGAACCCGGAGAACGGCGGCAGCCCGGCCATGGAGAATGCCGCGATCAGGAACGCGCCGGCGATCCACGGCTCCCGTCGGGCCATGCCGCCGAGCCGGCTCAGTGCGCCGGTGCCGTAGCGGACCTCGATGGCACCGGTGGAGAGGAACAGGGCCGCCTTCACGAACATGTGGTGCACGAGGTAGAAGATCCCCGCTGCGAGCCCGGCGCCGGTGAAGAGCGCGACACCCATGAGGATGTAGCCGATCTGGCTGACCATGTGGAACGCGAGGATCGACCGGGTCGTCGTCTCACCGACGGCGGCGAACACCCCGACGATCATCGTCACGGTGAACACCGCGATGCCGATGCCGAGGAAGCGGTCGTCGCCGTCGAAGATCTGCGCGTAGAGGCGGTAGATCGCGTAGATCGCGACCTTGGTGTGCAGCCCGGAGAACAGTGCGGTGACGGCCGGGGAGGTTGACGGGTACGTGCGGGCGAGCCAACCGTGGACCGGCACGATCGCGGCCTTGATGCCGAGCGCGAAGAGGCATACGCTCGCGGCGGCGGCGACGATCGGCGACTCGTGCCCGGCGCCGGCCAGCTCGGCGAGGTTGACGGTGCCCGCGGCGCCGTAGACGAACGCGACGCCGGCGAGGAATACCGTCGAGGTCAGCAGGTTCACCGTCACGTACACCCGGGCGCCGGCCACCTGCGTGCGGCGTCCCCGACCCGGCGGGGCGAGCACCAGCAGTGCGTAGGATGGCAGCAGCATGACCTCGATGAACACGAAGAGGTTGAACAGATCGCCGGTCAGCAGCGCGCCGCTGACCCCACCCATCAGCACCAACGCCAGAGGGGCGAAGTAGCGTCCGTCCGCCGTGCCGGCTGCGACGGCGAACAGCGAGCACACGACCGTCAGCAGCCCGGTCGCGGTCAGCAGCAGCGCGGCTAGGGTGTCGGCGACGAACGGGATCGCGATGCCCACCGGCCAGAGCCCCACACCGTGGGCGACCGGACCATGCACGGCCACATGCGTCAGCAACGCGGCACCGGCAGCGGTGGACGCCGCACCGGTGGCGAGCAGGAGCGTGGCCTGCAGGCGCGGCCGCGAGCCGACGAGGAGCAGCACCGCCGACAGCAGCAGCGGGACGGCGGCGAACAGGGGCAGCAGCATCCCGATCATGACCGCTCCTCCTTCGAGTCGACGAGCGGGCGGCGGCCGGTGTCATCGTCTCGGCGGCCGCTGACGGCGAGCGCGAGCATCACGATGGTGATGGAGAACGCGATGACGATGGCGGTCAGCACGAACGCCTGCGGCAGCGGATCGGCGACGCCGTCGGTGTCGGTGAAGGTGCCGAACGGGAACAGACGCCCATCCGTGCCGCCGGCGGCGAAGAGGATGAGGTTTGCGGCGTGCCCGAGGAGGATGAAGCCGAGGATGGCGCGCAGCAGCTCGCGGCGCTGGAGCAGGTACACGGCGCCGCACACGAGCACTCCTGCGGTGATGGCGATGGTCATGCGGTGCTCCGTTCCTGGTTGTGGTCGGTCGTCGGTGCCGGTTGCCGATGGCGGCTGACGCCGAGCAGGTTCAGCGCCGCCAGGACGACGCCGATCACGGCGAGGTAGACGCCGACGTCGAACACGAGCGCGCTGGTGAGCTTCACGCCGAGGACGTCGAGGTGCAGTGGGCGTAGGAACGAGCCGTCGGCGTATCCGGCGAGCCCGGTGAGCGCGGCGATGGCGACGCCGCCGCCGATCAACGCCAGGTAGGGCAGCCGGATGCGGGCGCTCTCATCGGACGGTGCGGCGAGGTAGAGCAGAGCGAAGCCGGCCCCGCCGACGAGGGCGGCGATGAAGCCGCCGCCGGGCTCGTAGTGCCCCCGTAGTAGCAGCACGATCGACACCAGCACGGTTGCGGGGCCGACCCAGCGCGCGAGCGAGCCGGCGAAGACCGCGTTCTGCGCTGCGCCCCCGATGGGCGAGGTCCGCATGCTCGAGGGCACGTCGTCGGGGATCTCGACGGTCGGCCTCGACGACAGCAGTGCGGCGATGGCGACGCCGGCGATGCCGAGCACGGTCAGCTCGCCGAACGTGTCGAGCGCGCGGAAGTCGACCAGGATCGTGTTGACGATGTTGCCGCCGCCAGTCTCCGTCTCGGCGTTGCGTAGGAACCATTCGGCCGCGTCCGACAGCTCCCGCCTGCCGGTGAAGGCGAGCACGCCGGCCGTCGTCGCGGCGCCCGCGGCGATCGCGACCGCACCGGACGAGATGCGACGCCGCCGGCTGTCGCGGTGGAAGCGCCGTGGCAGGCGGCGCAGGATCAGCACCATCACGCAGACGGTGAGGATCTCAACCAGCAGCTGGGTGAGTGCGACGTCGGCGGCGCCGAGCCAGAAATACCACAGCGTCATCGCGAAGCCCACGACCCCGGTGACGACTACGGCTGCGACGCGGGTGCCCGCGAGCACCGCACCGAGCGTGCCGGCCAGCACCAGTGCGACGAGCACCCAGTCGAGCGGATGCATCAGCTCGGCTGCGGACGCCGGCAGAGCACCCACCGCTGGGATCAGCAGGACGGCGATGATGACGAGTACGGCGACGGGGATCGCCAGGTGCCGGCGCACGGTCAGTCGACCGCTGGCACGGCCCACGAGAGCGCCGAAGGCGATCGTGCCCGTGCGGGCGTGATCGACGACATCGAGACCACCGAACGGCAGGACCCGGCGCGCGAACACCGGCGCGGTTCGCCGTCGCAGCAGCACGAGTGCGGTACCGGAGGCGATGACCAGCGCCGAGACCAGCAATGCCGGAGTGAAACCGTGCCACAGCTCCAGATAGGGGGCGATGTCGCGGCCGACAGCAGCCGAGCTCGCCGGGGCGATCAGCGGGTCGAGGGAGCCCGGCAGCACGCCCAGCAGTACGCCGCCGGCGGCGAGCAGAGCCGGCACCGCCCAGAACGCCGTGCGCGCTTCGGCGACGACGTCACCAGGGCCGCGACCGAGCATGCCGAGCACGAACCGTCCGGCGTAGGCGAAGGTCAGCACCGCGGTCAGCACCGCCGCGGTCGTCGCCACGGCCGGCAGCCACGACGGCCCGGGAGCCGCCAGGAGTGCGTCGAACATGCTCTCCTTGCTCACGAAGCCCAGCAGGGGCGGCACGCCGGCCATCGACACGGCGGCGGCGATGCCTGCGGCGACCGTGACCGGCATGCGGATGCGCAGCCGCGCGAGCTCGTGGATCTCCCGGGTGCCGGCCCGGTGATCGATGACGCCGACGACCATGAAGAGCGCGGCTTTGAACAGCGCATGCGCGATCGTGTGGACGACTGCGGCGGTGAGCGCCTCCTCGGTGCCGACGCCGATCAGCAGCACGAGCAGGCCGAGCTGGCTGATCGTCGAGTACGCCAGCAGCGCCTTCAGGTCGCTCTGCCGCATGGCACCCCAGGCGCCCAGCAGAGCCGTGATCGCACCGCTGGCGATGAGCAGCGCCATCCAGAGCGCGTCCTCGCGCAGCACCGGCGAGAACCGCAGCAGCAGGTAGATGCCGGCCTTCACCATCGCCGCCGCATGCAGATAAGCGCTCACCGGGGTGATCGCGGCCATCGAGTCCGGCAACCACGCCTGGAACGGAAACTGCGCCGACTTCGTGAAGGCCGCGATCGCGAGCAGCACCGCAACCCACGCGGTGACGACCGGCTGCTCCGACCAGAACGGGGCCGCGAGGATCTGCGTGATGCTCGTGGTCCCCGCCGCGACCGCCATCGTCACGACCGCCGCGAGCAGGCTGAGCCCGCCCATCGCGGTCACCAGGAGCGTGCGGATGGCCGGCTCCCGCGCGTGAGGCCCGGAGCGTGCGATGAGGAAGAACGAGCACAGCGTCGTCGCCTCCCACGCAACGAACAGCACGACGACGTCGTCGGTGAGCACCAACGCGAGCATCGCGAGCGCGAACACCGTCATCAGCAGGTAGAACCGCGTCTGCACCCCGGCACCGAGGTAGCGGGCGGCGTAGAACAGCACGCCGGCACCGATCACCGTCACCAGCAACCCGAACAGCAGCGCCAGCCCGTCGAGATGCAGTGCGAACTGCACGCCCAGGGCCGGGATCCAGTCCCACTGGGCGCGAGCGTCGCCGCTCAGCCAAGCACCGACCAGTGCCGCGGCCGCAGCGGCGAGGGGCAGCGAGAGATAGAAGCCGGCGTTGCGGCCGGCGCGGCCAGCGAGGGGCGTCGCGATGACGGCGAGCAGGGCGAGGCCGAGAGACCCGAGGAGCATGCATCCACTTTTCGAGGTGAGACGGTCACTGACGAGACGTCAGCGACCGCTCGCCTGCTTCAGCAGACGCGGCGGGGGCCGACGGTTACAGACCGCCCACGTGCGGGGTCGTACCCGAGAGCATCGCGCCCCACGTGGAGATGTAGCCGTTGGTGCCCGGGTGCGGCATCACCCAACGCGTCGGCACGAAGCCGTTCGCAAGAGTCGGGGAAGCCGTCAGCACGAACCGAAAGATACGCAATACGGATGATCGGATGCTGAATCGCCCAGCTCGCGAACAGCTGAGGAGGCTGCCCGGTGCTGCGACCTCGGCTGATCGTGCTGTAGCGTCGGTCGCTGGTGAGCCGGGAAGTCTGGTCGGCACGGAGGCGCGAAGCGCCCCGTCTCGACCGACCTCGATCCTGGAACGAGCTCATGCCAGCACCTCGACCCTGCCGCAGCCTGCCCATGCCACCGCTCACCGTGGGCGCATGACCGGCATCTGCGTCGCCGACTCCCCGACTGGGATGGTCGTCGCCGCCATCGCCTTCCTCCTTGCCGCCGGCCTGCTCGTGAGCCGCCTCGTCGTGCTTCGCACGGGTGCCGCGGATCGGGCGCCCACGATCTGGCCCGTCCTCGGTCTCACTCTCTTCGGCGGGTGCGCCGTGGCGGCGTCGACCCTGACCTGCATCGAACTGTGAAACGTCGCCGCAAGCAGAAACCTCACGGCAGGACGGTACCGGAGGAGGGAAAGCGCTGATGGGGATCCGCACCGTCTGGGAGGCGCGCCCGCAGGTCGTGCACCGCCTCGAGGACGCCGCACGGCGTTCGCCGGCACGCGCCGCGGTGCTGATCTTCTTCATCGCGGCCGCCGTGTTCACGGTGCTCCTGCTGCTGCCGATCTCCTCGCGCACCTCCGGGGCCGCACGCTTCGCCGACGCGCTCTTCACCGCGGTCTCCGCCATCACCGTCACCGGATTGACCACGGTCGATACAGCGACGACCTGGACGCTGTTCGGGCAGATCGTCATCCTGGTCGCCATCCAGGTCGGCGGGCTGGGCATCGTGACCCTCGCGCTCCTACTCGCCCGAGCACTGACCCGCCACCTCGGTCTCGGAGGCAAGCTCTTCGCGCAGCAGAGCATCGGCTCCAGCAACATCGGCGAAGTCGGCCGGCTGCTGCGCATCGTCGTCATGACCACCCTGGCCGTCCAGGGCGCCGTGTTCGCCATGCTGCTGCCCGGCTTCATCGTCGCCGAGGGATGGCGGAACGGCCCCTGGCACGCCCTCTTCTACGCGGTCTCGGCGTTCAACAATGCCGGCTTCACCCTCCACCGCGACGGCATGGGCACCTTCGAGGAGCAGCCCTGGATCCTCGTACCCATCATGCTCGGCGTGTTCGTCGGCAGCTTCGGCTTCCCGGTCTTCCTCACCCTCATCGCCCACCGCTGGAACCGCCGCAAGTGGAGCCTGCACACCAGACTCACCCTCGTCACCACCTCGGTGCTCCTGCTGCTCGGCACCATCGGTTGGGCGGTCTTCGAGTGGTCCAACCCCGACACCATCGGCGATCGCCCCGTCATCGACAAGCTCTTCCACGCGCTGTTCGCGTCGACGATGACCCGATCCGGCGGCTTCGCGATCGTGGACCCCGCCGACTCCGCACCCACCACGCTGCTCATGAGCGACGCGCTCATGTTTGTCGGCGGCGGCTCAGCATCCACCGCCGGCGGAATCAAGGTCACCACCCTCGCCGTACTGTTCCTGGCCATCATCGCCGAGGCCAGGGGCACCCGCAGCGTCATGATCGCGAACCGCACCATCCCCGACGGGGTGCTCCGCGTCGCGATCAGCGTGACCTTCCTAGGCGCCTCGCTCGTGCTCGGCGCCACCGCCGCGATCATGACCGTCTCCGACGCGCCGCTCGACCGCATCCTCTTCGAAGTGATCTCCGCCTTCGCCACCTGCGGGCTCTCCGTCGGGCTGTCGGCAGAACTGCCAGACTTCGGCAAATACGTCTTGGCCGCGCTCATGCTCGCCGGCCGTATCGGCCCAATCGGCCTCGCCGCAGCACTCGCGATCAGGCAGACCAAGACGCTCTACTCCCTGCCCGAGGAACGACCGATCATCGGCTGAGGACCACAACCACCTTCATCAGCAGGATGTCGGCGGCCCCCTCGGCGGTTTCAGGGCATGGTTCGCCCTGCTTATCGAGTGACGCGTGACTGAGCACTGAGGTGTACGGATGACCACGGTCTATCGCACACCTATCGGACCCATTGTCGGACCGACAAGTTCAAGCCATGACCGAGCGGCGCGCGACGGATGGCCTGACGAGACTCATGGTCTTCGGCGGCACCTCACTCGTGGTCGGCGGCGCCATCCTCCTAGTGCTCACCAACACACGAGCAGCGGGAGTTGACCTGCTTGTCTGGGCTGGGATCTTGGTCGGCGCCGGAGGCCTGTCGCTCATGCTCGGCGCGATCGCCCGCCTCGTTCGCCAGCGCTAGATGAAGTGACGCTGCACGCGCGGATGCCCATCGCTCATCGATACGCTCAGTCTCGGATTGATCAGAGGGGACGCGATGCAGAAGGAACCGGTCGAGAACGATGCTGGGGCTCGAGCCGGTGAGACTCACTTCCATTCGAAAGCTCCGATCGTAAACGCAGTGATTTGCTGTGTTTTGACCATGGCGCTTATCGGGCTGAGCGGGTTGTGGTTCTGGGTCGGGAGCTATGAGGGCGCTGCTATCGGTCCAGGAATTGCGAACCTCGTTTTGGCGGCAGTGAGCGTTGCCGTCGCGGTACATGCTTTCGGGTTAGGCCGACGAGGCCCTGACGATGGCGGCCGTCGCAAGCGGCTTCGCGCCCTGACGCTGTCAGCCGTTAGCGTCGGTGCCCTTGGCGCGGGGGCGGGCGTTATAGCGGGTGCCATGACCGGAACCTACGCGTCCATCGGTGCCGGCGTGCTGGTGTTCGTCATGGGTGGAACGGTCGCGCTTCAAGCAGCACTGGTGTACGGCTCTGAGCAGCCGATTTCCACCTGAGCACGGCGAGCTCTCCGGCCCGGACGGCCACAAATCGGGTCTGTCGCCGAGCTCAGCTGAACGGTCAACCATGGTCATCCGTACGCCTCAGAGCGCGGTCGCACGTCGTTCGATGAGCAGGGTGTCGTGCCAGGTGTCGGCGAGGGGGCCGTAGGTCATCAGGGCGATGCGTTCGCGGCGCCCGATGACTCGGAAGCCGGCGCGCTCGTGGAGGGTGAGGCTGGCGGTGTTCTCGGGGAAGATGCTCGCCTGGATCGTCCAGATGCCCGCGGCCTCGCTGTCTTGGTAGAGGCGGTCCAGCAGTGCCCTGCCGACGCCGCGGCCGCGTGCTGCGGTGGCGACGTAGACGGAGTGCTCGACGACGCCCGCGTACACGGGCCGGGCGGAAACGGGTGACACGGCGGCCCAGCCGAGCACCGTTTCGCCGTCGACGGCGACGAGCCGGCAGGCGTCGAGCTTGCCGGCGTCGAAGGCCTCCCAGGTCGGCGGCTCCGTTTCGAACGTCGCGTGCCCGTCAGCGATGCCGGCCCGGTAGATCGCTTCCACCGCGGGCCAGTCGGCCGCCGTCATCGCCCGCAGCTGCACGCTCACCGCCCGGCGCCGGCCGGTGCGGGCGCGGTGCTGCTGCAGCAGCCGGCGCCGGAGGTCGCGGCCATCGTGGGCCGGGCAGTGGGGATCACGCCCGGCAGCACGGTCGGCGTCGCGGCGACTGGTGCGGGTTCGGTGCTGCAGCAGGCGTCGCCGCCTGCGCTGCCGATGTCGGTGCTGCAGACGCCGGTGGCGGGCAGGACCAGTTGCACGGTGCGGGCGGCGGTGTGGTTGCCGGCGAGCTCGTCTGCGATGGAGCGCACCTGCTCGTAGCCGGTCAGCAGGAGGAACGTGGGGGCGCGGCCGTAGCTCTTCATCCCGGCGATGAAGAAGTTCGGCTCCGGGTGGGCGAGCTCGACGACCCCGTGCGGGTAAACGGTGCCGCAGGAGTGCAGGTTCGGGTCGATCAGCGGGGCGAGCAGCCGCGGCGCTTCCACGATGTCATCGAGCGCAGTGCGCACCTCGCGCAGCATCGCCAGATCGGGGCGGAACCCGGTGGCGTTCACCACGACGTCGCCCAGCACGCCGGCCGCGGCGCCGCCGCGGCGGCCGATGAGGCGCACTTGGTCGCCGGTGCGCTCGAGCCGGTCTGTCTCGAAGCCGTCGATGAGGTTGATGCTCCCGGTGCGGACGAGCTCGTGGACGCGCCCGCCGAGCTTGCCGCGCTCGGCGAGCTCGTCACCGGGCGACCCGTAGACGCGCACCGGGCTGATGCCTCGGATGACCCAGGTGATCCGCGTAGACGGGGACCCGGCGGCGATGTCGGCGAGCTTCAAGAGCGTGTTCGCGGCCGAGTGGCCAGCGCCGACGACGATCGTGTGATGGTTCAGGAACCGCGCCCGGTCGGCGCCGAGCACGTCGGGCAATGCCGGCGCCACCAGGTCGCGGAAGTCGGCCTCGTCAGAGGCGTTGTCGAGGCCGCTCGAGGCGAGCGGGTTCGGGGTGCCGTAGGTGCCGGACGCGTCGATGACGGCCCGGGCGAGCACCTCGCCGCCCACACCATCGGTGACGGTGCGCAGCAGGAATGGCGTCGACGCGCGCCCGGTCGAGCGGGTGCGGTCCATGCCCTGCCGCGACACCGCGACGACCCGCGTGCCGTACCGGATGCGCGGGGCGAGCTCGGCGGTGGCCGCCAGCGGCGCCAGGTAATCGTCGACGAGCTCGTGCCCGGTCGGCAGCGCGGCCGCCGACGGCGACTCCCACCCGGCCACATCCAGCAGACGCCCGGCCGCCTCATCGATGAGGTATTCCCACGGGGAGAACAGTCGGGTGTGACCCCACTGGCGCACCGCGGCGCCGGCCGTGTCGCCGGCCTCGAGCACGAGCGGCTCGAGGCCACGCTCGAGCAGCTGCGCCGTAGCGGCGAGCCCGACCGGACCGGCACCGATCACGACCACCGGAAGCCCTCGCAGGCGCGCCTCATCCGTGCGCGGCGGCACCGTCAGCGTCATCATCATCCCGACCTCCGAACATCGATCACTGTCGATGCATGAGCATGCCCGCCTATATCGACGATTGTCAATGTATGCGAGGATGGCGGCATGAAGCTCCTCGAAGTGACCGACGTCACAGTCGACCGCGAAGCGTGCTGCTCGGCGCCTGGACGGGCACCGCTGGCGGAGAACGCGGCGACGGACTTGGCACGGACGCTCAAGGCGATCGCGGATCCGACCCGGCTGCGCCTGGTGTCGATCGTGGCGGCCAGCGGTGAGGGAGAAGTGTGCGTGTGCGACCTCACCGAGCCGGTGGGCTTGAGTCAGCCGACCGTTTCGCACCACCTTAAGGTGCTCGTCGACGCCGGCCTGCTCAACCGCGAGAAGCGCGGCACGTGGGCGTACTACTCCCTCGTGCCCGGCGCGCTCGGCGCTCTCGCCGGAGCCATCACCAACGTCTGAACCTCTCGGCCGATAACGCCCTCCACGCTCACCCGATCAGGAGCACTCACATGAGCACCCCCACCGTTCTGTTCGTCTGCGTCCACAACGCCGGCCGCTCCCAGATGGCCGCCGGCTTCCTGCGCGAGCTCGGCGCCGGCCGCGTCGACGTCCGCTCCGCCGGCTCGCTGCCCGCGGAGCAGATCAACCCCGTCGCCGTCGAGGCCATGGCCGAACTCGGCATCGACATCGCCGGCGAGCAGCCCAAGGTGCTCACCACCGACGCGGTGCGCGAAAGCGATGTCGTCATCACCATGGGCTGCGGCGACGTCTGCCCGATCTTCCCCGGCAAGCGCTACGAGGACTGGGAGCTCGACGACCCCGCCGGGCAGGGCCTTGAAGCTGTGCGACCGATTCGCGATGACATCCGCGGACGCATTGAACGTCTGCTCGTCGAGCTCACCAAGTAGGCCACAAAGAAGCGCTCGAGCAGAGCGCCAGGGTGTGTGCGATAGACCATGGTCTATCGCACCCATCGGGCCTTTGGCAAAGATAACGACGGCCTGTTTGTCGATGCCGACTCCGCCCAGAGCTCAACGTCTGGATCAGCCCCGGCAGTTCGCTGACTGAGCCCGTTCGCTATCGGTCTATACCCCCAGGGGGTATGCTCGGCGGCATGTCAACTTGCGACGAACACTCCGGCCACCACGGCACCGACACCGGGAGCGCCAAAGCGCCGGCGGCGGAGCACGAGCAGGACACTCATCACGCTGCCGGGTACGGCGGGCACGAGCACGAGTCGCATGATGGCCATGCCGGTCACGCTGGCCATGGGGGTCATGCGGGACACGGTGATCATGTCGGGCAGTTCCGTCGGTTGTTCTGGATCATGCTCGGGCTGGCCGTGCCGGTGGTGGGTTTCAACGAGATGTTCGCTCACCTGCTCGGCTACCCGTTGTCGGAGGCTGATTGGGTGCGGTGGGTCTCCCCCGTGCTGGGCACAGCGATCTACTTCTGGGGCGGGTGGCCCTTCCTCACCGGCGCCGTCTCGGA
>JAAIGF010082317.1_pt1 | contig 11261 bp, 13 predicted proteins | sample 6487441 | NCBI WGS metagenome assembly JAAIGF01 (sample SAMN13974129, study PRJNA590717) | phyllosphere metagenome | biome: pepper field; feature: multiple bacterial spot infested pepper fields; material: pepper leaves; isolation source: leaves from pepper fields | host: Capsicum annuum ...
GTTGTATACCGGATTAACGGCATTCAACGGGCGGTATAGACCAACACTCGCCGCAAATCCCCAACCCATTTTGTATAATTCTACCTCTTGTAGTTGTTCCATACGGGTAACAGGTTTTTCCTTTTGCATGCGAATTAAATAAGTGCTAATGTGATCCGAGAAAAGGTAAGCGATCGCTTCTTCCATTTCCGTGAGACTGTAAAAATCTGATCCAATCAGCGCCGCTGCTTTAACTTGCATTAAAGAGTCGACCGTATGTCGTAAAGGAACGAAGTGATAAGCTGCTTTGTCTTTGTTGTAGATGTTTTGATAATTGTTTTCAGAAGCATTATCCCAACGAATCATCAATTCATTATCCTTTCCTTGCTGGATATAACTCTGAATGGCTGGTTTGGTAGGTTGCTTTCTGATAAGCTGACCAATAATACGAAGTCTTTGTGTCACTTCATTAGGCCCGCAACTGCTTTCGATGGTTTGTAGCACTTGTTCCATTGCGGCGAAATCGTTTTTGTTTAGTAGCTCCACGATTTTTGGAAGAGCAGCTTCAGTTACGCGTTCGCAAGATGGGTCTTGTGCGGCGGTTTGTTGTCCTGAAGCAGGCAAAGCCAGCGCTAAAAGATAAAAACAGAAAACGCTGTAAAGCGTATATAGTCGGTGCATATAATTTGATATTGTTTGATGTTGGAATACTTTAGACCTATAAACTTCGAAAAAGTTTAAGCAAATATACAAATGTCTACACTGAGAGTAAAAATGTATTTTTGCAGCGATGAGTGTTTTTCGTTTCAAGCGCTTTGCGATAGATCAGACGGGATGTGCTATGCGCATTAATACCGACGGCGTGCTGCTAGGCGCTCTAGCCATTGGTGAAGATGCACAGACGGTTTTAGATATCGGGACAGGTACCGGTGTGATTTCCTTGATGCTGGCACAACGATTTCCTAACGCGAATATTACTGGCTTGGAGATTGATGCATCTTCTGCGGCCGCGGCCGCAAATAATGCTTTGCAATCGCCATTTTCTAATCGAGTACAGGTATCGCATAGTGCCTTTCAGGATTTCCAACCGCCACATCCGATAGATTTGATTGTGAGTAATCCGCCTTTTTACGTAAATACGCTGCATAATCCTGATGCGCGTAAAAAGCAAGCGCGGCATACCGATATGACTTTCTTTGATGATCTGCTCAGCTACGCAGAGGTGCACCTCTCCACAAGAGGAGCGATGGAGTTGATTCTTCCGCCTGAATTAGCAGATGCAGTGATTGCGAAGGCGTCTGACCATGATTTAGTGTTGCAGCGAGATATGACGATTTCTTCGTTTGCGGATTCGCTGCCTATCCGTCGTATTATTCGTCTGATTCGAAATAGGAATGAGGTGCAAACGGAGTATTCTAATTTTGTAATTTACGAATCTAAAGGCGTCTACAGCGCTGCTTACAGAACCTTGCTGAAAGATTTTTTTCTCGCTTTTTGAGCGAGAAAATTACCGCTTGGCTTGTTATCTTGCCACGGGCAGACTACCTTTATCTTTATGAAAATTGGTTTGCTTTCAGATACACATAGTTTTTTAGATGATGCGGTTTTTCATCACTTTGATGCTTGTGATGAAGTGTGGCATGCGGGTGATTTTGGTAATGGGGAAGTAGCGGAGAAGTTGGCTGCTTTTAAACCATTGCGCGGCGTGTATGGTAATATTGATGGACAAGATATTCGCGCAACGTATCCTGAACATCTGCGCTTCACCTGCGAGGAAATGGATGTGTGGATGACGCACATTGGCGGTTATCCGGGCAGGTATGCACCAGCCGTAAAAGTCGAGATGCAGCGAAATCCTCCCAAATTATTTATCAGCGGGCATTCTCATATTCTGAAAGTGCAGTATGATCCTCGGTTGCAATTATTGCATCTTAATCCCGGCGCAGCCGGCAAGCAAGGCTGGCATAAGGTGCGCACGTTGATGCGGTTCGACATCGTCGGTGATCGGGCAGAGAATATGGAAGTGATTGAGTTAAATGGCCGCTAGCTAAGAGCGAATTTACAAGCTGTCGCGTACTTCGAGTAAAAAGTGCTTTAATTTTTCGAGTGATTCCACCACACGTTGGTTTTCTTTGGCTTCATTTTTATTCTGCCTCAAAAACTCCCGAGCACCTTGCAGCGTATAGCCCTTGTCTTTTACCAGATTGAAGATGATTTTCAAATTGGAAATATCTTCTTGCGTGAATAGCCGATTGCCTTTCTTATTCTTTTTGGGTTGAATAATGTCAAACTCCCGCTCATAAAAACGAATTTGGGAAGCGTTAACATCAAACATGCTAGTCACTTCACCCATGGTGTAATACAATTTGTTTATTTCGCGCTCTTTGTATGGCATTGCCGGTGTTTCTATTAATAACAAACTTACTGAAAGTTGTCTATATATTCAAGTGGCAGAATGGCGTGTAGATATTACATAACAAAGGGCACTCCGTGAAGTGCCCTTTGTTATGTAATAGACATTATACCTAGTTTACATGACGTAGAAAAGTAGCTAATTTAGATTTCAGCTGTCTACGATCCACAATGAAATCCAAAAATCCGTGTTCTAATACAAACTCAGAAGTTTGGAATCCTTTCGGTAAATCTTTTTTGATGGTCTCTTTAATGACGCGCGGGCCAGCAAAGCCGATCAATGCGCCAGGTTCTGCAATATTAATGTCGCCCAACATGGCGTAAGAAGCGGTTACCCCACCTGTGGTAGGATCTGTCAATAAACAGATATAGGGTAATTTAGCTTTGCTTAGTAAAGCCAATTTGGCTGACGTTTTTGCCATCTGCATCAGCGAGAAAGCCGCTTCCATCATACGTGCTCCACCAGATTTTGAGATCAACATAAAAGGGAGCTTGTGCTCCAAACAATAGTCGATCGATCTTGCGATCTTTTCACCCACAACAGACCCCATCGATCCACCAATAAAGTTGAAATCCATACACGCAATGACGATGTCTTGTCCTTCGACCTTTCCATGTCCGCAACGAATTGCATCCTTCAAGCCTGTTTTGGCTTGGCTTTCTAGCAATCTTTCTTTGTATGGTTTGCTGTCTACAAAACCCAGTGGGTCGCCTGCTTGCATATTAGCAAATAACTCTTGGAAATCGTTGTTATCAAAAAGTACAGAGAAATAAGCAGCAGAACCGATCCGAATATGATAATCACAGTAGTGACAAACATAGCTGTTTTCGACCTGCTCGACATTCAAAAGCGCTTTTTTGCAGTTCGGGCATTTGTTCCACATGCCATCTGGCGCTTCTTTTTTATTTTCGGTAGCAGTGACGATTCCCGCCGTATTTCTTTTAAACCAACTCATAGCAATTTTTTAAACGAACTACAAAGAAACGAAAAATATTGCTTACCACATGAAGCATACGCCAAAAAGTGCGATTTGCGAAGTGATAAGAAAATGTCTGAAAACGGAAGCGTCACTAGAACCTGACGCTACAAAAAAGGAAATAAAAATGGGTAAGCTACCTTTATCGCACCGCTCAACCATTTACCCTTGCTTTGTTCCCAACCTGGGGGAGTCAACAGGAGCTGGTCGTAAAGGACTTACCCACGGCAAAAGTAGGAAAAAAATGATAGCAATGAAATTAAAATTACGCTTTGTCGCTAGCGCCTTGATTTACAGTCAGAAAATTGTTTGTGTTTTTTTGTGCTTTAGCTGATCATGCTTCGATAGATCTTTCCGGGCAATGAAAGAATAACTTCATTCATCTCCATTTCGAGCAATACAATAGCTAATTTGCTCTGCGGCCAATCGAGGTGCATCGCGATTTCATCCACAGTAGCTTGCTCCATCTGTTGTAGATACAAGAATACTTTTTGCTCGTCTTTGCTGAGGGAAGGCGGGAGTAGCGATAGCTGTTGCGTAATTTGTTTTGGGGTTTCTTTTTCCCAATTCATCAAATATCGAAGATCTTCGGCGTGCCGAATTAGGTGCGCGCGATGTGTTTTTATAAGATAATTACATCCTTCTGAATAGGTTTTGTCCACGCTGCCTGGAAAAGCGCAAACATCGCGATTATAGCTGTTGGCCATTTCGGCAGTGATTAGTGCGCCCCCTTTAATCCCAGCTTCGATCACAATAGTGACGTCAGCTAAGCCCGCAATAAGGCGATTTCGCATCGGGAAATGCGCTCTTTCGGGTTTGGTCTGAGAAGGAAATTCTGTCAACAAACCACCATTTTCTATCATGCTGCTGGCTACTTCTCGATTTGCCGCAGGATAAATCCGATCCAGTCCGTGTCCAAGCAATCCGATAGTGGGCAAACCACAAGACACTGCCGCACGATGCGCTGTCACATCAATGCCATAGGCTAGACCACTGACAATGAGCGGCTGCAAATCTGCCAACTCTCTGATGAGATCTTCGCAAAGCCTTTTTCCATAGGTGGTTGCATTTCGAGTGCCTACGATGCTAATGATGTAGCGGTTGTTGAGATCCGCATTTCCTTTGTAATACAAAAGCGGCGGTGCGTCATCGCAGGTTTGCAATCGATGCGGATAGGTGCTGTCTTCGATCCAGAGCGGTTGTATATCGTGGCGTTCGATGAAATCACATTCCAGTTTCGCTTGCTGCATGAAATCTCGTTGCAAAATGGTTTTGGCCAATGCGGGTCCTATGCCAGCTACTGCCATCAACTCTTGCGCGGACGCGCTAAACACATCTTGTGCGCTTCCGAAATATTGTAGGAGATTTTTGGCCAAGCGAGGGCCCACGCCTGATATTAGTCCTAAGGCTATTTTGTGTATTAAGCTCATTTATTTTCTTTAAATGATAAATATAGTTTATTTATAGAAATATTGAAGTTTATATTGAGTAGGTTGGTCATTTGAATTGTTTTATCTTTGATGATCCTATAAAAGAATGCATCGTTAATTAAATATAAATACCATGGAAATGAATACACCGGAACCTTTTGACATTGAAATTAATGGAGTGGATTACTCTGTTTTTCCAGATGAAAAGGATACTTATACTATTTTTAAGGATGGCAAAGAATATGTTCAAATCATTCGAGATACCGAAACCGCTTGGCTTAAGCTCCATCCTGAAACCGGTTTGCCATTATTTGGAATGGATGAAGAAGTGTTGTTAATTGGGCGCGAAATTACCGCTCAGGAAGGGTAATACTTGAAAAAATTTCCAGCGGATAGAAGGCTTAAAAATATCTTGTTATGTTGCGCTCGTTATTCCTGCTGATTTTTCCTGCCGCAATAGGGCTAAATACAAATTCCCCAGCAATCAAAAATACAGATCACTGGCAAGAAGTGACGGATACCATTGCGCCGCGTCGTGATACGATTGGTATTGAAGAGGTCATAATTAAGCGTGAAGTACTTACTCCTGAAGAGCAATTTAGGCGTGATAGTAGTGAATATCGAATTATTTACCTGCACGGCGACAACAAAAATATGATTGAGGCTATCAATATTTTTCCTCCAGTCATTGTCATTAATATCAATAAAATCTACAATCACTTTTCGACTTCTGGTAAACGTGCTCGAAGTATGCAGAAAGTGTTGAAAGATAGATTCGAAAGCGATAAAGTTAACCAAACTTGGTATCCACTCACACAACAGCTTGCAAAATTAGACGGACAACAACTAGAAGATTTTAGACGCTATTACCAACCTAGCTATGATTGGTGGGTTGTTGCAGAAGAGTACGAGCAGCTTGACTACTTGTTTAAACGGTTGCGTAATTACGGAGATTCTGCTAGCTATATTCGCGAATATTTGGCTTTGCCTATAAAAGAAATGCCATCATTTTACGATAGAAAATGATGGCGTTTTATCTGAATAGCCTTGTTGTTACATCGGAATATACAACACGTATTTCGTGTCGAAGAATTCCTCTTTGAAATAATCTGTTAGTGGAATCAAATCTGAAGTCACTTTCGCCTCTTTGATCTCTTCGCGCAAATCGCCACCCTTTAGGTATAGTATCCCATTAGGAATACCATTTTTATCTTGCGATTGTATCTTATTTCTAACCCAAGGAAGAAAATCCTTAAGGCGTGTAACCGCTCTAGACACGACAAAATCGTATTTATGATCCAACTGTTCTGCTCGGATATGATCCGCTTCTACGTTGGTCAAGCCTAAAGCTTCAGCCACTTCACGAACCACTTTTATTTTCTTTCCGATGGAATCCACCAAATGAAATTGAACTTCAGGAAACAAAATAGCTAAAGGAATGCCCGGAAAACCGCCTCCTGTGCCTACGTCTAAAATGCGTGTACCGGCTGCAAACTGACGTACATAAGCCCCAATACCTAAAGAATGTAGCACATGTTTCAGATAAAGTGAATCCATATCTTTTCTGGAGATCACATTGATCTGATCATTCCAAAATGGATAGAGCTCCGCTAGTTGGGCGAATTGCTTTTTTTGCGTCTCACTTAATTGTGGGAAATAAGTGAAGATAATGTCTACAGATGGATTCATATTATTTCCAAGAGGTTTGTTTTCTGTTTCTGTTAAATAAGCCATTAAGGCATATGAAAAAGTAAAAGAGTAGATCGAGTAAGGGCAACCACAGTAACAAATCGCGAACAGCCAGCTTCTGGAAAGCATAGCTATATATGCTATATTGCGCGATCAGGCGCAAGATATAAATCGCGACAGGAATGTACCACAGTGTAGGTAACAAAGCAATGGAAACCCCCAACGAAATATAAAATAATATGGCAGATAGTAGCTGTACGGCCAACATCCATTGATGTCTTGATTTGTACATCACAGAAGCGCCAGCATGCCTCGCTTTTTGTTTGTAATACGTTTTCCAAGTAAGCTTGGGTACGGAATACATATGCGCATCAGGCGCAATGGCAATGGCAGTATTATTTCGATTGCTGTTTTGATTCACAAAAAGATCGTCATCACCCGATTTGATATGCATATGCGCATTGAAGCCTTTGCCTTTGTAGAAAAGAGATTTGGTGTAGGCCAAATTTCGACCCACGCCCATATAGGCATCCCCCTTTAGTGCGTATGACAGATAAGACATAGCGGTGTGCGTAGTTTCAAAACGGATTAGTTTATTGAGTAAACCACGGTGTTTGAAATAGGGAGAATAGCCCAATATAATTTCTTTGCCTTCGGCAAACGGTGCGACCATGGCTCGTAACCAATGCGGAGTGGCGGGTTCGCAGTCGGCATCAGTGAATACCAAATGTTCGTGTTTTGCTGCTTTGATTCCGATTGTTAAGGTGAATTTTTTGGTGTGCTTAAGTCGGATGTGCTCGCCAATATCCACCACTTTAAGATGCGTGTGCTTCGAAGCCATTTCCCGCAATAACCATTGCGTTTCGTCGTCCGAGCAATCATTCACCACGACGACCTCAAACCTGGGATAATCTTGCTCGAGAATCAATGGTAAGAATTTTGTGAGGTTATCCTGTTCATTATAGGCGCTGATAATGACGGAGACCGGAGGAAAATGTTGATCATTCGACGATTCTACGATACGATGAGCCGCCAGCTTGCCGTACACAAACAAGATATAATATGCCTGAATACAAAAAAATATCCCAAGAGATAGATATGCAGCATAGGGCCAATAGGAATAGATCGCTTCGATTGAAAAAAACATAAGTTGCAAAGATAATGCTATTTATTGCCGGATGAGCGCTATATACAAGAAAAGTTTGTAGCATATGCGATGATCTAGGTAAACCAAGCTACCGAAACCTTGTCTAAACTTAAAATTGCTATATTAGAAGGCTTAAACACACCACTCATGACACAAAAACATACGCCACTACTTTTGGTATTATTGACAATCTCAATCTTGATTTCTGCCTGTGGATCTATAAATCCCGCCAAGCAGGTCGATATGCTCAAAAGTTATAACTATGATGTAGAATCAATCAGCGGATTGACGATTGCTGGCCGCTCGGCACAAGGCTTGTTAGAAGGCAATGGTACCTCTTTAAATATGAATGCCTTGCCTGGCTTGGCATTGGGTATTTTGCGTAAAGATCTTCCTTTGGCGGCGGTGGTGAATATGAAAGTGAGCAATCCAACTACGAATGTGACCGGCATTAATGCTTTTAAATACTTAATCGAAATTAAAGGGAAACCATTCTTCGAAGGAACGGTAGATCGTGTGGTGCGCTTGAACCAAGGCGAAAGTGCTGTCGTGCCGCTTTCTTTTAATGCGAACTTGTTTGGCGTAGTCGATGAGAACCGCGGTATAGAAGGTTTATTGTCTGATCTACTCACGAAAGAAGGTCAAGGAGCAGTCGTATTAAAAATCAAACCTTCTATGGCGCTTGGCGGTACGAATATATTCTATCCAGGTTACATCACGATCGATAATGATTTGCTGAAAAGCCTGACCAAGCGATAGTACAAAACAGGAGCGTTGGGCTTACTTTTCTTGCTGTTAATAATTCTTAAGATTACAGTGGTCATCCGGTTTTCTGCCGAAAATTATCGTACTTTTGCACTCGTTTAGAGGGAATAGATGAAATTTACGCTTCAAGCACAAGACAAACTTTCGAAGGCTCGCGCCGGAGAAATGGAGACCGCACACGGTACGATACAGACACCTATATTTATGCCTGTGGGCACGGCTGCCACGGTGAAAGCTGTGCACATGCACGAATTGGTGAATGATATACAGGCTCAGATTATTTTAGGAAATACCTATCATTTATACTTACGTCCGGGTTTGGATGTATTGCACAAGGCTGGTGGATTGCACAAATTCAATAACTGGAGCGGTCCGATCTTGACCGACTCTGGTGGTTATCAGGTATACTCACTGACCGAAGTGCGCAAAATCAAAGAAGAAGGTGTTACTTTTCGCTCGCATGTCGATGGTTCCAAGCATTTGTTTACGCCGGAAAATGTGATGGATACGCAGCGTATTATCGGTGCGGACATCATCATGGCTTTTGATGAATGTACACCATATCCATGTGATTATAATTATGCGCGCAGATCGCTAGATATGACGCATCGTTGGTTGAAACGCTGCTGCGACCGCTTTGATTCTACGACACCGCTGTATGGCTATGATCAGACTTTGTTCCCGATTGTGCAAGGATCTGTTTATAAAGATTTGCGTGCCAAATCGGCGGAAGTGATCGCTTCTTTCGAAAGAGAAGGAAATGCCATCGGTGGCTTATCTGTCGGTGAGCCAGCACATGAAATGTACGCGATGACAGAAGTAGTCACGCAAATATTGCCCGAGCACAAACCGCGCTATTTGATGGGCGTGGGTACACCAGTTAATATTTTGGAAAATATTGCCTTGGGCATTGATATGTTCGACTGTGTGATGCCAACCCGCAACGCACGTAATGGTATGCTATTTACCAAAGAAGGAATTATCAATATCAAGAATAAGAAATGGGCGGACGATTTTAGTCCGATCGAAGCGAATAGTGATTTGCTGGTCGATCAGATTCATAGCAAAGCCTATTTACGCCATTTGATTCGCTCACAAGAGATCTTGGGTGCGCAAATTGCATCTTTACACAATTTGCATTTCTATCTTTGGTTGGTGACGCAAGCGCGTGAAAAAATCATCGATGGCACTTTCTATGCTTGGAAAGAAAAGATGGTCAAAGTATTAGATCAACGTTTGTAAGTTTGAGATGAAAATTATTGATCGCTATATCATTGGAAAATACCTAACCACGTTTGTGTTTACGGTATGTATCTTCTGTTTGGTGATTGTTATTTTCGACTTTTCGGAGAAGGTAGACGATTTTAATAAGAACCGCGCTACGATGACGCAGGTTTTTACGCTTTATTACGCGGTTGGTAGTTTACCTTTTTTCATTAACATGCTCACGCCGCTGCTCAACTTTATTGCAGTGATTTTCTTTACCTCCAAAATGGCTGATCAGACCGAGATTGTCCCTATTCTAAATGGAGGAATGAGTTTTTATCGTATGCTACGCCCATACATGTTTTGCGCAGGCCTTATTTGTGGGATGATATTGCTGTCCAATCTCTACGTGATCCCCTATACCAATAAGGTAAAAGTGGATTTCGAGAATGTGTATGTAAAACCGCAGAAGGTAAGCACCACATCAACCTCTACGCATATGCAACTGGATTCGAATACGTATGTATACATGGGTACATTCGAAACCAAAACAGCGGTAGGATATAATTTCGCCATTGAAAAATTTGACGGCGATGTCCTGACCGAAAAGCTGATGGCAGATCGTATCACGTGGGATTCGGTGGCCAGCAAGTGGTCAATACATAATTATACCGTGCGACATATTGATGGACTTCGCGAGCGCATGGAAGCTGGCGAGCAGCGCGATACCACATTAGATATGCGTCCGAAAGATTTCGAGATTTATGAGAACGTATTTACGACCATGAGTCAGGCTGATCTCAATGAACGTATCTTAAAAGAAGAAACCCGTGGTACGGGTATGATGAATGAATTGTTGCTCGAAAAATATAAGCGCTTTATTAACCCATTTTCTGCTTTTATCCTCACATTGATTGGTGTCTCCTTGTCATCCAAAAAGGTACGTGGTGGTATTGGGGTGAGTCTCGGTGTGGGTATTGGCTTGAGCTGTATTTATGTGGTGTTGGAAAGATTCTCGACCATGTTTTCCGTAAAGGGAGGATTAGATCCTTTGATCTCTGTCCTCATTCCCAATGTGCTATTCCTCGTCTTGAGTATTTATTTGATGATCAAGGCTCCTAAGTAATTTTATTCTCTTTTCTGTTTTTGTTATAATGACTAAATCTGGCGCTAGTCGCAATGTGCTGATTCTACACTTTACCGTGTTGATCTGGGGGTTTACAGGAGTTTTAGGCGAGTTGATCTCGGTGTCTGCCTTACATCTGGTATGGTATCGTGTGCTGATTGCAGCGATCTCCCTGCTTATTTATTTGCTTTGGTGCAAGCAACCGTTAAAAGTGTCGCGAAGCCAATTACTTCAGTTTTTGGGAGTAGGTTTTATTGTGGGGCTGCACTGGGTGCTTTTCTTTCATTCTATCAAGATCTCTACCGTATCCGTCACGCTGGTGAGCCTTTCTTCCGTCACCTTGTTTACGGCAGTACTAGAGCCACTCATTAATCGCAAGCGAATGGAAGTATCGGATGTATTGATTGGGCTGCTGATCATTTTTGGCATTTATCTGATCTTCAAGTTTGAGTTTCAGTATTTCTGGGGTATTGTTTTTGGCCTACTGGCAGCCATCTGTGCAAGCTTCTTCGGGATCTTCAACGCACGTA
>JAAIGF010002696.1_pt1 | contig 11255 bp, 6 predicted proteins | sample 6487441 | NCBI WGS metagenome assembly JAAIGF01 (sample SAMN13974129, study PRJNA590717) | phyllosphere metagenome | biome: pepper field; feature: multiple bacterial spot infested pepper fields; material: pepper leaves; isolation source: leaves from pepper fields | host: Capsicum annuum ...
CTTCCACAATTACGCTTTTGTAATAAACTGTTCTACCGCCTATTGTTTAGTAAAATCGTGATCGCTCAGTGTTTCTAGAAAAGCAATTAAGTCGCTTTTCTCTTGCTCGGTCAATGGAATCCGATTACCGTTTTCTTTCAATATAGGATCTAAGTTATCAGCCGCGACAACTCCTTGATCGAAATAATCCAGCACACCTCTTAAAGTAGCGAACTGTCCGAAGCTACCATAGGGCGCCGTAAAGGCAACATTACGTAAAGAAGGCACACGAAATTTCAGGTAATCATCAGCACGGCCGGTAACGCGGGCTCTTCCTGCTTCTTCCGTACTTGGGTTCACTGGAAACCCTACATTGCGGAACGATTGATCGGTAAATAGTGTAGTGCTATGGCAGCTCGCACATTTTTGCTGAAACAGTTCAAATCCTCTAGCCTCTATTGTGGTGAATGCCTCGCCCTCTTGGCGCATAACTTTGTCGTACTTGCTGTTTGCTGAAATCAAGGTATACTCATACTGGGCAATGCTTTGGTAAATTCGATCCGCCGTAATATTTTCGTCGCCAAAAGCCTTTTTAAATAAGGAACGGTAAACCTCATCTGCACGTAGTTTACCGATAACCTCCACAATAGAAGAATTCATTTCTTCATGCGTGATAATGGGCACCAACACTTGCTTCTCCAATTGCAGCATATTCCCATCCCAGTTGTAAAACGTCATAAAGGCCATATTTTGTACGGGAGGTGTATTGCGGAGCCCCACCCTTCCTTGAATGCCCACGGCTTGTGTATGGTCATCCGCAAAAGCATGTGCGGGCTTATGGCAGCTTGCACAGGAAATGCTGTTGTCTCCACTAAATTTTGGTTCATGAAAGAGACGCTCACCAAGTGCAACGCCATACTGTGTCGGCAAATTGCGAGATACGGCTGCATTAAAGGCAGGAAAACCTTCAGGAATATCCAACTGCAGGACAGGATTATCCAGAACAAAGGACTCTTCTTTGCTACACGCTAGTACGATAAGCAGTAGCGCAAGCACGAAAACAACTTTTTTCAAAACGAAAAATTATATAAATAGTTGGAGATGATCTACCGCCGTCACTACCTGCGGTAGATCATCCCTACTCTTAATTTGTTACCGCCGAAACAGAAAACATGCCGGTCAGGTCATTTGTTCCATTTCCACCTAAATTATCCACATACAACAACATGTTCTTCGCGGTATGTACACTTGGTGTAGCGTTACCGTCGCCTAAGGTTATGGTATTTATTTTACCGCTCAACAGCTTATCGAAATCAGCTTTGATGCTAACTCGCGGTGCACTTTGCCCAACGATGGCATGCGTGGAGAGATCTACAATAACATCGCGGTAAGCATCCACCCCTTGCACATAGCTTGCCGGATCGTCTTTCGTTCCCGCTACTGTGCTCCCTGTATGGATAGACAAAGTTTTGTTATCTGCCCCATAAAACCCTTCGATTTTAGTAAAACGGTAGCCTGTTCCCCACTCCCAGTGCATTTCTGTATCATTTGCTCCTGCAATTCCATAAAATGTCGGGAAGCGCACCTGATCCAAAGTATTTAGCGCCTGAGGTACACCCAATCCAAATTTGATCTGCTTGTATTCTCCCGCTGGAATGTCGCGCAAGACGAAGTCCAACGTCGACTGTTTGGATTGATCGATCACCGCAGCACCCCTATCGAGATCAGCAACGTGATACGGAAATTCAATGCCATCCGCTTTTACCAAACGTATGTTACTGATAACATAACGTAATTCCGAAAAATGGTGCTGCTGTCCCTTTGCCGAGGTGTTCACTGTTGCTTCGGTAGCACTTGCTGCTCCCAGCACTATAGTTTCGTCTTTAAAGGTATTGTCAAAGTGTAACGTAAGATTGTTGGCCACAGGGGCATCACTTTTGCTACACGATATCAGTGCTAAGAAACCTAATCCTAATGTTAAGTAGTTCAATAAATTCTTCATTTTTCTTTGTTTTTGTACTGTAAATATTGCTGTCAAAATTTTAATTAATCCCTTATTCCGCCGCTAAAAAGATAGCTTGAGCGATGTGAATATGTTTCTGCCCATGCGCGGAATATTACCCCAATCGGCATATGTACTATAGTAAGCATCGAAAACATTCTCCGCCCCAACCTGCAGCATAGCCGTGCATGTTGCTATTGAAAAAGTATAATTTGCCGACACATTCCATATGTTGTAGGCTGGTGTTTGATCTTCACCAAACTCGGGGCTGTAGTCCGCGTGTAGGAAATCGCCATTCAGCGAAGTCTGTGCCCCAAATCGTCCCTGTCCATAGTGCAGCGAGGTTTGGTAGCTTAGCGGCCTAATAAAGGGCAGATTTCCGCCATTGTCATCCTGTGCACGGGCATAGGTAAGCACCCCAGTCCAATGCAAGTTTTCTAGGATATTGTAATTCCCCTTTAGGGCAAGGTTGAATAGGCGCGCGTAATCTAGTGATGTATACCCCTTGACGCCTACCGACTGATAGTTCATCGGGCTGCCCATGCTCAAAATTCGTCCGATGATGTAGTGCTCAATATGAAAGTAGTTTGCCTGCAGATCTACGTTAAATCGCTCCTTTTTATACCGAATGCGTGCATTAGCCTCATACGAAACCTCGTTCGCCAAATCGGGATTTCCGATATAATCATAGCGATCAAAACTATTGTAGATATAATAGCCGTAGCCCTCGGACACCGATGGCGCACGATGGCCGTAGCCCAAACCGGCAGAAAGCTGAAAATCAGCAAGCTGACGCTCATAGCGTGCATACACGCTGGGCAACATTCTTGTCTTTTCTTGCAGAGCCCCTGGATGGAATATCCAATTGAACTCTACATACTTCGAACGGTTGTAATTCATGCCCAGCGATCCGCCCAGATGTACCTGACTTTTCTCGGAAATGTCCCAGGTATTGCTCATCGATAGCCCTGCATAGCGCGTGGTCACCCAGGGCCAACTGTAGGCAAACATCGTACGGTTGCTACGATCCTGCGGGTACATACGCATCTCCGCGATGGACAAGTTATCGTAGGCATTAAGCTGTAACTCGGACGAATAGCGTCCATGGCTTAAGGTCAGCTTGCTCAACAAGCCATAGGTGGTGCTCCATCCGGGCATATCCATGTGCACCAAATTCTCCGGACGCGTGGTATCGTCCATGTAATGCTCGATGGCGTTGTAATAGATCTTGGATTCCCAAGCCTTCACCAATCCCTGCTCAAACAATTGTTTGTAGGTTGCCGAAGTAATCAGTGCACGCGAAAGCCAAAGATCCATCGGCAATGCCGGAAAGCCCACATCTTTCGCCCGATCGAAAATGGCATCTACCCGCAAGGAAGACAGATCGCTGGTTTTATAAGCCAATCCGATTGAGCTGTTGAACTTGTTGTACTGCGAATGCCGAACCTCTTGGCCGCTACCATCCACATAATTTTCAGCTTTGCGAAGAGAAAAGCTTCCTTCCGCAACAAATCGTTGATCTGCATAAGCCACATTCCCCAAATTAAAAAACTGCTTATTATTGGCTTCGAAACCTGTCTGATAAGCGCCTGTCCACATCTTGTGTGTTTGGAAAGGCGTATTTTTCCGCTTCAGGTCAATGCCTCCCGCTACAGTTGCCCCATGCATATTGCCAGATTGTCCCGAGCTAATATCTATTGTCGAAAGATTATTGCTTTCCACGTAGGAAGTTATTGGATCCATCTTATCCGTGCAGGCACCGAAGATATGCATGCCATCGATCGTCAGATTGGATCGTTCCGATCCCATATTGTTGAGTAAGGGCTCCCAAGCATAAGCACCACGCTTGATAAAGCTTATATTTTCCGACGACGCCAAAAACTCGTCTACGGAAACCGACATCTTCATGGCGGTCTCCATTTTCCGCTTTGCCATTCTTTCTACACGAACTTCCTGAATATGCCGGGTGCTATCTTTGTCGACCGACTGCACCTGTGCTTGTGTATATGTCCAAGAAATAAACAGCAACAAGCTAATTCCCGTTATCTTCATTTTCATCAAAATAAAATATCGAGATAAAGTTCACTTTTAACACCTTGAACCCCTGGAGTAAAATTATCGGGCACCACGGTGCCCTTTACGATCTTCCCCAATGGATCCGACAGGATAAAGTTTAAGGTCCAGTTTCCGGTCATCGTATAATTCACTATTCCCTGGTACAAGCCATCACTTCGCGCTGTCAAATCTTTGTTGTTAGGCGAGGAATGATTGCCCATGGATGGCTCGGGCATACGTGGATCTAGCTTTAAGGTATACCCTTCTACGGATGCATAAGAAAACTGCGCAGGTTCGGGAAAATTACCCGATGTAGCCGTGCTGGGTTTATCATATCGATAGATACCTGCAACAAGCTCGTTCTCTGCAACATTAGGCTTTTGAGGACCTACCAAGGCAATGACGTAACGCTCACCGTCGTTACCTATGAAGCTGGTCATATTCAAATTTTTATTTGGTTGAGGCATAACAGCAATGGCTTCATCGAGCTGATGTGTGACACCATTAGCGCGGAAACTCATGTACAGTCGCCATTCGCTGCTCGGTCCACTTTCTTGGGTAAAGACCACATAACTTGTATGGTAACCACTATCCGCTTGATGGATCAATTGATAGCCATGTGGCCCTGTGGTATGCTGGCCTTGGGCATCTGTAAAAATGGGAAGGCAGGTTATTTCCTCTGGCTCGACCGCTGCAGCTCCGCGCTGCACCGATACGTGAACTTCATTGTATCCTTTATAGAAAGTACCATTTAAACTAGCAATATGGATGGTATACCCATCTTTCTCAAAACGTGCCGCTTCCTTAAAAGTAAGATGCTCGGTAACGACCGTTTCAATTTCGGCCTCATAATCTGTTTTATCCTTCGTGCAGGATGAGACGACCACACAAAGGGCAGCCGCCATAATCATCAATAGTTTCATGAATGATGTTATTTTTTAATAGGAAGATTTTGCGTGTTGAGCTATTGTTAATCGAGCCTGATCCGTATGGGCAAGAGCCTAAACCTTCTCTGCACCATGCTTATACTTGGCGTAGGCAAGCTAATCCGATAAAGATGTTCGATTAGAAAATAGCGAAGCGCGTTAAGCGTAAGATACTGCACACAGCGGCATCAGCCCAGCGCTATAGCCATGGACCTGCCTCTTATACAGAAATTACGTTAAACCTGTTCGTCGAAACGGGAAATTGGAGGGCGGAATACGGATTGGTTGTGATCAAAGCTGTAGTCAACAGTGTAGGCGGGAAAGAAAGCCGTTTGAAGAGGTTCACTTGGCAAGGACATGGAAAACCTGATGTAGTCTTTGTGCAGGTAAAGCGCATTGCTTTCATACACGAGCATGTTCTTTTTAGCGTCCTTTTTCTCCTGCTCTTTGATCTTTTTCATCAAGATACATTGTCCGTTACAATGTAACTCTGGCCGGCTTTTGTTTATACATTTCGCCAAATACGCCGGCAGGTGCATCTGATATTCCACAGTCATTATACTGCGGTAAAAAGATTGCAATGTCAATGCGATAAGCAAAAAATACGTGCAAAAAGCTTTCAAGATCTGTTTTTGTTAAACGATACGCGACAAAACTAAGAAAAGAATTTTGCAAAAAATACAAAACGAAGGTCAAAAATAAAAATAAGTTAGCGATCTTCAGCCAACGTATAAAAATCCTTTTCGTCAGAAGAGAAGCCACGGCATTTTACGGCTTGTCGTGCTCGTGCATTGCTAATCCCACCATGAGGTAAGCTATTCCATATCAAGGCTCCATTCCCAAACGCTATGGTAATGACCAAGCGATTCCACGTAGCGAATAAAATCTTTGTAAAACGGATGCTCGCCAATGGTACCACTATCCCCCAGTACAATCAACTTTTTCTTGGCTCGGGTCATCGCCACATTCATTCGACGCACATCCTGCAAAAAACCGATCTGCTGTGCTGCATTTGATCGCGTCAAGCTTATGTAGATCACATCTTTCTCTTGCCCTTGGAAGCTATCGATCGTATTGACTTGTATGGCATGAAGGAAAGGTTGGATAGCTTCATCTTGCTGCACCATCTCTTTCAATAGCTGCGTTTGCTTTCGGTAAGGAGCGATAATACCTACACGTGGAAAGTTATCGCTGTCGTAACTATCCTTTAGCTGAGCGAGCGTTTCTAAAAGGTGTCGTTTGAGGAACAATGCTTCTTCAGCATTGCTGACCGCACCATCTTCTTCGTTTTCTTCAAATCCTGCGCCCGCCGTATCGATAAATAAGATTGGTGCATCGTCGCCGTCGAGCGTTCTACCGGAAACCGAGGCTGCCGCTACCAACCTATCCGCATACAAAGTCGAGGAAGGATACTTCATAATTTTCTCGTGCATCCGATATTGCACATCGAGCAAGGACACTCGGTCTGGATGACTGGCCACCAGTTTCTCAAATAGCGTAACAAATAACCCTTCACCCATCTTCTTTACCGACTTTACCGTGGGCGGCAACTGACAATGATCGCCCGCCAAAAGCACCTTATCGGCTTTTAACAGCGGTATCCAGCAAGCCGGTTCCAGCGCCTGTGCCGCTTCATCGATCACCAGCACGGCATACTTTCTATCCCGAATGGTATGATGATTGGCTCCCACCAACGTAGCCGTGATCACTTGAGTTTTGTCTACAATGTCAGCAACGATAAAGTCCTGTATTTTGTCAATTTCCGTTCGTAACTTACGCGCCTCGCCAAATAAGGCTTTCCTTTGTTCGCGCTCCAGCTTGCCAAAATTGCGTTTGTATTTATGAGCCATATCGAGATAAGCACTGGCCTGATTTGTCAACGTTTTCAGTTCTTTTCTGGCGGGGTGTTTTTCGGCTTTGGCATCGAGTGTCAGCGACTGCAGATGATCTGAAACACGCACAGGATTACCGATGCGAACCACCGATATGCCGATGTCGTCCAGTCTTTCTGTCAAGACGTCCACCGCCGTGTTGCTTGGCGCAACCAATAGAATCTGTTTATTGTTCTGCTTTAAGAGCGCTTGAACAGCATGGACGATTGTCGTTGTTTTGCCTGTCCCGGGTGGGCCATGCAGGATGCTCAATGGGCTCGATCCCAATACATGGGCTATCGCCCTATTTTGGCTCACATTTAAATGCTCGTTGTGGTACCGTGCCGTCACCTCCTCCACAGGATCGAAAGACTCTTCCCCCAACAATTGGCGAATATATTTGCCCTGTCGTAAATCAGCATGCAATTCCTTTGCCCGAATAAGCGCGTCGTGCATCTCCCGATAAGCATTTTCATCAAAAAGCAAATCGACACCAAGCTTACCCCGTCGGCTCCAATCGGGCAATTCGTCCAATCGGAATGATATCCGCATGCTATCACTTCCTACGTAAGCTATCAGCCCATGAACCCGATCCGTCTCCGCATCATAATTTGAAAAAAAAGCAACAGGCATCCCAAAACGAAAGCGATGCCCCTCTTCGGGATTGTTCGTTTTTTTAACGGTGATGGTTAAGTAATCGCCTCGCCCCAGCTCACTACTTACCACAGCTACTGGAAACCACGTTACTCCTTGCGCTTTGCGTTCTTGCAAATTACTTTTTCGCAACAACGACTCATGCAAATTACGATCGTGATTTTGCTCTTCATTCAATAAGGCCGTCAGCCCGTCAAAATAATTCATACAGTTTTATACGCATTTAGATATGCGCAAAGTAACGGTTTTTAGGCGATTTTTGTTTCAACAACAGTCCATGCTCGACAATTAAAGATACAAGCATCTGCATGATGCACTTTGATGTTAATATTTCTTTTGCTAAGTAAAGTATTACGCGCAAGTTTAAGTCTATTTTTCAACGTATACTAGCAAAAATAGACTTCAAAAAATTTAGCCATGCTACCCTACGGCACAAAAACACATCGCTTGGCATCACTACTCCTTCGCCAAGGAATTCATATAGCCCTGCGGCGATACGTTGAAATATCGTTGAAAATTCTTATTAAATAAGCTTTGGCTACTGTATCCTACCATCTTCGCTATTTCAGACATCGTAAATTCATTTTGTGCAATCAGTTTTGTTGCTTTTTTCAAGCGCGTTAGATCGATCAATTCTTTCGGCGTGAGGTCGGAGATAGATTTTATCTTTCGGTAAAAAGTAGGTCTGCTCATGTGCATATGATCGGCCAGCTGATCGATGCTTAGCGCGGTATCATCTAGGTTTTTCCGGATGTAGCTATCCAGTTTTTTGAGGAAAGCCTCGTCTGTTTTAGAATGCGCCATAACGCGCACATCCTCGAAGGGAGAACTGGCGAAATGCATTTTAATCTTCAGACGGTTCCCAAGGAGATTGGCAATCTGCAGTTGCAGTAACTCGGGCGAAAAAGGCTTCTGTATATACAGGTCTGCCCCCACCTCGAGCCCTTCAATGTGGGCATCGTAGCTATTCTTGGCCGTGAGGAGAACTACCGGTATATGACAGTAGTCCACATTGGATTTGATCTGCTTGCACAGTTCGAAGCCGTCGATGCCAGGCATCATGATATCCGACACCACCAAATCTATCAACTGTACATCCAAAATTTGCCGCGCATCTTCACCATTTTCCGCGGTATATAGCTCATATAAATCACCAAGCACCTGCGCTAAAAACTCCAGGATATCTTCGTTATCATCGACGATCAGAATTTTGTGTTTCATAGGGCCTATATCTTTTTCCAACTACTCAATTTAAACTCAAACTTTTGGCGCATCGGTAGTGTAAGCTCAAACAGCACCAACTGTTCGTCACTGGGCAATAACCGAAGTGTTCCGTTGTGCAACTCCGTCAATGATTTCGCGAGCGAGAGGCCAATGCCCGTGCCCGGTTGACTGTTGCCACGCATCCTAAAAAAAGGCTCAAATACCTTTTCGCTCATCCCTAGCGGAATACCTTTTCCATCGTTGCATACCAGTACAGTAAACGTCTGTTGTTGTTCATCCGCAACAAACAGGCGAACATGCGCCATGGAAAAGGCATATTTAACCGCGTTAGATAACAAGTTGCTAAAAATTTTTACCAACGCCTCTTTATCTGCAAATGCTTCCAGCGAATCTAGTGGTAAGTCCATGGTCAGGTCGATACCCTTCTTCTCCGCCTCAGGCACAAAATTCATCACCTGCTCCTTTAGCAAGGCCCGGATGTCGGTATGCACAAAATTAAGCCCAAACTGGTCGATCTCCGTCTTCCTAAAATCCAACAATTGGCTGGTTAGCTCTACCAACCGCTTAGCATTCCGTTGCACCATCGCTAGATTCTTTTTTATACTTTCATCTTTCGTACGATTTACCATCAGCTCAATGGGTCCTAAAATCAAAGTAATCGGCGTCTGTATTTCATGGGCAATGTTGGTGAAAAATTCGATCTTAGCACGGTATACATCTTTCTCTTTCTCATGCTCGAAAAGCTTCTGCTTATTTAGGTTTATTCTTTCAAGGTAATGATGATAATAGCGCACGGCAAAAAACACCAACCCTATTGTCAAGAGCACATAAACAGCATAAGCATAGCTCGTTTGCCAGTAGGGCGGTAAGATCTTGATATACAGCTTTCGCTCTTTCCCTATCCAGCTATCCACATTGCATTTAGCCCGCACCGTGAATACGTATTCCCCCGGAGAGAGGTCCGTAAAATAAGCTTTGCGGTTACGACTTAAATACGTGCCCCGACGATCCACGCCTTCCATAAAATACTCATAGCGCGTAACTTCAGGCGAAGCATAGTTTAAAGCGGCAAACTCGATATTAAAGTTATTCTGTAAATAGCTTAATACAATTGTATCCGAGTAGAGTATCGAACGTCGAAGCGGACTATCTTCCATGCCAGGCACCACATCCCTGTTGTTGACCTGAAAACCTGTAATATACGTTGGCGGTGCAGCAACGGTCTTTTCAAAATTGTTCGGGTCAAACACGATCATTCCCTTCACCGATCCGAAATACATCTTCCCTTGTGGATCTTTGTAGGCCGAACTGAAGTTAAACTGATCCGTGATTAAACCGTTGGCTTTCGTATACACTTTGATCTTATCGGTTTTTCGATCCAAACAAATTAATCCTTTCAGCGAACTTATCCACAGCCTACCCGAATCATCTTCCAACATCCGGAACAGCAGGTTGCTGGGCAGCCCACTGGCCACAGTGAACTTTTTCACTATTTTTCCGGCTGGGCTAACCTTCACCAAACCTCCTCCGCCGGTAGTGAACCACATGAAGTGATCTTTATCTTCAAAAATCCCGTGCACAGCAAACTCATCCCGATATTTGCCGTTCACCTTGTCCGCAAAGCGTATATTACCCTTTACGCCCGTCTTGGGATGGTAATAATATGCCCCGCGATTCATGCTCGCAGTCCAAATATTCCCCGCCGCATCTTCACGCACATCAAACACATAGCTGTCTGTAGGAATTTCCTGTACACGTGTTAAGGTCTTTTTTTCTAAGTCAAATCGAAACAATCCCGATCCGCCATAGCCCGTGCCCACCAAGATGGTGCTATCGCGCGTTTGGTAAATGGACAGCACAAAGTCGCTCGCCGGGCCATCTTTCTCACCAACCAGCTTGAAGCGGTCGGTAACCAATCCGCGTTTTACGTCAAACACCTCCATTCCATTGTAGTAAGGGCCAAAGAGCAACTGATTTTTGTACGCCAACAGACCATGTATATTAGCGTAAGGAATAGGCGCTTTTTGATTGGAAGAAAAAAAGTTGGAAAATACACCCGTCGAGAGGTTCATTTTGTTTAAGCCGCCGTCTTCCGTTCCTATCCACAACGCTCCTTTATGATCCGGGCTAAGCTCACGCACCGCACTTCCAGATAAAGAATTTACACCGGCCACGGGATAGTACTTTTTGAAGCGGGCATTGTTGGGCGAATAATAATGCAAGCCACCAAAAAACGTACCTGCCCACATACCTCCTTCCCGGTCTCGGTATACGCTATACACCGCGTTATCAGCCAGTGCATAGGGATCATCGGCATGCTTACGCAAATTCACATACTGCCCCGTTTCCAAGTTGTAGATGTAGATGCCCGATTCTGTCGCCACCCAACATTCCGATTTTGTAGACAAACCGATGTCGCGTACATAAATATCCGTATTATCATGCTCCCGCAGGCGCAATGCGGTAATCTTGCCGGTCGACCGATCATAGCTTTTCAGGCCCTGTTTAAAACAACCTATCAGCACCCTTCCTCCATCCAAAAGC
>JAAIGF010120055.1_pt1 | contig 11243 bp, 14 predicted proteins | sample 6487441 | NCBI WGS metagenome assembly JAAIGF01 (sample SAMN13974129, study PRJNA590717) | phyllosphere metagenome | biome: pepper field; feature: multiple bacterial spot infested pepper fields; material: pepper leaves; isolation source: leaves from pepper fields | host: Capsicum annuum ...
CGAACATGTCGCGCACGCGGCTGGCACCGACACCGACGAACATTTCCACGAAATCCGAACCGGAGATCGCGAAGAACGGCACCTTCGCTTCGCCGGCGATGGCCTTGGCCAGCAGGGTCTTGCCGGTACCCGGCGGGCCGACCATCAGCACGCCGCGCGGAATCTTGCCGCCCAGCTTGGTGAACTTGGACGGGTCGCGCAGGAAATCGACCAGTTCGCCCACTTCCTCCTTGGCCTCGTCGCAGCCGGCGACGTCAGCGAAGGTGACCTTGATCTGGTCTTCACCCTGCAGCTTGGCCCGCGACTTGCCGAAGGACATCGCGCCCTTCGCGCCGCCACCACCGCTCTGCATCTGCCGCATGATGAATATCCAGAAGCCGATGATCAGGATGACCGGCAGGAAATTCATCAGGATGGCACCCAGCGAAATGCCGCTGGACGGCTCCTGCTGGACGATTTCCACGTTCTTGCCGCGCAGCACGTTGATCAGGTCGCGATCGAACGGCGCGGTGATGGTGGAGGTCTGGCCGCTGCGCGTGGTGTAGGTGATCTCATTGGTGCCGCCGCGCATTTCGCCGCTGAAGGTCACCTTCTGCACCGCACCGCTGTCCACCTGGTCCAGGAACTGCGAATACGTCGCGCCCTGTGCCCCGGCGCCGCTGGTCTTCGGCGAGAAACTCTGGAAAACCACCATCAGCACGACGGCAACGACCACCCATAGCAGGAGGTTCTTGGTCAAGTCGTTCATCCTCATTGGCTCCGGTGTTCCTCTTGTGCGGGTGGTGCGGGGGATTCAGGCATGCCTGGCGAGCTTACTTCATCACGGCGCGTTTGCCCTGGCCGAGTGCATAGACCTCGGGCGAACGCTTGCGCGAGGCTTCCGGCTTGCGGATGGAGACCTTGTCGTACCGGCGGCGCAGTTCGCGCACGTAGTCGTCAAAACCCACACCCTGGAAGAGCTTGATCAGGAACGCCCCACCCGTCTTCAGGTGGTTGTCGGCAAAATCCATGGCCAGCTCCGCCAGGTGCATCATCCGCGGCTGGTCCACCGCGTCCATGCCACTTTTATTGGGGGCCATATCGGACAGTACAAGGTCTACCGGCAGGCCGCCGAGCATTGCTTCGAACTCAGATAGGACGGCCTCTTCCCTGAAGTCTCCGTGAAGGAAGTCGACGCCGGCCAGTGCCGGCATCTCCAGGATGTCCAGTGCGAAGACGCGGCCGGTGTCTCCCATCTGCCGGCGCACCTGCTGCGACCAGCCGCCCGGGGCGGCGCCGAGGTCGACCACCACCATGTTCGGCTTCAGCAGGCGGTCACGTTCCAGCAGCTCTTCCAGCTTGTAGGCCGCGCGCGAGCGCATGCCTTCGGCCTGCGCCTTCTTCACGAAGGGGTCGGAGAAATGTTCTTTCAGCCAGCGCTGGCTGCTCTTGCTGCGGGACGCCATTGAGGATTACGGGCAGAGGGGGTGGCCATGATACCCTGCTGGCCCCAAGTCACCGCGCTTTCCTGCATGTCCATTGCTCTCACCGCCTCCCAGACCCGTTTCCTGCGCGGCCAAGCCCACGACCTCAAGGCCCTGCTGCAGATCGGCGGCAAGGGAGTGACTCCGGCCTTCCTGGCCGAGCTGGAAGAGGTGCTGGAACGTCACGAACTGATCAAGGTGAAGGTGGCGGCCGAAGACCGCGAGGCGCGCGAGGCCATGGTCTCCGAACTGGTGAAGGCCACCGGTGCGGCCCTGGTACAGCGTATCGGCCATGTGGCCGTGCTGTACCGCCCAAGCCGCGAACAGCGTCAGATCGTGCTGCCGCGCTCCTGACACGCCCTGCCCTGCCATGCAGCTGAGCCAGGAAATCCCCGATTACGCGTTCACCCTGCGCAGCGCCGATGGGCACTGGGCGCGGGTGAACGACCGCGAGATGACACGCAGCTTCATCGTCACCCCGCAGACGCTGGTGGAGGAATGGCCGGTCCGTTCCGCTACGGAGCTGCAGCTGCAGCACCTGGAAAGCATCCTGGCGCTGGAGCCCGCGCTGATCGTACTCGGCACCGGCACGGCGCAGATCTTCCCGCCGCCGCAGCTGATGGCCGCCTGCCTGTCGCGCGGCATTGGGCTTGAGGTGATGAACAATCCCGCCGCAGCGCGTACGTTCAACATCCTCGCCGGCGAGGGGCGCCGGGTCGCTGCAGCGTTCATCCTGGAAGAATGATGGGATGGGGCCGGGCCCTGCCCGGCTGAGAGAATGGCAGTTGCCGGCCCGAGGCCGGCACTAGCGCGCTGGCAGATACTGCTGCGGGTCCACCGGCTTGCCGTTGTAGCGGATCTCGAAATGCAGCATGTCGCGGTTCGCGCCGGTACGGCCCATTTCGGCGATCTGCTGGCCGGCCTTCACTGTCTGGCCTTCGTTCACCAGCCGCTTGCGGTTGTGGCCATACGCCGAAAGCCATTGTTCGTTGTGCTTGACGATGATCAGTTCGCCATAGCCCACCAGGCCCGCGCCGGAATACACCACCACGCCATCAGCGGCGGCCTTCACCGCCTGGCCGCTGGTACCGGCAATGTCCACGCCCTGCTTGGTGGTCTCACCGGCCACGAAGCGGCCGACCACCGCACCATCGGCCGGCCAGCGCCAGCTGATGTTGCTGCGTACGATTGCCGCCGGCGCTGCCGGGGTCGAACCGGTCGCGCGCGGGGCGGTCACCACGGTCGTCGGCACGCGGCTGCCACCGGCGCCCTGCGGATACAGGCGGATGGTCTGCCCCGGATAGATCGTGGAGGGGTTGGACAGGTTGTTCCAGGCAATCAGATCTGCCGGGGTGATGTTGTGGATCCGCGCCAGGGCATAGATGGTGTCGCCCTTCTGCACCCGCACCGCCTTGCCCGGCTGCGCGATGGACGTCTTCGGCGTAGTGGAAACACCACTACCGCCGCTGCCCGAAGGACGCACCACCGTGGCGGTCCCACACGCAGCCAGCGCCGATACCACCAGCGCCAGCGCGCCTACACGCGCTCCCCTGCTCAAACACTGTGCACTCATGCGAACTTCGACCTCCATACAAGCCAGGCGACCAGCAGCACCACCAATGCGGTAGCGATCCAACCCAGCGGTTCAATCCAGCGCCTCAGCACGGCTTCCGCACGCGGTCCGCCGACACGGATGACCGCAGCCAGCACGTAGACACGCTTGCCACGACCGATCAGCATGCTCAGCAGATACTGCGGCATCGGTACACCGACGATACCCGATGCCCACGTGAAGACCTTCATCGGGATCGGCATGAAGCCGCCCAGCACCAGGAACGTGAATACCGCCCACGGCGATTCCGCCATTTTTTCCTGGACCACCGCGATGCCTCTTTCGATACCCGGCAGCATGCCCATGGCGTCCAGCAGCGGCTTGACCGCCTCGAAGGCGAAATGGCCCAGGGCGTAGCCCACCACCGCGCCCACCATCGATCCCGACAGGCTCAGGGTGGCGAACCACCAGCCACGCCGCGGCTGCGCCACGCACATCGGTACGAGCATCACTTCGGGCATCACCGGAAAGATGATCGCCTCGATGAAACTCAGCACGGTCAGGTACGTCGGTGCCCGCTCATGGTTGGCCCACTTCAATGCCCGCTCGTAAAGCGGCCCGAAAATCTTCATGAATGCCCTGTTCCTTGGATATCAGTCCAGCATGCCAGACAGCAGCGGCACGAAGGTGACCGGCGCCAGCACACGTTGTTCAATGCGTCCGTCGGCAAGACGGTCCAGCTGTACCAGCGACTGCCCGCCCGGCCCACCCACAGGGGCGACCAGGCGGCCGCCGGTGGCCAGTTGATCGATGAGCGCATCCACCAGCGCCGGAGCGGCGGCGGTGACGACGATGGCGTCGTAGGGGCCGTGCTCGGGCCAGCCGACGCGGCCATCGTCGTGCTTGGTGCGGATGTTCATGCCCAGCGAGCGGAAGCGCTTGCGCGCCTGCCGCAACAGATCGCCGATCCGCTCCACCGTGAACACCTCAAGCCCCAGCGCGCCCAGCACCGCAGCCTGGTAGCCCGAGCCGGTGCCGACTTCCAGCACGGTCTTCGGTGCGATCTGCAGCAATGCCTCGGTCATCCGCGCCACCACCCACGGCTGCGAAATGGTCTGCCCATGGCCGATCGGCAGCGCCGTATCCTCATAGGCGCGCGAAGCCAGCGCCTCGTCGATGAACAGGTGGCGAGGGACGACGCGGATGGCGTTGAGGGTGGCCTCGTCGGCAATGCCGGCTTCGCGCAGGCGGTCCACAAGGCGGTCACGCACGCGCTGGGAGGTCATGCCGATGCCGATGGCTTCCGGTTGCAGTCGCAGGCGCGGGCTCATGCCGGCTGGCCCAGCGCGGCGGTAAGGCCCCCGACCCAGCTGGCCACTTTCTCAAGTGCCTGATAGCGGGTCAGGTCGACCTGGATGGGCGTGATGGAAATGAAGCCGGTGCGCACGGCATGGAAATCCGTACCGGGACCGCAATCCTGCTCGCGTCCGGCCGGCCCGATCCAGTAAACCGGATTGCCGCGCGGATCCTTCTGCGCCACACAGCCTTCGGCACGATGGCGGTTGCCCAGGCGCGTCACTTCAAAACCCTTGACCTCGCTCCAGGGCAGGTCCGGGACGTTCACGTTGAGGATGGTGTCGGCCGGCAGTGGATCGGCCTTCAGGCGGGCGACGATCTCCACCGCCGCGCGCGCGGCGGTCTCGAAATGCTGCGGTTGATGGTTGCGGGCGGCCAGCGAGACGGCCACTGCGGGCAGGCCGAGGTGCCGCCCTTCCATCGCCGCCGATACGGTGCCGGAATAGATCACATCGTCGCCCAGGTTGGCCACGTTGTTGATGCCGGACACGACGATGTCCGGCTCGTGTTCCAGCAGCCCGGTCAGCGCCAGGTGTACGCAGTCGGTCGGCGTACCCGCGACGGAGATCGTGTCCTGGTCCAGGCGCTTGACGCGGATGGGCACATCCAGGGTGAGCGAGTTGCTGGCACCGGAGCGATCGCGGTCCGGCGCGGCGACGGTGACTTCGTGTCCGGCCTGCCGCAGTACGCTGGCCAGCATGATGATGCCCGGAGCGTCGACGCCGTCATCGTTGCTGACCAGAATCCGCATCTGCGTTTCAACCGCTTGATTGTTCAAGACTTCGTTTTCCATCATCCGCCAACAGGAGCGTAGTGGCGCGCTCCCCCGGACAGCAGCGGCGACCACGCGGGTGCGTTCGCTATTGTGCCGCAACCCGGCGGCAGGGCCTACCCTGCCATGGGTCATTGGCGCCACGAAGCGATGCATCGGGCCATGCGTTAACCTGTAGGCATGTCGCATCCGCATGACGAAGATCCTGCCGAACTGTTCCGCTCGGCCATCGGTGAGGTGACCCCGCTGCGCAAGGCCAGCGGGCCGGCGCCGGCTGCGCCCAAGCCACGCCCGCGCGCGCGGATGGCCGAACGCGACGAACAGGATGCAGCCAGTGAATTCGCCCGCCTGCTGCACGACAGCGCGCCACTGGATGCTGGTGATGCGCTCAGTTACCGACGCGACAACCTGCCACCGCGGATGTTCCAGCGGCTGAAGAAGGGCCAGTATTCCGTTCAGGACGAACTGGACCTGCACGGCGCCACCGCCGCGCAGGCCGAGCAGCTGGTGCGCCAGTTCCTGCTGGAGGCGCACGCGCATGAACACGGTTGCGTGCGCATCATCCATGGCAAGGGGCGGCAATCCGACGGCGGTGCGCCGGTGCTGAAGAATCTGGTGGACCGCCTGCTGCGACTGCGCAACGACATCCTCGCCTTCCATTCAGCCCCGTCCGGCCAGGGCGGCACCGGTGCCGTCCTGGTCCTGCTGGCCCGCTGAAAAAGGGGGACGGAGGTGGTTAATTGCAATTAACCACCTCCGTCCCCTTTTTTCTCAGGTGGTGGGGCCGAGTTCGTGGAGGACGGCGGTGGCGTAGCAACCCGGCGGCAGCGCGAAGGACAGTTCCAGCGAAGTGGTGTCCAGCCACTGATGCTGCATCAGTGCCGGGCGCAGGCGCAGCGCACGCCGTTCCTGCTTCAGGCCGGCTTCCTGCAGACCCGCGCGCAGCGCCATCGATTCCTCATCGGCCAGTGCGTCCTGTTCCAGCCTCAGTGCGGCGCCGGCGCTGCGCAGTTCGCCTGCGCCCCACAACGGCCCACTGGGATGGATGTCGAAGCGTGCCAACCGTTCGGCCAGCGCATCGCTCCACGGTTCGGGACCGAACACGCTGCGGCTGCCATCCAGCATCCACACCTCGCCGTCCAGCGGCTGGTCCCAGCAGCCCTGCTCCACGCGCGCGGCCAGCACCCGGTTGAACAGCGCCGAGCGGGCGGCCGACAGCAGCAGCGAGCGCTGGTCCTTGCGCATGCGGCGGCCGCCGAACATCGCCAGTGCCGCCGGCGCGTTGCCGCCATCGCGACCAAAACGCTGTTCACCAAACCAGTTGGGCAGGCCACGAGCGGCGATCTGCCGCAGCCGCTCATCCACTGCCGCTGCATCGGCATCCACCTCACGCAGCACCAGCCTGAAGCGGTTGCCGGCCAGCGCACCGCGCTGCAGCTTGCGGTTGTGCCAGGTGGAGGACACCACCTGCATTTCATCGTCATCCAGCAATGCCACATCCGGCGCGCTCCGCTTGGGCAGGTGCACGCTGAAGCGCTGGGTGGTCACGGCGTGGCGGTCCTTCATGCCGGCGTAGCTGACCGCCATTTCAGGCAGGCCCGCCCACTGCGCCAGTCGCCTGGCGACGTGCAGCGTATTCGCGTCGCGTTTGCGTATATCCAGCAGCAGGTGCTCGCCTTCGCCGGTGGCTTCGAAGGCAGGCAGTTCGTCGACCTGGAAATCTTCCGGCGTGGAACGGATGCGCGCCTGTTCCCAGAGCGGCGCACCGAACGCCAGTGGCAACGGAATCATGCCGCCACCAGCAGCACGGCAGCCTGTGCGGCGATGCCTTCCCCGCGCCCGGTGAAGCCCAGCTTCTCCGACGTGGTCGCCTTCACGCTCACCGCGTCCAGCGGCACCTGCAACAGCGCGGCGATGCGTTCACGCATCGCCACTGCATGCGGCCCCACCTTCGGGCGTTCGCAGATCACGGTGATGTCGGTGTTGCCGACCCGCCAGCCCCGCGCGCGCAGCAAGGCATCGCAGTGACGCACGAAATCGCTGCTGTCAGCCCCCTTCCAGCGGTCGTCGCTGGGCGGGAAATGCTGGCCGATATCGCCCAGTGCCAGCGCTCCGAGCATGGCATCGCACAGGGCATGGAGGATCACATCGCCATCACTGTGGGCCAGGACGCCGGCGGTGTGGGGCACACGGACGCCACCCAGCATGATGTGGTCGCCTTCACCGAAGGCATGGACGTCGTAACCCTGGCCGATGCGGACAGGGGGAAACGGATGGGTGCTCATGGAAACGGCCTTTACAGGTGCAGGGCCACGCGCGGCATGACTCAGCCGGCGCGGCGGGAAAGTACGAATTCGAAACGGTCCAGGTCGGCGGGCGTGGTGACCTTGAAGTTGTCCTCGCTGCCTTCCACCAGCAGCGGGCGCTGTCCCTGCCGTTCCATGGCCATCGCATCGTCGGTGACCTCGATGCCGGCCGCAGCGGCATCGGCCAGCGCGCGGGCGAGCTGGTGGCGGCGGAACAACTGTGGTGTCAGCGCGCGCCACAGGCGTTCGCGCGGCTCGGTACCGTCGATGCCACCATCGTCGCCGGCACGCTTGAGGGTATCGCGCACCGGTGCCGCCAGGATCGCGCCGACCGGATCGACGCGACCGACTTCCAGCAGCCGCCCAAGATCGGCAGTGGAAAGATTCGGGCGAGCGGCATCGTGCACCAGCACGAAATCATCGGCCCGCACCGACGCCGGTAGCGCCTGCAGCCCGGCCAGCACCGAAGCGGCACGCGTTGCGCCGCCGATGCAGGTCAGCACGGGCTTGCCGGCCCATTCGCTCCAGCCCGGCCAGTCAGCATCATCCTGACTGATCGCCACCATGGCTCCGGCAATCGCCGGATGCGCCAACATTGCATCCAGGGTATGCGCCAGCAGCATCCGCCCGCCCGCCAGCAGGTACTGCTTCGGCAACGGCGCGCCGAAACGCGTGCCGCGGCCTGCGGCGGGAACCACCACCCAGATCGCCGTACTCATGGAACGTCCGCCGCATGGTCGATCGTCGCAGGCGTGCTGGACGGCGCACGGACCGGCGCTACCGGCGCATCCTCCACGACACGGTAGAACTTCTCGCCGGGCTTGATCATGCCCAGTTCGCTGCGCGCACGCTCTTCGATGGCGGCCTGCCCTTCCTTCAGGTCCTGCACTTCCGCCGCCAGCGCATCGTTGCGCTGCTGCAGACCGTCGTTGTCGCGCTTCTGGTGTTCGACCTGGGCTTCCAGGGTCATCACTTCCCCCGAGTTGCCCGGGCCGAACCAGAAGCGGTACTGCAGCCATGCCAGCAGCACGGCCAGCACCAGCAGCAGCCACCGCCAGTTGCGCATGGGGATCAGCGCTTCAGCGAAACGAACGCGTCACGGCCGGCGTAACGCGCGCTGGCGCCGAGAGCTTCCTCGATGCGCAGCAGCTGGTTGTACTTGGCCACGCGGTCGCTGCGGCACAGCGAGCCGGTCTTGATCTGGGTGGCGCTGGTGGCCACGGCGATGTCGGCGATGGTGGTGTCTTCGGTTTCGCCGGAACGGTGCGACACGATCGCCGCATACTTCGCGCGATCGGCCATGGCGATGGCCTCCAGGGTTTCACTCAGCGTGCCGATCTGGTTGACCTTGATCAGGATGGCATTGGCGGTGCCCGAATCGATGCCTTCCTGGAAGATGCGCGGATTGGTCACGAACAGGTCATCGCCCACCAGCTGCACCTTGTTGCCGATACGCTCGGTGAGCAGCTTCCAGCCGGCCCAGTCATCCTCGGCCAGGCCGTCCTCGATGGTGATGATCGGGTACTGCCCGCTCCAGTCGGCCAGGAAATCGACGAACTGTTCGGAAGTCAGGCGCTTGTTCTCGCCGACCAGGTTGTACTTGCCGTTGTCGAAGAACTCGCTGGAGGCCACGTCCAGGCCCAGCAGGACATCCTCGCCGGCGGTGTAACCGGCCTTGCCGATCGCTTCAAGGATGGTGTCCAGCGCTTCGACGTTGCTGCGGAAATCCGGTGCGAAACCGCCCTCATCGCCCACCGCCGTGCTCAGGCCATGGCCCTTCAGCACCGACTTCAGCGAATGGAAGATTTCGGTACCGGCACGCAGGCTCTCGGAGAACGAAGTGAAGCCGACCGGCAGCACCATGAACTCCTGGAAGTCCACGTTGTTGTCCGCGTGCGCACCGCCGTTGATGATGTTCATCATCGGCACCGGCAGCGACGGGGTCACGCCGGTCTTGCCGGCCAGGTACTGCCACAGCGCCTGCTTGCTGGAGGCAGCGGCGGCATGCGCAGCAGCCATGGAAACGCCCAGCAGCGCGTTGGCGCCCAGGCGACCCTTGTTGTCGGTGCCATCCAGATCGATCAGGCGACGGTCCAGCCCGGCCTGGTCGGCGGCATCGAAGCCCTTCAGGGCGTCGGCGATGGTGCCGTTGACGTTGCCGATGGCCTTGTTCACGCCCTTGCCGAGATAACGGGTCTTGTCGCCATCGCGCAGCTCGACCGCCTCCTTGGTGCCGGTCGAGGCGCCGGAAGGCACGGCGGCGCGACCAAACGAACCGTCCTCCAGGGTGACTTCGGCTTCCAGCGTGGGATTGCCACGGCTGTCGAGGATTTCACGGGCATGGATGCTGCGGATCGTACTCATGGTCGGGCCGGGTACCTGTAGGAGTGAGGGAGGCGACAAAAAAACAGATGCCGCGTGATTATCCCTGCACGTCGGCCAGAAGCCAAATGATCCGCATCCGCACCCCGGCACCGCCTCCAGACCCGGCCGCTGTGCGGACCGGACCGGCGCGGATGCCGGCGCCGGCACCGCTCAGGCGAAGCGCGAGAAGCCGTGCTTCTTGGTCACCGCGTCCAGTTCCATCAGGGTTTCCAGCAATTCCTCCATGCGGTCCAGCGGCCACGCATTAGGGCCATCGGACAGCGCCTTGGAGGGATCCGGATGGGTTTCGGCAAACAGGCCCGAAACGCCCACCGCCACCGCCGCGCGGGACAGCACCGGGACGAACTCGCGCTGCCCGCCTGAACTGGTGCCCTGCCCGCCCGGCAACTGCACCGAATGGGTGGCATCGAATACCACCGGGCATCCGGTGTCACGCATCACCGACAGCGAGCGCATGTCGCTGACCAGATTGTTGTAACCGAAACTGGCGCCACGTTCGCAGACCATGATCTGCTCATTGCCGGTCGCCTTGGCCTTCTCCACCACCGGCTTCATGTCCCACGGCGAAAGGAACTGGCCCTTCTTGATGTTCACCGGCTTGCCGGCCGCGCATACCCTGGTGATGAAGTCGGTCTGGCGGACCAGGAACGCCGGGGTCTGCAGTACATCCACCACCGAGGCCACTTCGTCCATCGGCGTGTATTCATGCACGTCGGTCAGCACCGGCACGCCAATCTGCTTCTTCACTTCAGCCAGCACCTTCAGGCCCTCTTCCATGCCCGGGCCGCGGAAGGCGGTACCGGAGGTACGGTTGGCCTTGTCGAAGCTGGACTTGAAGATGAAGTTGACACCCAGCCGGCTGGTGAGTTCCTTCAAGCGACCGGCCACGTCCAGCTGCAGCTGCATCGACTCGATCACGCAGGGGCCGGCGATCAGGAACAGGGGCTGGTCCAGCCCAACCTCGAATCCACACAGTTTCATGGCATTTCCTTGTTGTCCGCGGCGCCGTCCAACGACGGCACGCGATGGGAGATGAAGTGTGCCAGAGCGGGACGCCGGGCGTCCCGTGGCAGTCAGGCGCCGGTGGCGTCCGACAAGGGGGCACCGGCCCTGCGCTCGCGCGCGGCACGGATGAAACCGATGAACAGCGGATGGCCTTCGCGCGGCGTGGACAGGAACTCCGGATGCGCCTGGCAGGCCAGGAACCAGGGATGGGTGTCGCGCGGCAGCTCCACCACTTCCACCAGGGTGTCGTCCATCGACTTGCCGGAAATCACCAGGCCGGCGTCCTCCAGCTGCGTGCGGTAGCGGTTGTTGAACTCGTAACGATGGCGATGCCGCTCGGCCACTACGTCCTTGCCATACAAGGCATGGGCCAGCGTGCCCGGCTTCAGGCGCTGCTCCTGCAG
>JAAIGF010166615.1_pt1 | contig 11243 bp, 13 predicted proteins | sample 6487441 | NCBI WGS metagenome assembly JAAIGF01 (sample SAMN13974129, study PRJNA590717) | phyllosphere metagenome | biome: pepper field; feature: multiple bacterial spot infested pepper fields; material: pepper leaves; isolation source: leaves from pepper fields | host: Capsicum annuum ...
ACCTGGTTGTCGCTGTACCAGCCGCTGTCGTTGCCGGCGGGCACAGCAGCCGTGTCGGGGATGTCGGCAGCCAGCAGCGGTCCGTCAGCGCGCAGGCGCGCCAGCACGTCGGCCCGGAACGCGCTGTTGGCCTCGAGCCACGCCGCGGTGCTCTCGCGCACAGGACGCATCCGCATCCGCACGCGCATCGCGGGCAGCATGCTCGCGGGGTGGAACGATCCGGCGTACTCGAAGAGGTGTCGGTCGTCTTCGACGGCCTTCGTCAGCTGCCCCGGCTCATATCCCCAGCCGATCCTCGCCCACGGGATGGCCTGCTCGCTGGGCGCGATGACGGCCGTCGGGTCGATCTTGATGGCGCCGATCTGCTCGGCCACCTCGACGACGTCGCCGGGACGGTCTGCCTCGAGCAGCTGCGCCCGCACGATGACGCGGCGCGCCTGCTCGCGCGTGAGCCGATGCGGTTCCATGCGATGACGCTACCGCCGACCCCCGACCGCGACGCTCAGAAGCGGGCGACCCACTCGGGAACGGTCGCCGTCGCCGGGCCGAGCAGGACGTCGTCGAACAGGCGAAGGTCCTCGTAGGCCTCGAGGTTCAGCAGAGCGGTGCGGGCCCCGGCTTCCGCCGCCACCGCGACGAGGGATGCCGCGGGCGTGACCGCCCCCGACGTCCCGATCACCCAGAACTGCTCGCACAGCGCCACCGCGTCGAAGATGTCGTCGAGCCCATATACCGCCTCACCGAACCAGACCACGTCGGGGCGGAGCGCTCGGGCTCCGCACACGGGGCAGGGCGGCCCGTCGGCGAGGTCGCCGTGCCACCGCATCCGCTCTCCGCACGCCTCGCAGAGCGCCGACTCGAGCTCGCCGTGGATGTGGCTGACGCGCACCGACCCGGCACGCTCGTGCAGATCGTCGATGTTCTGCGTGACGATGAGCACATCGCCCGGGCGCCGTGCTTCGAGGTCGGCGAGCGCGATATGCGCCGCATTGGGCTCCGCGGCGGCCGCCGCGCGACGACGCTCGTCGTAGAACGCGTGGACGAGAGCCGGGTCGGCCGCATAGCCCTCGGGAGTCGCGACATCCTCGATGCGGTGGTCCTCCCAGAGTCCGTCGGCGGCGCGGAACGTACGGATGCCCGACTCGGCGGAGATGCCGGCCCCCGTGAGGACGACGATTCGCGCCACCGTCAGCGCCGCGCCGTCAGGTCGGGGGCGAGAGCCTCGCGCTCGTCGAAGACGAAGCACTCTCCGTTCCAGTGCGCACCGCCCGCGTGCTCGAAGTAGCCGAGGATCCCGCCCTCGAGCTGGTAGGCGTCGACCCCCTCCTCGCGCAGGACGATCGCCGCCTTCTCGCAGCGAATACCTCCCGTGCAGAAGCTGACGACCGTCTTATCGGCGAGCTGGTCGCGATGCGCGGCCGCAGCATCCGGGAACTGGGTGAACCGTTCGATCCGCCAGTCGACGGCGCCCGCGAAGGTGCCGTAGTCGACCTCGAACGCGTTGCGGGTGTCGAGCAGCACGATCTCGCGGCCGGTGTCGTCGTGGCCCTGGTCGAGCCAGCGCCGTAGGTCGTCGGGCGACACGCTGGGCGCGCGTTCGGCGGCGGGGCGGATCGCGGGGCGGTCCATGCGGATGATCTCGCGCTTGACCTTCACGAGCATCCGGCCGAACGGCTGTTCGTCGGACCAGCTCTCCTTGGCCGTCAGCGCTGCGAAGCGCTCGTCGGCGCACAGGTCGTCGAGGAAGCCTCGGACATCGCTCTCCGGACCGGCGAGGAACAGGTTGATCCCCTCCTCGGCCAGCAGGATCGTGCCCTTGAGCCCCGCGCCCACGGCACGCTCGCGCAGCACCTCGCGCAGTTCGGCGGGGTCGGCGATGTGCGTGAAGAGATACGCCGAGACGTTGAGAACGGATGCCACGCCTCCAGCCTACGAAACGCGCGGCCGCACACGGATCGGGCGCAGTTCCCGATCTTCGCCGCAGAAGAATCTGCGCGCGATGCCGAGAACTGCGCCCGAAGCCGAAGCCGGAACGGCCCGAGGGGGGTCAGTTCACCTCGGAGGGGTGGGCGCTCACGCGGCCCGAGCCGTCGCCCGGGTCGAGCGCCGAGATCGCGTCGACCTGCGCCGTGGTGAGCTCGAAGTCGAACAGCGATGCGTTCTCGACCATGCGCTCGCGGCTGACCGTCTTGGGGAAGACGATGAAGCCACGCTGCAGGTGCCAGCGCAGCACGACCTGAGCCGGGCTCTTGCCGTGCGCGGCGGCTGCCTCGGCGACGGGCTCGGCGCCGAACAGGTCGTACTTGCCCTGACCGAGCGGACCCCACGACTCGATGCGCACGCCCTTGTCGGTCGCCCAGTCGACGACCTCCTTCTGCTGGTAGGCCGGGTGCAGCTCGATCTGGTTCACAGCGGGGAGCACGCCGGTCTCGGCGTGGATCTTCTCGAGGTGCTCGACGAGGTGGTTCGAGACGCCGATCGAGCGGGTGTGGCCCGCGTCGCGCAGCTCGATGAGCTTCTGCCACGCATTGACGTAGTTGCCGTTGGCGGGAGCCGGCCAGTGCACGAGGTACAGGTCGACGTGATCGAGTCCGAGCTTCTCGAGGCTCTCCGAGAGGGCCTTGCGGGGCTCGTCCCCGCCCTGACGGTCGTTCCAGAGCTTCGTGGTGATGAACAGCTCGTCACGCGGGATGCCGCTGGCCGCGATGGCCCGGCCGACGCCCTCCTCGTTGCCGTAGATCGCAGCGGTGTCGATGTGGCGGTAGCCCGCCTCGAAGGCCTCGGAGACGAGACGCTCGGTCTCGGCCGGGTCGACCTTGAAGACGCCGTAGCCGAGCTGCGGGATCTCGAAGCCGGAGTTGAGGGACACGTTCGGAACGTGGATCTGATCTGCCATGCCTCCACCCTACGAGCGTGCTCCGACTGCGTCGTCGGGATTGACGCGGGGCGCCCCGAGGGGCAAGGAGGTACTCAGCCCGCGAGCGCGTGCAGCGCATCGCCGGTGAGGCGCTGCGTCGTCCACTCCGACATCGGCTCGGCACCGATCGAGCGGTAGAACGCGATAGAGGGGGCGTTCCAGTCGAGGACGGTCCACTCGAGCCGCGAGTATCCGCGCTCGACGCAGACTTCGGCGAGCGACGCGATCAGCGCCTTGCCGTAGCCGCTGCCCCGCTGCGATTCGTCGACGAAGAGGTCTTCGAGCCAGATGCCGTGGCGCCCCGTCCAGGTCGAATAGGTGAGGAACCAGATCGCGATCCCCACGATGTCGCCCTCGCGCTCGACCACGTGGCAGAAGGCGCGAGGCTCTGTCCCGAACAGCGTCTCGGTCAGCATCTCGGCGGTGTTCTCGACGGCATCCGGCTCACGCTCGTAGACGGCGAGCGCGCGGATGCAGGCCAGGATGCCGGTCTCGTCACCGGGGCGGGCGGCGCGCAGCACGGCGCCGCCAGGAAGGTCGCGCGGGGTCATCCCGTCAGCGTATCGAGGGCGTCAGCCGACGAGCGGACCGCCGTGCCGCCAGTACCCGAGGAACGAGATGCGCTCCTTCGGGATGCCGACCTCGGTGGTGAGGAAGCGACGGATGCCGGTGACGACGCCCGATTCGCCGGCGAGCCACACCGCGAACCCCGGATCGGCGGCCGCGGTGGCGCCGTGTGTTTCGGCCCACGACCGCACAGCGAGGGCGAGGCCGTCGTCGCCGGCGCGGTGCTCGACACGCGTCACGAGCGCGCGATCGGCGAGCGCGTCGGTGACGAGGTCGTCGGCGGCGTCCGCCACGCCCGCGATCACGTGCGGCTGCGTCTCCTCGGGCAGCGAGTCGACGATGTTCCGCAGGGCGGGGAAGGCCGTCTCGTCGCCCACGAGGAGGAACCGGCTCGCCTCGCCGGGCGTCCAGTGGATGCCGTATCCCGTCCACCCCATCCGCACGTCGGGTCCCGTGATGACGAGGGGGTCGCCGGGTCGGGCGGCCAGGGCCCATGCCGAGGCGGGCCCGATGGGCTCGTGCAGGAAGAAGTCGACGTCGATCTCCCGCTGGGCGACGCGGATCGCCGACGGCGTATAGGTGCGCAGCACGTTGCGGTCGTCCTCGTCGAGCGCCTTCCACCGCGCATACCAGTCGGAGGGGTGCGGGGTCGGCTCGTCGAGCAGGCCGAACTCGGCGAGGCCCGGGTGCGGGCGCCCCGACATCGGCAACACGATCTTGATGCGCTGGTCGAGTCCCCACGGTGCGAAGTTCGCCAGTGCCTCGCCGCGAAGGGTGATGCGGATGAAGCCGGGGCTGAGCCGGGCCACGGCGGCGACCTCGACGACGAAGGCACTGTAGGCCCAGGGACGCTCGCCGCTCACGGCGTCTCCTCCCCCGTCACAGCCCCGGGCCGACGTGCGCGGAGCGGCACGACGAGCGGACCGCCCGTGACCGGATCGTCGACGACGATGTTCGCGAGGCCGAAGACCTCCTCCACCCGCTGGCTCGTGATCACCTCCGCCGGTGGTCCCTCCGCGAGGATGCGCCCGTCGCGCATCGCGACGATGCGGCTCGCATACCGGGCGGCATGGTTCAGATCGTGGAGCACCGCGACGATCGTCCGGCCCCGCTCGTTCAGCTCGGCGAACAGCTCCATCAGCTCGACCTGGTGGGCCACGTCGAGGAACGTCGTCGGCTCGTCGAGCAGCAGCAGGTCGGTCTGCTGTGCCAGGACCATCGCGACCCACACCCGCTGCCGCTGGCCCCCCGACAATGCCTCGACGGGGCGCGAGGCGAGCTGCGTCGTGCCGGTCGCCGCCAGCGCCTCGTCGACAGCCGCGTCGTCGGCGGCGGACCACTGCCGGAACACGGTCTGGTACGGGTAGCGCCCGCGTCCGACCAGCTCGCGCACCGTGATGCCCTCCGGGGCGATCGCCGACTGCGGCAGCAGGCCCAGCCGCCGAGCGACCTCCTTCGCGGGCATCTCCGTGATCGCGCGGCCGTCGAGCACGATGCTCCCCGCGCGCGGGGCGAGCAGACGCGACAGGCCGCGCAGAAGCGTGGACTTGCCGCAGGCGTTGGGACCGATGATGACGGTGAACGACCCGGGCTCGATCCGCACCGACAGATCGCGGACGATATCCGCACCGTCGTAGGCGAGGGTCACAGACTCGGCGGCGAGCGATGTCGCCGGGGGGAACGGGTCAGGCACGGCGGCGAACCTCCAGCACGATCATGAGGACGAGGTAGGCGCCGCCGAGCGAGACGGTGACGACGCCGACGGGAAGCGGTGCGGGCAGCAGATGCTGCGCGATGAGGTCGGAGGCGATCAGCAGCACGGCCCCCATGAGGGCCGAGAGCCCGAGCGACAGGTGGGGCGTGCGCGCGATGAGGCGCGCCACCTGCGGCGCCGCCAGAGCGACGAAGGCGATCGGACCGCCGACGGTCGTCGCCGCCGCGACCAGCACGACCCCGACCAGCAGGGCGAGCGTGCGGACGAGATGCGGCCGGGCGCCTGTCGCCGCCGCGAGGTCGTCGCCGAGCTCGAGCTGACGCAGCCGCGGCACGAGCGCGAAGGATGCGACGACGAACGGCGCTGCGCATGCCAGTGCGCCGGCCACCGCCGGAGCCGTGACGCCGTTGAGACTGCCTGCGCCCCAGGCGGAGGCGAACATCGCCGTCTCGAGCTCGATCTGCAGCAGCATCCAGGTGTTGAGCGACGCGAGCATCGCCGAGACGCCGATGCCGACGACGATGAGGCGGAACCCCTGCAGGCCGCCGCGCCAGGCGAGCGCCCAGATCGCCACGGCGGTGGCGAGGGCACCGATCAACGAGCCGCCCACGAGCACCGGCCAGCTCGACGACACCAGGACCAGCGCGGCGAGCATGCCCGTGAAGGCACCGCTGGAAAGCCCCAGGATGTCGGGACTCGCCAGCGGATTGCGCGTGACGGTCTGGAACAGCGACCCGGCGATCCCGAGGATCGCCCCCACCCCGAGCGCCGCCACTGCCCGTGGCAGCCGCCATTCGCGGACCACGGTCTGCACGAGCGCATCGTCACTCGCGCCCGCCAGCGCCGCGACGACATCGCCCGGCGCGACGGGGAAGGTGCCGGCGCCGAGGGCGACGACCAGCAGCACCGCCGCGACGACGAGGGCAGCGATCCCGACGACCACGCTGCGCAGGCGCAGCACCACGTGCAGGCCGCCGACTCGCGGGCTCAGCATCCGCGGCCCGCCGCTCACAGGGCGCTCGCCCGGCGTCGGCGCGCGAGCGCGATGAGGATGGGAGCCCCGACGAACGCCGTGACGATGCCGACCGGCAGTTCCGCGGGCGCGATGAGCACGCGCCCCACGACATCCGCCGCCAGCACGACGACGGGTGCCAGCAGTGCGCTGACGGCGAGGATCACCCGATGATCGGCACCGAACAGCCAGCGGGCGATGTGCGGCACCATGAGCCCGACGAACGAGATCGGTCCCGCGAGTGCTGTCGCCGCGCCTGCCAGCAGGGTCACCGCGATGATCACGCCGATCCGGATACCGGCGAGGTTCGCACCCTGCGCACGAGCGACATCATCGCCCAGTGCGACGGCGTTGAGCCCGGCGCCGAGCACGAGCGCCAGCACGAGTCCGACGGCGATGAAGGGAGCGACCGCCACGATCGTGTCCCAGCCGCGACCCAGCAGCGACCCGGCGTTCCAGCTGCGCATCGCGTCGAACGCATCGGGGTCGCTCAGCACGATGCCCGTCGTGATGCCCGACAGCACCGCGCCGAGGGCGACGCCCGCGAGCGTGAGCCGGATCGGGCCCGCGGCTCCGCGTCCGCCCGAACCGATGACATAGACGGCGACGGTGACGGCGAGCGCTCCGACGAACGCGAACCACACCGTCCCCGACGCCGCGCGCACGCCGAGCACCGCCATCCCGAGCGCCACGGCGAGGGCCGCACCGGCGTTGACGCCGAGGATGCCGGGATCGGCGAGCGGATTACGCGTGAAGGCCTGCATCAGCGCACCGGCGACTCCGAGCGCCGCGCCCGCGAGAAGTCCCACGACCGTCCGCGGGATCCGGAGCTCGGCCACGACGAACGTCGCCTCGGGTGAGCCCTCGCCCCGCAGGACCGCGGCGACGGTGCCCGGCGACAGCGGATTCGCCCCGACGGCGAGGGATGCCGCGACGACGAGCACCAGGGCCAGGGCGATCGCGGCGCCCGCCGCGGCGCGTCCGGCTCTCGAGGTCACCGCCCGTCGAGGAAGCGCTCGATGTCGGTCAGCACGCTCTGAGCGCCGCGGGGGCCGACGCCGGCCACCCAGGTGCTCGTGTCGACGAGGGTCACCGACGGGAAGGCATCCGCGTTCTGGGTGATCGCCGCCGGGATCGCCGACGCGTCGGTCGTGTCGGATGCCGTGACGAACACCGCGTCGGCGCGGGCGTCGAGGATGTTCTCGGGCGAGATGTCGGCCTGCAGGCCGTCGGCCCAGTCGTGCTCGGGCGTCGCGTAGCCGACGCACTCGAGCAGGCTGCCCGCGAACGACACGGGTCCGTACAGACTGAGCGTCGTCTCGTCGCGCGGCCGGATGACCTGTGCCGTCTTGCCCGCGAGGTCGTGGGCAGCCCCGATCTCGGCGCAGCGGTCGTCGACGGCGGCGATCTGCGCGGCGACCTCGTCCTCGCGTCCGAGCGCCTGGCCGATCAGCTCGGCGTTGTCACGCCACGGATCGGCCTGTGTCGCGATGAAGACCGTCGGAGCGATCGCCGACAGCTGGTCGTACAGCTTCGAGTGGCGCGCCTCGGTTCCGAGGATGAGGTCGGGCTTGAGCGCGGCGATCGCCTCGAGGTCGGGCTCGGGCACCGTGCCGACCGGTTCGACTCCGTCGACCTCGAGGTACGCCGGGATTCCCGCGACGTTGCTCGCGACCGCGGCCCCCACCGGCGTGATGCCGACGGAGACCGCGGTGTCGAGTTCGAGGGGCTCGAGGGTCACGACGCGCTGGGGCTGCTCGGGGACCTCGGTGACGCCGCGGGCATGCTCGACGGCGCGAGGGGCGACGCTGGCCCCCGAAGAGGTGTCGGCCGCGGAGGGCTGCGCCGCGCATCCGGCGACGACGAGGGCCGCGGCGGCCGAGATGGCGACGGCGCTCAGGGCGCGCCGAACAGGACGAGACAGCATGTGGGGCCTTTCCTCGGGTCGATCTCGCGGCGAGCGCGATGAGGCAAGGCAACCCTAACAAAGACGGTCAGTCGGCTGTGAGCGCCGCCTCGATCGGGGTGTCGCCGCCCGTGAACTCGATCATCCGCCCGACGGTCGCGGGCTCGGACAGGACGGCGGCGATGACCGCCGCCACATCGCCACGCGGAACGGACTCCTTGCCTGAACCACCGACGGTGATGCTGCCGGTCGGCTCGTCGAGCGTCAGAGCGCTCGGCGCGACGATCGTCCAGTCCAGTCCGCTCTCGCGCAGGTGGGCGTCGGCCTCCGCCTTCGCCTCGGCGTAGGCGTAGAAGGAGTCGTCCTCGGGCACGCCGTGATCCGGCCCCGCGCCGAAGTACGACACCATGACGTAGCGGCGGATGCCGGCCGCCGCGGCGGCGTCGATCGAGCGGATGGCCGCGTCGCGGTCGACCGCCCAGGTGCGGGCGGCATCCCCTCCCCCGGCTCCCGCGGCCCAGACGACCGCGTCGTTGCCGCTGAGCAGGTTCGTCAGCTGCTCGACGTCGAACGACTCGACGTCGGCGACGAGCGGCGTGGCGCCGGTCGCGGCGACATCCGCCTCGTGGTCGCGGTTGCGGATGACGGCCGTGACGGTGTCGCCGCGCTCGGCGAGGATCGGCTCCAGGCGCAGCGCGACCTTGCCGTGGCCTCCGATGATCAGGATGCGGGACATGGGTGTTCCTTTCGTCGGGGGATGTGGATCGGATGCGGCTGCGGCGGCCCCGTCGGCCGGCGCGTCAGCCGCGGAAGTCGTCGGGGTCGATGTCGTCGAGGAACTCGCGGAACTCCGCGACGCGCTGCTCGGCCGCCTCGGGAGTCTCGGCTCCCTCCGGCGCTTCGCTCACGGTGTCGGGGATGCCCGCCTCGGCGAGCACGTCATCGGCGACGAAGATCGGCGCCCCGGCGCGCGAGGCGAGTGCGATCGCGTCGGAGGGACGGGCATCGACGACCCGCGATCCGGTGAGGGCCGTGACCGTCACCTCCGCATAGAACGTGCCGTCGTCGATGCGGGTGACCTCGACCCGGTCGACGGTCGCGTCGGTCGCGTCGAGCAGGCGGATCATGAGGTCGTGCGCGAGCGGCCGCGGCGGCGAGACCCCTTCGACAGCGACGAGGATCGATGTCGCCTCCTGCGAACCGATCCAGACCGGCAGCACCCGATCCGACAGCGCGTCGACGGGCTTGAGCAGGATGACGTGCTGTTGAGCGGGATCGAGCGCGACCCCGAGAACGCGGACCTGGACCATGACACCTCCCGGGGTCGGTTTCGCCCAGCCTATGCACGGGGGAATGCGAACGGGGCCACGGGCGTTGCGGGTTGACATGCAGCGTTTCGGCACTCTCTCGTTCGGTCACTACGGTCCCCTGGGCGGCGGTCGCGAGCTCACCGCCGGTGATTCGCTGCGTCAGGCCATCGACCTCGCGCAGGGAATGGACGACCTCGGCGCCGTGGGCGCCTACTTCCGCGTGCACCACTTCGCACGGCAGCAGGCGTCGCCGATGCCGCTGCTGGCCGCGATCGCCGCGACGACGAAGAACATCGAGATCGGCACCGGCGTCATCGACATGCGATACGAGAACCCGCTGTATCTCGCCGAGGAGGCGGCGGCGGTCGACCTCATCTCCGACGGACGGCTCGCCCTCGGCGTCAGCCGCGGGTCACCCGAGACCGTCGTCCGCGGGTACGAGGCGTTCAGGTACACCGGCTCGCAGGATCCCCGCGGCGCCGACATCGCTCGCGACCACTTCGACACCTTCCTCCGCGCCATCGAGGGCGAGGGGCTCGCCGAGCGCGACCCGAACAGCCCGTTCGGAGGCGGGAACGGCAAGCAGCGGATCGAGCCGCACTCCCCGGGCCTGCGCTCGCGCATCTGGTGGGGAGCCGGCACCACCGCGACCGCCGAGTGGGCGGGCCGTGTGGGCGTGAACCTCATGTCGTCGACACTCCTCACCGAGGCCGACGGCACGCCCTTCGATCTCTTGCAGGCGCAGCAGCTCGACGCCTTCCGCGCCGCGTGGCGCGAGGCGGGCCACGCCGGCGAGCCGCGCACGTCGGTCAGCCGCAGCATCTTCCCCATCGTCACGGCCGAAGACGAGATGTACTTCGGCGGCTCCGCCGGGTCCGATCAGATCGGTGTGATCGACGGCATGCGCTCGACCTTCGGCAAGACGTATGCCGCGACGCCCGACCGCCTGGTCGAGCAGCTGCAGAACGACGCCGCGGTGATGAGCGCCGACACGCTCATGCTCACGATCCCCTCGCAGATGGGCGTGGAGTTCAACCTCCGCCTCGTCGAGAACTTCGCGAAGCACGTCGCGCCCGCTCTCGGCTGGCAGTCGACGCTCGCGACGGTCTGAGCGACACCTCGAACGGATCCGGATGCCGCCGGCCTCGGCATCCGGGTCCGTTCGGCACGTCTACGGTGAGACGGTGAGCCTCATCGTCCGTCCCGCTCTCTTCCCCCGCGACGCCGAGACCGTCGGCGCTCTCGTCGGCGGCTATCTGCGTCAGACCGAGGCGGAGAAGGGGGAACGCGGGCTCGCGGAGGAGACGTTCCCCGAGCGCTACGGGCGGGAGATCCACGACCCGGAGACGGCGTTCGACGGGCGAGTCGTTCTGGTCGCGGCTCTCGACGGCGAGGATGTCGGGCTCATCGTGTCGACGGCGACTGCCTCGGGGACGGAGCTCTCGCGCTTCTGGACCGACCCGCGCGGCCGCGGACGAGGCGTCGGCTCCGCGTTGCTGACCGCCGCGCTCGGGACGGCCGCGCGCCCGGTGCGACTGTCGGTGTGGGAGTGGCGCGAGCCCGCGCTGCGGATGTACCGCGCCGCCGGGTTCGACATCGTGCCCTCGTGGGACGGGCGTCCGGGGCTCGTGTGTCTCGAGCTGACGTCAGCGACGCCCTCGGGTCACCGGTAGCCCGTCAGCCCCCGCGAGCGGGCGATGGTCTGCGACACCAGGTACTCGCCCCACGCCACCGCGTACGCGCCGAGAGCCGCCCAGACCCACGCGGAGGGCAGGATGCCGGCGAGCCCGAGCAGCGACGCGACGGTCAGCGCCACC
>JAAIGF010017401.1_pt1 | contig 11238 bp, 5 predicted proteins | sample 6487441 | NCBI WGS metagenome assembly JAAIGF01 (sample SAMN13974129, study PRJNA590717) | phyllosphere metagenome | biome: pepper field; feature: multiple bacterial spot infested pepper fields; material: pepper leaves; isolation source: leaves from pepper fields | host: Capsicum annuum ...
ACCGCTCATGTCGCCTGCCCTCCCGCCTCGCCATCGCCTGCTGTACCTGGCGATCGGCTGTCTGGTCGGCATCGAGTTCCTGCAGAACGCGATGCTGGCGTTTTCCGCTGCCTACATATCAGGCGGCGTGAGCGCGGCGCCCGAGGAATTCAGCCTGCTGACGGCGGTGTACGCGGGCACGGCCATCATGATGATCGCCATGCACCGGTGGCTGGTCGAACGCCTGGGCTACCGGCTGTTCATCCGCACCTCGCTGTTCATGTTCACGCTGGGCTGCCTGCTGTGTGCGACGGCCGATACGCTCGACGGCCTGATCGTCGGGCGCGTCGTGCAGGCGCTGGGTGGGGCTGCCTTCTTCACCGGGGCGCGGGTGCAGGTCAACCGTTTCAAGGGCAAGGCGCGGGGAGTGGCCATCCGCTTCATGGCCACCGGCCTGATCGTCAGTGCGGCCATGGGGGCATGGCTGGCGTCGCTGCTGCTGGAAGTCGGATCGTGGCGCGCCGTGTTCCTGGGCCCGCTGCCGATGGTGGCAGTGGCCGCCGTGCTGTGCGAACTGACCCTGGAAGACCGGGTACCGCATGCCCGGCAATCGCATCTGCATCCCACCGGCACCATGATGCTGGCTGCGATGGTGCTGTGCGTCCAGTACGCGCTGGAGCGTACCCAGTACGACTTCTTTGCTGCGCCCGGCCATTTGATCGGCGCGTTGCTGGTGGCGGGCTTCGGACTCTATGGATTCATCCGCACCGAGTTCCGGCGACCCAATGCCCTGCTGCCCTTGCACCGGTTCTCTGGCGGGCGGTTCGCGGCGGGCATCACGCTGTATGGCGTCTGCTACCTGGTGCTGTCGAGCACCAACTACATGCTGCCGGTGCTGCTGCAACGCGGGCTGGGCTTTCCGATGCTGTCGACCGGCGCCCTGCTCAGCGCCGCCGCACTGACCGGCGTGGTGGCGGCGCACGTCCATGTATCGCTGATGCCGCGCTTCCCCTCGCAGCGCAAGTACCTGCTGCTGGCCTTCGCCTGCCTGGCCGTGTTCGGCTTCACCATGCACAACATGAGCGCCGAGGTCACGCTCTGGCATTTCGCGCTGCCACTGGCCGCGTTCGCGGTGTTCGGCTCTTTCGCCCAGGGCACCGCCGCGCTGAATTCGTTCGCCGAGCTTGGCGACGACGTGTTCTCCGAGGCCTACCAGGCCAAGAACATGATGCGCGAACTCCTCAACGCCAGCGGCGTGTCGCTGGCGACCATCATGCTGCAGTCACGCAGCACGCTGCACTACGCCCGCCTGGCCGAGCACATGGACGCCGGCCATCTGGCCCGCCTGGGTGGACCGTATGCCAGCCTGGCCACCCACCCGGACCAGCCCGGCCTGCTGCAGCAGTTGAGTGCCGCCGTCACCCGGCAGGCCACCTTGATGGCCTGCCTGGACTTCTTCTTCATGCTGGGCTGCCTGGCGCTGGTGGTCGGCGCCATCTGCATGGCCCAGCGCAAGATCGTCTAGCTGGCCGATGCCGACCGATCCGATCGCATCCACACGCGGTCGACGATGAACATGATGAGCATCGACAGGCCCACCAGCGGGAACACCACGCCGCCAATGGCCAGCATGACCACCACCACGCGCAACGCGCGCGGGTTGGCCGGCAGCGGCGGCACGCCAAGCCTGCCGCTGGGCCGACGCTTCCACCACATCACCGCCGCGCTGACGCACAGCAGCACGATGGCCACGCAGGCAGCGAGCATCAGCAGCTGATTGGCCAGGCCGAACTCCTGGCCCATGTGCACGTTGACGCCCCACTCCAGCGTCTTGCCCAGCGGTCCGTAGTCGGCATACGACATGTCGAGCAACGGCACGCCCCGGTACTGGTCCAGGTGCAGCACGCGCTGGCGCGACAGGTCGTTCGGGTAGATCGAAGCGGTGTAGACCCCGGTGGGCGACGAAGGCAGCGCCAGTACGTAGCCCGGCGTCATGCCCAACGCGTTGACCGCGGCGACCGCCCGATCCAGGCCGATGGGAACGGCGCCCTGCACCACGGGCGGCACGGGACGCGACGACGATGCGCCGCCCCCATGCCCGGCGTGTTCGTCATCGGAGTCTGACGCAACAGGCGTCGGCGCAGCGTGGCCACTGCCATGTTGGGAGTGTCCATTCCCGTGCGCCCCATGTGCGTTGCCCGCCTGGCCATGTCCACTGCCATGCCCGGCTTGCGCGTGTCCGCTTCCATGCCCGGCATGCCCGGCGCTGTGCTGACCATGTCCGTCTGCCTGATGTGTGGCTGCAGGCGGCGTCGACGCCGGCAGGCGCGCCTGCTCCAGCGACCACGTGGTCGACCCCAGTTCGGCCAGGCGCGCATCGGACATCGGCACGTTCACCCGCACGCCGTCCGGATAGCCGAAGTTGTTGCCGTTGGCCCATTCGTTGACCTTGGCGCCCCAAACCAGTGACCAGGGCATGCCCGTCACGGCCAGGAACAGGATGAACCCCGCCGAGAACACCCCCACCACCGCATGCAGGTCGCGCCAGAACACCCGCTTGGACGGCGTGGCCCGGACCGACACGACGCCTCCTGGCTGACCGCGCGGCCACCACAGATAGACCCCGGTCAGCACCAGCAGGATCGACCAGCCCGCCGCGATCTCGATCAGGGCATTGGCCAGCTTGCCGAACACCGTCAGGCTATGGATCTCGCGGATCAGCCAGACCACGCTGCCACGGTCGGGCATGCTGCCCAGCACCGCGCCGGAGCGCGGGTCCAGGTAGACGATTTCACGCACGCCTTCCGGGGTGCGCACGCCGATCTGCGCCGACGCCGTCTCGGACGCGGGCGACACGTAGCGGAACACCGTGCCCGGCACTTCGCGGGTCGCCGCCTCGGCCAGCACCGACGGCGGCACCGCAGGCGCCGTGCTCGCGGGCACCGTGCGCAGGTCGCGGTAGATCAGGTCGTCCAGCTCGTAATGGAACAGATAGATGCCGCCCGTGACGGCCAGCACCAGCATGAAAGGCAGCGCGAACAGGCCGGCGTAGAAGTGCCAGCGCCAGACGGCACGATAGAAATCGACCGCACGCGCGGGCGACGAGACGCCGGCCGCAAAGCCGGTCGCACGAGGGGTGGACATGGAGAATCCCGATTCGTGGACGGCGCCGTGCGCCGTCCATAACGCCAATACCAGGCGCCGCCCGCGATGGGCGGCAGCCAGGCACGAAAACCAAGCGGAATCAGGCGAAAGCGGGAGGACCGCGAGGATGGGCAGGCGCCCAGTCCGCATGCGGGCGGGGAACGGGCGCGTCGACCACGGGCACCGCGTGCAGGGCGACCAGGACCACCCAATGCCGTTGCGCCGCCCCGGGCAGAATCAGGCCATCGACATGGACACGGCAATACGGACAGTGTCCGCCGCCATGGCTGATGTCGGACGCCGGCGCGTGGCCCGACGCGTCGTCGGACGGCGGCAAGGTCGCACAGGGCGTCGCCTCGCCATGGTGAGCATGCATCGCCACACCCTGCGCCGCCGCATGCCCCGCATCGACGTGCGCACGCGCGTGCGCCACCATCGGCATCAGCGACTGCAGCACGACGGCCAGCAGCGCGATCCAGACGGACCACGGCGTCACTACGCGGCGAAAGGGGGAACGGTGCATCGGGAATGGGTCAGGCAAAGCGACGGCCGGCGGGCCGCAACGGCGACCCTGCACCTTAGCCCGATCGATGACCCCCGGGCAAACGCTGATCCATGGCGTGCCCTCGAACCCACACCTTTGCGAACCGGCAAGCGCAGGGGGCACACGCGCACGCTATGCTGACTGCTTCGTGCGCGGCCGCCTTCCCATGCCCGCCCTGTTTTCATTCGTTGAAGTTCCCTGATGTCGCCGCGTCCCCGCTTTCCTTCGTTCTCCGCCACGCTTGCCGACCAGGCCGACGCCTTGCCCGCGATCCTGCCCGAGCGGCTGCCGGAACTCGCGCTGTGGGCCAGTGGCGAATCCATCTGGGAATGGCACGCCGAGGGCGACCGGCACGTGCAGCAGTGGTTCTCCACCGAGGACGGCAGCGCGCACATGGTCGAAGACACCCTGGCCGACTTCATCGACAGCCTGGTGCCGGAACACCGCGATGCCTTCCGCCTGACATGGCGCATGCACGTCACCGGCACCTCCGGGGTGCTGGACACGGCCGTGCAGCGCAACACCGGCAAGGGCGTGCGCTGGATACGGTTGCGTGGCCGGGCCGTGTCGTTCTGCGAAGACGGGCGCGCCTGCCACGTGGTGGGGACGGTGCGCGACATCACCGACCAGCGCGAGGCCGATTACTCGTTTCGCCTGATGGCCTCTGCCTTCGCCAGCTCGCGCGATGCCCTGGCGGTGCTGCGCGCCGACTGGCGCCTGATCGAAGCCAATGCCGCGCTGCATGCCCTGCTGGGCGATGGCCACCCCCTGGCCGACCAGGACCTGCGCCGTTTCCTCGACATTCCCGCCAGTGCCCGCGAACAGCTCGATGCCTGCGGATATGCCCAGGCCGAAACCCGGCTGCACACCGCCGGCGGACGCAAGGTGCCGGTGGAAATCGCCTTGAGCCGTTTCAATGCCGAAGCAGGCAGCGTCAGCTACCTGGTGGCGACCATCCGCGACATCACCGATCGCAAGCGGACGGAATCGGAACTGGCCCGGGTATCGCGCTTCGACCCGCTCACCGAGCTGCCCAACCGCGCCGCCCTGCAGCATCACCTCACGCAGGTGCTGCCCCATGCCAGCCTGGCCCGCCAGTTGGCCGTCCTGTTCATCGATCTGGATGGCTTCAAGGAAATCAACGACTCGCTGGGGCACGACGCGGGCGATGAACTGCTGCGCACCATGGCACGCCGCCTGCAGGCCGCCCTGCGGCCCCAGGACACGCTGGTGCGCTGGGGCGGCGACGAGTTCGTTGCCGCACTTGAAATCGGCGCCGAGCCCGAGCGGGCCCGCCGCATCGCCCGCCGCGTGCTGTCCGAACTGAGCCAGCGCATGACCATCCGTGGTCACACCCTCAGCCTGTCGGGCAGCATCGGCATCGCCATCGCACCGTCCGACGGCAGCGACCCCGATACCGTCCTGCGCCACGCCGACGCCGCCATGTACGCGGCCAAGAACGCAGGCAAGAATCGTTTCGCGCTGTACCACAGCGGCCTGGCCGCCGACGCCCTGCGCCGCATGACCTTGCTGGCCCAACTGCGCATCGCGGTCGAGCGGCGCAAGATCGACTTCGTCGTCCAGCCCAAGTTCGACGCCCAGCGGCGCATCACCGGCACCGAACTGCTGGCCCGCTGGGAAAGCGAAGGCAATGGCGTGGTGTCGCCCGCCGTCTTCATTCCCCTGGCCGAACAGGGCGGCCTGGCCGTCGCGCTGGGCACCCTGGCGATCGAACGCGCCGCCGAGTTCGCGGCACGCATGGCCGCCGCAGGTCATCGCCTGCCGGTCGCCGTCAATATTTCGCCCCTGCAGGTGATGGAAGGACAACTGGACGAGCTGCTGGCGCGCGCCTGCGCCCGCTACCACATCAAGCCCGACCAGCTCGAACTGGAAGTCACCGAGTCGGTCTTCCTGCAGGACTTCGACGCCTCCGAGCAGCGTCTGAGCGCCTTGCGCGAGGCTGGTTACGCCATCGCCATGGATGACTTCGGCACCGGCTATTCCTCGCTGGGCTACCTGCGCCGGCTGCCCGTCGACATGATCAAGATCGACCGCAGTTTCTTGATCGACGTCAATGACGACGAGAAGTCCCGCCGCCTGCTGGCCGGCGTCGTCGACCTGTGCCGCGCGCTAGGCCTGCGTACGGTTGCCGAGGGCGTGGAAACCGAGGCGCAATTCAATCTGCTGCAGTCGTTGGGGGTGGAGCAATACCAGGGTTATCTGCTCGGCCACCCCGTCTCGGTTGACACACTCCTGACGCAATTGTCCGCATAAGCGCACAACGCGGCGTCATCGCGACAGAAACCCGGCACTTGTCTTGCACGATGGCGTGGCATGCGCCATAGTCCTTCGTCTCCCGCGTTCGGCTACCGCGTTGTCTTCGATCTTCACTCCCCCCGTTCTCCTCGTCCTGTTCGTCGCCGTTACGCTGGCTCTGAATCTGATCGGATGGTTTCGCGATCGCCGCACCTTGCAAAGGCTGGTCGACGAAACCGCCCAACAGCGTCAGCGTGCCGACCAGGCAGTCGATGGTCTGGTCACCGACGTCGCCGGTCGCCGTCAGGCCGAGCAGCAGCGCGACCAGAGCGAGCGCATGCTGGACTCCCTGGTCAAGAACATCCCGGGCGTATCGTTTCGCTGCAAGGCCGACGCCGACTGGACGATGGTGTTCATCAGCGACGCCGCCCTCGCACTCACCGGTCATCCGCCCGAGGCATTCACCAGCCGCAGCGTTTCCTTCGACACCCTGATTCACCCGGATGATCGGGCGCGCGTGCGCCAGGCCATCGACGCCGCATGCAAGGCCGATGGCAAGTATTCGGTGGAATACCGCCTGCGCCGTGTCGACGGCAACGAATTCTGGGTCTGGGAAAACGGCAGCGCCCACACCGACAACGGCGAAGTCTTCCTCGATGGCGTCTTGCTCGACGTCAACGACTACAAGCTCGGCCACGCCGAATACGAAAGCAAGCTCAACGCCATCAGCCGCGTCATGGCGGTGATGGAATTCGACCTGCAGGGCAACTTCCTGGCGGCCAACGACAACGCGCTGGCGATGTTGGGCTACTCGCGCGAAGAAGTCATCGGCATGCCTCACCGGAACTATTGCTTCCCCGAGCAGGCCAACTCGGCCGAGTACCGCGAATTCTGGGAAGCCCTGCGCCGGGGCGAGAATCGCACGGGTGAATACCGCCGCATCGGCCGCAATGGCCGCGAGTTCTGGGTGCACGCGTCGTACAACCCCATCCTCGATGCCGAGGGCGAACCCGTCAAGATCATGAAGCTGGGCTCGGACGTGACGGCCCGGATGGAAATGCAGGCCGCGCTGCACGAGGCCAAGGACCGCGCCGAACGTGCCGCCGCGTCCAAGACCACCTTCCTGGCCAACATGAGCCACGAGATCCGCACGCCCATGAACGCGGTGATCGGCTTCACCGAACTGCTGCTGGAAACCAAGCTCGACGACACCCAGCGCGCCCACCTGGGCACCGTGCGCCAGTCGGCGCGCTCGCTGCTGGGGCTGCTCAACGACATCCTCGATACCGCCAAGCTCGAAAAGGGCGTGGTCGAGATCGAAGACGTGGACTTCTCGCTGTTCGCGCTGTGCCAGCAGATCGTCACGTCGCTGCGACTGTCGGCCGAAGCCAAGGGCCTGAGCCTGGACCTCGACTACGACCCGGTCCTGGGCGAATTCTTCCGCGGCGATCCGCTGCGCCTGCGCCAGGTGCTCGTCAATCTGGTGGGCAATGCAGTCAAGTTCACCGAGCGCGGCCAGGTCCGCCTGATCGTGCGCCGCGACAACGCCGGCCAGGTGCACTTCGCCGTGCAGGACACCGGCATCGGCATTCCCGCCGACCGCATCGAAAAGATCTTCAGCCGCTTCGCGCAGGCCGACGCCTCGATGACGCGCCGCTTCGGCGGCACCGGCCTGGGCACGTCCATCGCCCGCCAGCTGGTCGACCTGATGGGCGGCGACATCGATGTCGAATCCGAAGTCGATGTAGGCAGCACCTTCCACGTCCGCCTGCCATTGCAGCCGGGTGAATACGTCGCACCCACGGTCGACGTCGACCTGCCCCTGCCGACCCTTGACATCCTGGTGGCGGACGATCTGCCGCAGAACGCCGAACTGCTGTCCGTCGGCCTGGGCCGTCTGGGCCACCGCGTGGTGGCGGTCGGCGACGGCGAACAGGCGGTCACCGCTGCGCTGTCGCAGCGTTTCGACGTGATCCTGATGGACGTGCAGATGCCGGTCCTGGACGGCCTGGAAGCGACCCGCAAGATTCGCGAATACGAAGCCGCCCAGCGCAAGCTCGCCGTACCCATCATCGCCCTGACCGCCAGCGTGCAGATCGAAGACCAGCGCGCCACGCAGTCGGCCGGCATGCAGGGCTTCGCGTCCAAGCCGGTGGAAATGCCCGTGCTGCTGCGCGAGATCGCTCGCGTCATGGGACAGTTGCAGCCTTCTTCCCCGTCGCTGCCGGTTGCGGCGGCGGTTTCTCAGCCCGTTTCGGCCGACGCGCAGCCAGAGGCAGTCACGCCGGCCACAAGCGACGAGGCCCCCGCCCCGGCCGCATCGCCTGCCGATGAGCCGATCGCAGTGCCTGACAAGGCCGTGGACGAAATCCAGGGCGGCCTGGCATGGGGCAGCGTCGACGCGCTGCACCTGGCCATCCGCCGCTTCCTCGACTCCCACGCCGATGCCGTCACGCAGTTGCAGGCACAGTTCGAGGCCGACGACCTGCCCGCCATGGCAGCGGCGGCACACCGCCTGAGCGGCGCGGCCGGCAACCTGGCGCTGCCCACCCTGCACGCGCTCGCCCGCCAGCTCGAACAGCTCGTCAAGCGCAAGCGCCGCGAAGAACTCGGTGCCGTGCTGACGGCCATGCACGCCGCCTTCGATGCGATCCGCCTGGCAGTCGACCCGGTCGATGCCGCCACCCTCGCGGCCGCCACGGCTGCCGGCGGCGGCACCACGGTCAATGCCGTACAGATCTGCGCGCGCCGCATCGTCGACGCCCTGCAGCGCGGCGCGCTCGATGACGAAGCGCTGGTCGACCTGACCCAGCGCCTGCGTGCCGAGGGTCAGGAAGGACGCGCCAGATCGCTGGAAGCCGCGATCGGCGACTTCGATTTCGACCGGGCCGAACAGTTGTTGCGCCCTCTGTTGGCAGACGCTGCGTGACTGGCCCGATGGCCGGTTACGCCACCCCATACTGACGCCTATGCGAGACACCCGAGGCCGTTAATCGGCCGGAAAGTGGACAGGATCGTATACAGCAATGAACAATAACGATTCTCATACACATTCCTAGAAACCATTTCTTTATTGAATGGTTCCGGCTCATGTCTTCATCCTGCCCTCGGGCGTCGCTTGCGCGACTGCCGCTCGTCCTCGCCGCGGCCTTCGCCGCCGCGCAAGCCCTGGCTCAGCAACCCGTCACCGTCCTGCCCGGCAGCACCGTCGTGGCCACGCCCGACGAGCTGTCCACCGAGAACTCCCAGTCCTACGGCAGCGGCCGCACCAGCATCGGCAAGGGCAACCAGGACATCCGCGACATCCCGCAATCGACCTCGGTGATCACGCGCCAGCGTCTGGACGACCAGAACCTGCGCTCGCTGGGTGAGGCACTGGAACAGACCACCGGCATCACGGTGCAGGACGACAACAGCTTCCAGCGCAGCTACTACTCGCGCGGCTTCCAGATCGATTCGATCCAGTACGACGGCGTGTCGCTGGACCGTGGGGCCAGCTCGGGCTTCCTGGTGCAGCCCGACCTGGCCATGTACGACCGCGTCGAGGTGCTGCGTGGCGCGACCGGCCTGATGACCGGCAACGGCAATCCGGGCGGCACCATCAACCTGGTGCGCAAGCGCGCCCTGGCCGACCGCCAGATCAGCGGCAACCTCAGCGCCGGCTCGTTCAGCAACTTCCGGGGCGATGTCGATGTCACCGACAAGCTCAACGAATCCGGCAGCGTGCGCGGCCGGGTGGTGGCGAGCTACACGAACCGCGAATACTTCTTCCGCGAGGCCGATACCGAACAGTCGCTGCTCTACGGCACCATCGACGTCGACCTGAGCCCGGCCACCACCGTGTCCATCGGCGCCAGCCACGAAAAATACGACCTCCAACCCTTCTATGGCGGCTTGCCACGCTTTGCCGACGGCGGCGACCTGGGCCTGGCGCGCGAGACCTATCTGAACGCCAACTGGTCGCGAACGAAGATCGACCGCAATTCGCTGTACGGCGACATTACGCACCGCTTCAACGAAGACTGGAACGCCAAGGTCGCGGCCACCTACATCCGTGAAAAGAACCACGACCACAGCGGCTCGGTGTTCGGCACCGTCAACCGCGCCACCGGCCGCGGTCCGACGCTCTCGGCCTTCGATGGCCGCCTGACTGGCGAACAGGTCGGCGTGGACGCCACCCTCAACGGCAAGTTCCAGGCATTCGGGCTGACGCACGATGTGCTGATCGGCGCCAACTACAACGACCGCGAGTTCGACAACCGCAGCCACCTGATGACCGTGAACAACAACGGCATCGATGTGTTCGATTTCGACCCGGCCGACTACGCCGTGTTTCCGACCGTCCCGGCCCGGGCCGCCACCCACACCCGCCAGAAGCTCGAACAATACGGCGCCTACGGCTCGCTGGGCATGAGCCTGTCCGAGCCGCTCAAGCTGATCCTGGGCGGCCGCTTCAGCCACTACGAAACCGAGGTCTTCAACCGCGTGCAGGGCCGCCGCACCGCCCAGACCAAGGATGCAGGCATCTTCACGCCCTACGGCGCGTTGACCTACACCTTCGATTCCAACTGGACGGGCTACGCCAGCTACACCGAGATCTTCACCTCGCAGGCCAATCGATTCGACGGCAACGGCGAATCGCTGGACCCGATGACCGGCGAGAACTACGAGATCGGCCTGAAGGGCACCCTGCTGGAAGGCCGCCTGAACGCTGCCTTCGCGATGTTCCGCATCAACCAGGAAAACCGCGCGCTGGTCGACGCATCGCTGCCGACAGACAACTGCCCGGCCTCGCCGGTCGGCGGCGCCTGCTACGTCGGCGACGGCAAGGTCCGCAGCCAGGGCTTCGACGCCGAAGTCAACGGCATGATCACGCCGACCTGGATGGTGGCGGCGGGCTACACCCTGAACAACACCAAGTACCTGGTCGACCGTACCGCCCAGGGCACGCCCAGCGCCAACCAGGGCGCACCGTTCAGCTCGTTCACGCCGCGCCACATCCTGCGTCTGTGGACGAGCTACCGACTGCCGGGCGAACTCAATGCCTGGGACATCGGCGGCGGCGTCAACCTCAACAGCGCAGCCTACAAGACCAGCGGCGCAATCCGCATCGAGCAAGGCGGCTACGCCGTCTGGTCGGCACGGGCCGGCTACCGGATCAACCGCAACCTCAGCGCCTCGCTGGTGGTCAACAACCTGTTCGACAAGACCTACTACCGCACGCTCGGCTCGGACCGGGGCAGCAACTGGTACGGCGAGCCGCGCAGCGTGATGCTGACGCTCAGCGGCCGGTACTGATTCCTCCCGGCCAAAAC
>JAAIGF010223824.1_pt1 | contig 11213 bp, 7 predicted proteins | sample 6487441 | NCBI WGS metagenome assembly JAAIGF01 (sample SAMN13974129, study PRJNA590717) | phyllosphere metagenome | biome: pepper field; feature: multiple bacterial spot infested pepper fields; material: pepper leaves; isolation source: leaves from pepper fields | host: Capsicum annuum ...
CCAGCGCAATTCAGTGTTGAACCAATGGCTGCACCACTACAACTGGCACCGTCCCCATATGGGGATCGGCGGCCAGCCACCCATCTCCAGAGTGCCAATGAACAACGTAGTGGGTTTACACAACTAACAGTCGACTCTACCGACCGGCCAGCCACGAGGGGCTGCGCCGTTGGCTGGAAACTCAGTACCGCTTGATGCCCGGCACCGTGCACCCTTCAATCTGCGCATGCGCCGACACCGCATTCTCCTTCTCGCCCCGCGCCAGGCGCGACTGCTCGATCGTCGCCCAGTGCCGGCGGCACAGCGGCCCCGTCTTCGAACCCAGATCCACCGCCTTGCGCGCGAACGTCTCCGCCTCGGCCCACTGGCCCTGCAGCAGCGCGATCTCCGCGCGTTCCTGCAGCACCGCCGGGTCGCCCGCCACGATCTGCAGCGCCTGGTCCAGGCTGCCGGCAGCGGCGGCCAGGTCGTTGCCCTGGCGCTGTGCAAGCGCGGTCTGGCGCAGGTCTTCCACCTGCGAATCACGCAGCGGCTGCACCGACAGTTCCTTGTCGTCCGGGCCAGCGGCGGCTTCCACGTTGGCCAGGCGCTGGGCCGGCGTGGTGGTGTCCACCGGCTTGGGTGCCGGCGGCGGGCTGCTTACACAGGCGGCCACGGCCAGGCTCAGGCCGGTCACGGCCAGCAGCGGATACAGGGATCGAAGAGTCATCGGCATCACCGGCTGGGAGGAGGAGTGGCGGCAGCGGGCGCTGCGGCAGGTTCGGCGGCAGGCGGTTCCTGCTTGCGGTCCAGGCCGAACCAGCTGCGCCAGCCACCGCCTTCGCTTTCACCGCCCTGCTCGTCCGGCAACGCGGCCGGAGCGCAGGGGGCGTAGGCCGGCGCGTAGCCGACCACGAACGGGAAGCGACGGGCGTCCGGGCAGCCTTCATCGGTGCTGTTGGTACCGGTGGCGGCCACCGACTGCCAGTCCAGGCCCTTGTTGCTGACCTTCAGCGGCGCACTCGGCAGGCGCTGGAAGATGCCCGACCACACCCGCATCGCACCGGTGGCGCCGTACAGGCCAGCCTGTTCGTTCTGGTCGTTGCCCATCCAGATCACCGCCAGGTGGTCGCCGGTGTAACCGGCATACCAGCTGTCGCGGCCATCGTTGGTGGTACCGGTCTTGCCGGCCGGCTGCAGGCGGCCCAGGCCATCGGCGTTCAGGCGCTGCGCGGTGCCGCTGGCGACCACCTGCTGCAGGCCGATGCTGATCAGGTTGGCGGCAATCGAATCGCCTTCCTGGGCCGGGGCCGGGGTCTTGTCGTAGCGCTTGAGCAGCTTGCCCTGCGGATCGAGCACGCCACGCACCGCATGCAGCGGCTGGATCTCGCCGCCGGAGGCCAGGAACTGGTACAGCTGGGCCATCGCGTACGGGCTCTGGTCGGTCGAGCCGAGGATCACCGCCGGGTTCGCCTCGGCCTTGATGCCGGCCAGCACGTGGATCAGCTGGGTCACCCGTTCCGGGCCGACCTGCATGCCCACGCGCACGGTGGCCTGGTTGTAGGAATGGGCCAGCGCGTCGATCAGCCGCACCGTGCCGTGGCTGCGGTTGTCCGCGTTGCCCGGGCTCCAGTTGCGGCCGCGGCCGAGCTGCACCGTCACCGGTGAATCATCCACCCAGCTGGCCAGCGAATAACGGTCCGGCTGGGCCAGGGCCAGCAGGTAAACGAACGGCTTCAGCAGCGAACCGACCGGTCGCTGTGCCTCGATGGCGCGGTTGAAGCCAACCTCGGACACTTCGCGGCTGCCGATCACCGCCACCACGTCGCCGTTGTGCACGTCGGTCATCACCATGCCCGCCTGCAGCTCAGGGCGACGCTTGCTCTCCAGCGACTTGATGGTGCGGGTGACCGCGCCTTCGGCGTAGGCCTGCGCGGACGGCGACATGCCGCTCATCACGCTCAGGCCGGCGCCCTGCAGGGCCGATTCGGGGTAGTCATGGCCGAGCTGGCGACGCACCAGGTCCACATAGGCGGGGAAGCGGTTGGCCGCCACCAGGCCCGGGCTCTTGGGCACGCCCAGCGGCGCCTTCAGCGCACGCTGGTACTCGGCGTCGTCGATCAGGGTTGCTTCGTGCAGCTTGCCCAGCACGAAGTTGCGGCGGTCGGTCGCGCGCTCCGGGTTGCGACGCGGGTCGTAGTAGGACGGGCCCTTGACCAGGCCGATCAGCAGCGCGATGTGCTCGGTATCCAGCGAGGACAGGTCGCGACCGAACCAGAACTCGGCGCCGGAGGACATGCCGTGGATCGCCTGGCTGCCGCGCTGGCCCAGGTATACCTGGTTGAGGTAGGCCTCGAAAATGGTGCGCTTGTCGTAGCGCGCTTCCATGATCAGCGCGTACAGCACTTCATTGAACTTGCGGGTGAGGGTCTGTTCCTTGCCGATGCCGAGCAGGCCACTGCGGGCCAGCTGCTGGGTCAGCGTGGAAGCGCCCTGGCGGCTCTGGCCACCGGAACGGATGGTCACCCACACCGCGCGCGCGATGCCGGACAGGTCGATGCCGTGGTGGCGGTTGAAGTCCTTGTCCTCCACCGCCTGCAGGCCGGTCACCAGCAGGTCCGGCGCTTCGTTCATGCGGATCAGGCGGCGCTCTTCCTGCTTCTGCCCGTACAGCGTGGCGATGCGCGCCGGATCCAGGCGGGCGGCCTTCAGTGCCTTGCGCGAATCGGGGTCACGCAGCGACGCGATGCTGCCGCCGGACAGCGACAGTTCCACGCGCTTGGCAGCGACGTGGCCATCGACATCGTTGTAGCCGCGGCTGGAAATGGTGAAGCGCCCGCCCTGCACCGCATAGGTGGCCGGGTCCTTGCCCTGGCCATCATCGCGGTAGGCCGAGGCCGCCAGTTCGGTCTTCAGCGTGGCCGCGTCCATGGCCTTGCCAGGCACCAGCACAAGCGGGCGCGCGTAGACACGTGTCGGAATCTGCCAGCGCAGTTCGCCAAAACGCTGGGTGACCTGTTGGTTCAGGTACAGCGTATAGGGAATGAGGAAACCCAGTCCCAACGCGACTGCCGCCATGGTCCAGGTGATCAACCGGCGGCGCCACAGGGGACCGGAGTCCTGCTGGTCGTCGTCGTCGAAATCGTCGATGTCGTCGGAATCGTAGCGTCGGGGCACGGGAATGCGAGAATGTAGGGTCAGGCGAGTCTACCCCAGCCACCGTGGCTGGCGGATTCCCCCGTGTTCCCCCGCTTAAGCTGGAGTTGCAACCGGATGGCGATGTCTTTGGCCGAAATCCGCTACCTGATCAATCGCCTGACGGGCCTGGCCCGGCGCAGCCTGGCCAGCCTGCGGACCCGCGGCTGGCGGGCCACCTGGCAGCGCATCCGGGTGCACAGCCAGCGTGCCGTGCCGGCCCCGCGTGCCCCGCTGTACCTGCCGGCCGCACAGGCGTTTGCGCCGTTCAGCGTGCCTTTCAGCGAATCGCCGGTGGTGAGCATCATCATCCCGGTCTACAACCACGCCGATCACACCGTGGCCTGCCTGCGGGCGCTGGCCGCGCATCCGCCGGCGGCCGCCTGCGAGATCCTGGTGGTCGACGACGGCAGCAGCGACGCCACCGTGCAGTGGATGCCGCAGATCGCCGGCCTGCGTTACGAGGTGCGTGAGCGCAACGGCGGTTTCATCGACGCCTGCAATGACGGCGTGCAGCGCGCGCGCGGCCAGTACGTGGTGCTGCTGAACAACGATACGGTGCCGCAGCCGGGCTGGCTGGACGCCCTGCTGGACACCTTCACCGCGGTGCCGGAGGCCGGCCTGGTCGGCAGCCAGCTGCTCTATCCCGATGGCCGCCTGCAGGAATCGGGCGGGGTGATCTTCGCCGACGGCAGTGGCTGGAGCTATGGCCGCTTCGAGGCCGCCGACGACCCGCGCTATGCCAGTCTGCGCGACGTGGACTACTGCTCCGGCGCGGCGCTGATGCTGCCGCGGGGTCTGTGGCAGCAGCTGGGCGGCTTCGATACCCGCTACCGCCCGGCCTATTACGAAGACACCGACCTGGCCTTCAGCGTGCGGGCGCTGGGCCGCCGCGTGCTGGTGCAGCCGGCGAGCCGGGTCATCCACGATGAAGGCACCAGCAACGGCACCGATACCGGCAGCGGGGTGAAGGCCTACCAGGTGCGCAACCAGGGCATCTTTGCCGCCAAGTGGGCCACCGAACTGGCGCGCCACCCGGCCGTGGGCGAAGTGCCCTCGCCCGCCCTGCTGTACCGCGGCCGCCGCCAGGTGCTGATCCTGGACGAGGAAGTCCCGCGCCCGGAGCGCGATTCGGCCTCGCTGCGCCAGGTCAACCTGATCCGCCTGCTGCTGCAGGCCGGGGCCCACGTGGTGTTCGTGCCGACCCGGCGCGAGCACGGCGGCGCGGCCACCGAAGCCCTGCAGCGGATGGGCGTGGAAGTCTGGTACGCACCGTTCATCGAGGGCGTGGCCGGCTGGCTGCGCAGCCATGCTGCGCGCTTCGACGTGGCCCTGCTGGTGCGCCACCACGTGGCCAACGAATGCCTGCCCCTGCTCAAGCGCTACGCGCCGCAGGCACGCACCGTGTTCGACACGGTGGACCTGCACTACCTGCGCGAGCGTCGCGGCGCCGAAGTGGCCGGTGATGCCGGCCTGCTGCGTGCGGCCGAACGCACCCGCAGCAGCGAACTGGCGGTGATGGAGCAGTGCGATGTCACCGTGCTGGTCAGTGCCGCCGAGCGCGAAAAGCTGCAGGCCGATGCACCGCGCGTACGGGTGGAACTGATCTCCAACCTGCATGAAGTGGCCGGCGCGGGCGCGCCGTATGCACAGCGCCACGATCTGGTATTCGTCGGTGGTTTCCGCCACCCGCCGAACCTGGATGCAATGGAATGGTTCATTGGCGAGGTCTTCGCCGGCATCCGCGCGCAGCTGCCGCAGGTGCGCCTGCACTGCATCGGCGCGGCCGCCCCGGACAGCCTGCTGGCGCTGGCCGCCAACCAGCCCGGGGTGGAGATGCACGGCTTCGTCGAGGACATCGTGCCGTACATGGACGGTGCCCGCATCGCCATTGCCCCGCTGCGCTTCGGCGCCGGGGTGAAGGGCAAGATCAACCTGAGCATGGCCCACGGCCAGCCGGTGGTCGGCACCACGTGCGCGGTGGAAGGCATGCACCTGCAGCCGGGCCAGGACGTGCTGGTGGCCGATGACGCCGCCACGTTCGCGGCCGAGGTCGTGCGCCTCTACCAGGACCCGCAGCTGTGGCAGCAGCTGTCCGATGCGGGCCTGGCCAACGTGGCCCAGCACTTCTCGCTGGATGCGGCGCGGGCCACCGTGCAGCGGGTGTTCTTCGACTAATCCAGCCGCCCGCCGGCCTGCCGCAGGCGCTGCTCGAACGCGGCCAGCTCCGGCAGGTCCGGCTGCAGCTGGCGCACCTGGTCGACGGCGGCAGCAGCGAAGGCCACGTCGCCACGGCCCAGCCGCTCACTGCCGATGGCCAGCCAGCGCTGTGCCAGCCGCACCCGTGCCGACGGCAGGCCCGTCGCGGTCGGCGCCAGGGTCTGCCAGGCCTGCAGGCAGGCGCCCGCGGCCTGCACCCGGTTCTGCCGCAGGTTGTCATCGAAACACTGCCGGCTGGCCGGCAGCAGGCGCGCCGCAGCCGCCCTCACCCGTGCATCGCGCGGCGCCAGCGCCTGTGCCTCTCGCAGCGCGTCGAACGCGCTGTGCCCGGGCGGGCTGATCCAGGGTCCTTCGCGCTCGGCGCGATCGATCTGGCGCAGGTGATCACGCAGTTTCCGCTCGCGCTGGGCCGTGCTCACTGCCGGCTGCTGCTGTGCCTGCCGCGCGTGCTGGGCGCGCTGGATGCGTTGCGCAGCCTGCTGCAATGCCGCCTGCGATGCGCCGAGTGCAGCGGCACGCGCACGGTCGGTCTCGGCCGCTTCGAACTGGAAATCGGCGGCCTGGCGCTGGCTGCGTGCCAGCAGCGCCTGCGCCGTCTGTTCGCGGCCGCGCAATGCATTGGGATCATCGGGCGCCACTGCCAGCACGGCGTCGAAGGCGTTGGCCGCGGCGTCCAGCGTCTGCTGCTTCAGTGCACGCTGGCCGTGCCGCAGGCGCTGGTCGACCGCGCGCGCCAGCGCTTCCTGGCTGGCCGGCAGATCGCTGTGACCGGCATCGAACTGGCGCGCACGCTGCAGCAGGGCCGCGGTCTGCGCCAGCTCGCCGCGTGCAGCCAGCGCGCGGGCGCGCTGCAGCAGGTCGCTCAGGGCATCCTCGCGCCCTTCCAGCGCCGGCAGGTTGTCCGGCTGCAGGGCCAGGATGCGCTGGAACAGCGGCAGCGCACTGCTGTCGCCCTCATCCAGGCGGCCGGCCGCGAAGGCATTGCGCGCCTGTGCCAGCAAGGCACCGATCCCCGCGCCCGCACTGCGCCGCGCCTGCAGCTGCCGCGCCACGGCATCGGCCTGGCCCTGCGGCACCTGCAGTTCGCGGGCCAGCGCGAGCGCCTGCGCGCTTCCGTCGAGATCATCGGCCTGCAGCCGCTCGTGCGCCTGCCGCAGCGCCGCCACGCCGGTGCTTGCCAGCCCCTGTCGCGCCTGCAGGCGATCATTGTCGAGGGCCAGCGCGGCCTGGTAGCGTTCGCGCGCACCGCTGCCATCGGCCGCGGTCAGCCGCCCCGCGGCCAGCGCGCGATCGCCCTCGGCCAGCAGCTGTTCAATCTGCGGTTCGTCCCAGAACCAGTCGGCCAGCGGCTTGCGCAGCAGCACCAGCGCCACGAACACCACCACCGCCGCCAGCAGTGCCCAGCGCCAGACCCGGCGCGCGTGGCGCGCCTGCAGCCACCACCAGCGCCCCTCGCGGCGAACGCGGTCCAGCGCGGGGTGGTCGGCGCCGTGGCGGCGATGCGGGGGCTCGCGTTCCATGCGTGCAGGGTAGCCGGGGCAGCGTGAAGCTCAGCCCAGACGACGCGCCTCGCTCACGCCCGGCAGTGCATCCAGCTTGCCCAGCAGGTTCGACAGCTGGCCGTAATCGCTCACCTTCAGGCGCAGGCGCAGGTGCGCGCGGCCGCTGTTGCGCACGTTGTCACTGTGGATATCGAGCACGTACGCGTCTTCCTGTGCGATCAGGTTGGTGATGTCCTTCAGCAGCCAGCGGCGGTCGACCGCGTCGACCACCACGTCCACTTCGTAACCGTTGCCGGCCTGGCCCCATTCCACCGGCAGGATGCGCTGCGGGCTGGCGGCGGACAGGCGCGCCAGCGACGCGCAGTCTGCACGATGCACGGTGACACCGCGGCTACGGGTCAGGTAACCGACGATGGGCTCGCCGGCCACCGGCTGGCAGCAGCGCGCCAGCTGCACCAGCAGGTTGCCGACGCCCTGCACGGTGAACTTGGATTTGCCCAGGTTCTCGCGGCGCGCGGTCGGCCGCGGCAGGGTCGGCGCGGGCGCCGGCTGGCTCGCCGCACGCTCGGCTTCCAGCAGCGCACGACTGACCTGGTTGGGCCCGGTATCGCCCAGCGCCACCTGGATGTACAGGTCGTCGACGCTGTCGGCATGGAATTTCTTCGCCGCCGCGGCCAGGTCCGAATGCTGCAGGCCCAGCCGCTTCAGTTCGCGCTCCAGCAGCTCGCGGCCGGCCTGCACGTTGCGCGCGCGGTCCAGCTTGTGGAACCAGCTGCGCACCTTTTCGCGCGAACGGTTGCTGGCCAGGAAGCCCAGCGCCGGCATCAGCCAGTCGCGGCGCGGGTCGGCCTCCTTGCCGGTCAGGATCTCCACCCGGTCGCCGCTGCGCAGCCGGTAGGTGAGCGGCACGATGCGGCCGTTGACCTTGGCGCCACGGCAGCGGTGGCCGACCATGGTGTGCACCTGGTAGGCGAAATCGAGCGGAGTGGCGCCCTGCGGCAGGTCCAGCACCTCGTCCTTCGGGCTCAGTGCGTAGACCCGGTCTTCGGTCAGCTCGGCATCGAGCGCGCCGGCCAGTTCATTGCCCTGCCCTTCCTGCGCCTGTTCCAGCAGCTGGCGCATCCAGGTGATCTTGCGATCGAAGGCCTTCTCGGCACCCTTGCTGCCTTCCTTGTACTTCCAGTGCGCGGCCACGCCCAGCTCGGCCTGCGAATGCATGTCGTGGGTACGGATCTGCACTTCGATGGTGCGCCCTTCCGGGCCGACCACGGCGGTATGCAGCGACCGGTAGTCGTTGGCCTTGGGGCGGGCGATGTAATCGTCGAACTCGCTGGGCACCGGTGCCCACAGCGCATGCACCACGCCCAGCGCTGCATAGCAGGCGGCCACGTCGTCGACCATCACACGCACCGCACGGATGTCATACAGCTGGTCGAAGGCCAGCCGCTTCTTCTGCATCTTCCGCCAGATGCTGTAGATGTGCTTCGGCCGCCCGCTCACTTCGGCATGGATGCCCTGTGCGGCCAGCTCGCGCGACAGCGTCTTCTTGACGTGCTCTACGTAGCGCTCGCGGGCGATGCGCGTCTCGTCCACCTCGCGTGCGATGCGGCGGTAAGTGTCCGGCTCCAGGTGGCGGAACGCCAGGTCTTCCAGCTCCCACTTCAACTGCCAGATGCCCAGGCGGTTGGCCAGCGGGGCATGGATGTCGCGGGTCAGCTGGGCCAGTGCGCGACGCTGCTCTTCGTCAAGTTTGTCGGCTGCACGCATGCGCGCCAGCTGGCGGGCCAGCAGGATCGGCACCACCCGCAGGTCGTGGATGATGGCCAGCAGCAGGCGGCGCAGGCCTTCGCTGTTGCGCCCCGCCTCGCGGCCGGCATGCAGCGCCCAGACCGGGTCGGCAGCGTCCTGGCCGTCGAGCAGGCCGATCACCGCCGTCTTGTGGCCGCCCAGCGGCAATGTGTCCATGTGCGCGCGCAGGCCCGGCAGGTCGAACAGCAGCGCAGCGAGCACCGCACCTTCGTCGGCCGACAGCAGGGCCAGCGCATCCAGCGTATCGGCCAGCACCGACCAGCTGCTGCCGCGCATCTCGTGCGAGGTGTCGGCAGCTTCCCACAGCTGCAGCAGGGCTTCGCGCAGCGGCGCGGCCAGCACCGCCGCCGCAGGGCGGTTCAACAAGGCTTCCAGGCCGGGGACAGACGCGCGGTTCACAGCAGTCGGACATCAAAGACAGAGGGCTCTACGGTAACGCTCCGCCCGTTCAGGAACAATCGCCACGGCCACCATCGGCGCTCATGTGCTCATGCAGGCAGCTGACTGTGGCGGCAGGCGCGGCACCCTGCTTCCTGACTGGATGGTTCAGGGAACCACATCGGGTTTACAGATGGCGCGGCATGGTCGAGGCCGCTGCGGTGGTGTTCCGCAGCATGCCTGCGGGGAGTGCCGATGTCGTGGATGGGAAATGTTTCACTCGTCTCGCTGCTGTTCAATTTCGCCTTCTTCTATCCGGTCGTGATGGCCTTCTTCTGGATGGTCGGCGGCATCTACTACTATCTGCGCCGCGAACGCGGTGCGCCGCGCCCTGACGCACCGCCCCCACTGAGCAGCCAGCCACGGGTCAGCGTGCTGGTGCCCTGCTTCAACGAAGCCACCCACATCGCCGAGACGATCCACGCGATCGCCGCCCAGGTGTATCCGCGGCTGGAGATCATCGCCATCAACGATGGCAGCAGCGACGCCAGCGGCACGGTGCTGGAAGGCCTGCTGCCGCAGTACCCGAACCTGCGCGTGGTGCACCTGGAAGAAAACCAGGGCAAGGCCAATGCACTGCGCATCGGCGCATTGGCGGCGCGCTCGGAATACCTGGTCTGCGTCGATGCCGATGTGCTGCTGGATCCGCATGCCACGCGGTGGATGGTCGGCCACCTGATCGCCGGCCCACGGGTGGGCGCGGTCACCGGCAATCCGCGCGTGCGCAACCGCACCACCCTGCTGGCACGCATGCAGGTGGGCGAGTTCTCCGCCATCATCGGCCTGATCAAGCGTGCCCAGCGCGTATATGGCCGGCTATTCACCCTGTCCGGCGCCATCTGCGCGTTCCGCCGCACCGCGCTGCACCGGGTCGGCTTCTGGAACGACCGCATGGTCACCGAGGACATCGACGTCTCCTGGCGCCTGCAGCTGGATGGCTGGGATATCCGCTACGAGCCCAATGCGCTGAGCTGGGTGTTGATGCCCGAAACCCTGCGCGGCCTGTGGCGGCAGCGCCTGCGCTGGGCCCGCGGCGGCGTGGAAGTGCTGCTCCAGCATGGCCGCAAGGTGCTGTCCTGGCGCTGGCGACGGATGTGGGGCGTACTGCTGGAATATGCGCTGAGCCTGGCGTGGGCCTACACCATGCTGGTGATCGTGCTGCTGTGGCTGCTGGGCAAAGTGATGCCGCTGCCGCGCGCCCTGTACGTGGATACCCTGCTACCGCGCTGGCATGGCGTGGTGCTGGCCCTGGTGTGCCTGCTGCAGTTCGGCACCAGCCTGCTGATCGAACGCCGCTACGAGCACGGCCTGGCGCGCCAGTTCTACTGGGTCATCTGGTACCCGCTCGCCTTCTGGACCATTGGCATGGCCGCCGCAGTGGTGGCCCTGCCGCGCACGCTTCTTTCCTGGCGGCAACAACGCCGCGCACGCTGGATCAGCCCGGACAGAGGGGTTTCATGACGCCACCACCTGTCATCGTCCGTCCCGAGCGACTGGGACGGCAGAAACGTTTCCTGCAACGCGCAGCCACCCTGCTCGCCTGGTCGGCCTACGCCTGGCTGTGGGTGCCGCTGGTGACCCTGGTCGCCTGGGTGCTCGGCATCTACGCCGGCTGGGAACGCCTGTACCTGCATCGCAACGCCGTCGACCCCTTCATCCTGGCGTCGCTGCCGATCATCGCCCTGCTGTGCGGGCTGCTGCTAATCGGCTGGGCCGAGTACAACCGCGCCCGGTTTGCCGATGCCGACCGCCGCCTGCGTCGTTCGGACGTGGCGGATGCCGCGGTGCAGGTCCGGCTGCAGGCGCCGCCGCAGGTGATGCACACCCTGCGCCGGCACCGGGTGGTGACCGTGCGCATGGATGAGCAGGCCCGGCCGGTCAGCGCCTGGCGGTCGCAGCGCACGCCCTAAGGCAGGTGCCGCGTCGCCTGCGCTGCTCTACACTCGGGCCACATCCAGGAGAAACGCCATGCCCCTGCGTCTGCTGCGCCCGCTGTGTGTCGCCCTCGTTCTGTGCACCGTTGCGTTGCCGGCCCTGGCCCAGCGCGTTGTCGATGGTGATCTGCAGCAG
>JAAIGF010025400.1_pt1 | contig 11211 bp, 5 predicted proteins | sample 6487441 | NCBI WGS metagenome assembly JAAIGF01 (sample SAMN13974129, study PRJNA590717) | phyllosphere metagenome | biome: pepper field; feature: multiple bacterial spot infested pepper fields; material: pepper leaves; isolation source: leaves from pepper fields | host: Capsicum annuum ...
GATGATGGACAAGAGATTATTCCAGTTCAGACTCGTGTCTGGATTCGTAAATAAGCGCAAGTACATAATACTTCAGAATCTTTTTTAAGGAAGGTGCTTAAATTGCACTTTTAAGTAAAGCTGCCTCTACATGAGGCAGCTTTTTTATTTCTTAATATTTCGGTTTCGATCTCTCAATCAAGCGATTTTTGTAGAAGGTTTATAAAAATCCGATCTGTCTTAATTACATCTATTTAACCTTATTCTATTAATTCTTCATTATCGACTATATTGATTTTGCATGTAGAATTGTATCCGTGCAGAATTTTGTAACCATGCTTTGAATCAATTTGATTAACTTTTTATTTTTTATATAAATTAATGTTTCATAAATAATTATTTAATTTCTAATATTGCTTTATTATTAACAAATTTTAACAAAATAAAATTTCTAATTAATTGCGCATGACACAAAAGCTACTTTTGCTACTGTTGCTATGCATAGCCATATTTGCTACTGCACAGGCACAAACACATCGAGTTACGGGGAGGGTAACTGGAGCGAGCGGAGCACCATTAGCTGGTGTAACCGTGTACTTATCTGGTACGAATACTGGAACGCAAACTAATTCTATAGGAAATTACACCATTACGGTGCCGGCTAATGCGTCACTTGTTTTCAGTTCTGTAGGCTACACAAGTCGAACAATCGAAATCGGAGATCGAAGTGAAGTTAATGTTCAATTAGAGAGCGGTCAACAGAATATTAGTGAAGTTATTGTAAACACTGGATACACTAAGCAAACGAGACGAGAGGTGGCTGGTGCTATTTCTCAGATTAGGGGAGATCAATTCGAAAATCAAGCCATTGTCAATTTTCAGCAAGCTGTTCAAGGTCGTATGGCTGGTGTTAATGTGACTGCCAGTAATGGTTTGCCAGGAGGTGGAATGAATTTCCGTATTCGAGGAGCGGCGTCATTTGCAGCTGGAACACAGCCACTATATATCGTAGATGGAGTACAGATGAGTGGTACAACATTCGGAGGGTTCACCCAGACGAATTCATTGGCGGGAATAAACCCAAATGATATAGAAACTATTGAAGTCATCAAAGATGCGGCAACAGCTTCCATTTATGGTGCTCAGGCAGCTAACGGTGTAGTAATCATTACTACCAAAAAAGGTAAGGCTGGCAAGACAATGGTTGATTTTAATGCATACTATGGTGCAAATAGTCTTCTACGCTCTTATAATACATTAACTACCCAAGACTATTTTAATTTGAGGACAGAAGCCTTTCGTGGTGCTAATCCAAGGGCAACAGATCTAGCAATTAGGAATGCTGTGCTAAATGAAATGCGTTTATCGACGACGATCACTGACGCAGAAATTGCTGCTTTACCGACGATTGATTGGCAAAATGCTGCATTTCGTAACGGATTAGTACGAAATTATGAAGTGTCAGTAAGTGGAGGTTCGGAGAAAACTCGCTTTTATTTGTCTGGTTCTCATGGAGCTCAAGAGGCAGTTATCACAAATGCAGACTTCAATCGTAATGCTGCAAACTTGAAAGTTGATCATGAGGTAGACTCAAAATTATCGTTAAATGTAAATGTGAATGTTGTCGGGATGAGACAAAATACGCCGTTTGCTATTGACGGAAGTTTTTTAGGTAATCCAGCCTTTTCCGCACCATTGATGATTCCATCGGCCCCCATTTATAATCCTGATGGTTCCTATTTCGGACTGCCAGGATCAGGTACAACTGTTCCAGGTAGTCTTAATCAAAACATCATCGCTAATACTGACTATAACTCTGGAAATGTCAATACGGATCAGTTAATTGGATCGGCAAGTGCGACGTATAAGTTTCTGCCAGAGTTGTCGTTTCGGGCATTTGCTTCTATAGAGCAACTGAACCTCAACGGAAAGAGTTACAGAGATCCGCGTACACCTGATGGCTTGACAAATAATGGATTAGGTCAGAACTTGACATCGAGTCAATACAATGTTCTCACAACACATACTCTAAATTATAGTAATACATTTAATGAGGATCACAAAATTGATGCCTTACTCGGTTTTGAATATCGAGATCAAAATCTTTCCGCCACCAGTATGAGTGGACGGGGATTCCCTTCTTATCTATTTCGTAACCTCAGTGCCGCTGCCGAACCTTTTTCAGTCAATGAAACATGGACAGGTTTTAAAAGTGCTCGTTATTTAACAAAAATTACGTACGGTTATCAGGGTAAATACATTGTGACAGCAAATCTCAATTATTCAGGCTCTTCTCGTTTTGGGGTTGATAACCTGTGGGGATGGTTTCCAGGGGTAAGTGCGGCTTGGAATATTGATCGCGAAAGTTTTCTAGAAGAGGCGAGTTGGATTGATATTCTAAAATTTCGTGCTGGATACGGACAAGCAGGTAATGATAATGGTATTGGAAATTTTGCTTCTCGCGCTTTATATTCACAAAATGGACTGTATTTGGGACAACCCGGTATTGCATTAACCAACTTACCTAATCCAACATTGAGGTGGGAAAAGAAGACGGAACTTTCATTAGGCGTGGATTATGGGTTCTTCGGTAGCCGTGTTTTTGGTGCCATTGATGTCTTCCAGAGTAAGCAGCGGGATATGCTGATCCTGCAACCCCTTATTACCACTTCTGGGTTTACTGGATTTACAAATAATTTAGCGCAAATAGATAATACAGGATTTGAGTTTGATCTTAACACGGTTAATGTGCAATCTGACGGAGGTTTGCGGTGGTCTACCAATTTTAATTTTAGCTATGTTAGAAATAGTATTGTAGCACTTTATGATGGTTTGCAACAATTGCCGACCAACGTTAACCTAAGAGTGGGAGAATCAATGTTCTCTGTTTTCACGTGGCAATATGCCGGCGTGAACCCAGCTACTGGTCGCCCAATGTGGTATGATCAAAACAACAATTTAACGTATCAGCCAGTAGCTGATGATCGCCGGAAAATTGGACAGACAATTCCGTTGTATACGGGGGGACTTGCCAATGACTTTTCATATAAAGGAGTAGATATTAGTATTTTGCTCCAATACCAGTATGGAGGTCTTTTAAATGACGGACAATCAGTTTTCATGAGTGAGTTGGGCAATCGTGCCTTTAACACGACTTACGAATTATATGATAACAGGTGGACAACTCCCGGTCAACTAACAGGAGTCGCCAGACCGTATAATGGAGGTACAGAGCCTCAGGGAGCGAGTAGGCTTGCAGGAAGTGCACAGTTCTGGAGCAGTGATATGATCCGATTAAAAAATGTACAGTTAGGGTATACTTTACCCGCTGAATTTTTGCAACGTGCTAAAATAGCCAAAATTCGTCTATACTTTCAAGGAAACAATTTATACACTTGGACTAATTTTCCAGGATACGATCCTGAGTATACTGATACGGCTCTGGGTATTGCACCGCAGTTCAGAAATTACACTTTTGGTTTTCAGTTGGGTTTTTAAAAAATACGAAGATGAAAAAGATTAATAGTAGCCTAGTCGCATTATTGTTGCTTGTCGGCATAACCATATCCTGTAATAAAGTTTTAGAAATTGATCCAAGGGATTCGATCGATCAAGAGCTCGCGGTAACGGATCGATTTGGGGTTAACGCATCAATTGCTTCGATTTATGCCGCGTTAAAAACAGAAAATTTATATGGCAATAGGTTGATAGGGTTGGCAGCTGCGCTGGCCGATGATGGCAGAGCTACCAATAGATCTGGTCGCTACAATAATGAATATAGAAACCTGCGCGGTAGCCATTATAGCCATTGGACAGATGCTTATATTGCTTTAAACAGGATTAACATCGTTTTAGAAGCGATTACTGTACTTCAAGATCCTGGTATTACTCCTGCTATGGTCGATGCCTGGGTTGGAGAACTCAAATTTTTACGTGCTCTATATCATTTCGATTTAGTGAAAGCCTATGCGTATATACCGGGGGCAATCATTGAATCTATTAATCGAGGTGGAGTTCCTCTTTTAACAGAAGCTATTACCACCAGCACCGGAGCACTAAATGCACAGACTCCCCGAGTAGCTCAACAAGAAGTGTATGTACAAATATATGCAGATTTAGAGGAGGCCATTGAAAAATTGGCAGATTTAGCGCCAACTGGGGGCGCACCGGCTGTTATCGGAAAAGCTAATAAACAGGCAGCGCAATTACTGTTTTCGCGTGTTGCATTGTATAATAAGGATTATCTTAAAGTGATAGAGTTCGTTAATCCTGTTGTTGCCTCGAGAGGTGGTACGTTACTGACAGTCTCCAATTATATGCAGGGTTTTACTGCGGCAATAAATCCAGAATCAGTATTTGAAGTTATATATCAGCAGGTAAACGAGAATTTAGGTGTAAACGTGTCTCTTCAAACTTTATATTCTACTTTATCACAACGCATGCCAGATGCGCGACGTGATAGTACCGATAACTACCCTGGCCGAACTGCGATCGGTTTGAAAACAGAACGTGGGGGGTTCGGTGACTTGATTCCGACAGATGATTTATTGCGTCAGTTGGGCATAACTTTCGCTAATAATGGATCTAACACAGCCATAATTACGACGCGATCGTCCGATGTACGAAACATGATGTTCGAAGTGGGTGCTTCATTTCGTGGGAATCCATTTATAGAATGTACCAAATATTTGGGTAAGAACGGGGATCTTAATTGGGATAATGTATCTGTGCTCAGGATTTCTGAGGCATATTTGAATCGAGCTGAGGCGTATGCAGAAGTTGGTTCTCAGCAAAATCTTGCACTCGCCCTAGCTGATTTGAATACCATCCGTATAAATCGCGGACTATCAGCTTTGAACGACCTCAATCAGCAGGAATTAATCGACGCAATTTTGTTGCAACGTCGCTTGGAGTTTGCTTTCGAGGGCGGACACCGCTTTTTGGACTTGAAACGTAGAGGTCAAAATATCAATAAACCATTTACAAACACGACTTTCTCTTTTGATGATGTACTACTTCTGCCGGGAATACCACAAGGAGATGTGGATGGAAGTCAAGGATTGATTCCTCAAAATTCAGGATATTAATATTATTATTATGAAAAAGTTAAACATATCTACTAAAGCCTTTGCTCTTTTGTTTACACTCATACTTTGTGGTTGTCTTAAAGATGATGTTGTTACGTTGGATGGTGCATACGTGGAATGGGATGCGGCATCTTTCAACGCAAATGCGGCGGGTCGCACTTATCCAATTATTACAAGAGTTCCTAGAGGAGGTGAGCCTGTAAATAATGCAGATCCGCTGATTAATAGCAATTCAGGTACGATTGCATTCCGAGTTAATTTGGTAGGAGCGCATCGTAGCACTGCAACTGAGTTTAATTTCGTTGCGGTAGAAGGTGAAGAGATGCCAAATGCAAATCATGATCCAGCAGTCTCAGGTATACATTATACGACAACCGGACGTGTCGTTATTCCAGCAAACTCTAGTTTCGGTCAAGTTGAAATTAGTTTAGTGGAGACACCTAGCGCTGGCCGATCTGTGTTTTTGGTTTTAGAAATTCAAGGTGCTGGAGATATTGCGCCAATGGAACGCGAGAAACGTATTGGAATTTCAATACCTCAAGTATCTAATACCACGCAATAACTATGAATTTATGATATCGCATTTCAAAAAACTGGTATAGGTTTCTTTAGCCTGTTTAATCCCATATAATCAATTTCTCAAATATGATTATATGGGATTTCCATTATTATAGAAATTCTAAAAGACAACGAAGCAATGGCTATAGAATTCAATCCGTAGTAATGAAATTCATTGTTGAGCCTCATTGCTCTCAACTGATTTAGATTGTCTTACGTTTCCACTGTAAATCAGAATCTTAACTCCTTTCTTTCAAGTTTTGTTTTTTTTGGTGTCGGTTATCATTTCGTCAATTCGTTGAATATTGTATAGAATAGTTGTAATTAATGATAATTCGTTATTTAATCTTGCATTTTTCTAAAGAAACCTAAATTTTAAAGGCAACAAGGTATGTTATTTCAAAAATCAATTTGTTGTAACACATGTTTATGTGACATATTCTGGAGTGTTAAATAAAAATGAAAAAAAATTAAATGTTGCACAATAAACTGACGATTACTTAATTTTTCTACTGAGAAAAATTAAGTTCTTTAGTGCGAGGTGTAATGTCGTTTTAAAAATAGTTTTGAAACTATTGCAATAAGTGTTCCAGAATTTCATCAGGTTATTTATTTAACACTTTTTTGCATTATTAATTTTAATGTCTACTATTGGCCATTATTAACTAAACACACACACACTTATGAAAAAACAATTACTCAGTTTTTTTGTGCTTTTCAGCCTCCTTTTGGGAGTCGCGCAAGCTCAGACAACTACGATTTCGGGATCGGTTGTTGATGAGGCTGGTAAGGCACTTGCGGGGGTATCCGTACTCGTTACCGGAACACCAGTAGGAACACAAACCGATGGTAGCGGAAACTACCGTTTGACGAATGTGCCTCAGGGATCACGCACATTAACCTTTAGCTACATTGGTTACGAAACTAAAACGGCTAATATTACAGGTGGTACTATCAACATGACTTTATCACTGGGTAATGCACAGCTTAATGAGGTTGTTGTGACGGGTTACACCACCACGTCTCGTTCACGTAACGTATCCGCCTCATCTAATATTGGTGCTCGTAAAATTGAGAACGTTCCCACAGGTTCTTTTGATCAAATTTTACAAGGTCAGGCTGCAGGTTTAACGGTTATGGCGGGTTCTGGTCAGCCAGGTGCAAGCGCGCGTGTGCAGATTCGTGGTTCAAACACCATCTCTGGATCAAATTCTCCCCTTTATGTAGTTGATGGTATTCCGATTGAACCTAGTGCATTCAGAACGATGAATCCGAATGATTTTGCTTCCATAAACGTATTGAAAGATGCGGCTGGAACAGCACTTTATGGATCGCGCGGTGCAAACGGTGTATTGGTAATTACTACAAAACGTGGTGTTAGCGGTAAAGTACGCATTACTTATGATGGTCAATTTGGTTGGGATACCCGTACGCAGGCGAGATTTGACATGATGAATACCGAGCAATATTTAGCTTTACAGGAAAAAGGTCGTGCAGGTGCGGGATGGACATTATCGCCGTTAAACCAAGATCCTAGGAACACGATCTCTTTACCAGAGCGAGCTCGCCGTTTGGACTCACTTAAGACTATCAATACGGATTGGGAAGATGTTTTCTTTCGTACCGGTTCATTCCAACAACATGGTGTATCTGCGTCGGGAGGTAATGAGAAAACCAAGTTCTTCGGAAGTTTGGGTTACTATTCTCAGGATGGTATTGCCTTACGTTCAGAATTAGATCGTTACACGATGCGTCTAAATGTGGACCACACGGATGATCGTTTGACTTTGGGAATGCAAACAAACTTAGGTTATTCTAGTAGTAGTTTTATCGAGTCAGAAAGAGCGATAGCACTTGCTAATCCGTTTGCTGCCGCTTACCTAGCCTATCCGTTTGAAAATCCTTATGGTCCAGATGGTCGGATACTTACATCAAATAACACGACCACCGCTTTCCGTGTGCCGAACCCATTTACTCCGGCTAATGGCGTATTGTATGATAGTCGTATTGGGGCTAATGCACTAGACAGGCTAAACAACTCCACCAACCTTGCTGGTGAAGTGAAAGCTTTATTAGGAGCCAATGCTTCTTATGAAATTTATGAAGGTCTGAAAATTAAGACCAACTTAGGTTTAGATTACAGAAACACAAACACGCAACGTTCCACTTTTCCGAATTCTCTAGCGGGTATTCAGGTGGCGCGTGGCAATCAAGGATCATTCTCTAATGATGAGTTTCGTCGTTTAGAGATGATTTCTACGTCCGGCTTACAGTATGATGCTGCATTTGGTAAGCACGAGATTACGGCAAATGCTTTGTTCGAGGCTATCCGCCATCGTCGTTGGAATCAGAATTATACGGGTTATGGAATCAATCCAAAATTGTTGAACACACCAGCTGGAATTACCCCGGGTACTAACACCAATAGTATGATTCCATTGGTAGGTGGTTATCGTTCGGAATACGGCTTCTTATCGTACATCGCTTTAGCAAACTATACTTATGATGATAAGTATACTTTCCAAGCTTCCTTCCGTAGAGATGGTGCTTCTAGATTACCGGTTAAGAATCGTTGGAACAATTTCTACTCTTTAGGAGCAAACTGGCAGATTCATAAGGAAGATTTCTTGTTGAATAGTGAAGTCCTTAACAATTTAATTCTACGCGCATCTCACGGTACAGCCGCAGGTCAATTGCCAACAACCATTGCGAATGACTTTGGTTATCTGCCGACTTACGGTCAAGTCAACTACGCTGGTATTCCAGGTATTGCTGCATCCTTCCCTGGTAATCCAGAGTATGATTGGGAGTATACTACTTCCACCAACGTTGGATTAGATTTCGGTTTTTTTAATAACCGTCTCTCGGGTATGGTGGATGTATTCTACAGCAAAACCAACAACTTGTTTATTGATCAACAGCTTTCCCGTACCTCAGGATTTACTTCACTTGCTATCAATGCGGGTAGCTTACGTAACAAAGGTATTGAGGTTTCTTTGACTGGAGATGTTTTGCGCTCAGCGGATTTTGTTTGGAGCTTGAATGCTGACTTCTCTTACATTGATAACAAAATTACGGATTTAGGACAGGCTACCGAGTACCCTTCTGGAACGTCTATTATTCGCGTTGGATTACCAATAGGTTCACATTATATTCCGGAATTTGCAGGTGTAGATCCAGAAACAGGTAATGCTTTGTACTTTAATCAGGATGGAACGACCTCACCTAATTACAATGAGACCGCTCAATCCGTGGCTAAGTATGGTACTTATAATGCGCCATTTTTTGGTGGATTTGGCACGACGTTATCTTATAAAGGGTTTAGCATGAATACGTTGTTTTCATTCTTCTCGAATTACTCGATGTTTAACAATCAGTCGTTCTTCTGGGCTAACACGGCTAATTTCTCCGCTTACAATCAAGCTACTTCTATGGAACGCGCTTGGTCACAACCTGGAGATATTACAGACGTGCCGCGTTTAGGATCTACGCAAAACTTTGACAGTCGTCATATTGAAGATGCTTCCTTCTTACGCTGGAGAAACCTAACTTTGCGTTACACTTTTCCTACGGATTTGGTTACCCGCACTAAGTACCTATCTGGTATTTCGGTGTATGCAATTGGTCAAAATTTAGCTACTTGGACGAAGTTTACTGGATTTGACCCGGAAAATAGCAATAACATCGCGCAATTCAATTATCCACTTCCTAGGACTTTCACACTTGGTGCACAAATTACATTTTAATGACTGACATGAAAAGAAAATATACTGCAATAGCAAAGATCGCTATGATTACAGGTGTGTTAGCATTCACTTCCTGTGATAGCAATATCGATTTGCTTCCTACTGATTTGATCAGTAGTGAAAATGCTTTCGAGAATTATAATGATATAGATCGTGGCGTTGTTGGGGGATATTCCAATATGGCCTACCAAAATACGCTCATGATCAGTTCTTACACGGCCGACGAGAACCGTTGGGCTTTAGATAATGCCTCTCGTAATTACGGAGCAGCTTTACACCGTTGGGATTTCAACCCGGCTACTGGAGAGTTTGAAACGGCCTGGGTCAATATGTATAATGTGATTGACCGCGTGAATCGTGCGTTACAGTCTATTGATAATGTGACGTTGGCGACCGATACGGAGCGCGCCAATATAGGTCGCCTTCGAGGTGAATTGCTTGCTATCCGCGCTTTTAATCATTTTGAATTGTTACGCTGGTATGCCGAAGGGTATGAGGCTGAAGCATTAGGTGTGCCACTTATGACAGAGCCAGAAGTATTTGCTAAACCATCACGTAGTACATTCGGAGAAGTCATTACTGCGGTTTTAGCTGATATTCAGCAAGCAGAAACGTTAATACCTTCTAGCTTCGCTACCAACGGTCGCTTTTCTTTAGGTGCTGTGTATGCGATGAAAGCAAGGGTGGCCCTGTATGCTAAAAATTATGAATTAGCGGCAACAGCTGCCAATCAGGCACTAGACTTCAAGGGGCGTACATTGCCAACCGGCGATAACTACCGCAGTATGTGGAGAGACGGAAATACGTCTGAAGTGTATTTGTCTTTGTTAAGAGCGGATAACAATTCTGCAATTCGTTTGATTTACACGGATTTAAATACGGATGTGTTCTATTCGCCATCAGTCAAATTGGTAAATAGTTTTGATCAGGCGAATGATATTCGCTACGGTACAACGGTTTTCGTAGATAATGCCGTTGCAGCCAACAGAGAACGTATTAAAGTAAACAAATATCCGGGTCAAACTTTGGCTACTGATATCTTTAATAATGTTAAGGTATTACGCGCTTCGGAAATGTATTTAATCATTGCAGAAGCATCTGCCAATCTAAATAATTTGGTTGCTGGAACTGCAGCTTTAAATACTTTGCGCGCGGCACGTATAACAGGCTACGTACCTCAAGTGTTTACTTCTACAGCAGCATTGATCGATGCCACTTTAGAAGAACGGTTTAAGGAACTAGCATTTGAAGGACACCGTCTTTTCGACTTAAGAAGATTGAATCGTCCGATCAACCGTTTGGAAGAAGACACGCAAACTGGTGGTGCAATTCCGCAAAACTTAGCGGTCGACGCTTTGAATTACCGATTCCCGGTGCCTCAAAGAGAAATTTTCGCGAATCCGAATGTTCTTCAGAATAGCGGATATTAGGTATAGTCAAATTAAATTATAGAAAAGAGCGCCATTGGCGCTCTTTTTTTGTGATTTTGATGTATAAGTCTTGTTTTTTTAGCTATTAAAAATATTTTCTTATCTATAGTTTCTGTTTTTCTTTAATTGATGTTGAATATTTAATGGATTTAACAAAATTTCACTATGTTTGCAGCATTTAGTTTCAGCGCCTGCTGTATCTAAGAACTAACAACTACTATTTATTATTAATACACATCTATGCAAAAACTACTACTTAGCATTATTGTGCTTTTCTGCCTATCAATCGGTATGGCGCAAGCACAAAATCGAACGGTATCCGGTCGGATAACGGATCAAGAAGATGGTTCACCTGTAATCGGTGCATCCATTTTAATTGAGGGTACATCTATCGGTACCCAGACAGATCGC
>JAAIGF010232879.1_pt1 | contig 11200 bp, 8 predicted proteins | sample 6487441 | NCBI WGS metagenome assembly JAAIGF01 (sample SAMN13974129, study PRJNA590717) | phyllosphere metagenome | biome: pepper field; feature: multiple bacterial spot infested pepper fields; material: pepper leaves; isolation source: leaves from pepper fields | host: Capsicum annuum ...
CACCTCATCCGCCAGACCATCGACACGCCCACGGGCGAGCTGTGCCTGGTCGCAGACAGCGCAGGCAGTCTGTACGCCGTCGACTGGCTGGACCGGCAGGAACGCATGAGCCAACTGCTGGGCCGTTATCACCGTGGCCACGCGCCAGTGGTCGACGGTGACGTCGTGCCATCCCTGGTGACCGCGTTTCAGCGGTACTTCGATGGCGACCTGCATGCTATCGATGCCCTGCCGTGCGCCCGAGCCGGCACGACCTTCCAGCAGCGCGTCTGGACCGCGCTGCGAGCCATTCCCTGCGGCGAAACGATGAGCTACGGCGACCTGGCACACCGTCTTGGTTCGGTGGCGGCGGTGCGGGCGGTTGGCATGGCCAACGGTGCCAACCCGGTCAGCATCGTCATTCCCTGCCATCGGGTGATCGGTGTGAAAGGGGCGCTGACCGGCTATGGCGGCGGGCTGGCGCGCAAACAGTGGCTGCTCGCCCACGAGCGCCGGCCGCACACCCTGCAGCGCGAACTGCTGTTCGCGGATTGATCCGCTACGCCTTCGCCTGTCAGCGGCTCAAAGCTCCACCATCGTCTTGAAGCCGCCCCAAAACATCCGCTTGCCGTCGAAAGGCATTTCTTCCATCTTGCAGGCCAGTCGCGGGTCGGCCATCACCTTCGCATTGATGGCGTCGCGCGCTTCGCGGTCGCGGTAGACGATCCAGGCGAAGATGACGGTCTCGCCGTCCTGCAATTGCACGCTCTGCGGGAACGAGGTGTGCACGCCTGGCTGCACGTCGTCGGCCACGCACTCCCAATAGGCCAGCGCGCCATGTTCGCGCCAGATCTCACCGGCCTGCTGCGCCATCTTCCGGTAGTCCTCCAGACGATCGACGGGCACGGGCAACACGAATCCATCCACGTAATGGGCCATGCGATCTCTCCTTGGGTCAGGGGTGATGCGGGATCGGTCGGGCCTATGATCCTGCAGCGCCGCTCGGCCATGGCGGTCGCGCTGATGAACGGCAGGGGTTTGGTCTTACAAGGGGATGCGTAGAATGCGCGCTGTCTCCGGCCTTCCGTGTAATCCCTATGTCTGCGCGTGATCCCGTCACCCGAGCCACCCTGATCGGGTTGGTCGCCATCGTGTTGTGGAGTTCGGTCGTCGGCCTGATCCGCAGCATCTCCGAGCACTTCGGGCCGGTCGTCGGGGCGGCGCTGATCTTCACGGTGGCCGGGGTGCTGGTCAGCGTGGTGCTCGGCATCCCCAAATGGCGCAAGATTCCGCCTGCCTACATGTACGGCTGTGGCAGCCTGTTCATCGCCTACGAAATCTGCCTGTCGCTGTCGATCGGCTTCGCCCAGAACCGCCAGCAGGCGCTGGAACTGGGGATGATCAATTACCTGTGGCCATCGCTGACCGTGACGCTGGCCGTCGCGACACGGCAGCAGCGCGCCGCGCCCTGGGTATGGCCGGGCCTTGCGCTGGCGTTCGTCGGTATCGGCTGGGTGATGAAGGGCGATGGTCCATGGGACCCGGCGCACTTCGTCGTCAACGTGACGAATAATCCGCTGGCCTATTCGCTGGCGCTGGTCGCCGCGTTCCTGTGGGCCATCTACAGCGTGCTCACGCGGCGGGTAGGGCAGGGGGCGAACGCGGTGTCGGCCTTCCTGCTGGGCAGTGGCGTGGTGTTGTGGACCAAGTTCGCCATCAGCGGCGCGCCGTTGCCCGGTTTTTCGCTCAGCGGCTCTGTGCAGGTGCTCTGCCTGGGCGCGGCCATGGCCACCGCCTATTCGTGCTGGAACCACGGTGTGCAACGCGGCAACATGACCGTGCTGGCCGTCGCCTCGTTCTTCACCCCGGTCTTTTCCAGCCTGCTGGCTGCCTTGTGGCTGCGCACCCAGCCCGGCGTGTCGTTCTGGCAGGGCGTGGCGATGGTGGTGACCGGGTCCATCGTCTGCTGGCACGCCAGTCGCGCGAGGCGTGCCCAAGGCTGAAAACAGGGCGGAAAAACAACGTTACGGTAGAGCCGCATCCCCAAGTGTGTAACGGTTATGACGGCGTTGGACCCCACCAACGCACGAGTCCATTCGTCGCGCCACTTACGGTTGGGTGCAATAAGCGCTTGGCTTGTTGACCGAACCGGGCCACCCTGTGTAAGCGCCTCTGCGCATCCACTGGAGTAAGCGACTGATGACGAAAGACAACGGTAGTCCCCTCGCTGATACTGAACTGGAACGCGTGCCCGCCCGCCAGATCTCTTGGCGACGCGAATCCCTGCGCAGCAGCCGGGCGATGGTCGACGCGCTTTCGCGCGCCACGGCAGACCAGCAACCGATGCTGTCCCTGATGCGGGTTGCTCCCGCGACGGGCCAAAGGGGATGAACGGCGCAAGCGCGTCAGGCCGGGTGGTCACCCGCCTGGCCTGACACGTTTGCAGCCGTAGCTCACGGCCCGCATCGTTCTCACGATGCACCGTGGCCTTTTACCCGCCCCGTCTTGTACGGGGCGGTTTTGCTTTTGGGGTGTGGGGTGTGGAATGCAGGGGCCGGATGGTCCCCCCGACAGGAATCGAACCTGTATCTAGCGCTTAGGAGGCACTCGTTCTATCCATTGAACTACGGGGAGACGCTCACCGCGGGAAACCCGGGTGCCAGCGCGTGGCGATTCTAACATCGGTGAGCCCCCGCGCCGCGTTACGATGATGGTCTGCACGCTGTTTCTCCCCTTGAGGTTCCCCATGTCGTCGTCTCCCTTGCCAGCCACGGGCCGCCCCGATGCCGTTCGCATCGTTCTGGTCGGATCGTGTGCGGTGTTGCTTGCCATGGGCGCTCGCGCCACGTTCGGGCTGTTCATGCAGCCGATGGGGCTGGAGCACGGATGGGGGCGTGACGTGTTCTCGCTGGCGTTCGCTATTCAGAACCTGGTGTGGGGCGCGGGTGCCATCGGTGCCGGCATGCTGGCCGATCGCTACGGGGCGGGCCGCACCATTGCCGGGGCGGCGGTGCTGTACGCCCTGGGCCTGCTGCTGATGCGCGGCGCTGAAACCGAATTGCAGCTCTACATGACGGCCGGGGTGTTGGTCGGGCTGGGTCAGGCGGGCACGACCTTCCCGGTGATTTTGCCGGTGGTGGCGCGTGCAGTGCCATTGGCACATCGCAGCACGGCGCTGGGCATCGTCAGCGCGGGTGGCTCGCTTGGCCAGTTCCTCATCGTTCCCGCCGGCCAGTTCCTGATCGACGGTCTGGCCTGGACGGGCGCGCTGCTGGTGCTGTCGATGTCGGTGGCAGCCATCCTGCCGATGGCGACCAGGCTCACCGGCAAGTCGACCGCCGAAGCGGGCGATCCGGGGCTCAGCATGTGGGGGGCGATGAAGCAGGCCGTGCGGCATCCCTCGTATCACTTCCTGTTCTGGAGCTATGCCGTCTGCGGCTTCCATACGGCATTCATCACGCTTCACCTGCCGGCCTACGCCGTCGACCAGCGTCTGCCTGCGTCGGCCGGGGCCACGGCCCTGGCGCTGATCGGCCTGTTCAACGTGATCGGCTCGCTGTGGGCGGGCAAGTTGGGCGGGCGCTACAGCAAGCGCCTGCTGCTGGCCGGCCTGTATGCCACGCGCGGCTTTGCCATCGCCATTTTGCTGATGGTGCCGCTGACGCCCATGGTGTTGTATTGCTTTGCCGCACTGATGGGGCTGGTGTGGCTGGGAACGGTACCGCTGACCATCGGCCTGGTGGGGCAGATCTACGGCATGCGCTATGCCGCCACGTTGTCGGGCATCGTCTTCCTGGGTCACCAGGTGGGCAGTTTCATCGGCGTGTATATGGGCGGTAAGCTGTACGTGGCCACGGGCAGCTATACCGTCGTCTGGTGGCTGGGTCTGGTGCTCTCCTTCGTTGCGGCGGCGCTTTGCCTGCCTGTGCGTGAGCGCTCGCTCGCGCAACCTGCCTGACGGGCTTCGCCATGCGAACCGACCCAACGCCTCCTTTGCTGCCGCGCCGCTGGCGCGTGGCCGGCTGGCTGGTGTTGGCGCTCGCGCTGGGGGCGGGCTTCGTGGCCTACGGCCACCCCACCATCCTGGTCCAGTGGGAAAACCTCATGGCGCTTTGCGGATTGGCCTGATCGCCGGCACGCGCAACGTGGACCAGACGCCACGTATGACACACGACAACAGACGGGCGCCACGGTCCGGCCCGGCAATCCGTAGAATGGCGGCTGTTTTTCTACCGTTGCCGGAGTGTCATGGCCACGCGCTACAACGAATCTTCCATCCGGGTGTTGAAGGGTCTGGAGCCCGTCAAGCAGCGCCCGGGTATGTACACCCGCACCGAAAACCCGCTGCACATCATCCAGGAAGTCGTCGACAACGCTGCCGACGAAGCCCTGGCGGGGCACGGTAAGCACATCCAGCTGACCCTGCACGCCGACGGCAGCATCACCGTCGAGGACGAAGGGCGCGGCATTCCCGTGGGCATGCACCCCGAGGAAAACGCCCCGGTGGTCGAGCTGGTCTTCACGCGCCTGCATGCCGGGGGCAAGTTCGACAAGCAGGACGGCGGGGCCTATGCGTTCTCCGGCGGCCTGCACGGCGTCGGCGTGTCCGTCACCAACGCCTTGTCCACGCGCATGGAAGTCACCGTCTGGCGTGACGGCGGCGCCCACCGCCTGGTGTTCGCCAACGGTGACGTGATCGAGCCGCTGGCGCCCGTCAGCGAAACCCGTCGCAAGGCCGGTACGCGCGTGCGTTGCTGGCCCGATCCCAAGTATTTCGACAGCGCAGCCATTCCCATGGGCGAGCTGTGCCGCCTGCTGCGCAGCAAAGCCGTGCTGCTGCCCGGCGTGCGCGTCACCCTGCGCACCGAAAAGCTGGGCGAGCGGGGCGGTGCCAGCCAGTTCCAGACCCAGAGCTGGTTCTACGACGAAGGTCTGCGCGGCTATCTGTCGGAAGCCCTGGGCGGCGCCGAACTGCTGATCCCGCTGTTCGAAGGCCAGCAGTACGCTGGCCGCGATCACGAGACCTTCGCCGTGGGCGAAGGTGCTCAGTGGGTGGTCGCCTGGAGCGAAGAAGGCACCGTGGTGCGCGAGTCCTACGTCAACCTGATCCCGACCACCGCGGGCGGCACGCACGAGGCCGGCCTGCGCGATGGCCTGTTCACGGCGGTCAAGGGCTTCGTCGAGCTGCACAACCTGCTGCCCAAGGGCGTCAAGCTGCTGCCGGAAGACGTGTTCGCCCGCGCCAGCTTCGTGCTGTCGGCCAAGGTGCTCGACCCGCAGTTCCAGGGGCAGATCAAGGAACGCCTGAACAGCCGCGACGCCGTCCGGCTGGTCGGCAACTTCGTGCGGCCCGAACTGGAACTGTGGCTGAACTCGCACGTGGAATACGGCAAGAAGCTGGCCGAACTGGCGATTCGCCAGGCGCAGGCCCGAGTGCGTGCGACCCAGAAGGTCGAGAAGAAGAAAAGCTCGGGCGTCGCCGTGCTGCCGGGCAAACTGACGGACTGTGAAAGCAACGACGTGTCGCGCACCGAAGTCTTCCTGGTCGAGGGCGACTCGGCAGGCGGTTCGGCCAAGATGGGCCGCGACAAGGAATTCCAGGCCATCCTGCCGCTGCGCGGCAAGGTCCTCAACGCTTGGGAGGTCGAGCGCGACCGCCTGTTCGCCAACAACGAGATCCACGACATCTCGGTGGCCATCGGCGTCGATCCGCACAGCGCCACCGACACGCCCGACCTGTCGGGCCTGCGCTACGGCCGCATCTGCATCCTGTCCGACGCCGACGTCGACGGCTCGCACATCCAGGTGCTGCTGCTGACGCTGTTCTACCGCCACTTCCCCAAGCTGATCGACGCCGGTCACGTCTACGTGGCGCGCCCACCGCTGTATCGCCTGGACGTGCCCGCGCAGGGCAAGCGGCCAGCCCGCAAGATCTACTGCCTGGACGATGGCGAGCTGGAAGCCGCGACCGACAAGCTGCGCAAGGAAGGCGTGAAGGAAACCGCCTGGAGCATCGGCCGCTTCAAGGGCCTGGGGGAAATGAACCCCGAACAGTTGTGGGAAACCACCATGAACCCCGATACGCGCCGCCTGCTTCCCGTGGGCTTCGGTGAACTCGACCCGATGCAGACCACCGACATGTTCGACATGTTGATGGGCAAGGGCGAGGCCGCGCAGCGGCGGGCATGGCTGGAAGAGAAGGGCGATCTCGCCGAGGTGGATATCTAAATGAGTGATTCGCAAACCGGGAGCCTGTTCGAAACCCCCGAGGGCGACGCCGCGATCACGCTGGCGCGCTATGCCGAACAGGCCTATCTGGACTACGCCCTGTCGGTGGTCAAGGGCCGGGCCCTGCCCGAAGTCAGCGACGGGCAGAAGCCCGTGCAGCGCCGCATCCTGTTCGCCATGGATGCGATGGGACTGGGCCCGAACGCCAAGCCGGTGAAGTCGGCCCGCGTGGTCGGCGACGTGCTGGGCAAGTACCACCCGCACGGCGACCAGGCCGCGTACGACGCGCTGGTGCGCATGGCGCAGGGGTTTTCGCTGCGCTATCCCCTGATCGACGGCCAGGGCAACTTCGGTTCGCGCGACGGCGACGGTGCCGCCGCCATGCGGTACACCGAAGCCCGCCTGACGCCGATCTCCCGCCTGCTGCTCGACGAGCTGGACCAGGGCACGGTCGATTTCACGCCCAACTACGACGGCTCGCAGCAAGAGCCGAAGGTGTTGCCGGCGCGCCTGCCGATGGTGCTGCTCAACGGCGCCTCGGGCATCGCCGTGGGCATGGCCACGGAAATTCCGTCGCACAATCTGCGCGAAGTCGCGCAGGCGGCCGTGGCGCTGTTGAAGAAGCCCGAGCTGCCCGATGCCGATCTGCATGCCTTGCTGCCCGGCCCCGATTACCCGGGTGGCGGCCAGATCATCACGCCGCTCGACGACATCGCCCAGATCTATCGCGTCGGCCGTGGCTCGCTCAAGGTGCGGGCGCGCTGGAAGTTCGAGGAAATGGCGCGCGGCCAGTGGCAGTTGGTCATCCACGAGTTGCCGCCGGGCACCTCGGGCCAGAAGGTGCTGGAAGAGATCGAAGAACTCAGCAACCCGAAGATCAAGACCGGCAAGAAGGCACTGACGGCCGAGCAGCAGCAGGTCAAGGCGCACATGTTGGGCATCCTCGACACCGTGCGCGACGAATCGGGCAAGGACGCCGCCGTCCGCCTGGTGTTCGAGCCCAAGACCTCGAAGGTCGACCGCGAGGAATTCGTCAACACGCTGCTGGCGCACACCTCGATGGAAACCAGCGCGCCGATCAACCTGGTGATGGTCGGCCTCGACGGTCGTCCGCGCCAGAAGCCGCTGCGCGAGATCCTGAGCGAGTGGCTGGCCTTCCGCACCAACACGGTCATGCGTCGTACCGCGCATCGCCTGGACAAGGTGCGCGACCGCATCCATGTGCTGCAGGGGCGCATGGTGGTGTACCTGAACGTCGACGAGGTGATTCGCGTCATTCGCGACTCGGACGAGCCGCGTGCGTCCTTGATGAACGCGTTCGAACTGACCGAGCGCCAGGCCGACGACATCCTGGAAATGCGGCTGCGCCAGTTGGCCCGTCTCGAAGGCTTCAAGATCGAGAAGGAACTGGCCGAGCTGCAAAGCGAAGAAGCCAAGCTGGGTGAACTGCTGGCCAACCCCAGCAGCCTCAAGCGCCTGATCGTCCGCGAGATCGAAGCCGACGCCAAGGCCTATGGCGACGATCGCCGTACCCTGATCGAAGCCGCCGAACGCGCCAGCGTCGAGGCCAGGGTCATCGACGAGCCGGTCACCGTCATCGTGTCGGAAAAGGGCTGGCTGCGTGCACGTCAGGGCCACGGCCACGATGCGGCGCTGTTCACCTTCAAGGCCAGCGACGCCCTGTATGGTGCCTTCGAATGCCGCACCACCGACTCGCTGATCGCGATCGCCAGCAACGGACGCGTCTATTCCGTGCCGGTGGCCAATCTGCCGTCGGCGCGTGGCGACGGCACGCCGGTCACCACCATGATCGAACTCGAGCCCGGTGCACGCGTGCTGCACATGGTGGCGGGCGGACCGCAGTCGCGCTGGCTGCTGACCAGCCAGACCGGCATGGGCTTCATCACCCGCCTGGGCGACATGGTCACGCGTCAGCGCGCCGGCAAGCAGTTCCTGAACCTGGAACCGGGCGATGCGCCGCAGCGCCCGGTGCCGGTGTGGGAAGGTGCGGATCGCCTGGCACTGCTGACCAACAAGGGCCGCTTCCTCCTGTTCAGTCTGGAGGAAGTGAAGGTGATGGCTGGCGGCGGGCGCGGCACGGTGCTGATCGACCTCGAACCCAAGGACGCGTTGGCGCAGGTCGTGCCCGTCGGGCCGGCCGGCATGCGGGCCTCGGGCATCTACCGCAACAAACCGACCGACGACATCCTGTATGGCGCCGATCTGGACGCTTACCTGAGCAAGCGCGCGCGCAAGGGCAAGCAATTGGCGGTGCGCCCGAAGAGTCCGGTGCTGTCGCCGGTGTTCTGAAAAAAGACGGGTGAATGACAAACGGGGCGCTTCGGCGCCCCGTTTTCATTGGTACGGGTTATTACTTGTTGATGATAGGTGTGGTTTGTGCATCACAAACGGACAAAACGGTCCTTTTTTCAACGGTTGAGCGAAACCAAACGAGGGCAAGATGCGTATCCGCCATTCCACCAAATGAATTAGATCGGTGGTGGCTTGCAGACAGCGAACCGGCTGCACTGCCTGCCTGCCAACTCAACCGGACACTCACCCTGTCAGACGGGATACGCATGAAAGCCAATTTGAAATTCAGCCACAAAATCCTCCTCGCGGCTTCGCTGGTCATCGTCGTGGCCATCGCGCTGTTCGCCGCGTTCAGCGTCCACGTACAGCGCAAGGCCATTCATGACGACCTCAGCCGTTCGCTCGGCGAGATCGGTCGCGTGGCTTCGGCCAACATCGGCTACTGGCTCGATGGCCGCATCAACCTGATCGAAACCCAGGCCCAGGCGCTGGCCCGCGATCGTTCGCCTGCCGCCATGGGTGGCCTGCTCGAACAGCGCATCTTCCTGGACAACTTCACCTCGACCTACTTCGGTCAGGCTGACGGCACCTTCACCGACCGCCCCGTGCAGGGCGTGCCGGCCGACTACGACCCGCGCAAACGCCCGTGGTACGCTGCCGCCGCGTCTGCCGGCCAGACCGTGCTGACCGCGCCCTACATGTTCACCTCGCCGCCGGTGCTGGGCATCACGATTGCCACGCCGCTGGTGCAGGACGGCCAATTGCAGGGCGTGATCGGTGGCGACCTGAGCCTGCAGGCCATGGTCGACATGATCAACGGCCTGAACGTGGGTGGCCTGGGCGAAGCCTTCCTGGTCGACAGCGACGGCAAGATCCTCGTGTCGCCGCGTTCTGAGCAGGTGATGAAGTCGTTGCGTGAAGTCTTCCCGCAGAACACGCCGACGCTGACCAGCGCCCTGACCGAAACCACGCTCAACGGCGCGCCGCGCCTGGTCAGCTTCACCCCCGTGCAGGGCCTGCCCAGCGTGAAGTGGTACCTGGGTCTGTCGATCGACCAGAACAAGGCATTCGCGGCCGTCGACAACACCCGCAATTCCGCGCTGGTCGCGGCCATCGTGGCCGTGCTGGTGGTCGTGCTGGTGCTGGGTCTGCTGATCCGGGTGCTGCTGCGTCCGCTGAGCGCCATGGGTCGCGCCATGGAAGACATCGCGCAAGGCGAGGGCGACCTGACGCGCCGCCTGCAGCACCACAGCCAGGATGAATTCGGTCAGCTTGCCAACGCCTTCAACCGCTTCGTCGAGCGTATCCACGGCTCGATCCGCGACGTGTCGCAATCGACCCACCAGTTGAACGAAGTCGCACGCCAGGTGCTGTCGGCATCCAACGATTCGCTGCGCCAATCCGATACGCAGTCCGAGCGCACGCATAGCGTGGCTGCCGCCATCAACGAACTGGGCGCCGCCGCCCAGGAAATCGCCCGCAGCGCGGCCGCCGCCTCGCACGAAGCCAGCGACGCCCGCAGCCAGGCCGACAGCGGCAGCGTAGTGGTGCAGCAGGCCATCGACGCCATGGGCGAACTGTCGTCGAAGATCAATGCCTCGGGTCAGACCATCGAAGCGCTGGATGCCAACACGGTCGACATCGGCAAGATCCTGGAGGTCATTCGCGGCATCTCCGAGCAGACCAATCTGTTGGCTCTGAATGCCGCCATCGAAGCCGCCCGTGCGGGTGAGGCCGGCCGTGGCTTCGCCGTGGTAGCCGACGAAGTGCGCAACCTGGCGCACCGCACGCAATCGTCTGCCCAGCAGGTGCAAACGATGATCGAATCCCTGCAGGTGGGGTCGCGCAATGCGGTCGCCCTGATGGCCGAAAGCCAGCGCGTAAGCGAGCGCAGCGTCGATATCGTCAACCAGGCGGGCGAGCGTCTGGCCAGCGTGACCGGCCGCATCGGCGACATCGACGGCATGAACCATTCGATGGCCTCGGCCACCGAAGAGCAGACCGCCGTCATCGACACGCTGAATGCCGACATTTCGGAAATCAACGTGCTGAACCAGCAGGGCGTGGCCAACCTGCAATCGACCCTGCAAGCCTGTGCCGCCCTGGAACAGGAAGCCGCACGCCTGCAGCAGTTGGTCAGCAGCTTCCGGATCTGACCTGCCCGGTCGCGTTCGCTGTCAGCCCAGCCACTCCACGGCCAGCGGATACAGCGACGCGACCAGCAGCGCGGCCATGCTGAGGTTGAACGCGCGCACCGCAGCCGGTGCGCGCAACACGCCGCGCAGTGCGCTGCCGAATGCCGCCCACACCGCCACGCTGGGGAAGTTCACGATGCAGCAGACCACCATCGCAAGCGCCAGGTTCGTGTAGAAACCTTCCTGCGGCGTGTAGGTGGCGACGATGCCGATCGACATCACCCAGGCTTTCGGGTTGACCCACTGGAAGGCAGCGGCCTGCATGAAGGTGAACGGACGCCCCGTGCTGCCGCCGTCCTGGATCGGGCCCGACATGGCGATGCGCACTGCCAGGTAGAGCAGATAGAGGGCGCCGCCGATCTTCAGCCAGGTATACAGCGCCGGCATGGCCTGGAAGACCGCGCCCAGCCCCAGCCCTATCACCCCGACCATTGCCGTGAAGCCGACGGAAATACCTGCCATGTGCGGCACGGTACGGCGCATGC
>JAAIGF010084811.1_pt1 | contig 11190 bp, 7 predicted proteins | sample 6487441 | NCBI WGS metagenome assembly JAAIGF01 (sample SAMN13974129, study PRJNA590717) | phyllosphere metagenome | biome: pepper field; feature: multiple bacterial spot infested pepper fields; material: pepper leaves; isolation source: leaves from pepper fields | host: Capsicum annuum ...
GTCGAATCTACCGGAGCAACCGCTTTAGGTTGTTGTTTTCGATCGTTCCAAAGCCATAGTTTACGCCAAAATTCGGAAAGCGAATTAAACTCTTGCCGGTACACCAACCCGACCGCGCTGATGTAATCGCTGTAAGGTGTAAAGAGAAAGTTTCGCGAGTTTAAACGATTGTAGGCCCGGAGCACAAGATTTCCATCTTGGCGTAGCCTGAAAGTAACTTCTGCATCCGTTGCTACCTGATCGGAAAATAGGGTGAGATCTGTTACCTGCGATCGGCTGCGGTCGCTTACGCCGCCCGTAAAGATCAATCGGTCGTCAAAAAAACGTAGCGAGGCCGATGCATCATTAAACGAACGAATATTGAGATCCAGAAAGTTCATATTCAACGACTGGGAGATAATACTATTCAATTGGTTGAACGCGATCTCTGTTCCGGCAGATAGCAGTGTATTGTTAACTTCGCGGCCAAACTCTTGTGTCGAAGCAGGGGTAAAACTTCGTCGCACGATCAAGCTGATGGCCTGCTGATTCACGTTATTATTATCGCTTAAATAACCCTGCAATTCATCTTTTACGTAAGGATCTTGCGGGAAATTAAGGTCGAATGAAATTTCTGGCTGAGATAACGTCCCCTTTAAGATCATATCTGCCTGCGCCAATATTCGGTCGTTGTTTTCTGTGCGACCGGCGGCGTTGTAAAGCGGCGCAATCGACGTGCGCTGTTGATACGTAGCACTAAGGTTTACCGTGGCCTCGGCCGGATTTCCGGCCCAACGGATGGTGCCTCCTTCTTTAAGATCGAAAAATTTGTTAAAAAAGTCTTGTGCGGTGAAATGAAATTTTCCGGATGATACGAGGTAATCACCAAACATTTCAAAGTCGCCCAGGCTGGATATGCGTAAGGAAACGTTGCCAGTGCCCACACCTTTAAGCGAGCCCACGTTATTTTCCAGGTTGATCTCCGCATCGCGCGTCAGGTTGAGGTCCATGTTCATGGTCAAACCTTGAAAGAGGCGCTTGGCAATAGTCGTTTCTTCCGCAGATGAGTCTGGATTGATAAAGTAGAAGAAGTCGTTGTCGCTAACCTTTAACGAGCTGTTAAACGGAATCGTGATCACCGTATTCGGATTTGAGCGCGCGTTGATATCAATATTTATACCGGATGTAGGTCCTTTAAATTTAAACAAGCCAGAGGCGTAGGCTGTTCCGTAAAAGGTTTCGTTGTCTTTTCTGCCCGTCTGGAGGATTTGGAAATTTTCGGCGCGTGCCTCAATATCCAACGACGGGTCACGCAATTTGCTTAGGTCAATGTTGCCGGTTGCAGTTGCCACATTATTTCGGATATCGATGAGCTGTAAGTTGTTAAGAATAATGCGGTTGTCTTGTATGAGCGAACTCTGATTGGAAAGACTGTAACGGGTGTTTAAGTAATTCACCAGAAACGATGCCTCCCGAATACTGGCGGATCCGGAAATGATCGGGTTTCGGAGCGATCCCTGTATATTCACTTCACCACTCATCTTTCCGTAAAGATCGCTAATAAGATCTTTCAGAAAAGGCTGTATAATACCCACGTCTACATTATTGACTTTCCCGTGAATACGCAGCGCATCATCTTGATCAACGGCGTAGCTACCAGCCAGGTCAATGCCATTTCCATCGACATCAAGCAATTTGGATTGCAGCTGAATTAAGCCGTGCTGCGGATCAAAATCCGCATTGATACGCAGGTTCCCGATAGGTAAATTGTTAAAGATAATTGGCGTCGTGCTAATGTGTGCCGAAATGTTTGGAGCGTTAAACACCGAATAGATACGTAAATCGCCACTGAGGTTTCCCTGCAATTGAATGCCTAAAGGTTTGGTGATTCCGGCAAGTGCGTCGAGACTGAAATCCTTAAAAGCGATATCCAAATTATCGTTTTCATTGGAAAGGATGCCGTTTAAGCTCACTTCTTGCTTATCCCGTCTAAACAGCAAATTTTTTAAATAAAATTTGCCTTTGGATACACGCAGGTCTGCATCTTCATTGATGCTCCACGGCTCGTTGTTTAAGATAATTTCTGATCGGTCAAAATGGATGTATGCCGGTTTATTATGTGCAAAATGGATATTGCCATTCAGGTTTAAATAGTTCGCACGGCTTTTTTCTGAAAGCGACAATTGAAAATTAAGGCTGTCGTTGGCAAGCACAGTTTGTATTTTAACTCGGTCTACGTAGGTAGAATCGGAAAAACTAAAGCGATCTGCTTCGGCAGCGAGCGAGAGCGCATCGCCATCGGCATTTTCTGTCAACAGCAGGTTTTTTATCTTCATTCCTCGATAGGAAACGATTGGACTATAAGCTTCGAAAATTGCGGTGTAGTCGTCTGACGAGAATTTAGCCTGTAGTGTGGCGCCATCTTCCAGCCGTAAGTTAGGATCAAATAGCGCAGAGACCGGGTCAAAGGATTTTATCTTAATCTGCAAATCAAAGTTTTGCGGATTGTAAGCAGGCGTTTCGATATTTATAGCCGGTGCATAGCGCATCGCTAACGACCTGAAGTAGGCGATAATGCTGTTCAGGTCGATCTGGCCAGTGATCTCGCCATCGACCACGTCAGACTGTATACGCAGTAATTTCGACTGTTCATCGCCTCGCGATTCGAAGTCGAGGTAATCCATCAAGAAATCTCCGCGCGACGATTGAAACTGGATATGGTCAGATGAAATATGCCCGTTAAGCGAATTGAGCGAGTTTCCTTTCAGTTCGGCACGTACGTTGGAGTTACTGACCACGATACTGTCTTTCGTAAACAGGTTGAGCCGTTTAAGGTTGAGAAGATCTATCTCAGATGAGAATTCATAGGCTGGAATGTCGGTTTTCCAGTCAATTTCACCGTCAAAAGTTAACGTTGCATAAGGATCCTGCACGCTACCGCTGGCGAAAATCACCTGATCGACAATTTCCGTGTGGAAGCGGATGTTTTTATACGGATAATCTTTGAAGTCAACATGAGCAATTTCTCCTTCGGTCGTTAACGCTAGGGTCGTTTTATCGACTCCTTCGCCAGTAAATGTTAGGTCGAAAGTCGATTTACCTACATTTTTTGAGCGGAGTAGCTGACCGATATCAAAGTTGTCGCTGCTTACCGTTCCAGCGTAACGCAGCTCAGGCTTTAGCTGGATTTCACTGTTCGTTGTTAACGTGCCTAAATCGGTTTTCGCCGATCCATCTAGCTTGAAATCATGGTAGTAGCCGCTAAGTTTGCCGCTGTAGTTTACCGTTCCGAGTTCATGGATTTGCTGCGGCAGCTGGAAGTTTTGCAGCCTGGCCAGTTCAGGCACGAGCATTTCTACATCGCCAGCCGATGTGCGGAAGCGATTTACATTAAAATCAAACGTTGTCTTTTCGATATGGGGTAGTCCATCGATGCGAAAATCGCCGTGCAAGCTCGTCACAGCACCCGTCATCATCGCTACATCGCTGGCACGGATATGTGCTACGGTTCCGGAAACAGACGCCTGCATAACCGTGCTGATAAAATGTACATTAGCCATTTCCGGCGCAAAAAATTCGATATCGCGCGAGTCGACAAAGGCTTCTTTTACCCGACCGTCGATTTGTACCTTGTCAATAAAATCTTCAAAGTCGGTAAAGGAATTATACTGGAAACGAATATAGTCACCTACTTTAGAGCGGTTGGTCCGAAGGGTAAGTTCTTTAAACTCCATACTTTTTTCCGATACATAGGCTTGAGCCGTCATTTCCCGAAGATAAAGACCGCTCTTCTCCTTAAACGTTAATTGCTGGATGGCTGCACGGATATCCGTTTTTGAAAAATCAATGTTATTGATCACGCCAGATATTGCCGTTAGTTCAAGGTCGTTGAAATTTACACCCGCATGCAGCTTTTTGAACCGATAGTTTCTTAGCTTAACATGGTTGTTTTTCAAAACAATCTCTTTTATTTTAAGCTGTAGCGAAGCCTTCTTGTCTTTTTTCTTCGGCTGGTCGGTGGCGAAGTAGTCAATGATGTAACTGATGTTGGTACTGTCGGTGTAGATCTCGTAATTCATGTACGCATCATCCAGTTGCAGTTTGCGTAGTTGGAGTTCGTTTTTAAAAAGACCGGCGAGAGAAAGGGTCGCCGTGATGCTTTTCGCTTTAAAAATCGGTTGGCCGCGCCTGTCATCCAGCGCTATGTCCCGCAGTTCGAGTGCACTGAATGGTTTGAAATAAACTTTGCCAACAGAAATTTTGCTGTGCAATTGTTCGCTCAGGTAATTGGCTATTTTTTTTGATACAAAAGTTTGTACAGCAGGATAACGCAAAGAAAAGACAGCGGCAACCGTTAGCAAGGTAATGCTAAGCAAGCTGATAAGCGCTATTTTCAGTATTTTTTTGATATTTTTGTGTTCTGTTTTAATACGACGCGAACATGGCTACAATCCTCGGTATCGAATCCTCTTGTGATGAAACTTCTGCCTCTATATGTATAGACGGTGAAATTAAGTCAAATATTATTGCTAGTCAAGCAATTCATGCAAAATATGGCGGTGTAGTGCCCGAGTTAGCGTCGCGTGCACATCAACAGCATATTATTCCGACCGTAGATCAAGCCATTCAGCTCGCAAAAATACACAAAAATGAGATAGATGCGGTCGCTTTTACGAGAGGACCTGGTCTTTTAGGCTCGTTGCTTGTCGGAACTTCGTTCGCGAAGTCGTTTGCCCTCGCTCGTCAGATTCCTTTGATCGAAGTAAACCATATGCAGGCGCATATCTTAGCTCATTTTATTGACGAACCAAAACCACAGTTTCCGTTTTTGTGTCTGACAGTTTCCGGCGGACACACGCAGATCGTTCTGGTAAAAGATTATTTTGAAATGGAGCTGCTGGGGCAAACATTAGACGATGCGGCAGGAGAGGCCTTTGACAAGACAGCCAAGATTTTGAACCTCCCTTATCCGGGCGGTCCATTGATCGATCGGCACGCGAAAGAGGGTAATCCGGAAGCCTTCAAATTGCCCGAGCCACAAATTGCTGATTTAAATTTTAGCTTTTCCGGACTAAAAACAGCTATCCTGTACATGGTGCAGGCGCAAGAAAAGGAAAATCCGAATTTTTTGGCAGAGAATATGGCCGATGTATGTGCATCCGTGCAAAGTCGTATTGTTTCGATATTGCTCAATAAGCTTAAAAAAGCGGCAAAGCAAACCGGCGTGAAAGAAGTGGCGATCGCGGGCGGTGTATCCGCAAACTCCGGATTGCGCGAAAGCTTGCTGGAAATGGGCAAGCGCTATAAGTGGAATGTATATATTCCCAAATTTGAATATTGCACAGACAATGCTGCCATGATCGCTATCGCGGGTTATCAGAAGTTTTTGCAAAAAGATTTCGTCGGCCAGGATATTGCACCATTGTCGCGCATGCATGTGTAAGCACTTCATGCGCCTAATCGTTTAGCGACTTCTCCCTGTCGCTGCATGTATTTTTATCGTTAACGGCCAGCTATTTCTGTTAAAAAGCGCACGCACAATTGGCACTAGTCTTAGTAGCTTTGGTTAAACGCTTTAGTTGATTCTCTTTTTCTCTGCACTCCTCGTGTCCCTAAAAAAGTAACGAGCTCCTGTCTCGATGTTGTCCAATTTTTTTATGGAAAGCATGTTCAACATACATCATAGTATAAAATAAATGTAAACCTTAAATTTTATCATCATGTGGAATAATAAGTTGGATATCTACGAAAAGGAATGGCTAGACGTGGTGTTTAGTGCACGAAATACAACGTATGGTGCTTACGATCTACGTAAAAATGCCGCATCTGCCACAAATAAGGCCTTGTTTATCGTGACTGGCGTAGTCGCATTGCTGATTGGCGGAAAAATAACGTACGATCATATGCCTAAGTCGGTCGATCCGGTAACGACTTATGCGGAAATGCCTTTGGTGCTAACCGAAGAGATTAACATACCCGAGGAAAAGGAAGAGGAGATTATCATTCCCCAGGAAAAAGCTGTGCAAAAGATTGCACAAGATCAGCCGGCAATAGATCTGGTGCGTTTTGTCGAGCCAGAAGTTACCGATAGCCGAAAGGTAACGGAAGATGTGGCCACGCAGGAAGATATGAAAGATAAGATGACGGCGCGTATTTCACTTAAAAAAGTATCAGGTGGTTCTTTTATTGCGCGCGGCGAATTTGGTCCGACCAACCAAGAAGGTAATATGACCGGAAATACAAGCGGCGAACTATATGGCGGCGTTTCCAACAGTGATGCGCTGTTTGAGCAGGTGGAGGTCATGCCTGAGCCTCCGGGCGGTATGAGCGCTTTTGTGCAATGGGTTGGCAAAAGCTACAATTATCCCGATGCCGCGCTGCAGCAAGGTATTAAAGGCAGCGTACTCGTTTCGTTTGTCGTGGAGCGCGATGGCAGTTTAACCGACTTAAAGATTGTACGCGATCTCCGTTATGGCACAGGAGAAGAAGCCTTACGCGTGCTTCGAAAGGCAAAGAAATGGTCGCCCGGCATACAAAACGGCAGAAAGGTACGTGTCAGCTATACATTGCCGATTACGTTGAGTACCATCTAAATCTGTGCGTTTGGTTTAGGCGAGATGTAGATTATTGGAATAGGGCGAAATGCCCTATTTTATTTTATAACATTTTTATCTTACCACATTTTTTATTTTAAAGCGTTTTGATGAGCTTGTTGAGCCACAGTTTGATTATCGCCGACACTTCATAACGTTCATCATGTGCAAAGCGTATCATGATATTTTCCAAATTAGCTAGCATATCAATGTATTCTGGAAAATACCCTTCAATATCCCGATAATCCGAGATGATATCAATGATATAGCAATGCGTATCATACTCTAAAAATTTTTGCTGATGATGCTGAGTGGCTTCTATCCATTCCAATTCCGACGTAAAGCCCGACATAATGTGTTTGTCGCAAACCTGTTTATAAGTCTGTCTCGATTGTACAAGTTCATGGCGTACAGATTCTTTTTGGTTGATTAGCTCCTCGAAAATAGTGGACAGTTTGTCCTGGATTTCGACCTCTCTAGAGATTATTGTCATGACGAATAATTTTAAAGATTCTACTTTGCACTATTAGGCGCGAGTTTTTATAACAAATTAGGTCGTGATAAGGTTTTTATATTTTTGAAATAATTGTTTGATCTGCTGCGTTTTATCTTAATTCAATAAAAAATAACCCATCAGGCTATTTATAATCGATAAAATGCTCATTTTTGAATTATGATTGGTAAGGAAAAAGAAATTAGCGGCATTAAATTGGAGATTTGCTCCAACTCATCGCATTCGGCCGTGCAGGCACAGCTCGGGGGGGCAAGTCGCGTCGAATTTTGTCAGAATTTGGAAAATGGCGGTATCACGCCGTCGTATGCGCAAATTAAGCGCGCACGCAATTTACTCAGCATCGGCATGCACGTGTTGATCCGTCCGCGTGGTGGTGATTTTGTGTATAGCCAGGCTGAGTTTGAGGAGATGGAACTGGATATTGCCTTTTGCAAGGAAGCTGGTTGTGATGGCATTGTTACGGGAATTTTATTGCCTGATGGCACCGTTGATAAGGTGCGCAATGCGGCACTGGTCGCTTTGGCCAAGCCGATGACTGTTGTTTTTCACCGGGCTTTCGATCGCACACGCGATGCAAAAGAAGCGCTGGAAGACATTATTTCGCTCGGTTTTGATCGTATACTCACATCGGGTTTGAAAAATACCGCAGACGAAGGGAAAGTATTGCTGAAACAATTGATAGAGCAGGCAGATGGTCGTATTGAAGTGATGCCGGGCGCGGGTGTGACCGCAAATAACATCGACGATATTCTTTCCTATACGGGCGCAACCTCGATCCACAGCTCGGCAAAGGTTGCACTTAACTCGCGGATGACATTCGAATCAACGGATTTGGATGGTATGAATGAGCCTACATGGGAAACTTCCAAGGGAAAGGTCGAAGAACTGGTAGAACACCTGCAAAAGCGCGGATAGCGCTTGGAGGGCAGGAGCGTTAATAAAATAACGGTTTTTAAGTTTTCATGATCGCTACTTATGAGGATCGCTATGATGGTTAAGCGAGCGTTAATAGTGAGCCTTTGCAATAAACCGGATCGCTTTCAGCCGCTATAAAGGTTCTCGATTAACTAACGACCTTCAATAAAAAAAGGAGAACGATCGTTCTCCTTTTTTTATTTCTTCACTTACAAAAGCTTATTTAGCTTCGTTCGCTAAAGCGTTTAAGATTTCGTCATTTTTAACGATCTGACTTTTCTTAGGCATTTGGCTTCTTGAACCTAATTCAATGTTGCGGCCTAATTTCAAGAACTGTACTTCCACGCGTGAAACAGTCTTATTTCTTCTATCTTTTCTTTTTAAACGTGTAACTCCCATTGTTATATCTTTTTATTGTCAATAAAACGAGGTCGGAAGCGGATTCGAACCGCTGTAGGAGGTTTTGCAGACCTCAGCCTAGCCACTCGGCCATCCGACCCTTTATCCCCGAAGGGAATGCAAAAATATAATTTACTTTTGATATTTACAACGCTTCCATCAAAAAGATTTATTAAAAATTTCCGCCTCCACGCTGTTCGCTTCTCCTCGATGAAGTAATAAGCCAGACTGTTCGTTGTTTCGTAATTTAATTTATTGAATATCAGTTTTTTATGTTGTATTAAATCTTTGTTAAGTTATTTTGGTCTGAATGTTGCAAGGTGTTGATTGTAAAAACAAAAAACAAAGGATATGAAAAAGATTTTACTTTCTCTAGGAGCGGCGTTATTATTAGCTGCAGGCGCGCAAGCGCAAACGAGCTGGGGTTTAAAGGCTGGTGTCAACTTAGGTAAATATAGTAACTTTGGCGATGACCAAAAAAATAACACGTCTTTCCACGTGACCGGTTTTGCGGATGTTCCTGTAGCTGCTAATTTTTCCATTCAGCCAGGAGTATCTTTGCAAGGTAAAGGAACGCGCTTCTTTGAAGATTATGAAGGATTCGGTTATGGCGAGTTTTCACGTAACGTGATGTCTGTTGAGATCCCTGTAAACGCCGTTTACTGGATCCCTGCTGGATCGGGTAGTGTATTTTTAGGTGCAGGTCCATACATTGGTTTCAATGTGAGTGGCAAAGAGAGACTGCGAGGCGATATCGGTAACTTCAGCGGACAAACAGAATGGGATTTGGATTTCTCAGGTGATGATCGCGATATGAACGTTATAGATGCCGGAGCTAACTTTATGGCTGGTTACAAACTAGCGAATGGCTTTCTTCTTAACGCAGGTTACAACCTGGGTTTAACACAACTGGTTCCTGGTTTCGACAACAAAGTATCCAACCGTGTTTGGTCTTTTGGCGTAGGTTTCCAATTCTAAGGAAAAATCATTACAACGTAAAAGAGGCCACCGAATCCGGTGGCCTCTTTTATTTTTTTTCAGTACTGAAATCTATCACACTTTGATTTCTACTTCAACGCCTGAAGGCAATTCAAGTTTCATCAAGGCATCAACAGTTTTAGAGTTTGAAGAGTAGATGTCTAACAATCTCTTGTAAGCACACAATTGGAATTGCTCACGTGCTTTCTTGTTAACGTGTGGTGAACGTAAAACCGTATAGATTTTTTTCTCCGTAGGCAATGGAATAGGACCACTAACAACTGCACCTGTAGGTTTTACTGTTTTTACGATTTTCTCAGCTGACTTGTCAACCAAATTGTAATCGTAAGATTTCAATTTAATTCTGATTCTTTGGCTCATTTTATTTGTTTTTAAGATGACCTCCCGTTAGAGCTATTCACAACAGGAGGTCGGTTTATTTTTAAAAAAGGATTATTCTACAGATCCTTTAATTTTACCTTTTGATTTCGCGATTACTTCTTCAGCAACGTTACGAGGAGCTTCTTCGTAGTGATCGAATTCCATTGTAGATGTTGCACGGCCCGAAGTGATTGTACGTAATTGTGTTACGTAACCAAACATTTCGGAAAGAGGTACTAACGCTTTAATTACTTGCGCACCGTTACGAGAGTCAAGACCTTGCATCTGACCACGACGACGGTTCAAGTCACCCATAACGTCACCCATGTTTTCTTCTGGTGTAAGAACCTCAATTTTCATGATTGGTTCCATCAACACTGGAGAACATTTAGGCAATGCTTCACGGTATGCTTGACGGCCTGCTAATTCGAAAGATAAAGAGTCTGAATCGACTGCGTGGAATGAACCATCAATCAAACGAACTTTCATTCCCGATAGTGGATATCCAGCAAGGATACCGTTTTTCATCGATGTTTCGAATCCTTTTTGAACAGAAGGAATAAATTCTTTTGGAATTTTACCACCCACGATTTCGTTTACGAATTGCAGTGGAGATTTGCTCAAATCGTGATCTTCGTCAGCCGGAGAAATAACAACTTTGATGTCCGCAAATTTACCGCGACCACCTGATTGTTTTTTGAATACCTCGCGGTGCTCTGTTGTACCGTTGATAGACTCTTTGTAAGATACTTGTGGCGCACCTTGGTTTACTTCCACTTTGAATTCACGTTTCAAACGGTCGATCAAGATTTCTAAGTGAAGCTCACCCATACCTGAGATAACTGTTTGACCAGTCTCTTCGTCAGATTTTACAACGAATGTAGGATCTTCTTCCGCCAATTTACCCAAACCAATACCTAGTTTATCCACGTCAGCTTGCGTTTTAGGCTCAATGGCTAAACCGATAACCGGCTCAGGGAATACCATCGACTCCAATACGATAGGTGATTTTTCATCACATAACGTATCACCCGTTTTGATATCCTTGAAACCTACTACCGCACCGATATCACCAGCTTCGATAAAAGGAATAGGATTTTGCTTGTTAGCGTGCATTTGGAAGATACGCGAGATACGCTCTTTGTTTCCTGAACGTGTGTTCAAAACATAAGAACCTGCATCTAACTTACCTGAGTAAGCACGGATAAAACACAAACGACCTACGAATGGATCTGTTGCAATTTTAAAACCTAAAGCTGCGAAAGGCTCGCTGGTGCTTGGTTTACGCAACAACTCTTCGCCAGAGTCAGGGTGCGTACCTTTTACACCTTCTGAATCTAAAGGTGAAGGCAATAATTCCATCACAAGATCCAACATCGTTTGTACACCTTTGTTTTTGAAAGATGAACCACAAACCATAGGAACGATAGA
>JAAIGF010235155.1_pt1 | contig 11190 bp, 6 predicted proteins | sample 6487441 | NCBI WGS metagenome assembly JAAIGF01 (sample SAMN13974129, study PRJNA590717) | phyllosphere metagenome | biome: pepper field; feature: multiple bacterial spot infested pepper fields; material: pepper leaves; isolation source: leaves from pepper fields | host: Capsicum annuum ...
AATGTGTTGGGTGTTTCGAAAGTGTTGATGGAGATCGACCCGAGTTACGAATACAAGAAATGGAAAGTTTGGGCTAGCTTCCGCTATTTTAGCGATCAATTTGCCAACCTGACTAACGTGCTTTATTTCGCTCCGCGGTGGGAAACTTTCGGTGGCGTAAGTTACAAGCTCAACAAAAACATCGATCTTAACGGTCGGGTTATTAACTTTTTAAATCAGCGTGGCGCCAGTGGTACAGTGAATGGAGCGGAGCTCGTAACCGATGCTTCACTTTACGAAAACAGGTTGCTTACCGGATCTTACATGATGCCATTTACGGTGCAATTCTCGGTGGGTATCAATTTCTAGAAACGAACAAACATAAGAGGTATGAAAACAATTATAATGGCTTCGGCTTTTACCTTGTCAGCCGCCCTGGCTTCTGCGCAACAACACCAGTATGTGCAGAATACGGGTGGTCCGCGACTAGGGTATGCCGAAGCGTCAAATGTCAAAATTCTTACGATAAAAGGGAAGAAATTTAAGGATCTTAACAAGAATGGAAAATTAGACAAGTATGAGGATTGGCGCCTGCCTGTAGAAGAGCGGGCAAAAGATCTTGCCGCTAAAATGACGGTCGAAGAAATAGCGGGGCTGATGCTTTACAGTCGGCACCAGGCTATTCCGGCATTCTCGGGCGCTAATGCATTTCTGGGCGGCACATATGATGGGAAGTATTTCCGCGAAAGCCAAACTGCTAAAGCCTGGGACCTTACCGATCAGCAAAAGGAATTTTTGTCGAATGATCAGGTTCGGCATGTTTTGCTAACCGTTATTCAATCGCCAGAGGTCGGTGCAAAATGGAACAATAATCTGCAAGCATTTGTAGAAGGTTCGCGGCTCGGCATTCCGGCAAATAACAGTTCTGATCCGCGACATTTAACGCAAGTAACCGCTGAGTTTAATGCGGGCGCCGGCGGTGATATATCGTTGTGGCCTGATGGTCTAGCCTTGGGTGCTACATTTGATCCCGGCATCGTTCGTGCATTTGGTCGTATTGCGGCTAGAGAATATCGTGCGCTGGGAATAACGACCGCACTGTCGCCACAAATTGATCTAGCGACCGAGCCACGTTGGTATCGAGCGGCTTATGTTTTTAGTGAAAGTCCGGAATTGACGACCGATATGGGGCGCGCGTATATTGACGGTTTTCAAACGTCGGAAGGCGCTGATGTGATTAAAGATGGCTGGGGTTACACCAGTGTGAATGCTATGGTGAAACATTGGCCAGGAGGCGGAACGGGTGAAGGCGGTCGGGATGCGCACTGGGCGATGGGAAAATATGGCGTGTATCCGGGCAACAACTTTGAAACGCATATTAAGCCATTTACAGAAGGTGCATTTAAATTAGATGGCCCGACGCAAAAGGCGGCCGCCGTTATGCCTTATTACACCACGAGCTACAACCAGGATCAGGTGTATGGCGAAAATGTCGGCAATGCTTTCAGCAAGTATATTATTTCGGATTTGTTGCGTGATAAATATGGTTACGACGGTGTCGTTTGTACGGATTGGTCAGTCACCGCAGACGAAGCGAAAACGCCTGGCGCTTTTGCTGGAAAACCTTGGGGAGTGGAAAAGCTTTCGGTGGCTGAGCGCCATTACAAAGCGCTTCAATCTGGTGCCGATCAATTTGGAGGGAGCAACGAGAAAGCGCCGGTTTTAGAAGCCTATCAAATGGGCGTTACCGAGCATGGCGAAAAATATATGCGGGCGCGTTTTGAGCGTTCTGCCGTACGCTTATTGAAAAACTTTTTCCGCCTAGGGCTTTTTGAAAATCCTTACCTGGATGTGGAAGAAACCAAGCGTATTGTCGGTAACCAGGAATTTATGAAGGCGGGTTATGAGGCGCAGGTAAAATCGATTGTGATGTTAAAAAATGTGGATAATACGCTGCCTATCAAAGGAAAGAAAAAAGTGTATATTCCTAAACGGTACAAACCAGGCCATTTTGATTGGTGGAACAATTATACATCGCCAGTGCTTGAATATCCTGTCGACACGGCTTTCGTGAACCGCTATTTTGAGTTTACTTCCAATCCGGCAGATGCAGATTTTGCCTTGGTTTTTGTCGATAGTCCGCACAGTGAAGAAGCTGGCTATAGCGAGATCGATCGTCAGCGTGGCGGCAATGGCTATGTGCCAATTCCTTTGCAATACAACAGTTATACGGCAACCTATGCACGTGAGCACAGTATCGCAGCTGGCGATCCGGTGATTGCTCCGGAAGTGAAAGACAGAAGTTACAAAGGAAAAACGTCGACCGTAACCAATACAAATGATCTGCTGCTGATAAAAAATACCCAGCGATTAATGGGCGGTAAGCCCGTGGTGGTGTCTGTCAATGCATCGAAGCCGATGGTTTTCGCAGAATTTGAAAGAGATGCAGACGCGATTTTGGTCAATTTTAACATCAGTAACCAAGCTATTTTGGAAACTATCTCGGGTGTCTACGAGCCTTCGGGACTTCTTCCGGTGCAAATGCCAAAAGACATGAAAACGGTGGAAGAACAAAAAGAAGATGTACCATTTGATATGGTGCCGTATGTAGACTCGCAAAATAATGCTTACGATTTCGGTTTTGGTTTAAACTGGAGCGGTGTGATCAGCGATGCGCGCACGGCAAAATACAAGGTGCAGAAGTAATAAGCTTTAGCGATTTGCTTAGCACAGCCTATATTGCGCTACGGAAAATGGACAAATTTTCCGTAGCGCTTTTTTTTAATAGCAATTTCTTTGCGGGCAATAGGTCTAACGCGACTGTCTTAGTCTTCGGTTGCTGTTAAAATAAACTTCACCAATGCACGCTGCGTATGCAGTTGATCTTGAAAGTTTATGGCAATAAGCTCAGGTTCTGTGTAGTCGATGGTTACCGTCATTCGGGAGAGCGTGGCTACAAGTACAGCATGTAAACAGTTTGCTGTATTTTTTCGCTGTAGAGCTGCTTCTCGGTTTTGGTTTGCCAAATCTATAATTTGGTCAAACAGTGCTTTTTTATGGTCGTTAAACCAGGTAATCAAGGTCATCGGTATTTCATGATCTTCCTGTTCAAACAGAAAGGGTTGCCAGTTTAGAAACCTGGAGTGCGCTTTAAAAAATATAGCCATTTTATGAAGTACAGTTTCCATCATTTGGCTTGTCGCAAGGTTTGCTATGCTATCTTTTATCTCTGTAAAAAGCTTTTCTACCAAAAATTTGATCGCTGCAACCTGCAGCATTTTTTTGTCTTCAAAGTAATAGTAAAGCGTTCCTTTGGCTATACGAAGATCGTTTGCAATTTCATTTGTGGTCGTTTTAGCGGTGCCGAAATGTGAAAAACGACGTACAGCTGCTTCGATAATTTGTTCATATTTTAAGTGTTCCATTAGCGTGGGGTTTGACTTGCTCGATTCCTTTTGCACGATTGTTAATCCATATTACATACGTCGACCGATCTATTTTTTTAGCTGCGCGGCTAAAAGATCGATGAGTTGATTGACGATCGTATCGGGTTCATTTTTCGAGCCTGTTCCGCAGGCGGAAGAAAAGTTTGCGATGTTCCAAAAATGTACAAAGGTCCCGAATGTGACATGATAGAGGAATGTTTTGTCCGGAATATGACCAAATTCGCCCGTAGCTTCTCCATCTCGCAGCAAACGCTGAAAAAGATTACGGTGCAGTTGTGCCAGCTCTTCCAAAAGGTGAGCGTTGTTGCTGGACCGGCTTAATGACAGCTCTTGGAAAAGGATGCAGGCGAGGTTATTGTGTTCATGCATCCAGGCTATGGTTTGCTGAGTAAAAAAGTGTAGCTGGTTCCACGCGCCTTTCTTATGTCCAACGGCCGTGGCTAATGTTTTTAATTGCCAGATTATACGCTGTAAGATTTCGCGGAGTAAGCCATCTTTCGACGAAAAGTAGTAAATGGTCATGGATGGGTAAATCCCACAATCCTCGCCTATTTCGCGCAGCGACGTGGCGTGAAAGCCTTTTTTTGCGAACAGCCTGACAGCAGTATCTATAATCGTATCTTTTGAAATTTCCCTTTTCATGCTTTTTACAGATTTTGCGGCGGGGTAGGAGCTGGTGTTAGGTTACCGCCATCCCCCGCCTAGTGAACGATAAAGATTTACGACCGCTTGTAATTCCTGCAGCCTGTCTGACACCTCGCTCAACTCGGCAGACAATAGGTTTTGCTGGGAGGAAAGAACGTCGGTAAACGTTGTGGATGACTGGTATTGTAACAGCGCTTCCGTAAATTCGACCGCTTTTTTGGAAAATGTGATCTGTTTCTCGCGTAAGTCATGTTTTGCGCGTGCATTTTTGTGCGATGCCAGCGCATTGGATACTTCCTGCGCGGCCGTCAATATGCTAAGCTGGTAGCTGTTCAAGCTTTCTAATTTTTGCGCTTGCGCTATTTGATAACGCGCCTTGTTTTGTCCGCGATTAAAAATAGGTTGCGTCAGGCCGCCAATCAGGTTGTAAAAAATGGAGTTGTCAAAGAAATTACGAATTTCTAACGTTGACAAACCGGCCTGTGCCGTAAGCGTGATTGTTGGGTAAAAATAAGAACGGGCCACATTCACATTTTCAAAAGCCGATTGAAAAGCTAATTCTGCTTGTTGCACATCCGGGCGATTGACCAATAGTGCCGACGAAACACCTGTCGCCAAGGTCTCTATGGTTTGCACTTCATCCAGTCGTCCGCGGTCAATGTGCGTTGGTCCTCGGCCTAGTAAGATCGCTAATGCATTTTCTGTTTCCAAAATGCTCTGCTGTAAATCTGGAATGGTGACTTCCACCGCGTAGCGATTGGCTTCGCTCTGCACCACTGCTGCGCCATCCACAACGGCGCTTTCCTTCAGCGCTTTCATCGTTTCTACATCTACAATTCTGTTTTGCACCGTTTTCTCTGAAACCTCCAGCTGCTTGTCCAGTGCTAGAAGATTATAATAAGACGTTGCGATATCGGCGACTAAGCGTGTCTGAACAGCACGTTTGGCCGCCTCGCTTTGCAGAAACTCGGCCAGCGCCTGTCGTTTCAGACTGGTCAGTTGTCCCCAGATATTAAACTCCCAGCTTGCCGATATACTCGCCTGGTACGTGGTGGTCTCGAGTTGAAATTGATTTGCCAGGCCGTCCGGAAAGTTCAGTGCGGCCGCAGATTGTCTCATATCCGTAGCTTGAATGCCAGCGTCTACAGACGGATAAAAAGCCAATCTCGCCTGCCGTAAAGTTGCGCTGGACTGAGCGATTTGCAATACGGCATTTTTTAAATCCAGGTTGTGCGCAATGCCTTCTTCAATCAACGCTTGTAGTTGCGGATCTGTGAAAAGCTCCTTCCAGCTGAGCTGGGCAATGCTGCTATCGCGTGTTGAAGATTCTTCTCGATAAAGGCTATCCGCCACCACGTTAGGTCGCTGATAGACATCAGTAACCCTACAAGAAGCGACAACGCCTGTCAATGTTGTGGCTAGCAGTATATATTTTAATCGTGTCGATTTCATGTGTAAATTTCAAATGCTGTAAAAACTGATATTAATGCGCTTTTAGCGACTGCTGCTCTGGTGGTTTTCCAGAAAATCTTTCCTGTAATCCTTGAAAGACAACAAAAAGTGCCGGAATAACGAAGATTCCGAAAATAGTACCGATCAACATGCCACCCACAGCACCGGTTCCGATTGATCGGTTTCCTACGGCACCCGCGCCCGAGGCCAATGCCAGCGGCACCAAACCCAGGATAAAGGCAAACGATGTCATTAAAATCGGCCGGAAACGAGCCACGGCACCTTCCACAGCAGCGGCAACTAACCCGTAGCCTTCTTTTCGCCTTGCCACAGCAAACTCAACAATTAGAATTGCGTTTTTCGCCAAGAGCCCAATGAGCATGATCAAGGTGATCTGTAAATAGATGTTGTTTTCGATGCCAAAAATGCTGGCAAAAATGAATGTTCCTGCCAAACCGATTGGTAGCGAAAAGAGTACAGCAAAAGGCAACAGATAACTTTCGTACTGGGCACTTAACAAGAAGTAGACGAATACTAAACAGAGTATGAAGATGTAAACCGTTTGGCTACCGCTGGCCAGTTCTTCCCGTGTAAGTCCCGAATATTCGTAGCTATAGCCTGTTGGTAGTTTCTCTTTCGCTACTTCTTCAATAGCTGCGATGGCGTCACCAGAGCTGTACCCCGGATTAGGCGAACCTTGCACGGCGATAGACGTAAACAAATTAAAACGGTTGATTGCTTCTGCACCATATACTTTTTCCAGTTTCAAAAACTCAGCAATTGGCGCCATAAGGCCGTTGTCGTTTCGCACGTAAACGTTGTTGAGGCTCTCTGGTGTAGATCGGAATTCGTTATCGGCCTGATAAATTACCCGAAACTGCTTGCCAAATTGATTGAAGTTGGATGCATACACCCCACCGAAATAACCCTGCAGCGTACTTAAAACGGTGCTGACGGATATGCCAGCTTCCTTGCAACGCGCAACATCTACCGTAACCTGGTATTGTGGGAATTTATTGTTGAAGGAGGTCGTCGCATATTGAATCTCCGGACGCTGATTTAGTGCAGCGATAAAATCGGAGCTGATGTCACTAAATTTATCCAGCTCGCCGCCAGTTTTGTCCTGTAGTTGAAACTCAAAGCCACTGCTTGTTCCAAACCCCTGCAATGTAGGGGGAGAAAAGAAGATAACTTGGGCAGAGCGTATTCCGGCTGTCATCCCAAACAATTTACCCGTAATGCTTCGGAGATCCTGTCCTGCTTTCGTACGCTCCGCCCAAGGTTTTAGTTTAATAACGATCATTGCATAAGATCCGCCAGCACCCGCAATGAAATTCTGTCCTGTTATCCGAAGGGTTGATTCCACTTCGGGTATTTTTCTGATCATTTCATCGATTTGGATAGCGACTGCTTCGCTTCGTTCCAGCGACGAAGCTGGAGGCAGCGAGATGTTTGCAAATATGGTTCCGCCATCTTCGTTAGGAACAAATCCGGTCGGTGTGGTTTTCATTAAAAGCCAAAATGTGCCCGCAAAAGCCAAGATACCTAAGGCTGCTAACCATTTTCTTTTTATCAAACCGGACACGGCATTTTTGTATTTTCCTGTAACGGCTTCGAAAGCGGTGTTGAAAGCACCATAAAACCGTTGCAGGTAGCTTTTTTTGTGATGTCCGTCTGCCGCGTGCGGCTTTAGAAACAGTGCACATAGCGCCGGACTTAGCGTCAGCGCGTTGACAGCGGATATGATGATGGCGATGGCAAGCGTTAAACCAAACTGCTTGTAAAACACGCCTGTTGCTCCAGAGATAAACGATACCGGAACAAATACGGCCGCCATAACCAGCGTAATGGATATGATCGCTCCGCTGATGCCGTTCATCGCGTCAATAGTTGCGTCTTTGGCTGATGTGGCACCCTCGTCTAATTTCGCATGTACGGCTTCCACCACGACGATCGCATCATCTACCACAATACCAATAGCCAGTACCAGCGCGAACAGCGTCAGCAAATTGATGGAGAAGCCAAAGAGCTGGAGAAAGAAAAACGTACCGATGATCGCTACCGGGACAGCTATCGCTGGGATAAGCGTTGATCGAAAATCCTGAAGGAAAACGAAAACCACCAGAAATACCAAAATGAAAGCTTCGATCAGCGTATGGATAACTTTATCAATAGAAGCATCCAAGAAGTCGTTTGCATTTAGTAACGACGTATATTTCATGCCCTCGGGGAAATTTAAAGCAGAGGTCTCGAGCGTTTGTTGGATTTGTTCGATCAATTCCTTTGCATTCGCGCCCGCCGTCTGATAGATGGCGATCCCGACAGATGCATTTCCGTTGGTCGTTGAGTTTCCGGCATAAGTTTGCGAGCCGAGCTCTAAACGGGCAATATCTTTTAGCTTGACAATCTGTCCTGTCGAGCGCGCTTTTACGATAATGTTTTCAAATTCCGTCGTCGTTTTCAAACGACCAGTATATTTGAGTGTATATTGAAACTCTTGATGACTATTTTCTCCAAATTTACCTGGAGCGGCTTCCACATTCTGTTCAGCAAGTGCCTGGTCAATATCGGCCGGTATAAGTCCGTACATTGACATAACATCCGGCTTTAACCAAATACGCATGGCGTAGTCTTTTGCGCCAAATACCGTGGCATCACCCACACCATCAATACGTTTAATTTCTGGCAGCAGGTTAATGTTAGCATAGTTTTGTATAAAGGTTTGGTCAAAAGATTTGTTTTCGCTGTAGAGCGAAAAAATCATGACCATACTGCTTTGCCGTTTTTGCGTCGTTACGCCTGATTGTGTAACTTCAGCAGGCAGCAAGCTGGATGCTTTAGATACACGTGTCTGTACGTTTACGGCAGCGAGATCGGGATTGGTTCCGAGTTTAAAATAAATGGTGATCTGGGCAGCGCCATCATTACTCGCCGTAGATGTCATGTAGGTCATATCTTCTACACCATTGATCTGCTCTTCGAGCGGAACGATCACACTATTCATCACAACATCGGCATTTGCACCTTGATAAGCAGCGGAAACGACGACCGTTGGTGGAGCAATTTCCGGATATTGCGTGACCGGTAGGGAAACAATGCCCAGGAAACCCAATATTACTATAAGAACCGATATGACGGTTGATAGAACGGGACGTTCTATAAATTTACGTAGCATAATTATATTCTTTTTTTTAAAAAAGCCGCTTGGAAAAACGATTTCCAAGTCGCGTTATTTTACAACGCGGTGGTGTCGTAAACTTTAGCCTGCTCCATGGCCTTAGGCTGAATTTTCATGTTGTCGTGCAGCGTTTGTACGCCTTCATATACTATTTTGTCTCCTGCTTTCACACCGGCCGTGGTCACAAAATAGCCGCCGGTGGTGTTGCTCATGACGGTTAACTCTGTCGATTTCACGACGCCCTCAGCGTCAACCAGATAGGCAAAGCGTTTGCCTTGTAGTTCATAGGTGCATTGTTGCGGAATGAGTATGGCATTTTCAACCGTTTGTGGTATCTGGATTTTACCCGTTCCGCCGCTGCGGATGATGGCTTTCGGGTTAGCGAAGTTCGCACGAAGCGTGGCTGCGCCTGTTTCGGTGCTTATCTGGCCCGAGAGCGTCTCAATGCGTCCGGACTCTGCATATTCTTCACCATTCGCCATGATCAGCTTTACAGGTGGCATATTCTTTATTTTTTCATCGATATTTTTCCCAGGAAGCAACTTGGAAAGATTTAAAAGTTGTTTCTCGTTGAGCGAGAAGTACACGTAAACGTTGCCCGTATTGGATACGGTTGTCAACGGATCTGTGCTCAGGCTGCTGACGTAGCTCCCCGTCCGAAATGGAATGGTTCCGACAATGCCGTCTACCGGACTAGCAATTTGCGTGTAGGCTACATTTACGCGCGCATTGGCCAATGTAGCCTCCGCTTGTTTGAGAGCCGCTTTTCGCGCTTCCAATGTGTATTCTGCCGACTCAAGTTCATACTTACTGATGATTTCGCGATCTACCAGTGGTTTTGCTTTGCGAACTGCCAGGTCGGCCGTGTTTACATCAGCCTTTGCGCTGGCAACAGCACCTTCTGCGCTACTTAAATCTTGCTGATATTGCGGATTGAAGATGCTGAAAAGTTTTTGGCCTTTGACCACTCGGCTTCCCTCGTCTACATAGATATTTTCCACGTAACCGTCTATCTTCGGCCTGATGTCGATATCTTGCTGGCCCTGTATAGTCGCCGGATATTCTTGAAATAAGGTAGTTGTCTTTTCTTCTACGATAAAAACAGGATATTCCTGAACCGTATTTTGCGGTCCGCCAGGTTGTTGGTTTTGCGTCGAATGACAGGCAACCAGCCCGAATAAGAAAATAATCGGGAAATATTGCTTTCCTTTTCTTAAACTGATTTTAATGGATTGAAACATGTCGTTGTACTATTCTAAGATGCAGTTATACGTAAGTTCCGCGCAGTGTGGGCATTCTTAAAGGCGTTATCACTTGCCCCGCAAGCGCCTTTCCACCGGCAAAAAACTGTTCAAAGAAATAGGAATTCTTTCGCTTAATTTGATAAAATAGACGTTTAGCGGCTAAAATTAGATGATTAAGCCTTGTCGTCTCGACCAATCGTAGGAAATGGGTTTTCTGTCACAAATAGCCGATTTGTCGATGTGTATAAAGACTTTCGTCGATTTTATCTTGTGTTCGGTCTAGTTTTACAACGAGCGATTTAATTAATTTTTATATTTCGAATTTTAGGTCAGCGTTTATGCTGTGTTTCGGCTGGTTTTCTTAAGTGTTGCTCATCAGGCAGCGGACACTTTTGGAGGTAGATACATTAGGAAAAAGTCAACGGCTTTTTTCAGACTTTCTGCTCGGCCAGCAGCATCTTCGGTGGGAAAAGCGTTTTGCAGTTGTGTATTTGCCGTGTAGCGGCGGACGGAAAGATTACAAAAAAAGGTTATACGCTCCATGCAGCGTATAACCTTTCTTTGTTCGCGTAGCGACAAGTAATTACATTTTCAGCCCGATCTCGCGTAAGCGCTCGTCGAGATACTCGCCGGCAGTATAGTCTTCGTAAGCTTTCGGGTGCGCTGCTGTGATGCAGGAATCCAGACTTGCTAAGCTCATGCTCGCTTTGGGGTGCAAGAAAAACGGTACCGAGAAGCGCGACGTTTTCATCAGTTCGCGTGGCGGATTGACTACCCGGTGCGTGGTTGATTTCAACTTGTTATTCGTTAAGCGCTGCAACATGTCGCCCACATTGACCACAATATCTTCGCCTTTGGCTTTTATTGGAAACCAATCGCCTTCTTTCGTCAATACTTCTAACCCGTCAGCACTGGCACCGATCAACAAGGTAATCAAGTTAATGTCTTCATGTGCGCCTGCACGAACAGCATCCGGCGAAATAGCATCCGGATTTTCGATCGGAAAGTAATGGATGGCACGAAGGATAGAATTTCCGTTGATCACAAACGCTTCGAAGTAATCGACATCAAGCTCAAGGTAGGTAGCGATGGCACGAAGCAATTCCCGTCCGGCATCTTCCAATTTTTTGTACACTTCTGCGGTAACTGCATTAAAACGTGGTAATTCATCTACCGTAATATTGTCTGGGAAGTCTGCCTTGCTATATTCTTCGCCAACAATCGTTTGGCCACGTTGCCAAAATTC
>JAAIGF010232169.1_pt1 | contig 11187 bp, 7 predicted proteins | sample 6487441 | NCBI WGS metagenome assembly JAAIGF01 (sample SAMN13974129, study PRJNA590717) | phyllosphere metagenome | biome: pepper field; feature: multiple bacterial spot infested pepper fields; material: pepper leaves; isolation source: leaves from pepper fields | host: Capsicum annuum ...
CGGGGACCTCGAGCAGCGTCTTGCCGAGCGAGGCGGCGACGCGGTCGATGATCATCGACGACACGAGCGTCTTGCCCACGGCGGCGTCGGCGGGCCACTGCGGGCGGTGCGAGAACAGGTAGTCGATCGCGACGGCGAGGTAGTGGTTGGGGTTCATGAGCCCCGCGTCGGGGGTGACGATGCCGTGCCGGTCGGCGTCGGCGTCGTTTCCGGTGAGGACGTCGTACTCGTCGCGGGCGGCCACCAGTGAGGCCATGGCCGAAGGGGAGGAGGGATCCATCCGGATCTTCTCGTCCCAGTCGAGGGTCATGAACTTCCACGTCGGGTCGACCTCAGGGTTCACCACGGTCAGGTCGAGGCCGTAGACCTCCGCGATGAGCGCCCAGTACTCGACCGACGCCCCGCCCAGAGGGTCGGCGCCGATGCGCACGCCGGCGGTCTTGATGGCATCCACGTCGATGATGGATGCCAGATCCCGCACGTACGCGTCGCGGAAGTCGTACTGGCCCAGGCCGTCGAGGTCGATGTCGGCGTGCCGCGTGCGCTGGACGCCCTCGAGCCCGGAGGCGATGAGCTCGTTCGCCCGGTCGGCGATCCACCCCGTGGCGTCGGTGTCGGCCGGACCGCCGTGCGGCGGGTTGTACTTGAAGCCGCCGTCGCGCGGAGGGTTGTGCGAGGGGGTGACGACGATGCCGTCGGCGCGGCCCGCGTCGTCGTCGGCGCGGCCGCGGTTGTACGTGAGGATGGCGTGGCTGAGGGCCGGTGTCGGCACCCAGGCGTCGCGGGAGTCGACGCGCACGTCGACACCGTTCGCGACGAGCACTTCGATCGCGCTGCGCTCGGCCGGGAGCGACAGGCCGTGGGTGTCACGCCCGAGGAAGAGGGGACCCGTGATGCCCTGCGCCGCGCGGTAGTCGACGATCGCCTGCGTGGTGGCCAGGATGTGGTCTTCGTTGAAACTGGTGCTCAGCGACGAACCCCGGTGACCGCTCGTGCCGAACGCGACGCGCTGCTCGGGCACCGTGGCATCCGGTTTGCGGTCGTAGTAGGCGGCGATCAGTTCGTCGATGTCGATGAGATCGGATGCCTCGGCGGGCTGTCCTGCGCGACTGCTCATGCGTACATTGTGCCCGTTCGACCGCGGTCGCACCGGGATTCTGTGCAGAATCCGCGGTGAGCGGACGCGGGGGAGGAATCGGCGCTCGGCGCGTCTTGTCCCGCGGTTTCGTTACCGCTAACTTTTATGTCGGAGTGCCATCCAACGTCGGATCACACAGGTGTGACCGCCGAGCGGACCTCGACCCGAACAGAAAGGTCTCACCGATGAGATCACCCGCCGCGCGACCGTCCCGGGCGATGTCCCGACCGCGTCGCCGTACCGCCCGCGCCGTCGCCGCTTCGCTGTCGAGCGTGCTCGTCGCCTCGACGTTGAGCCTGGTCGCGCCGCTGGCCGCCCAGGCGGCCGACGTGCCCGCCCCCACCGCCCACTACGATATGTCGCATGCCGGCAACGCGCTCATCGACGTCTCGGGCAACGGCCGCAATGCGACCCTGACCGGATTCACCGACGCGTCGTTCGCCGATGCCGCCGGTGACGCCGTGCTGCGGTTCAAGGCCGACGGCTACGCCGCATTGCCGAAGGGCCTGATCACCGGCACCGACAACGACTTCACGGTCGAGTACACCGTCGCGACGCAGACCTCGGCCAACCACTTCGGTTGGGTGCTCGGCGACGGCGTGGGGCCGTGGAACACCACGCAGCTCGGCAACCACATCTTCCTCAGCCCGCGCTCCGCCCAGGGCGGATACGGCGACCAGGTGCTGGCCGCGATCCGCGTGAAGAACGGCTCGAGCAACGGCGAGACCCGCATGCCCGCCGGCGGGGGCCTCAACCCCGGATTCACGACGCTGACCATGGTCGGTTCGGGCAACACCCTCACGCTGTACCGCGACGGCAGCGTCATCTCGACGCTCACGCACACGAGCTCGCTGAGCTCGATCATCCCGACGGGCAACACCCTCGGCTACCTCGGCCGCTCGCTCTACCAGGGCGACGCCCTGCTGCGCGCCGACGTCAGCGACGTCAAGGTCTGGGATGCGGCGCTCACCTCGGAGCAGGTCGGGGCGAGCATGCCCACCTCGGCGCAGAAGTCGTCCACGACCGCGGCGCTGCTGCGCGGCGACGTGCTCGCGACCATGCTGCGCGCGAACACCTCGCTCGACAGCGTCTCGAGCAACCTGAACCTCGCCCCCACGGTCAACGGCGTCGCCCTGACGTGGGCCTCCTCCAACGCCGCCGTGGTCTCGACCACGGGTGTCGTCTCGCGCGCGATCACGACCAACACCCCGGTCACGCTCACGGCGACCAGCTCGCTCGGCACGCTCACCTTCGACGTCACCGTCATCGCACCGAACGTGGCCGCCGACCTGGATGCCATCTCCCTGGCATCCCGCACCACCGAGAACCTTCCGCTCGCGACCACGGGAGCCGTGAACGGCGCCGCGATCGTCTGGACGTCGTCGAACCCCGCGTTGGTCACGCCGACCGCGGCGGGATACGTCGCTCCGGCGGTGGGCGCAGCCGACCCGTTCCGCGGCGGCGGTCTCGTCTCGCGGCCCGCGTACGGTGCCGGCGACGCGCGGGTCACGGTGACGGCGAAGGCGACGCTGAACGGTCAGACCGCGGAGCGATCCTTCGAGGTCACGGTCGCCGAGAAGGGCCGTTGGGCACCGGACGCCGGCTACGCCGCGGCGTACTTCAAGTCGGACGGCGACGAGAAGATCTATCAGGCGGCGACGTCGGGCAACGACTTCTTCACGTTCTCGCCCGTCAACGGCGGCAACCCCGTCATCACGTCGACCACCGACACGAAGGGTCTGCGCGACCCGTACATCCTGCGGTCGAAGGACGGCGACAAGTACTACATGGTCGCCACCGACCTGTGCATCAGCTGCGGCACGGGCTGGGGCCCGGCGCAGTCGAACGGCTCGCTCAAGATCGAGGTCTGGGAATCGACCGACCTCGTGAAGTGGACGCGCACGAACGGCGCCAACGAGGGCATCACGATCAACCAGCCCGAGGCCGGCATGACGTGGGCGCCCGAAGCGTACTGGGACGACGCCCTGCAGTCGTACGTCGTGCATTTCTCGTCGCGGCTCTACAGCAACGCGGCGCACACGAACACCGACAATCTGCACGCCCGCGTCTTCTACGTGCTAACGCGCGACTTCAAGACGTTCACCTACCCGCCCACCGAGTGGCAGAACACCGGCTTCGCCCGCATCGACTCGACGGTGCAGAAGATCGGCGACTACTACTACCGCTTCACCAAGAACGAAGAGGGCGGTGCCGCCGATGGGCTCGAGGCGGGCAAGGACATCTTCCTCGAGCGGTCGAAGGTGCTGACCGCTCCGACCACCCGGTCGAACTGGAACGCCGACCCCGAGACGACCTGGCAGCTCACCGACACGTACATGACGCGTCTGGAGACCAACGAGGTCGGCGAGGGCCCGCAGATCGTCAAGCTGAACGAGGGCGACCCGAACAACACCGCCGGAAACGACGGCTACGCGTTCCTGGTCGACAACTTCGGCGCCGGCGGGTACCGCGCCTTCGTCACCACGGGGGCGGCGATCGCGAGCAGCTCGCAGAACGACCGGCTCTCGCGCCGTGCGGACTGGAACGTGCGCCCTGTGGGCGGCCTGCCCGCGAGCCCGCGTCACGGGTCCTTCGTGAGCGTCAACAAGGGTGTCCTCGACGCGATGCGCTCGTGGTCGTCGGTCGCAGCCGTGTCGTCGACGACGACGCTGACCGCCGATGCGCGCACCGCCACGGCCACGGTCGTCGCCGCCGACAAGGGGGAGGTGGCCGGCACGGTCACCTTCTCGGGCGACGGGTGGACGCAGTCGGTCGCGCTGGCGAAGGGCACGGCCCGCGTCGAGGTCCCGGCCAACGTGAACACGGTCACCGCGCGGTACGACGGCTACACCGACGGACGCGTGACCCCCTCGACCTCGTCGGCGGTCGGATTCGGCCTCGACGTGACCGCGGTCGTCTCGACCCGCTGCCTCGTGGGCAAGGTGACGCAGCTGGTCACGGTGACCAACGGCGACGACGTGGCGGTCGACGTCACCGTCGCGGGTGTCTACGGCAGCAAGAAGCTGACGATCACGGCCGGCACGTCCGCGTCGGCGACCTTCAGCACCCGTGCCGCGAACGTCTCCGCGAGCACCGTGACGATGGATGCCGTCGTCTCGGGCACGCACACGGACGCGACGTCGTGGACGCTGTCGTCACCGGCGACCACCTGCCGCTGATCGACACGAACGACGAGGGGTCCGCGCTCGCGCGGGCCCCTCGTCGGCGTCGTGGGCGGCGCGCGCAGCGCCCGCCGACGCGCACGGCGGGGGCGTTCACCCGGCGACGCTAGGCTGAGCCGGTGCTGCCCGACGCCGAGACCGAGCCCGCCCGCCGTACCTACAGCTATCTCGGCCCGGCCGGGACCTTCACCGAGGCGGCGCTCGCGCAGGTGCCCGAGGCTCGCGATCAGGTGTGGCGTCCCGTACGCAACGTCGCGGAGGCGCTCGCCGACGTCATCGCCGGACGCTCGGACGCCGCGATGATCGCGATCGAGAACTCCGTCGACGGCGGCGTCTCGACGACGCAGGACGCGCTCGCCACCGTTCCGGGCCTGCGCATCGTGGGCGAGTACCTCGTCCCCGTCAACTTCGTGCTCGTCGGTCGACCCGGTTCCACGATGGCCGATGTCTCGCTCATCGCCGCGCACCCCGTCGCGTACGGACAGTGCCTCGGCTGGCTGCGCGACCACGTGCCCGCCCACGCGCACCTTCCGGCGGCCAGCAACGTCGCCAGTGCCCTGGGCGTGCTCGACAACTCGAGCGGAGCGGATGCCGCGATCGCTGCGCCCGGCATCGTGGCTCACCACGACCTCGAGGTGCTCGCCGAGAACATCGGGGACAACCCCAACGCGGTCACCCGTTTCGTGCTGGTCTCGCGCACGGTCGCCCCGGCCCCGCCGACGGGCGCCGACAAGACCTCCCTCATCGTCGAGCTGCCCGAGGACCACCCCGGCGCGCTGCTCGAGCTCCTGGAGCAGTTCGCCACCCGCGGGATCAACCTGAGCCTGTTGGCATCCCGCCCCATTGGCGACGCCCTCGGACGCTACCGGTTCGTCATCGACGCCGACGGACACGTACAGGACGAGCGGATGGCCGACGCGCTGATGGGACTGCGCCGCTTCAGCCCGAAAGTGATCTTCCTGGGCTCGTACGCGCGGGCCGACCGCGCCATCAACCGCTACCCGCAGCGGTATTCGGACGACGTGTTCGTCGAGGCGCGCGACTGGCTGCGCGGGCTGCTGAGCGGCGAACCCGAGGCGTGAGTCCGGCCCTTCGACGGGCTCAGGGACCTTGCGTGGAGTGAGAGCGCGGCCCTTCGACGGGCTCGGGGACCTTGCGCGGAGTGGGGGCGCGGCCCTTCGACGGGCTCAGGGACCTTGCGTGGGGGAGGGTGGCTGAGCTTGTCGAAGCCGCCTCGCGTCGGGGCCCGCGTCAGGCGGCGAGGGCGGCCAGCGCGGGAGCCAGGAGCTCGAGCGTCTGAGCACGACCGTCGGCGGAGTCGAGGGCCTCGCCCTCGTACGCGCCGGCGACCGGCGACACCATGATCTCGTCGACGCCGTGCTGGGCGGCGAAGGCGGCCAGCTGCGCGGTCACGTCATCGCCCGTCCCCACGAACCACTTCTGACGCGTCGACGCCATGATCGACTCGGCCATCGCGTCGAACGGGTCGGCCTTCGCCTGCTCGATCGTCTCGAGGGGGACCAGGGGGCGGTTCGTCCGCAGGCGTGCCATCATCCGCAGCTGCGGCAGTGCACGCTCCTCGGCCTCTTCGGCGGTGGGAGCGGCGACGACGTTGGCGGTGACGAAGGTGCGCGGCCCCGCGCCCGACTCGTTCGTGACGAACTGGTCCCGGTACAGCCGCAGCGCGTGCTCCAGCCCTTCGCCGGCGAAGTGGTTCGCGAACACGTACGGCAGACCGAACGAAGCCGCGAGCTGCGCCGAGTAATCGCTGGAACCGAGCAGCCAGATCTCCGGCATCCCGGATGCCGAGGGCGTGGCCTTCACCTGATACTCGGTGCCCGAGGTGAACCGTACCGTCGCCCCCTCGGGGGAGGTGAGCGCCATGATGTCGGTCACGTGGTCGGGGAAGCGCGAGACGTCGCTCGTCGTGCCCGAGCGGTTGAGCAGCTGCGTGATGACCGGGTCGCTGCCGGGGGCACGGCCGATGCCGAGGTCGATCCGACCCGGCGCGATCGCCTCCAGCGCGGCGAACTGTTCCGCGACGATCAGCGGCGAGTGGTTCGGCAGCATGACGCCGCCCGACCCCACGCGGATGCGCGAGGTGCGAGCGGCGGCAGCCGCGATGAGAACCGGGGGAGTCGTCGACGCCACAGCGGGCATGTTGTGATGCTCGGCGAACCAGTACCGGCGATAGCCGAGACGGTCCGCGCGCTCCACCAGGTCGAGGGCCGCAGCCACGGCGTCGGCGCTGGTCTGTCCCGTACGAACCGGGACGAGGTCGAGAACAGAGAGGGAGGGCATCACCTCTATGACAACCTCGCGGACACGTTCCCTATTCCGTGGATGCCGAGACGGCAACCCCCCTCGCGGCTTGCCGCCGAGCGACCTAGCCTCCCGGGCATGAACGACGATCAGGCCGGCGACATGCAGCCCGACAGGAGGACGATGATGCAGACGCGGATCGCGATCGACGAGGCATCGTTCCTCCTCGCGCAGGGCCAGGACCTTCCCGAGCTCCGGTCTCGGATCGAGGAAGCCGTTCACGCGGGCGGTCTCTTCGTCTCCTTCGTCGTGGTGGGCAACCGGGAGGTGAGCGCCCTCTTCACGCCGCACTCCCGCGTGGCTCTCTCGGTCGAGACCGTCCATTACGATCCCCGCGACACGGGCGATTCCGACGAACCGTACGGTGGCTTCTTCGACGACTGAGACCGCGGCATCCGCCCTCAGCTTTCTCTCAGCAAATCGCCGTGACGAATCCGTTTCCCGCCGCGTCTCACTTATGACATCGCGGGACACACGGTCCCGGAGACGACGGAAGGAAAGTGCAATGGCCACCCCCACCACCCCCGCCACCCCCACCACCGCCACGAAGGACGGCGGCTCGACCGTCATCGTCGACGCCGTCGTCGCCAAGGTCGCCGGCATCGCCGCGGCCGAGGTCCCCGGCGTCCACGCCCTCGGCGGGGGAGCGGCCCGTGTGATCGGCAACATCCGCCAGGCCGTCGGCGCGAAGGATTACGCCCAGGGCGTGAGCGTCGAGGTGGGTGAGACCGAGGTCGCCGCCGACATCGCGATCCAGGTCGACTACCCCGAGCAGCTGCAGCGTGTGGCCTCGAACGTCCGCGCCGCGGTCCACCAGGCCATCACCGAGCTCGTCGGCATGAAGGTCGCCGAGATCAACGTCACCGTCGTCGACGTCTACATCCCGGGCGATGACGACGAGGACGACGTCGCCGAGCAGCGCGTCAGCTGACACCCGTCGATGAAAGGGGCGTCACCGCGAGGTGGCGCCCCTTTCGCGTGTGCGGATGCCGAGGCCTCGCGCGAGTCGGCGTGCTCAGCCCCGGTGCCGGACCTCCGCGTAGGCGTCGAGCGCACGCTTGCGCGTCTCGCCGAGGTCGACCATCGGCTCGGGAGGGTTGTCGCCCAGGTACTCCGGCGCCCACTCGCGCACGTACTCGTCGTGCGGGTCGAACTTCTTGCGCTGCGTGTCCGGGTTGAAGACGCGGAAGTACGGAGCCGCATCCGCGCCGGAGCCCGCGACCCACTGCCAGTTGAACGGGTTGCTCGCGGCATCCGCGTCCACCAGGCAGTCCCAGAACCACTGCTCGCCGTGGCGCCAGTCGATCAGCAGGTTCTTGATGAGGAAGGATGCCGTGACCATGCGCACGCGGTTGTGCATGACGCCGGTCCTCCACAACTGCCGCATCCCCGCATCCACGACGGCGACACCCGTCTCGCCCCGCTGCCAGGTCTCGAGGTGGGAGCGGTCGAGCTCCGGCCACGGGAAGGCGTCGAAGTTCCGCCGCCAGTTCACCGTCGCGATGTCGGGGGAGTGGTAGGTCACGTGCCAGGCGAACTCGCGCCAGACGAGCTCGGACAGGAAGCCGCTCGCGCTCTGCGCGTGCTGCCCCGATCCCTTGTGCTCGAGCGTCTCGTGCCAGACCTGGTACGGGCTGAGCTCGCCCCAGCGCAGGCGGGGTGAGAGGTTCGAGGTCGCCCCTCCCGCGAACTCGTCGCGGTACTTCGCGTAGTCGCCGAGGTCCTCGTCGAGGAACTCCTTCAGCCGCGTCTTGGCCGCGGGCTCACCCGGCTCCCAGGTCTCGCGGAGCCCCGCGGCCCAGTCGGGCTTCGTGGGGAGCAGGCCCCAGTCGCCGAGGTCGTCGCCGTCGACGTGTCCGTGGAACCCCGGGACCTTGCGCGCCTCCGGCATCGGCGGCCGGGGCGCCGGGAGCTTCTGCACGGCCCGCGCGAACGGGCTGTAGACCCCGTAGGGCTTGTCGGACTGCGTCCGCACCGTCCACGGCTCGTAGAGCAGGTTGGCCGCGAAGGACGCGACCGTCACCCCGTCCGCCCGCAGCTTCTCCTTGATCCCGGCGTCGATCTCGCGCTCGACCCCGCCGTAGCGCCGGTTCCAGAACACGGCGCCCGCGCCGATCTCCTCGGCCACGGCGGGAACGATCTCGGCCGCGCGACCCCGCCGCAGCACGAGCCGGCCGCCCCGCTCCTCGAGGCGTTCGCCGAGGGACGCCAGGGACCCGTGCAACCACCATCGCGCCGCCCCGCCGATCCGGCGCACCCCGTCCGACTCCTCGTCCAGGAGGTACAGCGCCACGAGCGGCTCATCGCGGTCGAGCGCCGCCCGCAGAGCGGGGTTGTCGGTCAGGCGGAGGTCGTCACGGAACCACACGATCGAGGGCGAAGCCATCCCTCGACGCTATCCACCCCGGCATCCGTGCCGCCGGGCTTGACACCCGCCGCGCCCGCCGCGTCGCCCCGCCGCGCCCGCGGCGTCGTGTCCCGCCGCGAGATCACACGCCCGTGTCGAGATCACCGGAACGGGGCCCGCCGGATCGCGTGATGTCGCGCCGATCGTATGATCTCGCCGGGATGCCGGGTGCCACTCCGCCCCGGCGTCAGAGCGTCGAGACGTCGTGGCCCTTCGGCAGCGCCACGGCGAGACCGCCCGGGACGACGCGCGTGTAGATGCGGGTCGCCTCGCCGAACTCGTCGCCGTCGAGCTCGATGGGCTGGGCCGGCGCGGTCGCCAGTTCGATGCCCGTGCCACGGAGGTATCGCACCGACGAGTCCTTGCGGCGCTCGAGCACACGGCGTCCGGCGCGGAAGCGGCGCAGCACCGAGTTGTCCCACACGATGCTCCGCCACACTCCCAGCCAGCCGAGCACACCGCTCGGCTGGAGGACGGCCACATCGATCTTTCCGTCGGCGATGGAGGCGTCGGGGATCAACGCCACGCCGCCCTGCAGGGCGCCGCAGTTCGCGAACAGCACGCTCTGCACCTTCGCCGAGTGCAGGCGGTGCCCGTCGAGCTGGTACATGACGCGGAAGGGTTTCGACGAGGCGAGCGAACGCGCCGCTCCATCGACGTAGGCGACCCAGCCGACCTGCTTCTTCAAATCGTCCCGGGTGTTCTGGATCATGGCGGCGTCGAAGCCGATCCCGGCCATGACCGAGAAGCCGTGCTCCTCGATCTCACCGTCGGCGCGGCGGATGCGCGCGATCCCGGTGTCGATGGGGTGGGTGTCGCCCTCGAAGGTCGCGCGGATCATCGCGTCGGTGTCGGCGAGAGGCAGGTTCAGGTTGCGGGCGAGCAGGTTGCCCGTGCCGCTCGGAATGATGGTGAGGGGAACGCCCGTCGAGGTGAGCGCCTCGGCCACCGCGCGCACGGTGCCGTCTCCTCCGGCCACGAGCACGGCATCCACCTTCTCGTCGAGGGCGGCGCGGGTGGCGTCGTCGCCGAGGTCGTCGACGGTGGTCTCGTAGAAGAGCGGCTCGGCCCAGTCAGCCTCGGCCGAGAGCTCGGCGACGCGGGCCCGCAGGGTCTCGGGCTCGACCTTGGTGGGGTTGTAGACGAGAGCCGCGCGCTTCTTCTGCGTGGGCTCGGCGTCCATCGGTGCTTCTTCGCCCTCGGCGTCGACGCGCTGCGTCTTGCCGGGCACCTCGTCGGACGAGTCGGGTGCGACGTCCTCCGGCTGATGGATGGTGTCGTCGGGCTCCGCGGCGTCCTTGGGGTGCGGGACGTCCTTGCGCGGGCGGTCGCTCACGTCGTCGCCGAGTCGGGCGGAGTGGAAGTCCTCCCCGGAGCCTTCGGCGGCGGCGGCATCCGCCTTCACCTCGGCGGGGGCGTCGGCGGGGACGTTCTCGGGGGACTCCGCGTCGTCACGCGGCGCGTCAGGGTCGGCCATTGCTCCACCATAGGACCGCGATCGGCTTCCGGGCGGGCGGATCGGATGGGGTTGACGACCGGATGCCGTTGGCCCATGGCCGCGACGACGCGCCCGGGGTTCCGCGGGCCCGTGCCCGCCGTTCGAGGGCGGGAGCGAGGCCGGAGCCGACCGTAGGATGGACGCGTGATCGACCTGACTCTGCTGCGTGAAGATCCCGAGCTCGTGAAGCGCTCCCAGATCGCCCGTGGGGAATCGCCCGCGTCGGTCGACGATGCGCTGGAGGCCGACCGCCGTCGGCGCAAAGCCATCACGGACTTCGAAGAGCTGCGTGCCGCTCAGAACGCGCACGGCAAGCGCGTCGCGCAGGCGCCCAAAGACGAGAAGGCCGCGCTCGTCGCCGAGGCCAAGCAGCTCAGCGAGCAGGTCAAGGCCGCGCAGCACGCGGTCGGCGAGGCCGAGGCCGCCGCCGACGAGGCGCTCGCCAAGATCGAGAACATCGTGCTCGACGGCGTCCCCGCCGGGGGCGAGGAGGACTTCGTCACCCTTCGCACCCACGGCGAGGTCCCGACCTACGACTTCACCCCGCGCGACCACCTCGAGATCGGCGAGATGCTCGGCGCGATCGACATGGAGCGCGGCACCAAGGTGTCGGGCAGCCGCTTCTACTTCCTCACCGGCA
>JAAIGF010284942.1_pt1 | contig 11175 bp, 8 predicted proteins | sample 6487441 | NCBI WGS metagenome assembly JAAIGF01 (sample SAMN13974129, study PRJNA590717) | phyllosphere metagenome | biome: pepper field; feature: multiple bacterial spot infested pepper fields; material: pepper leaves; isolation source: leaves from pepper fields | host: Capsicum annuum ...
ATCTGGCGCGATGCAGGTTTGCCCTGAATTCAGAAACTTGGCCCATACCAATCGTTTTACCGACATTTTCATGTCACAACTTTCGGTGATCTTGAAACCCAGCGAATTGCCCAGCAATACGAGCCGCATTATGGCCAATATGATTGCCAATAATTTTAATCCAAACTATCTAGCAGTCGTAGAAGGTGATGTCGAAACAACGACCACCTTGTTGGAGCAGCGCTTTGACAAGATATTTTTCACGGGCAGTACCACGGTTGGCCGTATTGTATACCAAGCGGCAGCAAAACATCTCACGCCTGTCACGCTAGAGTTAGGTGGGAAAAGTCCGGCCTTTATCACCGAAAGTTGTGACATGAAAATGTCGGTAAAACGATTGGTATGGGCCAAGTTTCTGAATTCAGGGCAAACCTGCATCGCGCCAGATTATATTTTGGTAAACCATAAGGTAAAACAAGACTTTTTAGATGCGCTTATGGCAGAAATGAAAAAGAATGAGTTTAGCTTCGAAGCAAGAACCTTGGTGCAGATTATTAATGATAAAAATGTGGATCGGTTGGCCAAATTAATCGACCCAGTGAAAGTATATGCTGGTGGGCATGTGGATCGGGAAAGCCGCTATGTAGAACCCACGATCTTGAATGATGTGAGCTTTGATGATCCGGTAATGCAAGAAGAGATCTTCGGACCTATTTTGCCTGTGATTGTTTATCAAGATCTCTCAGAAGCGATCCAGCAGGTAAAACGGCTGCCTAGCCCACTTTCCTGTTATGTATTCACCAATGATCGTAAGATTAAGAAACGGATTTTGCAAGAAATACCATTCGGTGGCGGAGCTGTCAATGATGCGGTCATGCATATCACAAATCCCAAACTGCCTTTTGGTGGAGTGGGGCATAGTGGTATGGGTGCTTATCACGGCGAAGCTGGCTTCAAAAGCTTCACACACTATAAAAGTGTGCTCGACAAACCCACTTGGATCGAATTTGGTCTTAAATATCATCCCCGAACTGCTTCAAAGCTAAATATTATTAAGAGATTCTTTGGGTAAATAATAGATGCTGGATTGCTAGATACGTGAAAAGTCAACATCATAGCAATTACTTTTTGTCTTAGTGAAATGTACTAATTTAGGCTAATCCGTTTTCGCTGGTATAAGTAACGTGAAATCCGCCCCTTTAAAATCATTATCTGTTGCCTCTTCAGTACTGGAAGTAATCGTAAGTATTTGATCTGGATGAACCGATTTCATAAACGATATAATCCCTTCGCGATTTTTGGTGTGATAGACACCATTCAGGTGCAATATGATCTGATCTCCTTGCGTGTGTGCTAAAATTTGATGCGCCATGCTAGCATCTTTGAGCGCTTGCGACTGCAACATGTTTTCTCCGCCATGCCCGGGAATCATATTCTTCAATTCCCGATAGGATGCTAAAGTGGAATCAACTTGCATTGGTAATGGCGGGAAGAGGTTTTTAGCGTAGTCAGATAAACTATCCAAAATCCCGACACCTTGATGATACACGGCGTTGGCATAACGGCGTGGCACGTTGGTCGCCACCAACGGAATCTGATGTGCCTTAGCAAATTCGACTAAAGGACGATAATCTGCATAATTGTTCCAAACACGAGTTTCGCTTTCAAAGCTGCGCGTATTGATATGACCTTGCCAATATTCGTTGATGATCGGCTGCACATCTGTTTCAAACATTTCCATCCCTAGCACCAGCTTGTCACCATGTTTAGTATATAGCTGCTGTAGTAGCTCCAACTCCAACTGATGAGCTGGCGCTTCACCATGCAGTTCACCAACGAAGACAAACTGCTTGTTGTGCGTAGCCGCTAAAATCGCTTCCAGCGTTACGCTTTCACCGTTTGAATTGCGAATGTTAAGTGCCTGCTGCGCATACGCGCAGTGCAGGCAAACAGATAACAAAAGACCGATAATAATTCGCATGCTATGAAGTTAAGGATTCTAATGCAGCTCTCCAATCTTCGCGCTCGGGTACGTCCGGTTTGTGTTTGCCAAAGAATTGTGCAACCAGATTGCCTTCCACGTCATAAGTTTCGATGCTGTGTAGTGCGCCCAAATTAGTTGGTTTTTTTACGATCCACACGCTGTCCAGCGCCTCATCGCGTAGGTGCATATTGAAGTCGGAATCCAAGATGTTGATCCAAGGTCCGGTACGTAGAATGCGTTCTGCTTTGCCCGTGTGGATCTGCAAACAATTGGCATTGCCAATAAAAACCATGATTTCTAAACCTTTTTCGGAAACTATATTTAGTAAATCTTCTACTTTGCTCACGGGAAGAGGAGTGGCATGGCCTGCTGGTGCTAATCGCAATGCTTGCGTGCGCGTCACACCGTGCTTGCGCAGCAATCCAAAGAAATCATGTGTATCCTGCAAGCCCAACCATTCTTGTTGGAAAGCTACTTGATCAATCTCTTCATCCGGTTTTTCGGTTGATTCAGCGGACACTTGTGGCTGCAGAATCACAAGGTCAGTATTGGTCGCTTTATATTTTTTTACCAATTTCTGATAGGCTTCATGGTTACTTTCCTCTGTCAGGTAGATCTTATGAACGGCATTCCCCAAAGTATCAAAAAACTGAATGCTTTGACGATCATTTTCAGAAACCGCAAAAACGTGAGCCCATTTGCTCATGAAAAGACGTAGATCAATATCCGATCCGACTACCAAACCCATATGTCCGTTGAAGGAAGGTTTACTATAAATACCTTTTCGCTCGTGGACAGCGTGATCGTTTCTAGTGAGCGCCATGACACGACCAAGAGAAGGAATTTCCTCTAAAATCTCTTGCATAGCAGGATTGAGTAGCAAATTTTGCGGATTGGTTGCGACCAATTCTGCTTCCGAAACACCTAATGCCGTAGCGGCATCACGAATGCGTGTTTTTGGGTTGGCTATTTTATAGTTGTCGTATTTTTGTTTTAAATCTGTTGTCATAGTGGAATGTGTTTTTAAGATGTATGGACAATAAAAGGATAGCCGATCTCTGGATCTTGCCATACTTTTGTACGAATGTTATACGTTTTAAGCATATTTTCCGCGGTAATAATTTCTGTAGGAGTACCAAAATTGGCTACCTCGCCAGCTTTCAAAATCAAGATCTTGTCCGCATACTTGGAAGCAAAATTGATGTCGTGTAAAACGCATAGTACCGTCCAGCCTTTTGCGGCCATTTTTTTAGCCTTCTCTAAGATGATCTGTTGATACTGGATATCCAAGCCATTGATTGGTTCATCCAAAAACAAGATAGCATCCGGTCTTTCGTAAATCTGCGCTAGTACACGAGCCAATTGTACGCGTTGTTTTTCTCCGCCAGAGAGCGAATGATAACTACGGTCTTTAAAATGTTGAATACCCATTTCTTCTAGCACCGCCTCAATGATTTCGAGATCAGTAATACTGGGATTCACTTCAAAATGGGGATATCTCCCCATTGTCACGAGCTCCTGCACGCTGAAGTCGAGACTGACTTCGTTGGCTTGCGTCAGCACAGCACGCATCAAAGCGAGTTCTTTTGCCGTATATCCGGAGAGCGTTTTTCCATGTAGCGAAATGGAATCTCGAGGACTTTTCACTTCGCCGCAGAGCAATTTCATTAAAGTGCTTTTTCCAGCACCATTCGGTCCGATGATCGCCAGCAATTCACCCGGCCGTGCTTGCATATCGATATTCCGGAGAATTGATTTATCACCAATCTGATACGATAGATTCTTTACCTCAATCATAGCCGACTCCTCTTTTTTCGATCTTGTAAGATGATGAATAAAAATACGGGGACACCAAATAAAGCCGTCAGTATGCCAATCGGCAATTCGGATGGTGCAGCAATTGTACGCGCAATCAGATCGGAAGCAACGAGGATAGCGGCGCCAAAGAGGGCTGATGCGGGCAATAAAAACTTATGATCACCCGAAATGCTGATCCGTAGAATATGCGGAATCACCAGTCCGATAAAACCGATAAGCCCCGTAAAAGCAACCGACGCACCAACGCCTATTGCTGCTAGCACTATGATGTATTTCTTGGTCTGCTGCACGCGAATGCCTAAGTGTTCTGCCTGCGCTTCGCCTAATGCAATCGCATTGAGTGGCTTAGCGAAAAGCAATAATCCGCCTATCGAAATCAGACTGAAAGGTAGCAAAGTGGCGAGAGTTTCCCAGCTCGCTGCGCCCAAACTGCCTAAACTCCAAAAGGTGATGCTGCGCAATTGGTCGTTACTCGCTATATACGTCAATAATCCGGTGAAAGACATGACCAAAGCATTGATCGCGATACCGATCAGCAATAGTGAGGTCACATCTGTTCGTCCTTGTCGTACGGAAAATTGGTAAATAACCAACGTGGTAATGACCGCGCCAATAAAAGCCGCAAAAGCTAGCGTATAGTAGCCCAATACGCCGGTAATCACATGAAATAGTTTTGCTTCTAAGACAATCACCAATACCGCAAAAAATGTAGCCCCGGAGGAAATGCCAATGATTCCAGGTTCGGCCAATGGATTTCGAAACAAACCTTGAATAGATGCGCCTGAAATACTCAAAGTTGCGCCAACCAGAATACCCAATGTCATTCTAGGGAGACGAATATTGAGCAAGACCGCTTTTTGCTGTGCACTGTAGTCCAATGAATCCATAATCCCGAGTGCATCACCAAAAATGGAGAACAAGGAGCGCATCGGAATATTAAGCGCCCCGATGCAAAGCGAAGCGATGCACGAGGCGATTAATAAGATGATTAAAATTAGAAAATAGATCTTTCTTTTTGGGTACTGCATTAATGAATTTTGTGGTGCAACTCGTCAATCGCTTGGGCTACACGCGGCCCGAAGCCAGTGAGTAAAGCGCCATCCATCTCTACAATTTTTTTGTTTTTTCCAGCCTTGGTTTCTTTCACGCCTTGAATGTTTAGAATACCATCTACGCCGCCTAAGCTGGATAATCCAGAGTCGAAAAGCAGAATCACATCAGGATTATAAGCGACTAGGGCTTCCGCGGTTAAGGGTTTGTATTCTTGAATATCTTGTGCTACGTTGGTACCGCCGGCCAGTGAGATCATCTCGTCTACTTCCGTGCCTTTGCCGCCCACCATCATGGTGCCAGCGCCACGTGCGTAGATAAATAATACATTGGGTTTATCAGTGGCTTCTTTCTGATGTTCGGCCACGTGTTTCAGATCCTTTTTCAAAACGTTCGTCAAGGAATCACCTTTGCTGCTGATTTTTAGGGAATCTGCCAATGATTTTATCAGTTGAATACTGCCATCTGTACTGTGCGCATGTGGAAGTAGTAGCACCCGTAAACCTGCTTGTTTAAGCTGCTGTAGCGTCTCGGGTTTTAGATCATTTTCAGTGCCGATAATGATATTGGGATTTAAAGCTAGAATACCTTCTGCCGAAATGTTCTTGTTGTGACCTACTTTGGGTAATTTGTTTAATTCTTCGGGATAAGTAGAGGTCACGTCGGTGCCTATAATGTTGTTCAATAAACCGAATTGAGCTAAGACTTCCGAGGTCGCGCCATTGATGGATACGATTTTCAAGCTGTCTGTGTTGCCTTCTTCTTGATGAGCCTGTTTGTCACCCGATTGGTTGCAACTGCCTAATAAAGCTGCGGCTACCGCAGCTGGGAATACTAATTTTTTAAATACTTGCATTATCCTTCTTTTACTAATTTATATTCTAATTGTGGGTATCCACGATTGCTGCCGTCATTTGCTCAAAAAGATGAAAAATTTAAATAATATCTATTTGTTGCTGCGGGGATTTAAAACTTAATTTAAAAAGTTATAGTTTGACCTTATTGACTATCGAACCCCAAACAGTGAAAAAATATAGGAAACTTCAGTAAACGGATCAAAGGGCGGTCTAACATTATATCTCCATAATGGTTGTATCACGACATTGCAGAAACCAGTGTTTTGACTGAAGACTCTGGTTGTACTTGCTTCAAATCCCGCATAATCCATGCTATATCCAAATATATCCCCACCATCCGGCCCAGCGAAGTAGTTTTTCAGCTTTTGTTTTTCCAAAGGAGAAGTTGTTAATATCGGACTATAAAAGTCTAAAATAGACTCTCCTAAATCAAAAGAGGTAATTGTAGTTTTGTATTGAAATGTATTGGTCTGGGTTTTCTCACTTGAACCACCGCCACCGGCACCAATCTTAAATATACCGATGTTGAATCCGACATCGGCTTTAAAATTTGTTGTGAATTTTGAAGAAACTTGTTGATTAACAGTTTTTTCAGCTCCAGGGTTATATTCTTCAACCAAAATTTTCCAAACATTGCCATATCTTTGTACATCCCAGGAGGTAATTTCTATCGGATTTACATTGAAATATAACAGCTTACCATCTTTTATCAAATCTTTTTTAGATACACTAAAACCTTTTCTTATAGAGCCGATCGATGTGCCGTCTATGAACAGTATTGTTACGTAGATATCATAAAATCCATCTGTCCAGTCTTTATTTAATGCATCGATAGAAACAAAGCTGTTTGCATTATTAATATAAAAGCCAGTGATATACTCTGAATAATTAGAGTCAAATTTACCCGTATGAGAGTCGTTAATCAGGTTGTAGTAAATGAAATCTCGATGGTAAGAAAAGTTGTAATTGAAAAAACCGTGTAACAGCTTTAGTTGAGCGTAAGTTATACCTAAGCCAATAGATAAAGGGTTAAACCTTTCTCCTCCAGGAAACTTATAGTAATCATAAACAGTAGATCTATTAACTGTAGTTTGCGAACTGTTATCAATTTCTAGTGGATTTGATTCTATGTTTTCTTCTTGCGGAATAAACCCTTCCGATAAGTAAACTAGGTTTCCTTTTTTAGTGCTTTTGAGTTTGTTTGCGCTAGTCTGAGCTCTATCTATTTGAGCTTTTTTTTCATTAATTGCGCTTTCATTGGTAACTCCTATTCTTTCATTTGTTTTTATGACCAAAATAGGAACTCTTGGCTCTTCGAAATAGGATAATTCTATCTTATTTTGTTTATTATCATAAGCATATAACGCACGGCTATTAATCATGTCTTGTTCATTCCTAATCGCGACCACTGGTATTTGGTTAGCCGTATTCCATTTATCTGGACTAAATGAAGTGATGGAAGGTACAAAGATTGTTAATAAGACTTCCTCATCTATTAGTTCCTTGAATTTTTGATCTTCTAGTTCGGAATATTGTGATACAAAGTCGATAACTTTGCTGCCGTTTGACAGGGTTTGATCTTTGATTAATTGGAACAAAACATCGTGATCTCTATTAAACATCTTAATCGATTCATCTTTTATGAGATCTCTAATCTCTTTGTTGTCAAGTGCTTTAGAAAATGCTTTCGCGAATTCTGTATAAATTAATTGACGTTCTATTAGTGTCGCATCCTCAATTATTTGGTTGTCATTCACTATGAGTGATTTTGAACATGATGCAAAAAATATCACATACAACAATATTTTGATCGCTAAAATTTGGTTAATTTTCATAATTGTTAATTTTAAGATTTTGTATTTATGTCATTTATCCTTCTTTTATTAATTTATATTCTAATTGTGGGTATCCGCGATCCGCTCCATCGCCACCCGAACCCATACCGATGAACCTGATTTTATAAACATTATTGTCACTGTCTTTAAGGACGTAATAACGATCCTTTAGTGCGCCAAAAGGTGCGCTTAAAATACCTCTCCAAGTCGATCCAATAGTATTTCGATTATTGGTTAATGTAATTTGATTCAAATGTGTTTCACTGAAGTCGGCATAAGTAACATTAAAGTCACTGTTTTCAAAGATGACTTCCGCAGCTTGTACACCTGCCAGATGATTAATTAAAATAATGTCAGAAAAAGAGTAAGGAACATATCTACCCTGAAAAAAGTGGATATACATTGATTTGTTCCATACAAAATCCCAGTCGGCTTTTGGAGGCTCCACCTTTACCGGCCCACCGGTAAAGGAGAAAAATTGAAAATTATAGGTAGCATCTTTCGTGATATTGGCCGTCTGGAAGTTGGTGTCTGCCAATTGCGCATACTGCAAGGTGTAGCCACTGTTTCCATTGCGTAGTACACGGATTTTCCATAAGTTTTCGGCAGATACTGTTGCCCCAATCTGCGGGTTGATAATGTAGACGTGATTTTGTGAAGCTGTTGCACTGATTTCAGCTATAGCAGTATGGGTAATACGACCCAAGCTGTCGTCAAGTAGATCAAATAGTGCGGGTGATGGCGCTGTTTGATTAAAAACCATAGCACTGAAATCTACGTTTGAAGGGTTTACAGCATTGATGTCCGTAAATTCGGTAGCCAAGGCTGTGGCATCTGTTTGGTTATTAAGGATGACACGAAAATCATTTCCAGTGTAAAAGCCCAAATTCCAGGAATTGCGAGCCACAGAAGTTTGCTGCTCTGCGCTTAAATCCACATAAACGGCATTGACTGCATTGCTTGCGCCTTCACCACCTTGTAAGGTCATCTCTGTTCCGTCTGAAGGCGGTATTTCAGGTGCAAGAGTTTCATCGCGCTTGCAAGAAGCTGCGGCTAGTATTAGCCCACACAAAAGGCTGGTTTTGAATAGTGTAGTTTTCATGATTAGTATTATTTATTTTGTCATATTAAATTGTAAAGCCAAAAAGTAAGAACGGCCATAGGCCATAGGAACAGTCGGGCTGGCGCCACCATGCGCACCATCGCCCACGGTGCCGGTATTGCGCACGTCTTGAACGTCGAATAGGTTACGAATACCGCCCGTGATGTTGAATTGATAGGTTATTCTTTTGTTTACCGTAAAGTCACTCATCGCAAAACTGCTCACATACACTTGTTGCGTTTCCGGTTCACTATTCACTTCTTGTGTAGTTTCAAATCTTGGCCTACGGCCATAAAATTTAAAAAATAGGCTAGCATTCAAGCCCCAAGGCGCATAATGATACGAGAGATTACTATTTACCTCTGGACTCCATAAAAACTCGGAAAGTGACGAGTCGGATTCTCGAGATAGATTGTATCTTCCAATGTAGGAGAAACCCAGCCCGGCCTGCAGACCTTTATGTGCTAATGTACCTTCCCACACCAGACCGGTAGTTTTGAAATTTTCGATGTTGACATACGTGAAGAGTGTGGGATCATCGACTGGAGAGCCAAGAGCGATCATATTTCTAAACGTATTGTAGAAACCTCCCAATGAGGAGTTGAGGTTGGTGACTTCGCTAAAACTACGGTGGTACGATAAGTAGGAATTAAAGCTATTGGAATTTTCTGGTCTTAGGTTTTCATTGCCAATGATCGAGTGGTTGGCATCAAAAAAGCTGAAGAATAACTCACGTAGGGCGGGAGATCGATATCCCATCGCATAAGCAGCTCGGATATCGAATTGCTCATCTAAGGCATATTTAAGATTGATGGAAGGAATTACGGGTAATGTTTCAAATACATTATTCCCAATAAAACGAACTCCCGGTCGAATGTTTAATTGTGGGATCGGTCGGATTTCGGCCGACAGGAAAGCTGCATACTGCGCTACTGTGGCGTTTTCCGATAGACGATCGCCACGACCAGATTCAGCGTCGTATTCTAAGCCCAGTTGCGTATGGATTTTTGAGGAGAATCTATACTGCATCGTTCCGCGGAAAAAAACGGTACTGAATTTGGCTACATCAGCTTGTCCAGCTCCGGTCAATGTTTCTGTTTCGTTTGTCTGTAGATTGGTACGCTTCGTGACAGTACTACGATCATAGTTTTGCAAGGAGAATGCACCATTGGCCGTCAGCCGATCCGAAAATTTCCAATTGCTTTGGATCATATTGTTATAGCGATTGGAAATGTAGTTGGCATTGACAAATGTGTTGTTCAGGTTGAGGGGACCCGGTGTAAAAATATCTTCGTTGGTGTAATCAAATCGATACCAAGTTTGATGCTTGGCTCCACTATATCCAACTTTGGCCGATGCCAACCACTGATCTTTGGGTTGCCATTGCAGCTGCGGTAAAGTGGCTGATCCTTGCCAACCGCCAAAGGTGTTGCGGCTGGCATTCACATCAAAATTCCATTTATTTAGATTATGCGAGATACCGACATAAGCATTATGCACGCCTTCTCCTTGAAAGGGAGCATACTCTGTACCCGCAGTTTCTTCCAATAAGCGCGCCGTGATTCGCCAGCGATTTCCACCGATATTATTTTTGGTGATAATGTTGATCACGCCAGCCAAGGCACTTGTGCCGTAGGTCACGGAAACAGGACCTTCGATAATTTCGATTTTCTCGATCATATTCACATCGATTTGTGTCAGACTTTGGCGCTCAGCACCCCGATCAAATAGCGGGACGCCATCAAGTAATATTTTTACATTTTGACCGCTCATTCCCATCAATTCGATGTCGGATTCGCCCAGCATCATGTCATTGCTGAATCGAATTCCTAGTTCCGTATTTAGTAGCGTCTTAATATCCACCGTACCACGGCGGACAATCTGATCTTGCGTAATCGTACGCACCTTGTATACCGAATTCTTTAGCGATGTCGCCTCCAATTGTGCTGTGACAACCACTTGTTCAATTTGATTGCGTGTACTGTCTTGTGCAAAAACAGGGTAATAGCAGGTCAATAAAAGAATTGATGTTAAATAATAAATATTGCGCATCGATAATTGTTTTCGTGCGGTAAACATAGTTTTTATTTAGATCAATTACAAATAAATGACAAAATTCGAATGCTTTTAGTTAGTGAATGGTACAGTTAAGACGATCGATAATAGAATTAAGTGCTTTTTTTGATATGGAGGTATTTTGCTATTGAAGCGAATCGTTGTCTACAACATGCCAAATTATGTATGGCGGTATGCTCAGATCTGTGGATGATCCGTTTTTATTAATTTATTAGAAAGATAATTTCACTATAATTGACTCGGAATCGTATGTCTATTCTAGCACGACCTGATAGAAGAGTGTTCGAAAGGCTCATCCTTGCGAAGCTGAGGTACGAAGCTGTGGCAATCTCGGCGTTGTCAGTCATTGCAACACGTGGATATAAACTTTTATGAACTCTATTAACTTTATTAACTATGTACTTATATACTTACTTTATCCTCTAATGCCGGACAGGCGTGATACTTTTGACCGCAAAAGTATCCAAAACTCGC